>Ga0190265_10000036_pt1 | contig 159218 bp, 133 predicted proteins | sample Popmic124T_FD_133135 | JGI IMG/M metagenome (GOLD analysis project Ga0190265, IMG submission 133135) | Populus adjacent soil microbial communities from riparian zone of Indian Creek, Utah, USA - 124 T | ecosystem: Environmental > Terrestrial > Soil > Riparian zone | place: USA: Utah...
GGCGGAGCGACGCCGGCCGAAACTAATTCGCGCGGCGCTCCGTCAGGAGCGCAATGTTTATAGCTATCGGGCCAAATCAAAAGGCACCCGCTCCGTCAGGAGCGCAATGTTTCGCTCCTGGCGAAGCGAAGAGCCTAGATTAAGGTCAAGCCGCAAAATGATAAGGGTCACCGACATCATCGATGACCCGTCTCCCGGTTTCCGCAGTTTGGTCTGAAAACTAATAACGCGGTGGTCCAGGGCGCCGTTGGTGCGGGCCTCCTCCTTTATGCATCTCGTCGGCCTTCGTACGCTGTTCCGGCGTCAGGATGCTATAAGCTTTCGCCTTCATGCGCATGTGTTCGACCATTTGATCGGACATCAACTGCGCCTGCTGGTTCGCAATGTCACGGACTTTCGCCTCATCAAACTGGCCATTCGCTGTCGCCGCTTCCAGTTGCTTGTGGAGTTCGTCAAGCTTCGCATGACGCGCTTCTTCGCCGGCACGAGCGCCTTCAAAGATGGCCTTGATCTGGGCCGTCTGATCCGCGCTTAGCCCAAGCGCTTTGGCCATGTGATCAACCATTTCGGGGCCAGGCCCGTGCCGCCGTTCACCTTTTCCATGACCATGTCCTGCAAGTCCCTGGCCGAACGCAAAAACCGTCGCGCCAACTAACAGGACAGCGATTCCTGCAATCGCCAAAATCCTCTTTGTCATTATCAATCTCCTTTTTTGGCAGGCCGACAGTCTATTCCATCAGGCCGTTGTGTCGTTGCTGACACTTATACGCGACTTTCACGAAGCAGGATGTAAAGAGACAGTCTAGCTGTGTAAAGTTTTGTAAAGCCTCAGTCAGACACCTAGGACAGGATTCACAAAATTTACAGGATTAGAAAATCACAACGGCAAATCGTGTGAATTCTGTTAATGCTGTCGAGGTTGAACTGAGCGTTGACACTTCTTTACAAAGGCTGCGCCGAGCCTGCGCTACAATCCAGTCGCCTTGGAACGAATCCTTATCATTGACGACGACGTTGCTCTCTGCGAGTTGGTAATGGAATATCTCCAGCCGCTCGGCTTTGAGCTTGAGTTTGCTCACCCCGGCGACGCTGGCGCCGAACGCGCACTGTCCGGCGAGCACTCGCTCGTAGTTCTCGACGTCATGCTTCCGGGTCTGAACGGCTTTGAAGTTTTGCGAAAAGTGCGCAGTGCTTCGAGCGTTCCCGTCTTGATGCTGACTGCCCGCGGTGACGACGTGGATCGGATCGTCGGTCTGGAGATCGGCGCAGACGACTACCTGTCAAAACCATTCAATCCAAGAGAACTTGCAGCGAGAATTCGAGCGATTCTGCGCCGGGCCCCGCTGGAAAAATCTGGCGAGCAAGAACACTCGAGGGCGTTAATAGTCGGCGACGTGGAGTTGGATGCAGGCACGCGAGTTGTGCGACGCGGGGGTGAGCCCGTTGAGCTGACCGCAGTGGAATTCGATCTGCTCGAAAAACTTTTGCGGGGGGCCGGCACCATCATCAAACGCAAGGAGCTATCAAGCGAGGTACTCGGACGCAACCTTTCTCCTTTCGATCGCAGTATCGACATGCACATCAGCAACCTGCGCAAGAAGCTTGGACATCATTTTGGCGCGGTCGAGAGAATCAAGACTGTGCGCGGCGTCGGCTACATTTACGCCCAGGCAAGCTCGACCGAAGGAAAGTAAAAATTGCCGCGAAGCCTTTTCTTCAAGATCTTTCTGTGGTTTGTGACCGTCATGGTGACGATGATCGCGGGCACTTTCGCGGTTGGTGAGTTGCTGCGCCCTCACCCGGAACATGCGCCGATGCGCCGGCCCCTGGAGCCTCTGCTCACCGCGGTAGCCCAAAACGCCGCGGACATTCATGAGCGGAGTGGCCAACCCGCGCTCATCGATTACCTCGCTCAGGTGCGGCGCGAATCAGATGTCCGGGGATTTCTCTTTAACGACCGAATCGAAGAGCTGTCGGGTCAGCGAATGCCTTCGCAGGCTCCAAAGATGGCGCGCAGGGTATTCGATCATTCACATCACCTGCCGGAAAGTTCCTCGGAAGGCCCACCGCTAAACGCACGCGCGGTCATCGCTCAAAGTGGAAAACATTATGTGTTGGTGAGCGAAATTCTTCCGCCGGCGCCGCGCGGTTATAGCTATCACCCCATCCTGCATTTGCTGGCAGTGGGTTTAGTCGGGGCGCTCTTCTGTTACTGGCTGGCCAGACACCTCACCTCGCCCGTTACAAAGCTGCGCGCTGCGACCCGTGAATTGGCCGGCGGTAACTTGCGCGCGCGAGTTTCGCCGGGGATGGGTAATCGTCACGACGAGCTTGCGTCCCTCGGCGCGGACTTTGATCTGATGGCGGAAAAGATCGAATCGTTGATAGAAAGCCAGCGCCGTTTGCTCGGCGACATATCGCATGAACTGCGTTCGCCGCTGACGCGTTTGAATGTTGCGCTGGAGTTGGCCCGCCAAAGATCGGGCGTGGAGGCAGCGAGCGCGCTCGAGCGGATCCAACACGAAGCCGAGAATCTAAACGAGATGATTGGTCAACTCCTGACGTTAACTCGTCTAGAGAGTGGCGCGGAAGTTTTGCCGAAGGTGGAGTTTGACCTGGCGAGGCTGGTTCGCGAGATCACTGATGACGCTGATTTTGAAGCGCGGAGCCGGAATCGTTCGGTGGTATTGAAAACAGTCGAGCACCTCACGATGGAAGGGACAGAACATCTGTTACGACGTGCGATCGAAAACGTCGTACGGAATTCGGTGAACTACACCGCCGAGAACACCGCGGTTTCAGTTGAACTGCAAATGAAATCCGCAGAAGCATGCGAGGTGGCGGGAGCTGAAGAGTCCACTCGAATAGCTGCAAAGCGGTGTGCGGTGATAAGTGTTCGCGATCATGGACCGGGCGTGCCCGAGAATGCGTTGCACGAAATCTTTCGTCCGTTCTATCGAGTGGATGATGCGCGGGACCGCGAGGCTGGAGGAGTTGGGCTTGGGTTAGCTATTGCTGAGCGGGCTGTCCGATTGCACGGCGGCATTGTCAAAGCTGCGAATGCAACAGATGGGGGATTAATTGTTACGCTAACGATTCCGCTGAAGCCTCAATAGTTCAGGAATAGTTCGCGCGAGCGGACGGCCGCCAATAGCCCACCGATTCGTCGGTGGGGAAATATGCAGAAACAAAAGTTAGTCCGTGAAGCGGACGACTGAATCAGCCGTCCGCTTCACGGACTCTTTCATCACGTTCTCTAGTCCCCAGCAGTTAAACTGCTGGGCTACTTTCATTCGTCCGCTCACGCGGACTCTTCCTACTTCGGTGTTACACCCAAATTCCACATCAGAAACGAATAGATATCCGTGTTCTGTTCAATGGACTTTGTGGTGCTGCTGGCGCCGTGGCCCGACTTCGTATCGATGCGAATCAGGACCGGATTGTCGCCGGCCTGAGCTGCCTGGAGCGCCGCAGCATATTTGAACGAATGCGCGGGCACGACACGATCATCGTGGTCCGCAGTGGTTATGAGCGTAGCAGGATATTTCGTTCCCGCTTTGACGTTATGAATTGGCGAGTAAGCCCGCAGCGCTTTGAATTCTGCTTCGTTCTCGCTCGATCCGTAGTCTGCAATCCAGTTTGAGCCAATGGTGAACTTGTGGAACCGCAGCATGTCCATGACGCCCGCGTGCTGCAGCACGACCTTGAACAAATCGGGCCGTTGGTTCGCCACCGCGCCCACCAGCAATCCGCCATTTGAAGCTCCACTGATAGCGAGCTTGCCCGGCGAAGTATATTTCCTGGCGATCAGGTACTCCGCCGCGGCAATAAAGTCGTCAAAGACATTCTGCTTCTTCAACTTCATTCCGGCTTCGTGCCACTTCTCGCCATACTCGCCGCCACCGCGCATGTTTGCCGACGCATAAACAAATCCCTGCTCGAGCAGAGCCAGACGCGTTGAACTGAATCCGGGAGAGTTGACGACGTTGAATCCGCCGTAACCGTACAACAGCGTCGGATTGTTGCCGTCGAGTTTGAGACCCTTCTTGTGGACCAGGAACATCGGAATCTTCGTTCCGTCTTTGCTCGGGTAGAAGACTTGCGAAGTTTCGAACTCGGTTGCTTTGAATCCGGGAATCTCAGGCTGACGAAACACGGTGGACTTGTCCGTCGCGATGTCATACTTGTAAATGGTCCCGGGGGAATTCAGTGAAGTGTAGACGTAGAAAGTAAACTCGTCGTCGTTTCGACCGCCGAATCCGCCGACTGTGCCGACGCCGGGCAGCTTGATCTCGCGCACAAGTTTCCCGTCGAGCTCATGAACGTACGCGCGCGTAGTGACGTCTTTGAGATACGTGACCAGGAGTTTTCCGCCCACCGTACTCACATTACCCATTGGTTCCGGTTTTTCGGGAATAATCTCTTTCCAGTTTTTTTCGTCCGGGTTTTGTGGATCAAACAGAAAGACACGCCCGTTGGGTGCGCCCTTGTCAGTTTGCATCAAAAACTTGTCGCCCACGTTATCTACGACGCCAAAACTGTCGTTGCCAATCTCGGGAATGATCGGCATGAACTTCGAGTCGGGCTTTGAAAGGTCGCGGTAGAAGATCGAGTTTCCTTTTTTACCCTTGCCGCGATCGGAGATAAAGAGAAGAGCAAACCGTTCGTCGTCGGTCGTACCTACCTGATGGAACCGCCGCGAATTGGCTTTGTCTTTGTCTTCAAAGACCAGCGTGTCCGCGGATTGTGGCGTCCCGACCTTGTGGTAATAGACCTGATGGAATTCGTTGTTGGCCGTCAACTCCTGGCCCTTTTCCGGCGCCGGATAGCGGCTGTAATAGAAGCCGTCGCCCTGCCACGAAATACCGGAAACCTTTACCCACTCGAGATGATCCGTCTTCTTCTCTTTGGACGCTACGTCCATCACGTAAACGTCAGTCCAGTCAGAGCCGCCCTTTGAAACGCCGTAGCCCAGATACTTTCCATCCTTGGAAAGAGAGAACTGGCCCAGACGAGTAGTGCCCTCGGTGGAAAATTTATTTGGATCCAGCAAGATTTCAGCGGTTCCGTCCAGCCCTTTTTGCCGGTACCAGATGCTCTGGTTCTGAAGTCCATCGTTCTTGGTATAAAAGAAATATTCGCCGCGGCGCGTCGGCGCCGAATATCGCGGATAGTTGAATAGAGCAGTCAAACGCTCCTTCACCTTGCTACGAAAAGGAATCTTCTCAAGGTAAGCGAACGTGACTTTGTTCTGCGCCTCAACCCACGAAGACACTTCGGGCACCGACGAAGCGTCGCCCTCCAGCCAGCGATAAGGATCAGCTACCTTCGTGCCGAAGTAATCGTCAACTGTCTCCCCTTTCTTACTTACGGGATAGACAATACTCGGCGCGCCGCTCTCGGGGCCCGACGCGGCGGTCATTTTCTGCGCGTTTTGCGCACCGGTCAGCGAAGTCAACTGCGAGACTGCCAAACCCGAAAGGGCTAAGGCCGCAATTATCAGCGGCAGAAAGGCGCGCATAAATTTGGAACGCAATGACGGCAAACTAATTCTATTCATCAGATCAATCTCCTGGGGTTAATGCAAAAATGGAAGTTCAAGGTTGTCGTTTGAACGAAATACGGAAAACCATGCAGGTGGACGCCGCATACTTTAATCCACTTGTGGTTTAAGTTCAACGCAAGCGGGGCTACTAACAGACTTCCGAAATCTCGTTCAATGTCCGGTTTTTTGGATGTCTGTTAGGATGCCGCAGGTTGTAGACCTTCGGTGCGTGGATCCAGATCTCCGTCGCGTGCGTTGTAGGTTAGGTGGCAAAGAAACTGCAAAGAGGGACAGAATCGATCACATGAACTGGCGACATCCCCGCATCGATAGTGCTCACCGCGTGCGAGATCTCGAAAAAATGATGCTCAGGCTCAAGCTGCGGGCGGAGCGTCTGGAAGCGATCAGTAACCGGTTTTGGATCGCTCGACGAATCATTGCAATGTCGGCGGCGGTATTGACCTTGTTCGCCTGCAAATATTCGGGCACCAACACAGGTTGGGTTCTTGCAGGTTTGTTCTTAGCTGTGTTCGTTACAGTGACCGTCTATCACCGCCGAGTTCTCGATAGCATCCGCGCCAATTCTTTGATGCTTGATATTAAACAGATTCAGATCGCGCGAATTCATCTTGACTGGAACAATTTTTCTCGTCCGCTCCGGGCGCAATCCGTTAGCTCGCCTAATGGCGCTCATCCTTTCGAAACTGATCTCGATATCACAGGTAACCGTTCGTTGCATCAACTGCTGGATAGCGCTGTGACAAAGGGAGGCAGCGAGCGGCTCAAAGCCTGGTTACTTAACGCCACGACTGATGTCGAAGCAATCGCAAGAAGACAGTCCCTCGTTCGTGAGCTTGTGGGCCACTCCCTGTTCCGAGACAAGCTTCAGCTTATTTCTGCCATCGTCAGCCAGGAAGCGGTCTCGAAAGAAGCAACGCCTGCAAAGAGTCAGGGGCGCGGGCAACGCGCGCTTTCTGCCCAGTGGGATTCCGACAAACTTGTCGACTGGCTTCGACTGGGAGTGCGCAACCGTTCGTTACGACCCACCCTTGCATTGCTCGGCGTTCTCGCAGCCTTGAACGTCACCCTCGTCGTTCTCGCGCTAATCGGCGTGCTGCCTCACGTGTGGCCCGCGACGTTGATCATCTACTTCGCCATAATGAACTTCAAGCAATCACGCATCGCAACTGCGTGGGGTGACCTACAGGAATTGGAAAAAACATTGCGACGTTATGGCGCGGTTTTTCAGTATCTCGAATCGCGTGGATACAAAAACACTCCAGGGCTCGCTGAGATTTGTTCGCCTTTCCTCGACGCGGCCAAGCGACCGTCGACGGAATTGAAACGTCTCGAGCGATTAGCAGCGGCGCTCGGTGTGCGCACCAACGCGATACTCTGGCTTTTATTTAACGCCGTGGTCCCATGGGATTTCTATTTTGCCCATCGTCTCAACCTGCTGCGGGAGGAACTTGCCGAACTGTTGCCGCGTTGGCTGGATGCCTGGTATGAGCTTGAAGCACTCAACTCACTGGCAAACTTTGCTTACCTGAATCCGGCTTATGTCTTTCCGGAAGTGATTGCCGGATCTGCCGTGTTTGGCGCCACTGCGATGGGACACCCGCTTTTGAAACCAGAGTCGAGGATTTGCAACGACTTTGAATTTAACGAGCAGATAAGAATTGCGATCCTGACTGGGTCGAACATGGCCGGGAAAAGTACGTTTCTCAGAACAGTTGGAGTAAACCTCTGTCTCTCCTACGCTGGAGCTCCGGTGAATGCAGAGCGCTTTCAAACTTCGATGTTTCGTCTATTCAGCTGCATCAAGGTCAGCGATTCCGTCCAGGACGGGCTCTCATATTTTTACGCGGAAGTGAAACGGTTAAAAGCATTGCTTTCCGCGGCCCAGCAGCCGGACACCTCACCGCTGATGTTTTTGATCGACGAAATTTTCCGTGGCACTAACAGCCGCGAACGTCTCATCGGCGCCCGCGCTTTTATCAGAGAGCTGTCGCGCTTCCCTACCTTTGGTCTGGTCGCAACCCACGATCTTGAACTAGTGAAACTTGCCGACGAAATCGCCGGTGCGGCAAATTTCCATTTTCGTGAGGAAGTGCGTGATGGGAAAATGGTTTTCGATTATCAACTGCGCCCTGGTCCATGCCCTACCACCAACGCGCTGCACATCATGAGACTTGAAGGCCTGCCGGTTGAATAGCCCGCTAACTCCTTGAAGTGCGGCAACCTGGCGCCGCTTCGGCTAGCTCGCTCCGCCAGGAGCGAAATATTTATAGAACAGAGTCATCCCAAGTTCTTTCGATCCGCCAGGAGCGCAATATTTATAGAACAGAGTCATCCCAAGTTCTTCGCTCCGCCAGGAGCGCAATATTTATAGAACAGAGTCATCCCAAGTTCTTCGCTCCGCCAGGAGCGCAATATTTATAGAACAGAGTCATCCCAAGTTCTTCGCTCCGCCGGAGCGAAATATTGCGCTCCTGGCGGAGAGCGTTGAATGTACGGGAACGTTAGAGACCGGAGCTAATCCGTTGCGATGGCACATTCCATTTCGTCAGTTAGCCTTTGATACAATTACGAACAATGAAACGTTCAGGAGTTGCAGATTTTCGGCTCCTGCACATAATTCCGAGGCACCAACGCCTCTTCTAAGTGAGGGAGACGCCATCGCAATCATTCTCCACATCGTGCAGCGTGATGAATGGGCTACCGCAAGAGCGGCGGGATTCTACTGGCCGAAAGCCTTTCCGGCTGATGGGTTCATTCATTGCTCAACGCCCGAACAGGTGGTGCAAGTCGCAAATCTTCGATTCCGAGGTCAGTCAGGCTTCGTTTTGCTGGTGATTGACACTGACAAAGTAGACGCCGAAATTATTTATGAAAACCTGGAAGGCGGTCAACAGTTGTTCCCACATATTTACGGTCAATTGAACTGCGATGCGGTTATTAAGGTTGTTGAGTTTGAACCGGACGCGCAAGGAGATTTCGCTCTCCCCGAAAGTATTCGCCATTAGCAACGAGTTGGAGTCCTGGTTAGCCGTTCAGGCCACCACTGTAAAAGCCCACATTCCTTGACAACAACGCCATCCCGACTATAATGCGATATCGGATAGTACGATATCGTAGTAACTCGGCCGGGAGGACATTAATGGCGCTTGAGTTTCTGTCACCAATTCACAAAGCCAGTCGTCAAATCAGCATTTATTTGGAGCGCACGACGATGGATTTAGGCGTGAGTCCTGGAGAAGGACACCTGCTCTCGTTTCTCAGAACCTATGCTCCCTGCCCCGTTTCGGAATTGGAGCGCGTCTTTGGTCACAAGCGCTCAACACTCACCAGCATGCTCGATCGGCTGTCGGACCGCGCACTGCTAACTCGCCAGATCAATGCTGACGATCGGCGCTCGTTCACCATTGAATTAACGGCTGATGGTCGAAAGCTCGCCGGTAAACTTCAGAAACTGCTTGAGACATTCGAAGGACTCTTAAAAGAACGCATTAATGACAAACAAATGGCGGGGTTTCGCGCGGTTATGGAAGCGATCGCCGATGTCACAAACGTTAAAGTCAGAGAAGGGGAACTGTGATGAACACCACGACTACCAGTACGGACGCGCTGAACCTGCTCTTTGGGATTAACTACGAGGTGCTGAAGAGAAACCTCGATGGCGTCACACACGAGGAAAGTTTGATTCAACCCGCAGGAGGCGGAAACTGCCTAAACTGGGTGCTCGGCCACATAGTGGCAACCAGAGACAACGTCATGCAGTTGCTCCAACAGGAAACCGTCTTGACTAAGGAAGTTGCGGGCGTCTACCAGCGCGGATCTGAGCCGATCCGTGATGGTTCAAGTGCCCAGCCGCTCGAAAAGCTGGTCGCGGATCTTGAACGTTCTCAGAACCGGCTGGTTGCTGGTCTGTCAACGGTTTCCGAACCGCAGTTAAGCGCGTCATCTCCAGATAAGTCCATTGCCGAGACCGTGGGCGAACTATTATTCGTGTTGCAATTTCACGAAGCTTATCACGCTGGGCAAACGGGGCTGCTGCGTCGCATTGCCGGCCATGAGGGAGCAATTAAATAGAGCGCACCTGCTGATCGCAATTGTCTGTTACATTTCCGGGCGCTGCACTTCTCGCAATCGCCGCTCGAGGTAGCGGCGCTCGCTTTCATTCGTTACCAGCTCCAACGCTCGCTCATAATTCTCCGCGGCCTGATCCGAAAGGCCGGCGCGACGCAATAGGTCAGCCCGGGCCGCATGCAGGAGATGGTAGTCTTCGAGATCGCCTGCAGCTGCGAGCGATTCCATAATCGCGAGTCCTGCTTCAGGTCCATCCGCCATTGCCACGGCCACCGCGCGATTAAGTGAAACGACCGGCGATGGTTGCTGACGTTCGAGCAAGGTATAAAGACGGACGATTTCCGGCCAGTCAGTATCTTCAGCGATGTAAGCGCGACAATGCACAGCGGCGATCGCCGCTTGCAGGGCAAACGGACCGGGTTCGGCGCGAAAGGATTCCTCTACCAGCGGAAGGGCTTCGGAAATTTGTTGCTGGTGCCAGTGACTCCGATCCTGATCCTCCAACACGACGAGATCGCCGGCATGGTCAAGCCGGGCGTGCCGCCGGGAATCGTGCAGCAGCATCAGCGCCAGCAGCGCGTTGGCTTCCGCCGGAGGGTTTGGAAACATCAGGCTGCGAACCAGGCGAGCCAAACGAATGGCTTCGGCGCACAAGTCGGCGCGCACCAATGCCTCGCCTTGCGTCGCCGCGTAACCTTCGTTAAAAATCAAATAGATCACAGTCAGCACAGCCTCAAGCCGGGCCGGCATTTCATTAGTTTCAGGAACTGAATAAGGAATTCCGGCGTCACGAATCTTGCGCTTGGCGCGGACGAGCCGCTGGGCCATCGTGGTGGATGGGACCAGAAAAGCGCGGGCGATCTCCTCCGTGGCGAGGCCCCCCAGAGTGCGCAGCGTGAGCGCGACCTGGGCCTCCGGCGCCAGCGCGGGGTGGCAACAAGTGAAGATCAAACGCAGGCGATCATCGGGAATTTCATTCGTATCGTAATTCGGTTCATGGATAGTTTGAACCAACCCTGAAGCAGCATAGGATTCGACTTTTTCCTTGAATCGCGTCTGTCGTCGCAGGCGGTCAATTGCTTTGTGGCGGGCCGTTTGGATGATCCAGGCTGGAGGCGAATCAGGAACGCCGGAGACGCGCCACTGGTCAACGGCCGCTGCAAACGCTTCCTGGGCTGCCTCTTCGGCAAGGTCGAAGTCCCCAAACGACCGAATAAGTGTGGCGACTATGCGGCCCCAGTCAGAGTTGTAGACGGCCTGGACCGCGGCGTTCGTATTTGGGAGCATAAGCCATGTTAAATATTATCCTTTAGGGTGTCGATCCGGGTGCTCGTCGTTCGACTTAATGTCGGAGGGAAAAATATGAAATATATGCTGCTGATTTACCATGAAGAGCAGGCCTGGGATAGCTACACTGAAGACGAACGCCTGAAAATCTATGGCGAATATCGCCAGCTAATGGAAGACCTGGAGTCGAAAGGTCAATGTTTGGCGGGGGACGAACTGCAGCCGGCGTCGACGGCGACCATCGTTCGAGTGCGTGACGGCAAACAACTGGTGACGGATGGCCCGTTTGCCGAGACGCGCGAACAAATTGGCGGTTTCTTCTTAATCGAAGCGAAGGATATGGAAGAAGCCATCAGTATCGCTGGTCGAATTCCCTCAGCGCGCACTGGCACCATCGAGGTTCGTCCCGCGATGGAAGCTGCCGCTTCCGCGCCTGCGTAATTCATAGGGTGGTTATTGTCTGAACGTTAAATCATCGTGGCGCTGCGCTGCGTGAACAGGAATCCCTGCGCCTGATTGGCAGGCAACAAACAAAGAGGCAAACGATGAACATCCTGAAAGGCATCGGCGCTATCCTCGCTGGAATAGCTTTTATCGTTGTCACCCACAGCGTCACTGATCTGTTGCTGGAGAAGCTCGGTATTTTTACGCCGCCTGAACAGGGTCTCCACACGACCTGGATGGTTGTCACCGCAACGATCTATCGCACGATTTACACCATTATCGGTGGCTATGTGACCGCAGCGCTGGCTCCGAATCCGCGGATGCGATATGTGATCTTTCTGGGAATCTTCGGGACCGCTGCAGGCATCCTTGGCGCAATAGTAACGATACCGATGGGATTGGGGCCGGCCTGGTATCCAATCGCGCTGGCCGTATTGGCGTTTCCCTCGGTGTGGATAGGTGGAAAACTGAAAACAAAATGACTCGACTGTCGTCGCAACAAAACCAGACAACAATGTCAACAGATCCAAGAGCAAAGCGGTTCATTGAGAGGATCAAGGCGCTGGGTTCGCCCGAGGAAGCAAAGAAGCATCTACGCTATTTTAAAACCGGAAAGGGCGAGTATGGTGAGGGCGACAAGTTTATCGGTGTGCGGATGGGTCAGGTCTTCGGCCTCGCAAAGGAATTTATCGACATGCCACCCGATGAGATAGAGAAGCTGCTTGCGAGTCCCATTCATGAAGTGCGCGCCGGCGCATGCAGCATTATGGGCCAGCAAGCCAGGCGCAAAAAGACACCGGAAACCCGCAGGAAAGAATTGTACGACCTCTATTTGAAGAGACATGACCGGATTAACAATTGGGACCTGGTGGACCTTGCGTCTTACAAAGTAGTGGGAAGCTACTTGTATGATTTTGATAAGCCGCGAAAGGTACTTTACAGGCTGGCTCGATCCAAAAGCCTTTGGGAACGCCGCACGGCCATCGTTAGCACGCTCTACTTCATCGGGAAGAGTGACCTCGATGACGCATTCAAAATCGCCGAGCTGTTGCTCAAAGACGATGAGGACTTAATTCATAAAGCGACGGGATGGGCGCTGCGCTTTGCAGGCGACAAAGACCAGGGAAGACTGTTCGTGTTTCTGGAAAAACACGCTGCCACAATGCCACGGACTTCCTTGCGCTACGCCATTGAAAAACTCGACGCGAAGCAGCGGAGTCATTATTTGGGCTTGAAACGGTCGCGGGAATGAGCTGAACGCTTCGGTCTGCTGCCCGTCAACGAAGTTAAAGATTCGAAATTGAAAAACGCAGGAGAACTCAATGCAAAAAATAACGCCTTTCTTATGGTTCGATAATAACGCTGAAGAGGCCGCCAATTTCTACGTCTCGGTTTTCAAGAATTCAAAGCTTGGACATATTTCTCATTACGGCGAGGCAGGAGAAAAAGTATCGGGCCAGCCAAAAGGGTCAGTGATGACAGTGGAGTTTCAGCTCGACGGCCAGGACTTTGTCGCGCTCAACGGCGGCCCGAATTTCAAGTTCACCGAAGCTGTCTCTTTCGTAGTTAACTGCGAAACGCAGGAAGAGGTTGACTACTTCTGGGAGAAGCTCTCCGCGGGCGGAGCGGAAGTTCAATGCGGCTGGCTGAAAGACAAGTTTGGTTTGTCATGGCAAGTTGTTCCCACAATTCTCAACGAGATGATGCTGGACAAAGATGCCGGCAAAGCGGACAGAGTAATGCAGGCAATGCTGCAGATGAAAAAGATCGAGATCACTCCGTTGAAGCGCGCGTACGAAGGGGAATAGTCTCCGAGCGCTGGTGGCACGCGCATCTTTCGCGTGATTATCATGGGGCGAGACGCCCGGGCCACTTTTGAGCACTGTTCTACTAAACCTGGAGGAACAGCTATGAAGTATATGTTGCTGGTTTATTTGGACGAGCAAGTCCTGAGCGATGAAGAGCGGGCGTCTTGTTACGTGAAATCCGCGCAGCTTACACGGGATCTCAATTCGACCGGGCAGTTTGTGGACGCGAGCCCGCTACATCCAATTGCGACTGCAACCAGTGTCCGCGTACGCGATGGCAAACGACTTGTTACTGATGGTCCATTTGCAGAAACGCGTGAGCAACTTGGCGGTTACTATCTCATCGATGCGGACAATCTCGATGAGGCAATCCGCATCGCTGAAAGAGTGCCTCCGGTAAAATTCGGCACAGTTGAAATCCGGCCGGTGATGGAAATCGAGGGATTGCCGGCGAGTTAGAATCCGTTTATGAAAAAAGCAGCTGACAGTAAAACCAAACCGCAAACCGTGGATGAATACCTCGCCGCTCTACCTGACGACGCGAGGAAGACGCTCGAGAAAATTCGCAAGGCAATCAGGGCGGCGGCGCCCAGGGCGACTGAGGGGATCAGCTACCAGATGCCGATGTATAAACAGGATGGAATGCTGATCGGGTTCGCGGCTTTCAAGAACCACTGCAGCATCTTTCCCGGGCCGGGAGCCATTGAGCGTCACAAGAGTGAGCTGAAGGGTTATGAAACTTCGAAAGGCACTGTGCGCTTTCCGATCGGCAAGCCACTGCCCGCAGCGCTTATGAAAACGCTGGTGAAGGAACGCATCGCCGAAAACGAAGCTAAGGCGAAGAAGAAGAAAGCGAAGAAGTAGTTCACCGAAACTCATCGCTTTGCCAACAAACGCCGCAACGAAACATCCGAACCGTTAGAATGAGGACCGCAAACCTTAGGACAATAAACCTATGACGAATGAATCTGCCGTCGGCTCCAAAGGAATGATTTGGGCTGGGCGTATCATCAGCGCCCTCGCTGCTTTGTTTTTCCTGGTCGACGCTGTGATGAAGTTTTTTAAGCCGCCGATCGTGGTGGAAACCACGGTCAAGCTGGGATACCCTGAAAGCACTATCGTTGGACTGGGTATCGTGCTGCTGGTCAGTACGATTCTCTACATGATCCCGCGCACCGCAGTGCTCGGCGCCATTTTGCTGACGGGCTACCTGGGAGGCGCGGTCGCGACTCATGTGCGCGTTGGCGAAGGCGTTTTCCCGGTGCTCTTCCCTGTTATCTTCGGCGCCCTCGTTTGGCTCGGTCTTTATCTCCGAGATGAACGATTGCGCACGCTTATTCCGTTGCGGAGCTAAATAACAGATCTGACGGTGGCGGAGAAGTCATGACAAAAAAGGTGACAATGGAGCTAATAATGGAGGTGGACATTTCATGAAGTTCCCAAGACTCAACTGGCCTCTATGGGCTGGTTTTTTGCTGAGCCTCATCGCGTTTTTGAGCTACTTTTTTGTTTTTGCTTGGTTCCCGGTGACGCGCGATTTTCCCTGGGCCAATCTCCTGCTCTTCGCCGGCGCAGGTGTGCTTTTGCTGTTTGGGCTGCGGCGTGCGTTTGCAGCTGGCCGTCCCCGCCCAACGCAGTCAAAAATTGCGGGCGCCATCCTGACATTTGCCGGCGTCGCTATTTTTGGTTTCTTTGTGTTCGCAGTTTTTATTATGGCGAGACAGTTACCGGCGTCGCCTGGCGCTCCACAGATCGGCCAGAAAGCCCCGGACTTCACGCTCACTGACACGAACGGCCAGCCGGTGTCGCTCAGCGGACTGCTGGCTACTTCCGACGGGCAGGGCAAAACTCCGAGAGGTGTATTGCTCGTTTTTTATCGAGGCTATTGGTGACCAGCCTGCAACTCCGAGTTGCGGAGCATCGAAGACAAATTGGCCGAACTCAAAGCGGTGGGGATTCATCCGGTTGCGATTACGGTAGACAGCCCTGAGGCTTCGCAAAATCTTCGGCAGCAAGCGGGTTACACGTTTCCGTTTCTTTCCGATCCAAAGGCCGAAGCAATTCGTCGCTACGATCTGCTGCATGCAGGCGCAGGAATCGAGGGCCAGGACGTCGCCAGACCGGCTGAGTTTTTGATCGATTCAACGGGAACAGTGCGCTGGGTTAACCTGACGGAAAACTATTGGGTACGTGCGCGACCGGAACAGGTGCTCGAAGTTGCGAAGACGCTTCCTTAAAGGCACTCGTCCGCCCGTGAAATAAGCTTAAATGGCAGTCTGCAAAGCGGGTCTATTGGCAACTAGCACGCCAACAGACCCGTCATTGCCTGTCGATCAGAGGCCCCCAGGTATTAACACATCATACAAGAGCCCAAAATTCACGACGCGCACCTGCCCATTAGAACTCTGCAGAATACGCCACGTGGCATCGCTGGACCGCCAGCCAGCCAGATCAGTCTTTCCATCGCCGTCGTAATCCGCCGGCACATGCGAGTCTGAAAACAATCCGTGAGTGACCACGACCAGAGCGCCATTAGAGCTCTGCCTAATGCGCCAGGTGGCTTCGCCATTTACAGACTGAATGACTGCTATATCGACCGTGCCATCCCCATCGTAATCCCGTGGCTCGGGTTGCCCTGCTTCCAGCGTCACGTATTGCACCCCGCCGTCCGAGCTACGCAATATGTATAAAGTGGGGGCGCGAAACACGGCCAGGTCGGTCTTGTGGTCGCCATCGTAATCGCCGGGCATCGGCTTGTCGCCCTCCTGTCCAAAGTGCTGTTCCCGAAATGTCCTGGTCGAGGATTGCATGATGTACCAGTCACCATTTTGGGGACGCCAGACCGCAACATCTGTTTGCCCGTCGCCGTCATAATCGTGGGGCAAGCGCACATCGCCTGCTAACCCGAAAAATTCGATCCTCAAGTTGTTGCCGGGAGCGCCTGGGTCGTATGTGCTACTCGGTTCGATCAACCAGACGTTTTCAACAGGTTCATTGTCGATTACACCTGCCGCACGAAATACGGCGCGGTCGGTTTGCCCATCTCCGTCGTAATCGGCTGCAATAATTTCGTCACCCCTGAGCCCCCAGTAGTTATAAGTGACAACGCTGTTGCTGCTTTGCAGGGCATACCAGATTGCATCATCGTGCCTGAAGACCGCGATGTCTGTGGAACCGTCGCCGTCGAAATCGGATCTTCTTCTGCCGCGACCCGGCGCCTGGATTCTTCCCAGAATATTGTGGTTGGCGTTGGCCGCGCTAACATATCCGAAAAAGCCGTTGGTCTTCATCAGAGCAACTTCCTGCGGCGTGACCTCGAAAAGCTTGTCGTAGTATTCCCCGAAATTTGCTCCCGGGCCTCCTCCCAGGTCTGGTGCGCCGAGGTCTTTAAACATTCCGGGCGCACCGTAGAGCGAGGCCGACTGCCCGTTATTGATAAAGCTATACTTCAGAAAGACCATCATCCTGGTCTCACTGGCGTTAAGCGAGATGTGCGTATAGCCCGCACCCGTAGAAGAGTTGTTATGTTGCGCGCCGTTGAGCGTGCCCACGAAGGGATTGTTCAGAAGTATTTGGCCGCGAATCTCACCCTGAGGATACAGCGTAGTGTTAACTATGAAATAGAAAAGCCCAGCGCGGAGGGCTTGTGCGTCGGCAGCTTCCGCCTCTGGGATCGTGAAGTTTTGGTTTCTGACAAACCCCGAAGTCCCGCCGGAAGTTTGAACGACGAAGCGTGGGGGCGGCGGCTCGCTCACAATTGGAGGCCCATAGACATGAATCGTTGTCGCCCCCGCCTGCAAACCGGAATATGAAATGGAAATGCGGACCATAATATTCATTGGGTTCGTGTCGTCGATCGTAACGCGTCCGAAAGCGGTACCGGGCGAAGATGTTCCTTGCTGCGCGCCGTCCAGGTTAGCGACGAAATAAGAGGAGTACTGGGCTGATGCTGAAGTTGAGTAGAGAACCAGGGCCAGCGTAGATATCATCACCATGAAGAGCGTGCGTAGAGCTGGTAGAATCTGTATTTGCATTTGAGGATCCTCCTTTAAGCGGGCGTTTTGAAGTGTTGAGAAGATCAGGGAGACGATGCGGAGTGCAGCGGGTAATTGGCTACCCTGGCGGTGCGTCGGCGTGATCTCCAGTATCGAACGCTTCCACCGCCTGCGACCTTGGATCTGCTACACACAAGCTGATCACTTGCTAAGCAGAGTTTGTTCCATTCAGGGATGATAGACTTACCGAGATCGATGCACCAGAAATTCCGGCAAAACTTACCTTAATAATCTCGATGAGGGAGACGAGCATGAAATTGACGGAGTATTTACTTGAAGAATTAGACCGCGAAGTGGACCGCTCGCGCCGAGCACTTGCGGAAGTGCCCGAGGGCAAGTACGACTGGAAGCCGCATGACAAGTCGATGATTCTCGGGTATCTCGCAAACATGGTGGCTACGATACCGATGTGGATTGCGATGGAGATCAATCAGGCGGAATTGGACGTGGCGCCGGCGGAGGGTTCCAGCATGGAACAGAAAAAGCTGGACACCAGCGCTGCCTTGATTGAGGCCCTCGACAAATCTGCCGCAGATGCGCGCTCGGCTCTGGCGAAGACCAGCGACGAGCATCTACATACGTCGTGGAAGTTGCTCGCGCGCGGCCAGGTTGTGATGGAATCGCCACGCTACGTGTTTATCCAGGACACGATTAATCATTGGTCGCATCACCGCGGACAGATGACAGTTTACCTGCGTTTGATGGGAGCGAAGGTTCCGGCTCTTTATGGACCATCGGCGGATGATAATCAGTTTTTCTAAGGTCCCTCTGACCGGCCGTAGATTTGAATCCGCAGCAGTAACAAAAGGCAGGAGCAAAAGGCATATGTGCCTACTGCTCCTGCCACTTTTGCTGGGCGGTTGAACCGTTCGGATCTGCGGAATCTGTGCAATCCGCGAATAGCTGTCTTTACTGGTCGCCGTTTTTCCAGGTCGCCCAGGGCTTGCCATTCTTAAAGGACAAGGTGACGTCGGTGATCTGTGAGAGATTGAGCTTCGTCCAAATGCTGCTCTTTCCACTTCGGAAAACCACTTTGACGTCCCACATGTCTTCCTGGCGGCGGGTGAAGGAAATATCCACACTATCGCCTGACGCGAGCGTGTCGGTCCCGAGAATGTCTTCTTCCCATTCATCAGCTGCAGTCGGAGAAACGTAGACTTCCTTAATTTCCTGTCCCGTTTCATTGTGCAACGTGAAGTCCTGCTTGTTTTGGCTGGCTGCCGAAACAAAGTTTTGCGTCCCCTGCGCGAATGCCACAGGAACGACCATTACGGCCAACGCCACAACTGCAAAAAGCGCTTTCAACTTTCGATTTTTGTTCGATGCTAGTTTGTTCATGTTCCTCTAAAATCCTTTACTTAATTGGTTTTGGTTTGTAGAAAATTCCCGCAGGACACGCTTCCCTCGATGAAGGCATGTGAAAGCGCGCTCTGCGGGGATTCGATCTCAGCGTGGAAGCTATGCCCCGTTATTCGGCGAGCGCGGTTGCCTTGCCATCTTTGTAGTTGAGCGTCAGCTTGGAAATCTCGAGCAGGTTTAGATTCTCCCACTCGATACTGTTTTCCTTGCTGTCCTCTACTCTCAAATCCCACAGCGCTGACTTTTCGGCGCGATTAAATTTTACGTCCACCTTCTGGCCATCGGGCAGGGTGTCCTGGCCGAGGATGTCCTCTTCCCAATCGTCGGAATCATGCGGTGAAATGAAGACCTTATCGATCTCCACGCCGGTTGCATTAACGAGAGTGAAGTCCTGAGCTCCCGCAGTATCGGCGGCAGGAGCAGTCGGCTGCGTTGCTGCGGCAGTCGCCGGGGGAGGTGTAGGGGTGGCTGTCGCCGCTGGAGGAGTGCTCGCGGACGAGCACGCACCAGTGACGAGTAAAGCTGCGGTCAAGCCGCAAACTAACGCTTTATTCATTTTGTGTCCTTCGGATTTGTATTAGTGGTAAGTCTTGGTTGTTCGAGAATTGTAAGTAGGGCGCGGCGGATTGTAGCACCCAGGCATTGAATTGCCTAAAGGTCTAATTTGCTCGCAATATCGCGCATGATTCGCTTCCTAGGATTTCTGTTTCCGATCCGGCCTCGCATACTGATCCAACCCAAAGCCGAGAAACAAAGTGCCGAGGATAAAAGCCGACGAGAAGTAATAGGGGGCGGATACTCCAATCGAGTCAAAAGCCCAACCAAAGAAAAGCGGCGCAATGATTCGAGCCATTCCTCCGTAAGTTTGTTGGAGTCCCATGTAAAGTCCGCGTTCCCGCGTGGCCGTAACTCTCGACAGCAGCGCCGTCACGCAAGGAAATGTGAAGGCGGTGCCCAGTGGAATCAGTCCCGCCGCGATTGCCAGCATCCACAGGTCTTGTGAAAGCGGCATACCGACCACTCCAGCCGCTAAGAGCACGATGCCCAGACGCGAGAGGTTCGCCTCTCCCAGCCAATCAACTGCACGACCAAGTAGGAGCACGCGCGTGAAGACGGAAATCGCGCCGACGTACATGAAAAAATAACCGATGGTCAGTTCGGTAACCTGAAAGCGTGCATTGAGAAACAGGGCGAGCACGGAAAAGCTTCCCTGAAAGGCTCCGATTGAAATCGCATAGATCCAGATCAGACGCGACGACGGTTCGCCTGAATTCGAGATCACTCGCCAGGTAGCCTGGCGCGATGTTTGGAGTTTTTCATCTGTCTGTGGCTGCTCAGTGAAATCCCGCGATTCTTTCAGATACCGGGCGACGAAGACCATATTTAGCAGGCAGAGTCCGGCGGCGATTATTCCGGGAGCCGCGTGGCCCATTTGCAACGTAGCCGATCCCGGCATCAGATCGCGCGTTCCCAACGTGATCGCGAATGAACCAAGCACTGGCCCCAGCGCAACGCCGAGGTTTGTGGTTGCTGAAAGCCAGCCGAGTGCGCGCGCGCGATCTTTCGGATCAGTCGAGTCGGCTACATATGCCTGGATCACTCCGACCGTGCCGCCGCCGGCCCCCTGGACCAAACGCGACAGGAAAAGGACCAGCAACGAGTGGGCAAAACCGAAAATAAGATACGCAAGTGCTGAGGCGCCCAACGCTATGAGCAACGTCGGCCGTCGTCCGACGCGATCAGAAAACCGCCCCCACATCGGCGCGCTTACCAACTGCGCCACGGTGAAAGAGGCGACGATGAAGCCCATGATGGTGCCGATACCAAAGTGCAGCCCCAACACATTTACTCCGTCGCCGCCCAATGTCTTTACGTAAAAAGGCAGCAGCGGGATGATCATCAACAACCCGAGCATGTCCACGAATGCCGTCGCCATTAGTGTGAACAGCTTCGCCGGTATTTTCCTGACCTCGCGCCACAACACGTATAACAACCCAATCGCGATCGCGACGAGCAAAACGCGAACGAGCGGAGATTGAAAGGATTGGGCGATGTTTTGCTGAAGGATGATCATGTAAGCTTACTTTGCACCTGCTCCGCTTCTGGGCCTACTAGCTTTCTTCGGCCCTCGCCTCGAGCCCGGCCTTCACCTCAGGCCATTCCGATTCGATGATGCTGAAACAAACTGAGTCGCGATAACGGCCGTCCGGCATGATGAGGTGATTGCGAAAGATTCCCTCCTGCCTGGCGCCGATTCGCAAAATTGCCTTTTGCGATTGCACATTCAGCACGTCAGTAACTAAAGACACGCGGATGCAACGCCAGTATTCAAACGCGTGGGTCAACAGCAACAGTTTCGTTTCGGTATTCACGGCCGTGCGTTGTGCTTTCGCCGCCAGCCACGTGTAACCAATTTCGACGGTCCGGTTTTCGGTATCGATGTCGTAAAAACGTGTGGTGCCGACAATCAGACCGGAAGACTTCTGGAGAATTACAAACGGAAGTTCGCGCCCCGTAGCTTGTGCCTTCAGCGCGGCGTCGAGATAGGCTGAGATCGTTTCGCGGGATGGGACCACAGTGACGGTGGAATTCCACAACTCGCCATCGCTCGCCGCGGCAACTAATGCATCTGCATGCTCGCGCAGCAATGGTTCCAGCCTCACGTGATTGGCTTCGAGGGTGACTGGGGAGATTTTCATTTACCGCAAAGATTTTGAAAGCATCAGTTTCAACACTAACAGCGAACGTTCAGATTCCATCATGAGTACAACCTTCACGACAAGTAGCCATTAAGTTGCCGACGACCCAGGGAACTATATCGAGATTTCGCTGCGGGCAGTTATACTAAAAAGAAAATGCAACCAGGTTGTCGATCTTCGGGTCGCTCGTTCGACTATCAAGTAAGAGAGCGAATTTCTTCAGGCAAAAACGCTGGACCGCTCTAAAACTAAATAATCGAGGAGAAATCACTGATGCGAGTCATGGTGCTGATAAAAGCGAATAAGGAATCCGAGGCGGGAGTATTACCAGACGAAAAACTGCTGACGGAAATGGGCAAGTACAACGAAGAGCTGGTGAACGCTGGCGTGATGCTTGCGGGAGAAGGGCTACATCCCAGTTCTAAAGGCGTGCGAGTCAAATTCTCAGGCGACAAGCGCACGGTAACCGACGGGCCCTTTGCCGAGACAAAGGAACTGGTGGCCGGCTTTTGGCTTTGGCAGGTAAAGTCGATGGATGACGCAATCGAATGGCTCAAGCGATGCCCTAATCCTATGCCGAATGACGAACCCGAGGTCGAAATCCGTCAAGTTTTCGAGGCGGAAGATTTCGGTGACGAATTCACGCCCGAACTAAGAGAACAAGAGGATCGGTTAAGAGCGCAGATGACAGAGGAAGAGGTCAAACCCTAACTTCACAATTTTGCGGAGGAAACAGATCAATGACTTACGTGCTCTGGATTATACAGATATTACTCGGACTGCTTTTTGTGTTTGCCGGCGGGACAAAACTGGTGATGTCAATAGAAGTGATGCATGACATGGCGCGCCAGGCCGGTCAAACACCATTGCCGGGAATGCTCTTGCGGTTTATCGGCGTGGCTGAATTACTTGGCGGCCTCGGCCTCATTCTGCCCGGGCTTCTGCGAATCCGTCCAGGGCTAACGCCATTGGCGGCAGCAGGTCTGCTGATAATCATGATTGGCGCCGTGGTGATCACACTCTCAAGCGGGCCCATGGCGCCGGCGCTGTTTCCGCTGATAGTTTGCCTCCTCTTGTTATTTGTCATCTATGGACGGACGAAGCTCGCGCCCGTCGCTCCGCGCTAATTGTGTGCGGCTTCATTTTTGAGTTAATGAATTCACCTTAAGGAGAATCGATCATGAAATACGTTGACGGATTTGTAATACCTGTTCCAAAGAAAAATGTATCTGCTTATCGCCGCATGTCGCAGCAGGCTAGTAAGGTTTGGATGGAACACGGAGCTTTGGAATATCGTGAGTGCGTCGGGGACGATCTGAAGGTCAAAATGGGAATGCCCTTCCCCGACACGGTTAAAGCGAAACGCAACGAGACGGTGGTCTTCGCCTGGATTGTTTACAAGTCGCGCGCACACCGCGACGCCGTAAATGCCAAGGTGATGAAAGATCCGCGATTGGCAAAGATGATGAAGAAGGGTGCAATGCCGTTCGACGTGAATCGCATGGCCTACGGCGGTTTCAAAGTGATCGTCGACGCCTGATCTCAAGCAAACTGTTACAAGCAAACTGTTATTAGCGAGGAGGAGTTTTAAATGTTCAAAGAGACGAAAGCATACTCGAGTTTTTCCGCAGACGACTTAAGCAAAGCAAAGGAATTCTACGGTCAAACTCTCGGGTTGGAAGTTTCAGAAACGAATGAAGGTTTGGCTTTGCAGATCGCCGGCGGCGGTCAGGTATTCATTTACCCAAAACCAAACCACACGCCGGCCAGCTTCACAGTTCTAAACTTTCCGGTCGAGGATATCGATAAAGCGGTCGATGATCTTAAGACGCTGGGTGTTCAGTTCGAATCCTATACGGGCGAGATCAAGACTGATGAGAAAGGAGTCTTCCGCGGCGCTGCTGAGGGCGAAGGTCCAAACATCGCCTGGTTTAAAGACCCAGCGGGAAACATCCTATCTGTGCTCGAAGAAAACTAGACACTCAGTACTGAGTGCTGAGCGCTGAGCAGTAATGACCGCTGTGTAACTGGTGCAATGTGCTAAGCTGATCTGACTTCTGACTTCTGACTTCTGACTTCTGACTTCTGACTTCTGTGTTCTCCTGTCTCCTGATCAATGATCGTCCATCTCATCGACGGTACCTACGAACTCTTTCGTCACTTTTACGGTATCCGTCGTTTCAAGAAAACCGATCCGCCATACGGCGCAATCACGGGCTTGCTCCGCATGGTTGCGAAAATGATCGAAGACGATGCCACGCACCTTGGTGTTGCCACTGATCACGTCATCGAATCGTTTCGCAATCAACTGTGGCCGGGCTACAAAACCGGCGCCGGTATCGAGCCCGCCCTGCTGGCCCAGTTTCATCCGCTCGAAGAGGCTCTGGTGGCGATGGGTGTGGCCGTCTGGCCCATGATCAATTATGAAGCTGACGATGCGCTGGCATCCGCGGCGCATCTCGCCGCTCAGGATAAGCGAGTGGAAAAGGTCTGTATCTGGACGCCGGATAAAGATCTCGCGCAGTGTGTCGTGGGCGAGCGGGTGGTCCAAATCGATCGGCGTAGCGGCGTGATTCGAGATGCTGATGCCGTGAAGGTCAAGTTCGGCGTATCGCCCGAGCACATTGCGGATTATCTGGCGCTGGTTGGCGACGCCGCTGATGGTTATCCCGGCATTCCGGGCCTCGGTCCAAAAACGGCCGCCACACTTTTGAACCGCCACGGCCCCATTGAAAAGTTTCCATCCGGAACGCTAAGTGCCGACAATCTCGCGAGTGCCCTGCTCTTCAAGACATTGGCAACGCTGCGAATCGATGCGCCACTTTTCGAAGACATCGAGGAACTGCGTTGGAAAGGACCAACCAAGGCCTTTGCCAGGATGGCGGAGAAGTTCGGTGATGCCACTTTGGCAAAACGCGTGCAGGGCTTAACGCAGTAAGAATGCTGGCGCGTTATCCTTGCTCACCGTTATTCTTATGTTTCTGCGGGCGATTCTTTCCTGCCCACATACAAATTAATGCAAACAACACAGTCTCCTGAAAAGATTCATCGCTACCCCTGCACCGCTTGCGGCGCTGATCTAGTTTACGAACCAAAGGATGGGTTCCTGTCGTGCGCTCATTGCGGCCACAAGGAAGCCATCCCGACCAGCGCGGACCAGATTCAGGAGCGGTCGTTTGAACAATACCTGATCATCAGGCCGGACCAATTGGACCAGCTGGCAGCAAACGCGCTCGATGTCCAATGTCAGAGTTGCGGCGCGACCGTTACCTTCACCCCGCCGGAGGTCGCGCGCCAATGTGACTTCTGCGGAGTGCAAATTGTCGCCCAGCCAAAATCAGCTGACCCGATCCTCGCGCCGGAGGGCGTGCTGCCTTTCTGCATCACGCAACCACAAGCAAGCGGCGCGCTGCGTCAATGGCTGAGCTCAAGGTGGTTCGCGCCGAATGCGCTCAAACACTTTGCCCGCCCCGATGCAATCCACGGCATCTATATTCCCTTCTGGACCTACGACACGAACACCACGAGCTATTACACGGGCGAACGCGGCGAACATTACTACGTCACCGAAACTTACTCAGATACGGACTCAAAAGGAAATCAGGTTACCCGAACGAGACAGGTGCGCCATACCCGTTGGCATTCCGCTTCCGGAACGGTTACCCGCTGGTTTGACGACATCCTGGTTCCGGCCACTACGTCACTGGCCTTGAATCGTCTTGAGGCGCTCAACCCATGGGACCTCGACGAGCTGAGACCTTACGATCCGGCTTTTCTTTCGGGCTTCAGGGCGCAGCGCTATCAGGTGGATCTGGCGCAGGGTTTCGAACGTGTGAAACTGGTAACCGCAAATGTGATTCAAGGCGACGTGCGCTCCGACATCGGCGGAGACGAACAGCGGATTCACAACGTTTCTACACATTATTCCGGTATTACTTTCAAGCATTTGTTGCTGCCGGTTTATGCCGGAGCCTATCGCTTTAACAGCAAGGTCTACCAGATCGTAGTCAACGGGCGGACTGGTGAAATTCAGGGAGACAGGCCATACAGTTTCTGGAAAATCGCACTCTTCGTTACTGCGATCCTGTTCGTGCTGCTAATGGTGTTGCTGGCACTGAGTTTCGGGGGCGATGCGTAAGACTCATTCGCTGGCGCCTTCTTCAGCAATTGAACGAAACCGCAAAGCGTCTGTCGTCATGCGAGCATTGTTAAAGAAAACGTAAGGCGCAACGATATTAGTCAAGCTGTTCGATACTCCGACGAGCCGGGGTTCGGTTGCCTGTCTGATTAAGATCGCGGCTAACTCACATAGCTCCTCTTCGTCATACTCGTATCGCCAACCGCTTCTGCCGTGCAGCCTGAAATAGATTTTGTCGGGCGTGACGCTCGTCGCCGTAAAAGGGTCCACTGCATGCCACAGGTTCAGGTCCTCGCAAATCCTCTTAACGACCGTCAGATTCCAATCGCCGCGCGGTTCCCAGGCGAAGTTGAGGTTGGGGATGTTGACGGGTCGAACGATACTGCGGAAGAAGTTCTTCAGGTTGGCAATGTTTTCTTTCGTCTGCTTGAAGCTCGCGGGACATTGAAACAAGATGGTGCGCGCGCGCAAAGCTACCGCACTCGCGAGCGTTGTTTCCCAGGCCTCCTCAACAATCGGTGTAAGCCGAAAGTACCCGGCTTCCTCCCTTTGAAGGGCAGTGAGCTTTTTCTTCAATCGCCGGTAGGTAGGACTTCTGGCATCGTGCGTGATCAGCTGCCAGGCCTTCAGCACAAACTCAAAGTCGGGAGGGGCGGCCGCACGCCAGCGTTCGAGGGTGGAAATCTTTGGTGGTTGGTAGAAGGTGTGCTGGACTTCGACGCACGAGAATAGTTGAGTGTATTTCGCCTGGGCGATGCCAAAGCCTGATGTCCCCACCTTGATCTTCATACTGTCCACAGATTACACAGATCACGGCATTTCGATAAGGCGCTTCCATAACGTTCTTAACGAATTCACGTAATCTGCGCAATCTGCAGATGGCATCGCAATCCTATTTCGGTAAGAGGCTACACTGATTTGGCATCCTGCCGTCAAACTGGAAATTCGACGAGGTTACGACGGGCTGGTCAGCAACGACTCTCACAGTGTAAGCCACGTCGGTAAAGACATTGCCTGGCGGCGGGAAAATTGGCATCAAGAATTCGAAGTCTCTCGTGGCCGATGGTGCGAGCGGAACGGGCGCGGCGTCTCCCGGATAGGTGGTGGCACTTCCCGGAACCGTATGGCCCGTCAAAACTGCGCCATCTCTGTCCAAAATATTAACGGTAACGTTGGCGGTAACGGCGCTCCCGTTGTGAATATAAACGTCGGCCCTGCTGTTAGAACCTGAATTTGGAAAATTCGCTGGTGTACAGATCCAAACGTAGGGCGCACCACCCGAGGACGGTCCTGGAGGCCCTGCCGGACCGGTTGGTCCTGTCGGTCCCGTCGGGCCAGTTGGGCCTGTTGGGCCTGTTGGGCCTGTTGGACCAGTTGGCCCGGTGGGGCCAGTTGGGCCCGTGGGACCAGTTGGCCCGGTGGGGCCAGTCGGACCTGCCGGTCCTTCTACGTTCCATTGCACGCGGGTTTCGTTGTTATGACAAGCCGTGCTGGCGTTCACGAGCCGCATGCCTCCGTTGCCGGGATTGATGCAGGCCTCGAGCACGGTGGGCGCGGCCGGCGTGCTTGCAGCGTGCATCACAATCGGCACCATAACGAGGAGCGACGCCAAAACAACCAGACAAGCGACAGGGGTGCGGCGGAAAGACATGAAACTCATTGCGATCTCCTTCTGAGGCGTTAGCCTCGCGGACGTGAAAATGGTATGCGATGCGGAATTTATTGACTGGCCGCGCAGCTTGTCAAGGTTTTCGGGAGCAGTAGCCCGCGCCGGAAGGGCCGCGAATCGCAGCCAGATCGAATGGTCTCCCTGCGGTCGACTTCTGCTTCGTTTTTGCTTCACAAGCAATCGCGATGAAGACTACGATGCTCACACTCAAGGTTGGTGCGAGAGTTCTAAAACCGTTTCAGCCGAATCCAATATGAATGAAAGTGAAAAGAAGGTCGCTGTAATTACCGGAGCGGCTACTGGTATCGGACGAGCCCTCGCAGAGCGACTAGCTGCGCAAGGTCTGCGATTGTGCCTGGCAGATATCAACAAAGGCGGGCTCGACGTGGTGGCGCACGCGTTGAGATCAAACGACTGCGAAGTCGCCACCCACACTGTTGATGTTGCTGACCGGCGTCAGATGGAGGTGCTGTCGAGTGCCACGTTGGCGCAGTTTGGACGTGTTGATTGGCTAATCAACAATGCAGGCGTGGGACTTTGCGGCGATGTTGAGGAAGTATCTATTGCTGACATCGAGTGGATCATGGGTATCAATTTTTGGGGTATGGTTTATGGCGTTAAATATTTTCTGCCGCTGCTAAAGGCGCGGGAGAAAGCTTACATCGTTAATCTGTCGAGCGTGTTTGGCATGATTGCGCCTCCGGGCCAAGCCGCTTATGCCGCGAGCAAGTTTGCCGTGCGTGGCTTCACCGAAGCGCTGCGTCATGAGCTCGCTGGGACCGGTGTTCAAGTTTCGAACGTCCACCCCGGTGGGATTCGCACCGGGATTGCCAAGACAAGCAGGATCGGCGCCAACACCAGAACGGGCAAGCGTGAGGAGTTTGCGGCAATATTTGATGTGCTTGCCGGCACGACGCCGGAGCGCGCTGCCGATCGGATCGTGAACGGCGTATTGCAGGGAGAGACGCGCATCTTGATCGGGCCGGACGCCAAACAGATCAATGTCATCCACCGTCTTTTCCCGGAACGATACTGGCGGATTATTGGTCCACTTATTGAGATGCGCACTCGCGGGTTACGGGTAGATGACGCATCACATGATGAGAGCGACACGGGTACGTAGGCAGACGTGCGGCATGGAGTCCGTATCGAGGTTCATCGAACGTCTAATGCACCATCAAGCTGACTTGGACTATAGACTTTGGACTTTGGACGGTTCTGACTTCGTCTCGCTTTGATCTATTCTATGTGGGTCAAAGTTCAGTTCAAACCTTCATGATTGTGAGTGACTACGATGTGTCGAAATATTAAGACTCTGCACAACTTCAAACCACCCGCGACTGACGAAGAGATTCGCGCTTCGTCGCTGCAGTTCGTTCGCAAGCTCAGTGGCTTCAACAAGCCTTCCAAAACCAACGAAGCCGTGTTCAATCACGCCGTGGAACAGGTGGCGCAAGCTGCGCACGAACTCCTGGATTCGTTGGTGACAAATGCTCCGCCGCGCGATCGCGACCTAGAAGCTGCCAAGGCAAAAGCTCGGTCAGCTGAACGCTTCGGTTCAACCAACGTGTAGCCTACGCCCGTATATACAACGCTTTAAACCGTTATCCGCAGTTTTAGCGACAGCGTTTGACAACCAGCGTTGACGCCTGTTGCCTCATCTCTCAGTGCGGCCTCTTTTTGAAATCGCCGTAATCTGTGTAATCTGTGGATAGACTTCTGCAAACAAGGCAATGATTTTCAACTTATGAGCACTGAACCAAACAAAGTTATTTATTCGATGGTCGGCGTCAGCAAGTTTTACGACAAGAAGCCGGTCCTCAAAGACATTTACCTTTCATATTTTTACGGCGCAAAGATCGGCGTCATCGGCCTTAACGGATCGGGCAAGTCGTCGTTGCTGAGGATACTCGCCGGCGTTGACAAGGAGTTTAATGGCGAGACCGTAATCTCGCCGGGCCACACTGTCGGATTTCTTGAGCAGGAACCGCTGATCGATGACGCGCGCACGGTGCGCGAGGTCGTGGAAGAAGCTGTACAGGACACTGTCAGACTGCTGAAGGAGTTTGACGAAATCAACGCGAAGTTTGGCGAGGAGATGTCTGACGAAGACATGGACAAACTACTCGCGCGGCAGGGCGAAGTGCAGGAAAAACTGGATCACGCTGACGCCTGGGATCTCGATTCGCGACTCGAGATGGCCATGGACGCGCTTCGTTGTCCAGCTCCGGAGACGCCGGTCAAGATTCTATCAGGTGGCGAACGTCGTCGAGTCGCGTTGTGTCGCTTGCTCCTGCAAAAGCCGGACATCCTCCTGCTGGATGAGCCCACCAATCATCTCGATGCGGAATCGGTAGCCTGGTTGGAGCATCACTTACAAAGTTATCCGGGCACAATCATCGCCGTAACTCATGATCGGTATTTTCTCGACAACGTGGCCGGATGGATTCTGGAACTCGATCGCGGCGAGGGCCTGCCCTTCAAAGGAAACTACACTTCGTGGCTGGAACAAAAACAGGAGCGACTGCGCAAACAGGAGAAGTCGGAAAGCGAACGACAGAAAACCCTGCAGCGCGAACTCGAGTGGATTCGCATGTCGCCGAAGGCGCGTCATGCCAAGGGCAAAGCGAGGGTCAACGCATACGAACAGTTGCTCGAACAACAATCTGAGAAACGGCGCGAAGATTTGGAGATTCATATTCCCGCGGGCCCGCGTCTCGGCAATGTGGTGATCGAAGCGGCCGGAGTAAACAAAGGATACGGGGACAAGCTCCTGGTTGAAGATATGACCTTCGCCCTTCCCCCCGGCGGAATCGTTGGAGTGATTGGACCAAACGGCGCCGGCAAGACGACATTATTTCGGATGATCGCCGGTCAGGAGAAACCGGACAGCGGCACGATTCGGCTTGGCGAAACGGTGGAGCTCGCTTATGTGGACCAAAGCCGCACACTTGATCCGAATAAATCGATTTGGGAAGAGATTACTGGTGGAACGGACCTGCTAAAGCTCGGCACGCGTGAAGTTAACTCCCGCGCGTATGTGGCTCGTTTCAATTTCTCAGGATCGGATCAACAAAAGAAAGTGGGCATGTTGTCAGGCGGCGAAAGGAATCGCGTGCATCTGGCGAAGATGTTGAAAGAAGGCGCGAATGTTCTTCTGCTGGACGAACCCACCAATGATCTCGACGTGAACACGTTGCGCGCGCTCGAGGAAGCGCTGGAAAATTTCGCCGGCTGCGCAGTTGTAATTTCCCACGATCGCTGGTTTCTGGATCGGATCGCGACGCACATGCTTGCGTTTGAGGGCGACAGCAAAGTCGTGTGGTTTGAGGGAAACTATTCCGAATACGAGGCCGACAAGAAGGAACGCCTCGGCGCTGCGGCTGAACAACCGCATCGGATTAAGTATCGGCAGTTAACGCGGTAAACTCTGAAGTCGCCTACGCAGCGCGCAACCGCATCGGCGGTGTATTCATAGTTGATTGTGCCGGAATAATTCAGAACCGGGAGCGGTAGCGACCGGGTTAAAGAAAATCTGTGGCTTTGCAGATTATTTGAAAGCTTCGAGTTGCAACGTTAAGTCTTGACCCGGTCGCTACCGCTCCCGGTTCTGAATTATTCGAGCAACGACGAAGACCGCTCTTGCAGTCAAACAGTACATGAGAAAGCTTAAGCGTCTACTTCTCCTCTTTGTAGCCGTCCTGGTGGTTCTGATTTTGGTGGTGCTGGTTGTGGGTTTGATGCTGCCGGAGGAACATCACGCGTCCCGTACTTTGGTGACGAAGCAACAACCGCAGGTTATCTGGGATACGATCAACGACCACGCTAATGAGCCCGGCTGGCGCGCCGACGTCGCCAGCGTCACCTCGCTCGGCGAACGCGATGGCAAGCCTGTGTGGCAGGAGAACTACAAGGATGGGAATACTGTCGCGTTGATAACAACGGAATCGAAACCTCCCACGCGCATGGTTCGTGAGCTCACAGATCTTGAAGGACCCTTTAGCGGCCGCTGGGAGATCGACATCACCCCAACCCCCGAAGGTAGCTCGATCAGAATCACAGAAATCGGGAAAGTTTCAAACCCTATCTTTCGCTTCGTGTCGAAGTATGTGATCGGCCACACCACCTTCATGGAAAGATACCTGACCGGGCTCGCGGGTAAATTCGGCGAGCAACCTCAAATGAAACCATAAAATTGTTCGTCAAGTTTCGGTTTGTCGCAGTTCAACGACGGGCTGAAGTTTGTCGGATCAAAGCCTCAGCGACAGGCAACTCAGCCCGCCGTCCATCTTTTGAAACTCGGTCATCTCCACCGCAATGGTCTCATAACCCAGCTCTCGCAACGACTTCTCGAAGCGGGGGTAACCGGCAGCAATCAGGATGTGATTGTTCAAGCGAACACAATTGGCGGCGTACTCCTCGCCCGCGTCCAGGCGGATCAGATCGTAATCCTGGAAATCTTCTAGTTCCGATAGAACGTCGATCACCGCCAACCGGCCATCGCCGAGGTAGGAAACGCCACTCTTCAAATGCAGAATGCCATTTATCCCTCGTATATCGACGAAGCTGGAAGTGCGATCGTATAAGGCCAGTAGCTTTTGCAGTTGCCGCGCGCCCGCCTCATTTGTTCGCGTGGAGATGCCGATGAAGAAATGGTCTTCAGCTTCGCAAATGTCGCCACCATCCACCGTGCCTGGAGGTTCAATCGCATGCATGTTGGGAGAAAACCGGGAAAGCACCTTTGCCATGCTAGCCACTTCTCCGGCGCGAGTGACAGCACCGGGTCGCATGAGGATGGCGCACGAAATAGAGGCTTGGCTAGGGGAATGGACCTGGACCAGCACCGCAGTGTCTTCAACGAACGTCGAATCTGGGTACCGCTCGTCAGGTTCCAAATGCCTGAGCGTCAATCCACAACGCTCCAGCGCCGCGCAATATTGTGCGTGTTGATGAAGCGCGCGAAGGTAGTCAGGCGCGCCCAAATCGACGCTGGTTAACGCGTCGGCAAAGTTTGCGCCAGGTGGCCTGACTATCCCGTTCGTGAACAATGGTTGGCGAATCCGATCAAAGGCGTGTTGCCACGAAAATGATCTGCCCTGAGAACACGACGGCGTGATGTGGTCCATCACCCAATGTTGTCACATCAATTGTCGCCGACGTCGCATTCAGATCATTGCCTGCGTCGTATCATCGGGCCTGTGCCTGTGCCTGTAACTGTGACCTTGAAACTGCACTCTGGCCCAGCCGAGCTGTTGCAGGTAACTACAGTCTCTCCCAACGGGAAGAGTGTTCCCGAAGCACGGTCACACTTAATTCTGAGGCAACCCCTTCCCGAAGGTTCAGGGTAAGTGACAACCGCACCACGCTTTCCGCGGTCGGCGGTCACGCTAATGTTGTTTGGACAGCAGAGGGTGCAACGAGGCTGACTTGGCTGGCGTTCGAAGGCGCCAATGTCGGTGGCGTCGCTCTTGGGAGCGTTGGCAACTCCAGGATCGTCGACGGTTCGCGGTAGGCTGCGCTGATCCAACGTAGCTCCAGCCGCCACACCCGAGTCAATCGCGGCACTGCCGGCCAGCAACTCCATCGTTTTAGTTGGACCACCATTGTCTGCGAGCGCAGCTAGCATCGCGTTGGCCCCGGTCTTGTCGCCGGTGGCATTGAAGCCGCCGGCATCAGTGGCAACCCCAAGCAGGTTGTGGCCGTTGCTGCTAATAGTTCCGTCCACGTTTGGGCCGGGAGTTGGAGCGCCGTTTATGTCGCCGAGACCATTGGCGGCGGTGTTGCCGGCAATGATTGTGTTTTGCAAAGTCACGCTCGCGGCGCCAACGCGAATGCCGCCGCCGGTTCCTTCAGCTACGAGTCGCGGCGGAAGGTTAGCTCCGCCCTGGTTGACACCGGTGTTGCCAGCCTGAGCATTGTTAAGACTAATGGTAGCGTGTTTGATATTGAGCGTGGCCGCATTGGTGTTGGTGATTGCGCCGCCATGGGCAAGGCCGCCGGCGCCGTGTGAGGTCTGAGCGCAGGGCCCACCGCCGTTCGTTTTTCCGCCATTACCGCCGTTACCACCCCTGGCAGAATTGCCGGCAAAGGTTGCGGTGTTGATGATCGCGCTGCCGGCCTCTGCCAGGATGGCGCCTCCCCGCGCGGCACCGCCGTCGCCAGACTGATGAGCACCAAAGCAGTCCGGCCCAAAGGAGTTCCCGGCCGTGCCGCCTTTGGCGCTATTCGTTTCAAATGTTGAGCTGGTGACAGTCGCATTACCGAGACTGAAGAGACCGCCGCCGCCGCTGTCGGCGCCGGCATTAGTGCCGTTCTGCCCCGTGCCGGAATTTCCTCCTGTTGCGGAGCAACTCCTGAAGGTGGAGTTGGTGATGTTAACGGCGCCGCCGCCAACGTAAGCCCCACCACCGTGTGCAGTTCCGCCCATCCCTCCGTTTTGTTGGTTACCCGGGCCATTTCCACCCATCCCACCGTTTGCGTTGCTCGACAGAATTCGCGATTCCGTAATGTTAAGCGTGCCGCCCTCGAAATAAATCGAGCCACCCTTCGCATTTGACCCGGCGCCGTTGTTGAAGTTGCCGCCGTTTCCGCCTACGGCGGAGTTACCCGTAAATGTGCTATCCGTAACGTTGACGTTACCGGTCGCTCCGAGACTGGCAAGGCCGCCGCCCGCGGCGTCGAGAGTGGTGTGTTCGTTTACGAGGCTGTCGCCTTTGCCTATTGCCTGGCACGACTGGACCACAACGTTTTCAAGCGTGAGGCTGCCGCCGCTGTTAAGAATGCACCCACCGAAACGATTAGTGTTTTGCGCAGTGGGATTGGTGCTCGCGCCGCTGGTGCCGTCGTCGGCAGCCTGGCCATTTCGAATTACCACGCCCTGCAAGATAACTCTGACATTCGACCCGGTGATATGAAATACGCGGTCGCGCCTGGTCGCGGTATTCAGCATGGCCGCATTGATCGTGGTGGCATTGGGCCCAGACGAACCAGCACCCACTATGGTCACCGGGTGAACGCTTGTCGTAATGTCCAGGTCGCCCGTTGCGGCGGCATTCTCTTGCGTGGCATTGGTTAGGTTAAGGCCGTAGGTGGTCGCCGCTTGCAGGTTGATGACCACCGGATCCGCTCCTGGATTCGTGTTGGCCTTACGGATTGCGCCGCGCAAACTGCAATCGTTCGGTGCAGCGGTACAGCTCGTTGCAGCGGCCGTATCGTCCGCTCGATCGACCGTCAACGTTGTTGTTAACGGCAGAACCAGTGTGGATGTCTCGGCATTAATTGAACTCGAAGATGCGATCTGGGTGTGGATTAGAAGGGCACCAACGAAAACAACCAGCGTTAGTAGCAACCAGGTGACTTTTCTTTTCAATGTTTTGCTCCAACCATTTGGCTTTTTAGCGGTTAGTTTGGACCAACAATCGTAGAACCGGTAGGTCATTCTGCGATGTTGGCGGACAGACAGCTCACTGAGTGTGGTGCATCTCGTGGAAGTCTTCTCTAATACACCTTTTGAGCGTCAGGCGACAAGTAAAATTATCGTAGATGGTGAAGCGTTTCGTGAACGGCTTACCCTTGAGAGTTGTTTAAGAAGCGAGGTGGGTTCAGTAACTTAACTCGGGCGTGCGCTGAACATTTAAGCTGGTAGGAGGAAATAGCGCGCCGGGAGAGTCAGGGCCGGCAGTTTGGTAGCGGGGGGGGAGACTGAACTCTCGACTTTGGGCTTATGAATCCCATCCCACTGAAGTCACTATGAAAACCTCTTCTGTAAGTTCTCCACTTCAGCGCGTCCGGTCAGCACGACCTCCCCGCCGTCCGTCGAGGGTGGCCGCTGGACCAGATCCACGATTAATGCGGTTATTGACCGATCCTAAGAGAGATCAAGCGCATGAGAGTTTTTGCTCGGACTTCCTCATGCGCTTAAGAAAAAATTTCAATGAAATAAAAATAATTAACCTGAAAGAGGGCTCACACCGCCATCTTTTAGAACGCTAGACCACGCTTGATGGAGATCGAACCGTTCACGTTGTTCAATCGAATACGCGGTCCGCCTGAGCCAATTTGCCCCGTAAGATTCCGGCCGACATATTGACCTTCCTCAACAGTTAATCCGAAGTCGTTGGTAATGGGACCATGCACAGTACTAGCTTTCACCTGCGCACTCGCACCTGATGGCACACTCAAAACAATCGAACCATTCACCGAATTCAGATTAACGCCCTTGGATTCGGCCACTCCCGCCGCGTTAACCTCAATGCCGCCGTTAACAGTTGACAGGTTTACTTCACCGGACAGATCACTGGCTTTCACCTTTCCGTTGACCAATGACGCGCGCACTTCGCCCCGAACTCCTTCGATATCAAGCGATCCGTTAACAAGCTCGACGCCGCTGATGCGCGCTCCGCGCGGAACCGTCAACGTGTACTCAATGCTGGCTGAGTTGTTTTCTTTGGTGCGTTGATCGAAATTCACATTTCGCTCGGGGTACCTGGTCTTGATAACGACGCTGTCGGGGGTGTTGGTGACCTCGATAGTAGCTTCGCTGAGCCGTTCAGCGCTGTAAGCGCGCTTCACTGCGTCAACTTTCACTTCATTGCGATCCCAAGCCATGATGTGAACATCGCCGTTAATATTGGAAATGTGTACGCGGCCTGTCAGAGACAGCGGGTAAGACTGATGAAACTCTTCGGTTAGTTCATCACCTTTCGGCTTCTGCATGGGGTCGAACGCTGCCGGTTCAGGCGTTAAGACATTGTGCTCCAGCACTATGGTGGCTTGAGTGCGGGCCATTGCGGCCACTGTGATTGCCAACATGACGATTAATAATGCTGCCTTTTTCATTTCATCTCCTTCACGAATTCGGTTTTCGGTTTCTGATCAGTAGGACACCGGCGCCGGACTTTTTGTGGCAACCGAATTGAAATACGTGGCGCGATTGTTCATTGTCTATTGCTCGGGGAGCCGCGCCTGAGCTAGTTGGTTCATCAAATCGATCTTGCTTTGGTAAGCGGCCAGCATAGATTGTGCAGCCAGGGGGTCCTTTGGATTTTTACGGGCAATCTGGCGGCTGTTAATAATGTCGTTATCAACCATGGCAAGGTTGTATTCATACTCAAACCGAAGTGAGGGCGTGAGCGGCGCTTGCGCTTTGATGGCTTCGTTCAGTTGCGCAAAGGCGCTTCGATACTGTTTCTCTTGCCACGCCAATGACAACGCGTCAGGTTCAGACGTCCGACGACTTCTCGATAGTTTTGGGCGTGGCGGCGCCAGCCTTCCTGGCGGTCCAACGGCAACGGCTTCTTTCGGCGGCCCAAATGTTGACTGGGGTTTAGGAGCAGTGACTTCTGTCGGCTTTACTTTCTCGACCGACGGCGCTGATGTTTCTTGCTTTCGGTTAACGACGAGAAAGATACCGGTGATCAGAATTGCTGCCGCGATTGACGCGTAAGCAACCGTGCGCAACGAGGGGAATAAACTGCGAACGGTATTGACCCACGAACCATTGATGGCCGGCACGGGCGTGACTTGCAAACCGGAAGCTGCTGACTTGATGCGTTGACGTAGGCGTTCAGTAGGAACTGCTTCGACAAACTCGGCCGACAGCCCTTGTGACAGGATTAGGTTTTCAACTTCAAGCGTCCGAGCCGCTTCGCCACAGTGAATACAACTGTGCAAGTGTGCCGCGACATCGGCCGCCGCATTCGCATCCAGCTCGCCATCAAACCATGCCTGGAGCGTCCCTTCGTCAATGCACTTTTTCATCACTTAACTCCAATCCCCGCGTAGTAGCGCACAAACTCCTTACGCCCCCTCGCAACCAGACTGCCTACGTAGGTTTCCTTCAGCGAAAGAGTCTGGGCTATTTCTCGATAGGAAAGTCCCTGGTGCCGCAGCAACAAACAAGTGCGCATTGGCTCTTTGATCTTATCCAGAGCACGGCGCGCAGTCTCCACTTCCTGACGCCGTTCGTAGTCAACTTGCGGCATGGTGGGGTCCGTGTTTTTTTGATAGGTAGCTTCGCGGGCCCTCGATCGATTTTGACCGCGCAGCGTATTGCGCGCTTCGTTTAAGGTGACGCGCAACAACCACGGCCGTAATAATTCGCCATTCGGCTTCGACTCGAAATGTCGATAGAGCTTCAGGAAAACTTCCTGAGTGATCTCCTCCGCCAAAGTAGCGTCACGCACAACGCCGCGAGCAGTCGCGAAGACAGCCCGGTGATGAAGCGTAAAAACCTCATCAAAGCTCAGGCCGGTCTCCTGCGAAACAGATTCATTCCGAAAGGAATTGACTATGGTTTGAACCTCGGTGCGCATCTTTATCTTAAATTGAAAACACCACCATAAACCGATTTGTGGCAAAAATCGCACGCATCAGTAATGTCATTGTGCAGCCGTTTGTAAGTGCTTGGAAAATCAGAAGGATTGGTAGCGGGGGGGAGACTCGAACTCCCGACCTTGGGGTTATGAAAGCGCCCTTCGGATTTTGCATTTTGTGACATCGAGTCACACAACTTTAACGTTTATTACAACTTGCCGCCGTTACAGAGCAGTTCTGGTTTGCATCCATTGACATGCTTTGACAGTGATTTTCATCGAGTCACGTGACCATAGCGTGACAAAAAATTCCTGGTCCTAAGTTCATCAACCTGTTAACGAACCGTAGTTAACTCAACTGAACTCCTCCCGAATGCATCGAGCATAAATGTCCGATCAAAATCCGACCGGTAAGTCTGCTGAAAGGCTTCGCTGCAGCGCTCGAAAGAAGATGCTAACGAAAGAGAGAGGTTGTAGATCACAACTAACCAGATTTCCGATGTCCGTTTTCGATAAACCGCAGCGCGTTTATTTTTTTCGTCTATTCTTTCTTGCAAGATTCCAACATCCATGCTCGGTATGAATGCAGCATGTGGCGCAGTCCAGAGCGACCGCGACCGGTACGGCGAGCGTTGAATTCGAATCCTCGTTATTTCCTCGGGAAACACATCCAAATCGTCATAGTTATTCTCTAGCTTAACCTCATCACCGATATCTGGACAGTTTGCAAGCACTAGATCAGCGAGATTGGACGCGACTTGCGACCGACGTGCTTTTCCAAACTTGGACCCGAGATCAAACTCCGCCCTGACAGTCAACACCGGCCCACCTCTCAGATCATGAATTGAACGTGCCTCTTCCACAAGACCGTCTGTGAGTTTCTCGGAAGCTTGCATTGGTCTGCCCGACTCCGGCGCTTCCCGGTACATCTCAGTTAACTCGATCCCAATTGTGGCAGAACCATTCTCGACTAAGAAATCCGGCTCTTCGCTATCGACAATCGTGCCCGAAGGGAAATCCGGACACGTCTCTCGAAACAGTTCGAGGTGGTACCGTTCAATCTCTTTTTTAGTCATTTGCTATATCATCGTTTGAACGTCTATCGATTTTGAGCGGAGGACCATTCGAGGTCGTTAATCTTCTTCTTGCCATTTCCAGTCCTTTAGGAAATCGATGTTAGTCACAACGACGCCGTTTAATAGGTCAGTGTTTTTCTTCACTTGGTTTAGCACTTCACACATTGACCGTTCCATCAAAGCAAGTTTGCAATACGGCAGACTGTGAAGATGAAATGCATCGCCGAAGTCATTCGGGGGTCTTGGCTCGTGTCCAGCCAGATAGTATTTATAAAAAATAAAAAAGCTCATGATCTGGGCGGAAAGGAAAACATCAAAGTCAATCGTTTCCGCCTTCCCTAAGAATCTTCGTAAAAATTCGTCATGGACTCCAGTCAGCTGCTGAATCGTCAGAATCTTGGCGAACAAGGGCGCTTGGCTACGTGTGTATTTCCCGTTTTTGTCAGGTGGAAAGTTCGACTTTAAGTCCGTAATCAGCTTCGCCCACGTTTGGGAAGTGGCTCGCTGATCGGCTCTTGCCTTTGTGATCTGGGGTGATGACAGGAACCTGATTAGTTCTGCTTTGTCGGTGAGCGACGTGATTGGCGACGATAGCAGAGACTTCGTTCGTCTGTAAGGATATGCTTCGACCTCTTCAGCGAGAATTACATCATGTCTCTTAACAAACGCAGACGGTACGGTCGTAACCAGTTCAACGAATGGTGCGTGAAGCCTGTCGTCACTGTTCAATTCGGCAACTTGACCCTCACCAATAGCCAAACACAAGTCATTCTCGAAGAGAAAATCACTTAGCGGTTGCCAGAGACTGTTGTCTTTTATTATGGTGCTGACAATGCCGGTGTCGGGATGAATGAACCTGGTGAATGTTACTTCTTTGCTCATCGCGACTAATCTTCACGCCACTTACGTCGAGCGCCAGCTAATTACCCTACCTAGATTGTGGCGAGACGTTGGACCGTGTCCGGGTATCGCTTGACGAGATTGATCAGTAGTGCGGCTTGCGCATTCGGTTTGGCGCGGCCCTGTTCCCAGTTTTCCAGTGTGCGCACGTTCGTCCGCAGATACACCGCGAAGAGGGCACGCGAAATCTTCAAGCTCTTCCGCACGCGAATTAACTCCTGTGGTGTGACGCTCGGCGCTGGCTTGTATTCAGCGGCGTGAGTTCGGAGCGTTCTCTTCCCCTGCCGCGCGTCGGCGAGAGCTTCTATTCCTTCGCTCAGTTCCGCGAACAGGTCACGCTTAGCGCCACGCTTCGCCTTGGCTTTAACTGATCTCTTCATCGTTTTCTCCTTGCCTCAAGCTCCTTCTTGATCATTTCTTTGAGCGCTTTGCGTTGAAGCGGCGTTAAGTCGGCCATCTCGTCCTTGTCGTAAACCGTGAACAGCCAGAATTGCGATCCAGAATTCCACCAATAATAGATTACTCGCAGACCTCCGCGTTTGCCTTTGCCACGCCTTTCGTCTGCAAACCGCAGCTTACGCAACCCGCCGGTGCCAGGAATCGCATCGCCAGCCTCTGGGTTCAACATCAATAAGCCCTGAAGCTTTCGGAAAGCGTCGTCATCGAGATAGTCAGCCCGATTGCGTTCGAATGGCGGTAGCTCTATGAAGACAGACTTCATCACCGAAATGATACGGAAGTTTACGTCTATACGCAAGTCGCGTATAGGAGGCCGGTGCAAAACCTCCACCGAAACTTAAGAATTCACCTAGACGGTCGAACATGTTTGAGGCAGCGAGACAGAACTCTTTGCACTCTTCATACTTATCGAGATTGAAACTGGCTAGCGCCAAAAACAACAAAGTCATGGCCTCTTTTCTTTGATCACCGCTCTCCCTGAAGAACTCAAGCGCCGAGCTCAATTGATCGTCTGCATCTTGGTTGTTGCGTCTTTAACTTGATATCACGATACTTATTTGGAGATACATGTTAAGGCGCTACTTGATTTTGATACATGGGTAACTGGAGAGAAGATGGGGCTAAGATGGTGGCGGGACGTGTTGATACGTAACCAGACGAAGCGATACCTTGACAACCGCTAGGCCCGAAAATACTGGTTCGTATCGTTTCGAAAGATTAGGTGATACCGATCTCAAAGGACTTAAAATCCGTTGACCGTTTAGTCGTGCGGGTTCGACTCCCGCCCTCGGCACCAAACATTTCAATAACGGAGTCTTGAGTCGACATCACAACGGCACAGCAGATCCCAGGGTTCTCGGAGCATTTCAACAGATCAAATCTTAATAAAGATCTTGCGCCGATACAGGATCCACATGAGTCCAAACCAGACCAGGACGAAGACGATGGCAAAGGCCAGCGAAGCGTTTACAGGTGAGGCCCAAGAGGCAAACACATTGTCGTAAATCCAAGACCCTAAAGAAATCCTGGTCCCTTCCGCTCCGGTTACGTTGATCAGTCCCAGCAACTCGGCCATTATTCCCGCACCCACATAGAGCGCAATCGCGTTTACACCAAAAATCTCGAAGGGCTTTGCCCATCGGCGATACCCCTTGATATCGATGACCCAATAACAAACGGCCAACAACTCAAGGGCCAATCCGCCGGTAAAGAGCACATATGAACTAGTCCACAACGCTTTGTTTATTGGAAAAAAAGAATTCCATGCCCAACCTACAGCGACACTAACAGCCCCTCCTATGAACAAGCCCGCCACTTTTTCGTAAGGCGATTTCTTAGTTCGCAGCCAGTGTCCCGTGAGCACTCCGATTAAAGTTGTAGCCAGCGCTGTAATGGTGCTCAAAATGCCTTCAGGATCGTAAACCTTCGCCTGGGCCCAAACGTGTTTGCCCAGGACGGCACGATCGATAAACGAGGGGAGACTTCCTTCTTTGCTGAGATCACCGGCGGCAAAACCTGGTGCTGGAATGAGTTCTAACAGGAGCCAGTAAATGAGGAGTAAGGCGATTGTGATCGCTAGCTGCGTTCGTATCTTGGTGTTTATAAATATGATCGAAGCGAAGAGATAACAGACGGCGATTCGTTGCAGGACTCCTGGGATTCGTAGCTCCGAGATATTAAAGTAGGGGAAGCCATTTAGAAATAGTCCAATGGCGAAAATGATTAAGCTGCGCTTGACGATTTTGAGGTAGAGGTCACGCTTCGTGCCGCCAGTTGCAACGCGACTCCCAAAGGCCAGAGTAGTTGCTACACCGACTATGAAGAGAAAGAATGGAAAAACTAAATCCGTAGGCGTCCAACCGTTCCAGACCGCATGTTGAAGTGGCCAATAAATATGCTCCCAGGTGCCCGGATTGTTTACCAGCACCATACCGGCGATTGTAATTCCGCGGAAGGCATCGAGCGATACCATGCGTTGAGTTGCTGAACCCGTCGGCGTTTTTGGCATTGACTTTGACTCTCGACCATGGCTCATTCCACCATGAGAGCTGTCCTACTGAAGTGCATGTAGGGAACATTTAACCCAAATCGATCTCGAAGGCAATCACCAAGAACATTCCATTGGGGTAAGAGTGCGTTGCAAACTGCGGAGCACTAGCCCGGACGTCAGGGAGGGAGGGCCCCGTTGTGCATGAATGAGGCCCACCCTGACGGTCGGTCTTGTGCCGCGCCGACAGGTCGGCGCACTCCAAAAGCTCGCATTGATGCGCCACCAAAACTTTTCTAACCAGCAAATAGTTATGTTAAATTCCGCCTTATGAAAACACATCGTCGTGGTTTCCTCGCGGCTTCGGCATCCGCATTGATTCTGGCCAAAGGCCAATTATCCTCGGCAGTAAAGGGTGACGTTGAAACCTCAGAGCCTCTTGAGATGAGAGGAAAACTTGAGGGCAAAAAGGTCACGGTTTACACGACCGCTGACAAAAGCGCCTACCGGCTCTCAGCTACCGATACACTTACATTCAAACATTTAGGCCAGCCGTTGGAAACACAGGTCTGTGTGTTCGTCGATCCCGCTAAGACCTTTCAAACCATCTTAGGCGTTGGCGCCGCGCTCACTGATGCTTCTGCCGAAACCTTTGCGAAATTGCCGAAAGCGAAACAACAGGAGTTTCTGAAGGCTCATTTTGATGTCGATACGGGCATCGGTTACACCCTGGCGAGAACCAACATCCATAGTTGCGACTTCTCGAGCGGCAGTTACACCTATGTAAACGAAGGCGACAAGGAATTAAAGTCGTTCAGCATCAACCACGACAAGCAGTTTCGGATTCCCTTTTTGAAACAGGCGATGGCAGCGGCCGGTGGAAAACTCGACCTTTATGCCAGCCCCTGGAGTCCACCCGCGTTCATGAAGGACAACAACAATATGCTTCGTGGAGGAAAGTTGAAGCCGGAGTTCTATCAATCCTGGGCCAACTACTTCACGAAGTTTATCAAAGCCTATGAAAGCGAAGGCATACCAATCTGGGGACTTACTATTCAGAACGAACCCATGGCCACGCAAAGATGGGAATCGTGTATTTATTCCGCTGAGGAAGAGAGAGATTTTCTAAAAAACTATCTCGGCCCTACGATTAAAAAGGCAGGGCTTGCTGACAAGAAGATAATTGTGTGGGACCACAACCGCGACCTCATTTACCAACGGGTAAGCACGATCCTCACTGACCCTAAAGCCGCGCGGTACGTTTGGGGAATTGGTTATCACTGGTATGAGCCATGGAGCGGGGGCGATCCCATGTTCGACAATGTTAAGCTCGTACGTGAGACCTTTCCGGACAAACACCTGATTTTTACCGAAGGCTGCGCTGATTCCTTCAATATTCAAAGACTTACGGATTGGAAGTTAGGCGAGCTGTACGGACGTTCAATGATCAACGACTTCAATGGCGGCGCCGTCGGCTGGACCGATTGGAACATTCTGCTGGATGAAACGGGCGGGCCAAATCACGTCAAGAATTTCTGCTTCGCCCCCGTGCACGCCGATACGAACACGGGTCAGCTGATCTACACAAACTCCTACTACTACATCGGACACTTTTCAAAGTTTGTCCGCCCGGGCGCGAAGAGAATAGCCAGCTCACCAAGCAGAAGCCCCCTGCTTTCCACTGCCTTCATTAGCCCGGCTGGAAAAGTATCCGTGGTGGTGATGAATAAGAGCGATCAGAAGCTTTCCTATTTCCTTTGGCTGGATGGCCAGGCGGTTGAGGTTAGGAGCTTGCCCCATTCCATCCAGACGTTGGTGTTCCGCTTGTCATCCTGAAAGTTACGCCTTCTAACTGTGCGGTCCTGGTTGTAAGGGTGGGGCTTTGCCTCAACTTTTCATCAGATCGGCCTTATGAGGCCAACGCGATTTTTGCCCCAGGAATCATTTTGATCGACCATCTCTAAGATCCCTCTCGATCTCGGACGTAGTCAAACGGCCGAGCTCTTCAATCGGTTGATTAATGAGTGAGCGTTGTTCATTAGATCTGTCGAACAAATGCCGAGTGGTGTTTTCTGTAACACTAGCTGGCACTGCGTTCGCAAGGTCTGCCTGATCTAACAACCTTGCTGTTGAGGCGGATCTGAATAGCTGCTCTGTTTCGGGTAAGCCCGCTTTGACTTCAGTTAGCGGAGTTCTTCGTTTCCACTGCTTTTTGAGCTTCTGAGTTCTAATGAGGGTTTGAATGTGCCACCCGCCAATTGCGATCAGAAGTCCGGCCGTAACATAGATCAGTGGATGCTTGTCCGGTACGATAGCAAAGAGCAAGATCGACAGCGTAAAACTCACGATTATGGTCAATGAACTTAGAACCGTGTTCGCCTTTAGATGATCTTCGGGCGGAAGCTCGCGTTTCACGGGTTTTGATAAATCCGGAAGAAAAAGTCCGCACTGGCGGCAATAAGTTTCAGGTACTTGTTCGGCTTTTCCGCATCGTGGGCAGTACATACTGTTCTCAACGATTGGACCGCTAAAAATGTTTAGTGTGATTCGTCTGATCCAACCCTGCACTACCTAACGACGCGCGACCACGGAGTACCGCCCTACAAACCGAACTCAGACTCACTTCCCTTCTTTCATTAACTCTCGATAGAAGTCTTGTAGTACGTAAAACGCCTGCTTCTTCTCTCCTCGATTTGAAATCAGGCCCTTGCGATTGAAGAAGTCCTGGATGCGCGGTAACGGGCGTCTGGGTGATCGGAAGTCAGTCAGAATCCACGGTGACATGCCCCGCAGCGATGGAATCTTTCGCAACATCGCGATCTGATGTTCATACAAATCCTTTTGATACTCTTCTGTCCATCGCTGTCTTTTGTCTCCGTGATAACCAAAAAGGGCGTCGCCACCGAACTCGCTAATGATAAGCGGTTTGTTTTGCACTACCTTCCACGTCAGCCGCGCGGCCTTCTCCGGCGGTCCGTCATACCATCCGACGTACTCATTGCAGCCAAGCACGTCGAGTTCTGCCCCCAATGGATCATCCACGACTTGCGTGGTGGCGTCCGCGTACCGACGCTCGTTGGCAGCCGTGATCAGCCGGGTCGGATCCATCGTTCGCGCCTGGTCGACCAGGCCTTTCAGAAACTTGAGTCGCGGCTCACCGAGCGGCGTCTCGTTCGCCACCGACCAAAGAATGACAGACGCTCTGTTCTTATCTCGGGTGATGTTTTCGCTCAGCTGGTTCCTGGCATTTGCGAAAGTCTCCGGGTTGTCCCAGAGGATAGTCCAGTAGACCGGAATCTCAGACCAAACCATGAGTCCCATCTGGTCCGCCAGCCTGATCATGTGCTCATTATGTGGGTAATGGGCGAGGCGTACGAAGTTGCAACCAAGCTCTTTAGCCCACGTCAGAAGCTGCCGGGCATCCTCTTTACTGAACGCTCGACCGCCGCGTTGAGGCGACTCTTCATGGATGGAGATGCCGCGTAAAAAGATCGACTTGCCGTTTAAGAGTATGTTCGTCCCGCTCGTTTCGATACTGCGAAAGCCGATCAAATCATTGACTGTGTCGCCCTCGGTCGCAAGCTTAACTCCATAAAGTTTAGGGTTATCCGGCGACCAAAGACTCAACCTGGCTTTGATACTGACAGGCGCGTGCCCGTGAACGTCGGTTGTAATTGTGTGCTTAACGTTGGCTTCCGGTATCTCGATGGTGATCGCTCTGCCCGCTGGCGCGCCGTTAAGTCTGACCCACCCTGAGATTTCATTCATCGAGCCTTTCCGCAACTGCAGAAAGTAGTCTTCGATGAAGATATTCGGCACTTCAATAAGAGTGACATTGCGCGTCAACCCGCCGTAGTTCCACCAATCAGTATTGAGCGTCGGCACAGCATCACGCCGGCGCTTGTTATCCAACTTAACGATTAAGAAATTATCTTTTTCGCGGACCAAACGCGTGATTTCAAAGTTAAAGGGGGTGAAGCCACCTTCATGCCGGCCGAGCTTTTCTCCGTTCAGATAGACATCTGCGACGTAGTTTGCCGCTCCGAAATGGACGAATAGACGAGCGTGTTCCTTCTTCTGATAGTCGAAAGATTTTTTGTACCAAATCGTGCCTTCGTAGAAGAGTAATTTTTGATCCTGCGTGTTCCAGTCACCCGGCACGTTTAGTTGGGAGGAAGCGTCGAAGTCATATTCGATCAGATCGCCGGGACTCTTCGGCTTGGCGTTCTTAAAGTAACCATTGGCACTGGGCTGATAGCGGTAATCGTAATAACCAGTCTCGTACGGATCAATGATCGTTTGCCATCGCCCATTGAGGTCGATTGTGTGGCGGCCTTCGATATTATGAATCAACGGCGTTGGCTGCTGGGCATGACCGGTTGCAGCGAAAAGGAAGACGGCTGAAACTAACGCGCGAAGTTTTGTCTTCAATGATTATTCTACTCCTCAGGGCGTCGCGCACAATTACGGAAACCCGGGTTGTTTGCCAAACTAGGCGTGCCCACGGACAGACGGGCCCAAAGTCACCGGACCAGATTGTTAGTGAAAACTATTTCGCCGAATGCTCCCGGCATATGAAAGTCGTCTTTGAACGTTGGAGACCACGACAGTAACAGCGGTTTCGGCCGCTGCTCCACTCGGTATAAATTCAACCTCCATCGATCTCCGGCTTGAGGCGGACGATTCTTCGCGGTCACAATATCTTCAAGGGGCAGCGCGATCTCGCAGGTCCACTCCCGGTCACCATCCCTCCCGTCCACGGTTCCAAACACCTGCACGCCCCATTTCAGTTTTTGACTGTTCCAACTCTCGTAACGCAGCGGCTTTCGTATATCGAGCAGATAAATATCGAGCATTGTGCCAAGCGGATTCACCTCAAGCTCGATATAACTAGTCTGTTGAGGATCGGCCTGAAGGAAGACCTCTACCACCTCTTCGTCCCACAGGTGCTGGTCGCGCGTCTTCATGGTAGCCCAGATATTGTCGTCACGGCTGCGGAAGGAAAAGTAAATATAAACGTCGTCATACAGTGCCCTGGCTTCCGTTTTGTAGGGGCTTGGTGAGCCATCCAGATTCAGCCGAAAGTCGCCAAAGATAGGGGCGTGGGCCCACACCGCATCATCAAGTTTTCCGTCTACCCTTATTGGCGTCGCCGTTCGTGAAATTTCATAAAAAGGTAAGTCTCGCGGCTGTCCAATGGTATTGGCTGCAGCAGTCATCAACCCCAACGCTATCAACACGCATGACAGTTTGGTCCGGATCACGAGGTTGTCTCCTTCTTTAAGACGAAAAGCGCCGACAAGGCGGCGCGCTCCATGCTAGAAGTGTCACTTCTCAAATGCAATGTTGTCGACCACGACGGTGCCTTTTTCCAACGTACACTTGTCGCAAAACACGCCGACAGTGATGGAGGTCAACTTCTTGAGAACATCACGCTTGAGATCCAGCGGCATGGCCCACTGAGGTTGCTGAAAGGTATCGAGCTTGAGTTTGTAGGTATTGAAACCCGGCGACACGCGGAAGTTCGCCGTCGGGTATCCCGACTCGAGATTGGCGCCGTGACCGCGGGTGATGAGCTCGAGTCGGATGTGTTGAGGCCCCTTGGCAAATACGCGCAGGGTGATGAACTTATAACCGCTCACGTCATCAGCCGTGAGTTTGCCGTCTTTCTCAGGCTGCCCAAACACTTCAATGTTTACGCCCGCCCACTCATTTGGTATTCGCAGTTCGTACTCAAACGCGGCGGCAGTGTCGTCTGCCGTCACTCGTGCGGCGGCAGGCGCAGGTGGATCTGCTTTTTCCAGACCGCGGAATTCCGGCGGATTCCCAGGGTTCTGCGAATAGCGGTTCAGCCGCGTCATACCACCTCGTTTGCTTACCGGCCTGCCGTTCTGTAGGTTTTGGAAGTCGGCATACATGAGCGTCGACGCATCGGGTTCACTAGCCTTCGAACTGTTCTGAGCGGAGACCGCTCCGGCTAACAACAAAAGAACAGCTAAGACTCCGTAGCGGAAAAACACCGGTCTCTTCATGAATGTACCTCCGACATTTAGGTGTTGTAATGAGCTATATTCCTTCGCATTCTACGCCTATTTTAAGGGCAGGCATCGTAAAATTCGGACCGTGCTGCAAACTTTTGTGGGTGACCGCCACGACGATCCGGCTGATAAGCCGCTCGTCAATGCGGGGGATCATATTGCATCTTTCAGCCTGTTAAGCGGAGAATGCCATCCAATTAATGCGTCGATCACATTGTACTTCCTACTTTAGTCTTATCTTTTTACTGCTGATGGGCGGCAGTGGCAACGCTTTCGCACTCGATTCGCAAAGACAGCTTTCTGAGTTTCGCCACGAGGTATGGCTCACCGAAAATGGTCTGCCGCAAAACAGCGTTCATTCGATCGCACAAACCAGTGATGGTTACCTTTGGCTCGGCACTGAGGAGGGCCTAGGCCGCTTCGATGGGGTAAAGTTCACCATCTTTGACAAAACGAATACTCCGCAATTCCGGAGCAACTACATTCGTGCGCTATTAGCAGATCGTCAGGGCTCATTATGGATTGGCACAGCGGAGGGTCTGGTCCGTTTGTTGAACGGAGAGTTTACTTTGTTCACGACGAATGAGGGTCTTCCCAGCAACACCATCCAGGCGATTCATGAAGATCGCGAAGGCAAAGTATGGGTAGCAACCACCACGGGTTTGGGCCTCTTTCAGAGTGGCGGACTAACTACGTTCACAACGAAGGATCGAGCGATCAGTGGCAGCATCCAGGCATTGTTCGAAGCTGCCGACGGCGCCCTTTGGATTGCTACGCCTTACGGTGTAGGACGCGTTAAGGATGGGCAATTTACTAACTACACGGTTCGCGACGGGCTGGGCAGCAATAGTATCAGAGCGATCCAACAAGACCGTGAAGGTCGCTTATGGTTCGGTTCTCTCGGCGGGTTGACCTCGTTCAGCGATGGCCGCTTCACGACCTATACCACGCGGGACGGCCTGCCAAACGATAGAATCGTCTCCTTACATGCAGGTCGAGAGGGTGGCCTTTTGATCGGAACAGCTAGCGGTCTCTGCCGGTTCGTCAATGGCCGGTTCACTGGTGTGAATTCGCGGGACGCACTATCGACCAGCACCATTCTTTCACTCCTCGAAGATCTTGAAGGCAACCTCTGGATTGGCACTGAGTCCGGAGGAATCAACATCCTGAAAGATACAAAGTTCACGACCTATACAGTGGGAAACGGACTCTCTAACGATGTCATCAAGTCGATCTACGAAGACGTCAACGGCAATACATGGATCGGGACCGATGGAGGCGGTTTGAATTTGCTGAAGGACGGCAAGGTCACCGTCTACACTACCAGTGATGGGTTGTCCAGCAACGTGGTCCTGGCGCTGAGCGGTGATGAATTGGGAAATCTTTGGGCCGGGACGCCTGACGGATTGAGTCGTTTTAGCAGCGGGAAGTTTACGACCTACACGGCGGCGGACGGTTTGGCCAACAACGATGTCAGATCAATTTGGACAGATCGTCGCGGCAATCTATGGATCGGTACGCGCGGTGGCCTGACCCGAATGAAGGATGGAGTTTTCAAGACCTACACCGAAGTGGACGGGCTACCCAACGATTTAATCGCCACACTGTATGAGGACGCCAAAGGAACCTTGTGGGTTGGCACCTTCGGCGGCTTGAGTAAACTCGTGAATGAAGAGTTTACGACATTCACCACCAGTGATGGACTATCGAACGATGCCGTCATCTCACTATATGAGGATTCTGATAGTACGCTTTGGATTGGCACCAATGGCGGTGGTTTGAATCGCCTGAAAGACGGCAAGCTTACCTCATACACCACCCGCAATGGGCTGCTTGACGATGTGGTTTACCGAATCCTGGAAGATGCTCGGAATAACCTGTGGTTGAGTTGCCGGAAAGGCATCTTTCACATTGGCAAGAAGGAGCTCGACGACTTTGACCAGGGAAAGATCTCCTCAATCGCCCCGGTTGCTTACGGCACAGCGGACGGCATGATGACGCGCGAATGTAGCGGGGGCGGCGATCCTGCGGGATGGAAAACTCGCGATGGAAAGCTGTGGTTCCCGACCATCAAGGGCGTCGCCATGATCGACCCTGAAAGAATAAGAATAAATTCTCAACCGCCACCGGTTGTGATCGAGCAGATCCGTATCGACGAACACTCGATTGCCCCGAGTGACCATCTTGAACTGCCACCGGGTACTACGCGCTTTGACTTGTACTACACGGCGCCAAGCTTCGTAGCCCCAGAGCAAGTCAGGTTTAAATACAAGCTGGAAGGCTTTGACAAGGATTGGATCGACAGTGGCACGCGCCGCATCGCCTATTACACTAACCTCCGTCCGGGCGCTTACACGTTCCGAGTGATCGCTGGCAACAATGATGGCATTTGGAATGAAACGGGCGCCGCTTTTGGTTTCTACCTGAAACCATATTTCTATCAGACCTATTGGTTTTACGCGGTCCTGCTGCTCGCGCTGGCCCTGCTTGGGTGGTTGCTCTTTCAACAGCGTGTGCGCGGGATGAGAGCACGATTTGGCGCCGTGTTGGCAGAGCGAAATCGGATCGCCCGCGAGATTCATGACAACCTGGCCCAGGAAATGTCAGGAATATCCGTGCAACTCGAAGTGGTCGCGCGCACGATGCCCCCAGACGCTGGAGCCGCCCGCACTCAACTGGATCGCGCCCGGCAGCAAGTGCGTCATGGTATCGCCGAAGCCCGTCGTTATATTTGGGATTTGCGTTCCACCGCTCTTGAAAATGACGATCTCCCTGCCGCATTGAGTGAGACTGCACGACGGTTGACCAATGAGACCGGTATCCAGGCCCAGGTGGAAGTCAATGGCACTTTCCGTCCCCTGGATCGATTGATTGAGGACAATCTCTTGCGGATAGGACAAGAGGCAATCAACAATGCGGTGAGACATGCTGAGGCACAACGAATATCCGTCAATCTCGTGTTCGATGCACGTCGAGTGCAACTTAGCATTAGAGATGACGGACATGGTTTTGACACTCAGGTGGCGGGGAATGGACACACACATTTCGGATTGATCGGCATGCGCGAGCGCGCCGAACGGATTGGTGGTACTTTGTCGATTCACAGCACCAGCGAATCCGGCACCGAGGTCGTAGCTGAGGTGCCAATTAGCAGTTATGATGGATCGGGATAAGTGGTGATCTTGCGAGAGGGCGAAGATCTTCCAGAGGATTGGCGGATGTTTCGCCAACACTTCGATTGAGATTTCTATGTTCTGTCCACAGTGTGGCTCACTCAGAGTGACGACCTGAAGTTTTGTAAAGTTAGCGGCGTAAATTTGTCTGCCGTAATGCAGGTGGTTGCGTCGCGAGAACCAGAGGAGAAATTCGACTGGAGCAAGACCTGGGTTCAGGAGATGTTTCTCTCGACCGATGAGAAAAAGAGGCGCAAGGAAGAGATTGAACGTCAGCGCGGGATTACTCCGGAGATAAAGCGTTATAACGAAATCAAAGCAGGCGTAATTGTCAGCAGCGTGGGGATTGCCTTGCGATTTTCCTGTTTGTCTCTATGGGCGGTCCGGTCGTCAGCGGCAAAGTCTCAGCTGACGCCGCCGAGATCCTTAATCGCCTTTGGGTCGCTGGTGTGATACCGCTGCTTGTTGGGTTAGCAATGATAGCAAACGGTGTTGTCGTCAGCAAGAAACTCGTGGAAGCTGCGAGAAGGGGCCCGCAGTTTGGGCAGGAGGGTCTGGAGCAACCGTTGCCTCCTGCTTCACTTCGCTCCGCTGACGACAGTGAGTTTGCTCGTTCACCTTTCAGCGTTACAGAACAGACGACGAAACACCTGCGCGGCTCGGGTGAGAAGTAATTCCTCCGAGTTGTTTCGTGTAATTTCGTCGATTATCTTCTGAAAACCAAGAATCGGTCCACGAAATCACCCGAAACAATCCAGTTCTATTTCAGGGTTTGCGATTCGTGGCACTCATAGAGAAGCTAAGAAATTGTGAACAACCAGATCAGCATCATGGTAATCGACGACCAGACGGTCGTGCGGCAGGGTTTTGTCTCCTTGATCAATACTGTTGCTGATATGGAAGTAATCGCTGAGGGGATCAATGGGCAGCAGGCCATCGATTTATATCGCCAACACAAGCCCAACATTACCCTCGTAGATTTGCGCATGCCAGTCCTCGGTGGGGTCGAGGCCATTACAGCCATCAGGCGTGAATTCCCGGACGCGCGTCTAATTGTACTCACAACGTACGATGGAGATGAAGATATCTACCGCTCCTTGCAAGCGGGTGCCAGAGGCTATCTATTGAAAGACGTCTTCTTTGAGGAGCTCGAAACGGCGATTAGGGCGGTGCACGCCGGGGCGCGGCATATTCCCGCGGTCATCGCCGAACGGCTCGCTGAACGAATGTCCGGTTCTGATTTAACCAGCAGAGAGATGGAAGTGCTGGAACTAATAGTAAGAGGCCAAAGCAACAAAGAGATCGGCGCCAGTTTGAGCATCAGCGAAGCGACCGTAAAGAGCCACATAAACAATATCCTGAGCAAGCTCGGAGTGACGGACAGAACCCAAGCCGCCACCACCGACCTGCAACGCGGGTTGGTACACCTGCGCTAGAAAAGAATCTTTTTCCATTTATCATTTTCCATCTGAGACCTACGGCGATGCGGGTATTGCTTCCGATGACCAAATGAGACATGGAAAATAATATATGGAAAATGGTTCTTCTCTCTCTCTCTCTCTCTCTCTTTCTCTCTCCTTAAACGAAAACCCATCTCCAACTAAAGATTGATTCACCGCCCCACCTTCTGGGCCATGACAGCCCTGACAGCCGCTGTTAATCTGCGCCCCGTAAGTCATCAGATTCCCAGTCCCGGGTTCGTTGATTCAAGGATCAGTTTTCCTGCCTAACTTGTTGCACCAAGCGAGGTCTCTTGAGTTGACATGGTTGAATCCGGGACTGGGCTCACCCGTTAGGCGAATTCCGAGGGACGGATCCACTGCCTTAGGTTTTGCCGGTTGGAAAGTGGGGCCGAACATTTTCCATATATCATTTTCTATTTCTCATTTTTCATCGCAGAGTCGTGGCGTGGCAATGCGCGGCCACTCTAAACGCATGGAGGACTTCACTGTGATCTGCAAAAGGATTCTTCTGCTTTCCACGTCCATCCTGATGGTCGGGCTGTTGGTTCTTAACGCATCGGCCCAGCAGAATGCGACGGCGTCCCTTAGTGGGGTCGTCAAGGATGCAAATGGCGCAGTTTTGACCGGTGCCCAAATCACAGCCACTCAGAACACGACTGGGGTGCGCCGTGAGGCCACTAGTAACGGCGACGGATTTTTTGTGATAACCAATCTTGCTTCTGGTTCTTATGAGTTGAAAGTGCGAGCAAACGGATTTGCTGACCAGACGGTTCCCGTTATCAATCTCCAGGTGGGACAAACATTCAACCTGGAAGTCCCGATGTCAGTGACGGTCCAGGAAACGGTGACTCTCGATCATAGATTCAATTATGAACTGGTCAACTCAACGACTCCGGTCGTTGACGGTGTGATACGAGGTTTCGAGATTGAGAGCCTGCCGCTGAACGGTCGAAATTTTCTTGAACTCGCACTGCTCATTCCTGGTAACGCGCCCGCGCCGAATTTCGATCCCACGAAGACCAATACCATCGTGATTTCTTCAGCTGGCCAACTCGGCCGCGGCGGCAACGTTACGGTCGACGGCGCCGACGATAACGACGACGTGGTGGGGGGCCAGGTACAGAACATTTCGCAGGAAGCAGTACAGGAGTTCCAGATTGCTACCAACCGCTTCTCGGCACAGTTAGGGCGGTCCGGATCCTCGGTCATAAATATCGTCACCAAATCAGGCTCCAACGAATATCACGGTTCCGGCTCGATTTACTTTCGTGACAAGAAGCTACAGGGGCTTCCCGCGACATTCAACCGCGGTTTGGGTGAGACCCCGCCATTTGATCGGGAACAGTATGCTTTCACTTTGGGCGGTCCAATTCGAAGAGATCGGGCGTGGTTCTTTGGCTCAATCGAGTATCGCAATCAGGATGGCGCTACCCTTGTTGGTTCCAGAGATTTGGCCACCCGGACAATCCGGCGTACTTTTGCAGAAGCGCCCCTCAACGATCTCTTAAGCACGGAGCGCTTCGACTGGCACCCGAGGGATCAGGATCACCTGTTCTTTCGTTACTCACTGCAACGCGAAGACGATGTATCTCCCAGTACGCTGGACCGCGCCATCGGTTCAGCTTCTCAGCGCCAGGCCGGCACGAACAATACGCATTCGTTCCTGGCCAACTACACGCGCGTATTGAACGCTCGCAAGGTAAACAGTTTTAACTTTAGTTTGAGCACGTTCTCAAATAATATCGAGCCCGTCACTCCCGGGCCACAACTTACCTTTCCCAGTATTCAGGACGGCGCATCGTTCCGAGTGCCCCAAAGCACGAAACAACGCCGGCTGCAGTTCACTGATACGCTCTCAATGGTCCGAGGCAATCATACGTTGAGCCTTGGCGGTGAGATCCAGCGCGTCGACGCGGATTTTGATTTGCGGGTATTTCAAACGGGCCGCATCGAATTGATTGAAGATTTTCCCGACTTCGATCGCAATAATGACGGGAGAGTCGATGATAACGATCTGCTCTTCGCTGTCACGCTCCGCAGCGGTAAGCCGACAGAACCCCTGTTAATTCCCAATGCAGACAGCACCTATTTCGCTGCGTTTGTTCAGGACGACTGGCGCGTTCATCCGCAATTGATGTTAAATCTCGGTCTACGTTATGAACTCGACACCGACGTCAAGAACGTCAGCCGCATCGACGAACTCAATCCGATAATTCTCCCGTTCCTGCGAGGTAAGCGCGGCAGAGACACAAACAATTTCGGACCGCGGATCGGATTTAACTATGCCAGCAAGGATGGGCGCGCGAGTCTCCACGGCGGTTATGGCATTTATTACGATCGTATAACGCTGGAAATTCAATCCTTGGAGCGCGGCCTGGACGGGCGCGCCTTACCGATCGAGGTCAGGGCGGGCAACGTCTTTTTCATCCCGCCCCAGTTTTTGTTTGATCCTGTCAATGGCAGGTTCCCTCCGGGAGCACCAACACTGGCCAATCCGTTTACCGGTTTTATCCTGCCGGGCGCGGGGGCAGGCGGCATCAACATTATCGACAACACCATGCAAAACCCGATGGTGCAGCAGATGAATCTCGGCATTCAATGGGAATTCGCAAATGACTATGTGTTGCGTGCTGATTATCTGCACAACTTCGGCACGCATTTCATCATCGGCCGCTCCATAGGCACTGTGTTCAACCCCGTCGTGGGCGGTCCCGACTCAGTCGTGAATCTGGAGTCGAGCGTTAAAACGAAATACGACGGGTTACTAATGAGCGTTGAGAAACGCTTTTCTAATCACTATCAATTCCGCGCCTCTTACACCCTATCGAAAGCCTTCAACTTCGCCAACGACGACCAAATTCCTTTCTCCAACGGACCACTCAATCCTAATAACCTGCAGTTGGAATATGGGCCAACACCAAATGATCAGCGGCATCGCTTCACCTTCTCCGGCATTATGGAGTTACCTGCGGGGTTCCGGGTGGCTCCTATCTTTACGCTCGCCTCCGGTGTGCCAATGGACATTCTGGTGCCGGGGGGGGGCCAAAGGATTCCCCAGCTCCAACGCAATGCCGGTGGCAGGCTGTTCAAAAACGGAGCACAGTTGAATGCATTTATCAATCAGGTTAACGCGGCGGGGGGATTTGGCGGTGAACCTTTGCCGCTGGTCTCTGATAACGCGCGCTTCAACGACAAGTTCAATTCGGTTGACCTACGCCTCTCAAAAGTATTCAAGATCGGTGAACACCTGCGGATTGAACCGTTGGTGGAAGCGTTCAATCTTTTCAACGTCACCAACGTACTAGGTTTTTCCAAGTCAAACTATTCGGGGTTCTCCAATGTGCTAGTGCGCGACAGCAACGACCCAACCAGCGCAGGCTTTTTGCGCTCATCAAGTTTCGGTCGCCCCGTCACCACGGCAGGCGGAGTTTTTGGATCCGGTGGCCCGCGCGCGTTCCAATTTGCCGCGCGCGTGACGTTCTGACCTTACTGATACCGCCATTGAGCACCTCGGGCCAACTAAAGCGGCAAATCGGCCTCGCGACCGCGACGGCTTTGATTGTTGGTGAAGTCATTGCCGTGGGGATCTTTCTCACTCCGGCAGGTATGGCAAAGTCGCTTGGCTCGCCGGCGTGGTTGCTATTGGTCTGGCTGCTTATGGGAGGAATGGCCCTGTGCGGAGCTCTCTGTTACGGGGAATTGGCAGCCAGGTTTCCAGAGGCTGGCGGCGGCTATGTTTATCTTCGCGAAGCTTACGGTCGCCCAGTCGCATTCCTGTATGGATGGATGGCCCTACTGGTGATGGATCCTGGCCTCACAGCGTTACTTGCGGTGGGCATGGCAAGTTATGTTGGCTATATTTTCAAGCTCTCGCCGGCGGGCTTAAAGGGAGTGGCGATAGGCTCAATAGTCTTCGTAGCCTTAGTTAACATTCGCGGAGTAAGACTTGGAGGTTCGTTAGTACGCTGGCTAACGATTCTCAAGGTTGTGTTATTGGCGCTGGTGATTGTCTGGGGCTTTGGGTCAAGGGCCGGCAGCTGGTCTAACTTCGAGCCGCTGATGGCCCAGCGACCAGGATCGGCGCCCTTGCTGGGTGCGTTGGCGGGGGGCATTGTGGGCGCGTTTTTCTCATTCGGCGGTTGGTGGGACCTGAGTAAGCTCGCGGGCGAAGTGCGCAATCCGGAGCAGACTTTACCCCGAGCCCTGGTCTACGGCGTTACGATTCTTACCGCCATTTACACTCTTACCAGCGCGGCTTTCATATACCTTGTGCCGCTGGAACAGGTGACCTCGGGTGAGACTTTTGTTGCCCAGGCAGGTGAGGTGCTCTTCGGTCGCCTCGGCGGCCAGTTACTATCCGGCATTGTGATCGTGGCTGTCCTGGGCAGTCTCGCTGCTGTCGTAATGTCAGCGCCACGCGTTTACTTTGCGATGGCCCGCGATGGATTATTCCTTCCCGCGGCCGCTGCGATTCACCCGCGCTACGGCACACCGGCCCGTGCAATCATGATTCAAGCGACGCTCGCCTCGGTGCTGGTGCTGGTGGGCAGCTTCGATACAATCATGTCCTATTTCGTTTTTGTCGTAGTCCTTTTTCTCGCGCTCACCGTGGCCACGCTATTTGTTTTGCGCCGCCGAGGTTCCCAAAGCATTGTTTATCGCACACCTGGTTATCCTGTAACGCCCGTCATCTTTTTGCTCTTGATCGCACTGTTGCTTTTGCTTTTGGGCACGCATAGACCTGAACAGGCAATCCTGGGTGTCGGCGTTGTGCTCCTGGGTCTGCCCGTTTACTATCTGTTGTTTCGCGGCGGTCGAAAACTGTAGAGCAACTGTTAGTTTGCTTGTTGCTGCGTCGCGAGGCTACCGCGCTCTTATTCGTCGGCCTCTCTGTCCGTACACGTTCGTGTTATTTCGTGGATCGTACACTTCGCAGCGTTTTGAACGATCCACTAACTGACACGAAAACACACGAAACGATCGAAACGACTGAGACTGATTACTTTTGTTGCTGGGTTTCACCATCATAGGAATGACACGTTATGACCTGGATTAAAACTGTATCAGCGGCCGAGGACGAGAATGTGCAAAAGGCCTCCGAAGCGCAACGGCATTTGTATCCGATTGAGTATGCCACGCCGGTCCATCCAACGCCGGACGGAGGATCATCGGGCATCGTCGACTCGCACAGCTTAATTCCCGACGCCCTTTTTCATGCCTTCGCCACATATGGTTCTTTAATGTCCCCAGACCTGCCTTTGCAACGTCATCAACACGAGATGATCGCAACCGTGGTCTCGGTCATCAACCGGTGCCATTATTGAATTGAGTCTCACGCAGAGTTTCTGCGTCGCGTTACATTGGATAGCGGGATGGTCAGGGCGTTGGAGGAAAACTATAAGACCGCCCCGATCACGGAACAGGATCGGGTCATGCTTGATTACGTCGTGCAAATAACCAAGGATGCCACACGCATTTCACCAGCCGATCATGAACGCCTGCGGGCCGTAGGCTTTGACGATAAGGGAATTCTGCAAATTACTTTGATTGCGTCCTGGTTCAACTACATCAACCGCGTAGCTGATGCCTTGGGTGTCGGTAGGTCCGAGCGGTCCGCGAATGAATGATAGACCGCGAAGGTGGGACCGACTCCTGGTGGCAGCAGGTAACTGGAGAAGCGATCCTGGGTCCATTGAAAGGCCGACGCCGCAAGGGCGTTTTCCATAATCAACTCACCTTCGGTCTTTGGAGACGCGAGAAGCCCCAGGGCCGGGTTCTGCGTCCTGACGAACGGATAGTCGCCATGAAGGAATATGTATCGGCAGATTGGGAGCAGCGCATGGCACGGATACCTATGGTTAAGGGAGTTGATAAGGATAAACGTTTGGAGCCCCGCGCTCTGGTTGTTGGTATTAGCCTGCAGATAGGTCGACAGCCTATCCCTTCCCTGCGCTGCAAAAACAGAGTCCGATCATGGACCATATTGGCGGAATTCCTATCGTGATAGTGCTGGGCGAGGACAATCGATCGGTGAGGGCTTACGAGAGAATAGTCGACGGTCGCAAATTTGAGTTTTTCAAGAAGACCGAAGGCACTAGCTGGCAATTGCTGAACGCGGAGACGCGCAGCGTGTGGACCTTCGAGGGAAAGGCTATTGAAGGCCCACTCGCGGGACGGCAGCTAAAAGGGATTGCGGTGCTCGAAGATTATTGGTTCGACTGGCGAATCTACCACCCGGATACGGCCATCTATCAGATTGGAGCGCAATGAACCCTCAGCAAAAAAGTTATCAGACGAAATCCAGCCTGGCCCGCTGTTCGCCCGCTATCGCGGGCTGGGCGTTGCGGGCGGCGTTGGACTTGGCGTCGCCTTTGCGAAAACTATTGGCGACGACGAGGTAATCCCCTTCCCTTCCTGAACGGTGATCGATTGGTTCGGCTTAACGTCTGGAATAGTATCCCTCTGCCCGCCCGGCCAGGTGACTTCCAGACTCAACGTCCTACCCTCCTCAGGAGCACCCAAACCGAAGACGATTGGCAACTCGCTCTGAGAACAATAGCTCGAGCCCGTCCTGACCATGTTTGATAGTTTGCCTTTGGCAGTTTTCAAAACAACTTTGGCGCCGATCCCATCTCGGTTCGCCCTGGAACCTACTGTCTTCACGCGCAGCAGGTCATTCTGATTTGCATTCTCGTTTCGGAGCAATCGCGCGGGCCCGTTGTTCGACGTAATCAAAAGATCAAGATCACCATCGTTGTCAAAATCACCATAAGCCGCACCGCGACCGACGATGGCTCGTTGCAAAGCACGGCCTAGTTGGCTGGTCTTCTCTTCGAATTTCTTTTTGCCTTTGTTGCGGAAAAGGTGTGGCGCCTGTGCGTATTTCACGTTGGGTTGGACTACGCTAATGTCATCGGAAACGTGACCGTTCGCCGCAAACACATCAAGCAGCCCGTCCAGATCGTAATCGAAGAAAAATACGGCGAACGTCAGCGACTGTGCGGACATTTTTCCGATCCCTGACTTGGGCGCCTCATCGGTAAACAGACCGTTACCATCATTGGAATAAAGAGCCATGCTTTCGTTGGTGAAATTGCCAACGATGATTCCCTGTCGTCCAGACCCGTCATAATCGCCTGCATCTACGCCCATCCCGGCACGCGCGGTACCCGCTTCGCTAAAAGCCACGCCTGCAGTGACGGCTTCATCCGTAAAAGTTCCGTTGCCGTTGTTCTTGTAGAGCCTGTTCGGCTCCGTGTCGTTGGCAACAAAGAGATCCAACCAGCCGTCACTGTTGTAGTCGAGCAGCGCGACGCCCAGCGATTTGCAGGTCGGATCGTTAAGTCCCGCGCGTTGAGTAACATTCTCAAAAGTGCCGTTGCCTTTGTTGTGATAGAGCGTGGGACTCTGGCCCTGGTAAGACTGAGGGGTGCAATAGGATTTGTTCTTGCCGTCGAGCGAGCAGAGTTGGTCTTTTTCGACCGACCAATCGACATAGTTAGCTACAAATAAGTCGAGCTTGCCGTCGTTGTCATAGTCGAACCAGGCGGCGCTGGTTGAGAAGGATGGGTCGCCAACGCCCGCTCGGGCGGTAACGTCAGCGAACTTGCCGCCCCCGAGATTCCGAAAAAGGTGATTTGGTCCGACGCAGGTTATGTAAATATCCTGGTTCCCATCGTTATCATAGTCGGCCACCGCAACTCCGATTCCGTACATGGGAACCGCAAGTCCCGCCTGACGCGTGACATCCGTGAACGTTCCATCCTGGTTATTGTGATAAAGGGCCAGGACCGTCCTGGGAGTTTTGCGTTCGGGCCACGCTGTCGAATTGACGATTAAGATGTCCTGCCATCCGTCGTTGTCATAATCAAGAAAGGCGCAACCGTTGCCGAGTGTCTCCGGCAAGTACTTCTTTCCGAAGGCGCCACTGTTATGTTTGAAGTGTATTCCCGCTTGCGTCGAGACATCCGTAAACTCGATCGGACCTGATGGTCGGGGTGGTGTCGGACTCGACGACGGTGAGGGCGACTGATTTGCAACTTCGGCCACCGGTGCATTAACTGGTGTAGTTGCCGACTCCCTGCACGCTGAGAGCAGAAGCAATGCAACAAATAAAAAGAGAGGGATGATGAAGCTAGATCGCATTGGTGAAACGTCTCCCTGGGCTCATGGTCGAGTAGGACCACTCCCCCAACCTCTCAGGTCAGGAAGGTGGGCTTGCCCCCCGCTCTTCGTTCACTATCTCGGTGTCAGAGTAATTCCGTAACTGCGGGTCCTTCTCGCGTGGAAGAGCGGGGGCAAGCCCACCTTCCTGACCTGAGATGGAACAACAGTTCTTCTTTGGCACCCCGCATCGGAATCAGATGACAGCCGGCACCGCATTTTTCTCGCGCCGCGATTCCCACCAGATTTCGATCAGCAGCGCCGCTGGGCCAACAAAGAACAGCGCGTAAATCGGGGCATAAACAACCTGATTCAGCCTGAGAAAGAATTCGGCCAGCGCTACACAGAACGCAACCAGGCACTGGCCCATCCTCGATCGAACGGTCGTCTTAGGATCAGTAATCATGAAGAAAACAAACAGTTGATACATGGGTCCGGTGATTGGCGCCACTTCAGCCTGCCAGGGATCGCTTGTAATCCAACTGCGCAAGAACGCGAAGAAGAAAAACGAAACAACATACGTAGCGCTAATGTGAAAACGGCGCGCGCGCCAAATAATAATCGAGCCCAACGTCCAGATGACCACAATCGGCAACAGGTTATTGCCCCATTGAATGCTCAGAATCGCCATCGTTTCCGGTGCCAGGAACAACAGTACAGCGATACCGAAGTTCGACGGGTTCCAGATGTGGCGTCCTTTCACCCGCAATACATACTTCGACATTATCGAGATCACGCTGCACAACAGAAAAGGCCAGTAGGCCGGCGAGCGGACCAGAATTCCGACGCTAATTCCCGTGATATAGGCACTGGCAAGATTGAGCCACTTCCCAAAAAAAATGCGCCCGAGGATCAACTCGGTAATGAGAGCTGCTCCAATCGCTAACGCGGTCTTGTCGTAGCTTTCAAGGATTCCGTAGGAAAGGTGGCCGACCAACAAGATGCAGGTGATAAAAAGAGGAGCAACGTAACGATTGTCGAAACGGACACGGCGCGGTCTGCGCACTTCGAGCGGCGTGGTAATAGCGGATTCGCCAGGAGACTGATTCATGCAGGCTCCTTAATCTTGTTGATTTGGCCCATCACTGGATTTTGAATGATTTGAGTTTTTCCGGAGGGCCAACGGACTACGACCCTTTCAACCTGCGCATCCCTGCCTAAGCCGAAATGCAAAGGTCTTTGATTCTGGGCACAGAAACCACTACCACCGGAAACGGTCTGTACTTGTTGCCGCCCGTTCCAGAACAGCTTAACTTCAGCCCCGAGCGCGCTGCGGTTGCTGACGGTGCCTTCCAAATCAAATGCAATCCACTTGTTCTCAGGGGTGACGGTATTCTTGTAGATCAGCAACGGCCCGCGTTGGTTTGTCACAATCACGTCCAACACTCCACGATTCCACAGGTCGGCCAGCGCGACCGATCGCCCATCGTAGGTGTCTGTGGCGCCGACCGCCTGGGCTACGTCGTTAAACTTACCTGCCCCATCGTTCACCCACACGCGCTTCTGCTGATAACCAGACAAACTGCGCCCTTCCATCGCCGGCCAGTTCGCAGCATCACTTATGATCGTGCTATTGCCGCCGGCAACTTTTGAAAAGTCGTACCAGTAACTTTTGTTTCGATCTGCGGAGACGTAACCGTTGGTCAGATAGACGTCCAATGTGCCATCGTTGTTGAGATCGCCAAACTGCATTCCCCAACTCCAACCGCCCATTTCGACGCCTAACGCGCGCGCCAGGTTGTCATATTGCAGGCCGTCGCCGGATGTGCCTTCCTGAGGCACCCACAAGTTGTTCCCCTGGATAAGAATACCGTCTTCAGAAATGTTGGAAACGTAGATGGCATACTTGCCCTGATTCAGAATGTCTCCAAACGCAGCTGTCATCCCGCTCTTGGGCGCAAAGCCGACACCGGTTTGCTCGCCGACTTCGTGGAACTGTTTTCCATCGTTGAAGAAGAGCTCCGACACTCCATAGTCGTTTGCTATAAACAAGTCCTGGCGGCCCGTGCCCCGCAAGTCGGCCGCCGCAGCCGCGAGGGCCCAGCGCCGGCTGTCGATACCGAGTCTGGCGCTAACCTCTTCAAACCTTCCGGCGCCGAGATTATGAAAGAGATACTTTCGTCCACCGTTCTTCGCATACTCGAAACTCTCCGGCATCATCTTCGTAGTCTGCAGATGCCAGAGATCGACAGCCTCGGAATAATAGCCACCAATGAACAGGTCAAGTAGCCCATCGCCGTCGTAGTCGAACCAGATCGCCGTGTTGGCATTCACCCAGGCAGGCAATCCAGCTAGGTCGGTTACCCGAGTGAAAGCGCGGCCACCGTCGTTGTGAAACAGCTCGGGGCGTCCCCACTTGTAAACGAAAAGATCTTCAAATCCGTCGTTGTCATAATCACCCCAGACCGCGCCCATAGAGACGCCAGTTCCCTGGCTGTTAACATCCGCGATGCCCAGTTCGCCAGCCACCTCTTTGAAGGAACCGTCGCTCATATTCCGGTACAGGCTGTTCTTGCTGCCCTCACCACTGTTGGTGAGATAGATGTCCTGCCAGCCATCGCGATCAAAATCGACAACTGAAGCGCCTGCCCCCATCGACGCAACCTGAGGCATGATGTGGTCAAGCTTGTGGTCCAACGTCGGGGCCTGGTGAACGAAGTTGATGCCTGCGGATTGGGCGACTTCCTGAAAATGAAAGCCGTAGCGGGTCAGCGCCTGGCTGCTCTCTAATTTTGACTTGCCGGCTTCGCGCCGTGCTGCCAGACGCTTGAGCACCAGAGGCGTGGCCAGCAGCGCAACGAAGAGAACGGCAAGCAGGATTTTGGCAGGCCGGTTTGCTCTCATCGATCTCTCCTGGCTGACTCTTTTGTCCTCAGGGCATCCTGGAAAACCTGAGGCGAGACATAGCGAGTGTGGTATTTCTGCCAGTCCTCAGGATGCCGTTTGTAAACCCACTCATCCTCTAGTCTGCCGGGCGGATTGGTGTACTCCTGCTTCGCGTGATACGGCAAAGGCAAGACCGTCTTGGAAAAGGTGGAGTTGTAATCACCGTCTTTGATCCAGCCGTCGCCCATCAAGACATAGTCACGCACCCAACCGGCCGGTGGTGGCGGTTGCTCTGGAAAACGAAACGTCATCTCATCGCCCGCGTTCATTATCACGTAGCGGTCATCGATCCCTTTCAGCAGTTCGCGCACGTCGCCAAACCTTGTGTAGTAGCCGACCAGATCGCGCCAGATCTGTTTCGAGGCCGAAATCTGATTGTAGTCGGGCACCTCAGGCGACGAAGTATTCGGCTGATTGATCACTGAATAACCACGGTAATGCAGGTCGGCCATCGATGGATCGATTCGTATTGTTTTCAGCTGCGTATCCGAAAGTCCCTTCGCCCATTCGATCGAGTCCCAGAAAATCTCAAGATTTGTGCGCAATCGCAAACGCCGCGGTGTGCCCGGGCGAAACACATCGCTAAGGTCAAACAGGCAAATCTTTTTACGACCGGCAGGGAAACCCAAATTTGGTCGGGCGACAACCCATCCGCCGTTACCATCCGGAACTTCCATGCTCAGAGCTTGCGGACGAACCTCCTGGCCCTGGCTGATGGCGACGTTAATCGATGAATCAGTTGGGTGCATCCAGCCCTTAGCAATCAACCACAGCGGACCACTTGGCGGCGCGTCGTCGCCGAGATCGATTTCAACGGAATGGTCGCGAGCAACACCCTGGTAACGCCCGCGCCCAAAGTTATCGAGGTACTTTTCATCAAGGGCGCTGACAATCTCCGTCACGTCGTTGCCGTTGTCGTCTACGGCGCGCGCTATCTTCCGCGGCGTCTCGACGGCAGTGACTGCCAGCTTCGCCGGCGGGATAACAAAACGCTCATCGACAAAAATGTCGGTTCCCGTTGGATGGTCCACAGTCATCAGCGCCAGTTGATCGTAGTAGTAGGTCTCCCAGAGTTCCGCAGTGATGCGCAAATCGTAAAAACCATCGCGAGGGACCAGCTCATCACCGCCAATTTTGTACCACTCTTCCGTGGCCTCGACTCTCGCGGTACCTATTGTGTTAATGCGTAGGCCGATCGCCGAACTCCAGGGCACGGCATCTTTGACAAACCTCATCTCCTTGCCATTGAAGGCGAAGAGAAATGGACATGACCCTTTCAAGCGTTGTTCCGCCAGGATGGTTTGATCAGCTTTTGTTTCAAACTCGGCGCGCACTGCCCCGTTGGGCCAAACGATGCGCACCACGTCGGCGCCGGTTTGCTCTCCAAGTCCAAAATGAACGACCGGACCCGTGACCAATTGCTTTTGCAGAAGCAGCCCGGCTCGAATCTCCATCTCGCCGCCGATGCCGAAGCTGTTGATGCGCTGGTCGCCCGAAGCCTTGGCAGCACGCGGACGAATTACCTGCCAGTGATAGTTTTTTGTGCCGCGGTTGATGGCCTGTATTGGCTGACCTTCAGTAGTTAGACCCAGGAGATCGAGTCTCCCGTCGCCATTCACATCCGCCACGTCCAAAACGGACGGTGGTCCTACCCCGTTTCCAAGCCCATTGAGTTTGCCTTGTTCATCACTTAGCCATGCCAGCATTCCTGCCACATTTCCAGCAGGCTGCGAAATACCCGACTCAAGCAGCAATAGATCGTTTCCGCCGTTGTTGTCGAGGTCTGGCAAACTTATCCGAAATCTGCCCTCCAGATAATTTGGTGCACTACTGAGGCGGGCAATCTCAGCAATCTCCCAGTCATGGCCTTCGTTCTTGTCGGAGAGCCTGCTGACTGTTCCGTCGGCCCGGACCGCTATCAAATCCAGAACACTGTCGCTGTTATGGTCGGAAACGTTGATTGCTCTGACGGGCGGTAAACCGGATGGCAGCGCGCGTTCCTTGAATTGGCCGCTTCGTTCGTTAGCGAAGACGTGCAACTTGCCCTGATCAGCAATCAGTGCAGGATCGGGATCGCCATCTGCATCAATGTCAGCCCAGACAAATTCGAGCAATCCGGCTATCCCCGCGAACGGATGAATCTCCGCAAACGATTCGTCACCATTGTTTCGCAAAACCGTTGGCAGCAGCCGTCCTGCGCCAAGCACGACATCGAGATCCCCATCGAGGTCGATGTCGGCAGCCCAGGCGCCGGTGAAACTTCCATTCAAGATGGACGCGGGCAGCTTTGTCTGTGCAGTAATGTCAGTGAACTTGTTTAGGCTTTCTTGTTTCAGCAAACGAACGCCGCCAGCTCCCGCCAGTACCAAGTCAATTTTGAAATCGTAATTGAAATCCAACCCAACCACGCCTTCTGGTCCCGGGGGAACACCTGACGGTCCCGCCGGAAACGGATGACTCGCGTCGCCGATGCGCACTTCTTTTTCGTTCGCCAGCACAATGACGGGTGCACCCTCACCGCTCAGTGAGATCGCGCCGATCCAACTCCACCTGCCGGCCGGCGCATTTGGCACGGAATCCGAGGCAAAACTGATCCCGATGTCTGCGGGCGCGGCCATGAAAGTCGGTGACTCCATCTTCAGAAAGCGAGTAAATGGTTGCGCCTCTTCACCTGGTGCGGGTTTGATAATCGCTAGATCAGTGCGATATTCGGCGACGCGCACCAGCACATTGCGCAAGAACGTGATCCGTGTGGCTGCCTGGCGCACGTCTGGCCCAGTTGCGGCCGCTTGCACGGCAGTCAGTTGTTGTTGGACTTCCGCCGGCCAAGCTGCTCCGCGTTCGGATAGTTTGCTTACCACGCTCCGCAATGTAGCGGCATCTCCACGCTTCGCTGCAATGCGACCGAGATCAAGCAGGACCGCGAGGTTGGCTGGCTGGACTTCCAACATCTTGTGTAAGAGGCGCTGGTATTCTGCCTCACTATTCTCATCGGCCTGCCGCTCGATCTCTTCCGCAAGCTTGTATGTAGCCAGAAGGTTTTTAGGATTGATCTCGATTGCCTTCCGCAGCGCGGTAACCGCTTCCGCCGACCGCCCGCGACTGCTTTCCAGGAGACCCAGAAGGTACCAGATTTGATCGTTGTCGGGAGCCAGGGAACGCGCGCGTTCCAACCTTTCCGCCGCAGGATCGAGATTCCGTTGGCGCAAGGCGAGCAATCCCCAATTGGCCCATCCGGCTGGCTCACCCGGTACTAGTTGGGTTAACTGCGCGAGCTTGCTGTCAGCGCGCACGTCGTCGCCAACTTGCAGCGCCGCGAGGCCAACGTAAAATGCCCTAACGACGTCGTTGTACTCTTTGGAGAATTTCGCGGGTAGTATATCGCCCGTCCGGCATGCAGCCGTCAGCAGCAATCCGGCGATCAACAGAGCAGCCGTTTGATAACGCAAGAGTTTGATTGTCACCTCAGAAGGGGCACGCGAAGGTGTAGGGATTAATTATCACGAAAAGCGACAGTCTGATTGGCGGGCCAAGATAGCACATCAGGTTGGATAGGCTCTGCACCTTTTGGAGTACAGTACTCTCCAACTAAAGTATGACCTTCAGAGTTCGTCGAAACGCTAACATCGGCGCCTGCGGTAGCGTACCGAGGTGATCTCAGCTGACGACCCTCTTAATGCTGAAGTTTCGAAACGTGTTGGCGACTTATACACATTGCTTTTGAACGAGACGAGCGTATTTCGCGCCTTGGCGCTGAACGAGGAGAATTAAATGTCGAACGACGAAGTATTGGCCAATCAACAGATCATCATCGCAAACCAAAAGACAATTCTCGAAAACCAGGAAAGGATCCAGGCCAACCAGTCAAAACTGGATGATGCCTTGTCGAACCAGGCGACAATAATCTCCAACCAGCAGTCAATCCTTTCGAATCAAGACAAGCTGGACACAGTTATTAAGAATCAGGAAAGAATCCTGGGTAATCAGGAACGGATACTGGGCAAGTAACACCAGCAAACCGCTACTACAGAGATTCTGAACGGTCGACAATGACTTCCCGCCTGCAGAGCAGGCTGGCATAGATTTCGTCGCGACAACCTGCTTCCCCATGACGAAAAACTTTCACGCTTTAAGCACAGTCATGCTCCCCTTGATCGTGCTCGTCGTAGCCATCGCCATCTGGTCGGCACTGTCTCTGTTGCAAGTCTTTCCTGCATCAGTCTTCCCTTCTCCTCTGGCGGTCGCGAAGGGGCTGGCCGAAGAGCTTCGCACCGGGCGCCTACCGGGCGATCTTGTGGCCTCGCTCTTCCGGGTTACGACCGGCTTCATGCTCGCGGTCCTTCTCGGCCTTCCCCTGGGATTGTGGCTCGGTCACCATGTTCGTTCGCGTTTAGCCTTACTGCCTGCGGTCAACTTTTTTCGCAGCCTGTCACCGCTCGCCTGGATACCGTTCGCCATTCTTTGGTTCGGAATTGGAGACCTGCCGGCAATTTTCCTCATTTTCATGGCCTGCTTCTTCCCCGTTGTCCTCGCCACTCTGGCCGCTGTCGCCAGCATCCCCTCAGTTTATTTTCGGGTCGCGCGAGACTACCGGTTCAACGGCCTGGAACTCTTAACGAAGGTAACATTGCCAGCTATCGCGCCTCAGGTGATCACTTCCCTGCGAGTGACTGCAGGACTCGCGTGGCTGGTGGTGGTTGCGGCTGAGATGATAGCGGGACGAGATGGCCTGGGGTTCGCAATCTGGGATGCGCGAAATGGGCTGCGCATGGATCTACTCGTAGCCGGCATGATCGTCATCGGCATTATCGGCATGGTAATCGACAGCGTCTTAATGCGGCTCACAAAGATTCGCAGCGTCCGATGGGGCTATGAAAGATAAGCCGCTGCGCATTGAAGACTGCTCAATGAGCTTCGGCCCCGTCGAGGTTTTCCATAATGTCTCGCTGGAAATTGCTCGCGGCGAATTCGTTGCCGTGGTTGGGCCGTCCGGCTGCGGAAAAACCACGTTGCTCAACCTGTTCACCGGCTTTTTAAAGCCATCATCTGGAACGGTCGTGTGTTCTGGTCGCGTGCGGACGGTATACCAGCACGACAGCCTCTTTCCCTGGCAAACGGCGGCACAGAACATTTCCCTTGGGCTGCGCGATCTCAGCAGCGAGACTGAGCGCTCGAGACAGCTCGAAGAAATGCTGCGCCTGATCAACCTGGAAGAGTTTGCCGCGCACTACCCGCATGAACTCTCGGGTGGCATGCGTCAGCGGGTGGAACTGGCCAGGGCGCTTGCCGGATCCACGGACGTGCTACTTTTGGACGAGCCATTTTCATCGCTCGACTATCTAACGCGGTTGCGGTTGCGGCGCGAGTTCGCCCGGATGCTGGAGGAATTCCCGCGCACTGTGGTGCTCGTAACGCATGATATTGAGGAGGCGGCTCAGCTCGCGGATCGCATTCTGGTGCTTTCCGATCGACCGGCTCGCATTTGCCGAGAGCTGCGTGTGCCGATCCCTCGCCCGCGCGAGCTGACACACCCGGATGTTGTGGAAACAGTGCATGTAATTCTGGCTGAATTCGGACTTGAACAGAAATGACCTGCGGTTATTGGTCTTTCGCCTTAAGTCTTTGGTTTAGTGTTTTTGCGTTAGCTCCTTAGGAGCTGAATGTTAACAGCCATCGTTGACCTACTCTTGAGGCATGAGCCCCAGAGGGGCGCGACATTACGCTCCTACGGAGCGTGAGGTTTAGCGGCAATGTGGCAGCTATAGACATTCGGCTACTACGGCCCAAGACAAAACGTAGAACTCAAGATCAAAGACCCAAGACCTAAGACCAAAACGCAAACTAACAGTTTGCTTTACAATCCTGGTTCACATAATCTCTGGAGAAACCTCTTATGTTTCGCTCACCCATTACACGCTGGCTGGTTGGCATCGTCGCATTCATCGCCGTGCTTGGCGTGCTGAGATTTAAGCCCTGGCAATACAGATCAAGCGGCGAAATCTCTGGCGGTGGATCAAGTTCCACCCGCCAGGAATTGAAGGTCGGATTCTTACCCGTCACCTGCCACTTGACTTGTCCCGTAACCGATTTCGCCACCAGGACCAGCACTACCAATCGATTCGAGTCACAGCGGTTCACTGACTTTCCCACTGTCGTCGAGTCAGTCAAAGGTGGACGTTTGGATGCAACCTTCATGATTGCACCGCTGGCCATGAAACTCCGTGAGCAGGGAGTACCCGTCAAGATAGTCTATCTGGGCCATCGTGACGGCTCGACCGTGATCGTTCGCAAAGACCTGCCGGCCAACAGCCTGCTTGACTTACGAGGTAAGACCTTTGCGATTCCCAGTAAATACAGCAACCAGTATCTTGTGATTCGCAAGCTCATGGAGGACCAGGGTGTAAAGGCCGAGGAAATCCGTTTCGTGGAGTTGCCGCCGCCCGATATGCCTGGCGCGCTGGCGGCAAAGGCGATCGACGCTTACTTCGTGGGTGAGCCGCATGCCGCCAAAGCCGAACTCGACGGTAGCGGCCGCGTTCTCTATCATGCGAAGGATATCTGGCCGCAGTTCATTTCGTGCGTGCTGGTGGTGACGGAGAAGTTGATTCGCGAGCGGCCTGAGGTTGTCCGGGATCTTGTTCGGGGCATCGCCGAGAGCGGTGAATGGGCCGAAGGCCATCGCCTGGAAGCAGCCAAAGTGGTGGCGCCATATTTCCGACAGGACGAGAAAGTCATCCGCTACGTGCTGACTCAACCGCCTAATCGGGTGAGCTACCGAATGTTGACGCCAACGGATGCAGATTTGCAGCGAATCAACGACATGGCGGTAAAAGCGGGGATCTTGAATGGACCAATCGCCATGCAGGATCTAATCGACCGCCAGTTTATTCCACTAGACATCAAGCCGGCGAACATCGACGCAGGTGAATAGAGCGCCTATGCCGATACCTGGAGCGTGGGCCATGAGGTCAGCACCACCACGCGGTAGCGGGTGGGTCGCGCTGCCCTTAAGACCGCTACTCGACTGAAGCCGAGTCGGCCCACCCGCTACCGCGTGGTGGTACTGACTCCTTACGCAGCAGTGACTGATTGCCCGTGATGGCCTATCAAAGTCTTGCAAGTAATACGTGTCCCTGAAAATACCTATGAAGTTTTTCCGTTCCTATACTTTCTATCTGCTCTTATCCGCTCTTGTTGGCTCATCTTTCATGGTGACCGTAGGATCGCTCGCCCATATACAAACAAAACCAGGCCCTGCCTCCCGCGAGGAGGCCTACCGGGCCAACAACATCGGTGTAGCCCTGCTCGAGCAGTTCAAACATAAAGAAGGCGCAGAAGCTTTCAGGAACGCACTAAAGATCGATCCCAAGTTGAATCTGGCGCGCATCAACCTGAGTATTGCGCTGTTCAACGTTCCTGATCTGGCGGCGGCGCAACGCGAAGCACAGAATGCGGCAGCACTTTCACCTGATGTTCCGCAGCCTTACTACATACTCGGTCTGATCGCGAAACTACAGAGCAAACCCGAGGAAGCCCTTGCCGCTTTCCAACGCGTCCTGAAAATTGATCCAAACGATGTAGGCGCGAATATCAATGTGGGTCAACTCTATTCGCAACAGCGAAAATACCCTGAGGCAATTGCCGCCTTCCGGCTGGCGCTAACCGCCGAGCCCTACAACGCCACGGCGCTCTACAATCTCGGCCAAGCTCTCATGCGTGCAGGCCAGCGTGAACAGGGACAAGAGGCAACCGAACGTTTTAAGCAGCTACGCGAACGCGGCAGCGCCACCACCATCGGGCAGAACTATCTGGAACAAGGCCGTTACGCGGAAGCCATTGCCTCTACCGGCGCCGAGCCAGATTTGGTTGATCGGACCATTCCCACCGTTACCTTTACCGATACGTCCGCTGTTCCGCTGTCCGCAACCGCTGCCTCAACTTTACCGGCTGGTACAAATTCATCTGTTTTTGGCCGCCGGTTCATCACCAGCAATTGGAACGAGGCGAGCCGGCCAGAAATCGCAGCCGCTCTCGCCGGTAGTGTGACTTTATTCGATATGGATGGTGACGGGCACCTGGATCTGCTCTGGTTAACTTCCAACGCGCAACATCTACTTCGTGGTGTGTCCGGCAAATTCGCAGATGTTACTCAACAATCTGGTGCGCTGGCGGCAAAGTTCACCGGCACACCTATTGGCGCTGTCGCCGGGGATTTTGACAACGACGACAAACCCGATCTGTTCGTAATCCGAGACGGCAGCCTCTCGCTTTATCACAACGATGGCGCGGGCAAGTTTTCGGATGTAACCGGAGCAGCCGCTATTCCCGCCTATCCTTTTCTGCCGTCGTCAGTGGCCTTTGTGGACACAGATCATGACGGTGACCTGGACATCTTCATCACGGGCCTGGCCGATCTTTCGCAGGCTCCCAAAGGAGGAGCATCGCCCGCGTCGGCTATCTTCCCCGTTGACTTTGCCGGCGCCCCGTCTCTTCTCCTGCGAAATGACGGCAATGGAAAGTTTACAGATGTCACTGCGGCGGCAAAGCTGAATTCTGTGGGACACGCGGTCGCCGTGATCCCGACTGACTTTAACAACCGGCGCGACATGGACCTGCTCGTCGTCAATTATGGTAAGCCGCTTGCCCTTTACAGTAATCAACGCGACGGTACCTTTCGTGATGTTGCAAAAGACGTGGGCCTGGATATCGAAGGGCGCTGGAGTTCTGCCGTGGGCGGCGATCTGAACAAAGACGGATTCACTGATTTTTTCCTGGGTAGAGCGGACGGGCCTGGTCTCTTTGCCACCAGCGACGGTAAGGAAAAGTTTAAGACAGCCGCGCTCGCCGGCTCGGAAGCCTCGCAAGTGACGCAATTCGTCGACTACGACAATGATGGTCTCCTCGATGCCCTGATGGTCACGGCTCAGGGCTTGCGCGTCTGGCGAAACGTGGGGACCGGCTGGATGGATACAAGCGCACGCTCGGTAGCCGGTGAGCTGGCCGCCTCTTCCGTATTCTCGGGCAGGTCGATCGCGGCTGCTGATCTTGATAGCGACGGCGACACAGACATTCTTTTGCCCTCGGCTTCCGGAACCGTGCGGCTCGCACGTAACGATGGCGGCAACAGCAATCATTCGCTGCGGATCAAACTTAGCGCCAAAGTGAGCAACCGCAGCAGCATCGGCACCAAGATTGAAACTCGAGCGGGCAGCCTGGTACAGAAACTTGAAACTTCGTCGGTTAGTCCGGCAGTTGCGCCGACAGACGTTATCTTCGGACTGGGCAGGCGCGCCACCGCCGACGCTGTGCGCGTGCTCTGGCCCGCCGGAATCGTGCAAGCCGAGACGGCTGTTGCCGCCGCTAACAATAACACTCCGAAGCTTGCGACCCTGGACGTGACCGAACTCGATCGCAAGCCTTCATCGTGTCCCTATCTCTATGCGTGGAACGGCGAACGCTTCGAGTTCATCACAGACTTTATGGGCGGCGGAGAGATGGGGCACCTCGAACAGCCCGGCATTTATAACAAACCGGATCCGAATGAGTACGTCCGCATTCGCGGCGACCAGTTAAAAGAACGGAACGGGCGTTATGAACTGCGGGTCACCAACGAACTGGAAGAGGCGGTGTTTTCGGACAAATTTCAACTACTCGCGGTGGACCATCCGGAAGGCGTGGAAGTGTATCCCAATGAAGGGCTGACCGATCCACCTCGTCCTTTCAAACTCTATGCGACCCGCGGCGCGCAGCCTCCGCTTACGGCCGTGGATGATCATGGGAACGACGTGCTCTCGCGAATCAAACATGTGGACCGCCAATATCCTGATGACTTTCGTCGGGATCGCATTCGCGGTTATGCGGTCGAACACACGCTGACAATGAAGCTCGCCGAAAGGCGCCCAGCTAACGCCCGCATGGTGTTGTTGTTAACCGGCTGGACAGATTACGCCTGGTCGAGCGACGTATTGGCCGCCTCACAAGGCGGCAAGGCAATGATGCTTCCGGCCCTGCAAGTTAAGGATGATCGCGGGCGTTGGCAAACGGTTATCCAGGACATCGGTATTCCGGTCGGGAGACCGCAAACCGTAACCGTCGACCTCACCGGTAAATTTCTCAGTTCCAGTCGTGAAGTCCGTATCGTCACGAACATGCGGATCCTGTGGGACCAAATTCTGGTGGACCAATCCGTCGATCAGACTCCGCTTGCAACGGTGCGACTCGATCCAATTAGCGCGAACTTACGCTGGCGTGGATTCTCGGCCGAAGTTACTCCCGATGGCCGCGAGCCATTTGGTTACGACTATGAACAAATCTCATTCACGTCGCCATGGAAAGTGATGCCGGGACGATATACGCGCGAGGGAGACGTGCGCGAGTTACTCCTTAAATCAGACGATATGTTTGTCATTTTACGACCAGGCGATGAAATTGGCCTCTCCTTTGACGCCGGCAAGTTACCTCCGTTGCGGGCCGGAGGGACGCGGACGTTTCTTCTCTACGCGGACGGCTTCAGCAAGGAGATGGACATCAATTCGGCCAGTCCGGATCAGGTCTTGCCCCTTCCATTTCACAGGATGACCAAATATCCCTATTCAGATTCTGAATCATATCCAATGACGAGGGCGCGACGCGCGTACATGGAAAAATACAACACGCGGTTGGTCACCGCGGAGGTACCTTCGATTGATACAGTTCTAACCAGTACATCTGCAGGGGCGTCGCTCGGTGGCCGCATCAGGTGGTGAACACAGGGAACGTTTGTGAACTTCGGAGGTGAGAGGATAGGAGCTCACGGGACGCTCGTACAGTCATGGATCACATCCGCTATTCAGTCGCTGCTTGTCAGACGGATTTACCGAACCCGGTTGAGCGCCGCGCAATGCGCGCCAACACTGACCGGATGCTGTCAATGATTGATTCGGCGGTAATCGGCGGTGCCCCCTTTCTACCGGTCCGTCTGGTGGTATTCCCTGAGTTCGCGCATTCAGCGCCAGTCTTTCAAACTTTGGGCGAATTGAGAGAAAAACTGGCGGTCCAAATCCCCAATGAGCACACCGAGCGGCTGGCACAAAAAGCGCGTGAACATGACCTCTATATACAAAGCGGTTCGATGTTGGAAGTTGATCCCCGGTGGGCCGGTGCCGTCTTCAATACGACATGTTTGATTGGACCGGAGGGGATTCTATACAAGTATCGTAAAGTCAATACCTGGATTCCATTCGAAGTTCATGCCAGTCCTCACGACATTGAGGGTTATGACGAACCATTGTTTCCCGTAGCCGATACACCGATTGGACGTATCGGTTGCGCAATCTGCTACGACTGGATATTTCCTGAAGCCATCCGCCAACTAGCGGCGAACGGAGCGGAGGTGTTGGTCCGCGTGTCCGCGTACATGGACCCATGGGGAGCAACCGAGCCGATGGACTGGTGGACGATTGTGAATCGCTGCCGTGCTCTCGAGAACACTGCCTATGTTGTGGCAGCTAATCAGGGCGCCAGCCTCAAGCATTACCCGCCGTATTCATGGCCCGGCGGCAGTCAGGTGATCGATTATGACGGCCGAATACTGGCGCAGGCCAGCCCCGGACCAGGTGAACGTATTGTGGTAGCGCCGGTAGATATTTCAGCGCTACGACACGAACGTGAGGTTCGCCGCGGCCATCACATGCTCGCGCATCTGCGCACTGAGGCGTATCCAGTCTACGGCAGGCATCAATATCCACCGCAAACGCATGATGATGAAACGAGCGAACCCCGCGAACTCTCGTACGAGCAAAACAATCGTCTGATTGATCAAGCGAAGCTCCGACTCAAACCCAACTTCAGTACGGATTAGGAACGGTCTCTTCTGAACCAGATTGGATCGTGCGTTAGCCCGCTTCGCGGGCTAAAAAGCGTCTGCCATCGAGCGAATCTTGAGCTGACGTCGAAAGTTATTCCTAGCGATTGGAGCGCCAGTCCGGTATTCCACTTCCACCTTCCTACCCGGGATCAAATCAAAGTAGTTGTCCGTAAAGGATCCTGGGTAATTCTGAGTCGACAGGTAAACCGCACGCGCAAACTTGTCGGCTGACAGCGTGAGTCTGAATCCGCCGGCCACGCGCGTTACGTCGGCCGCTATTTGCGGCCGGGGCAGACAGAGTTCCTTGTAAACCACGAAGAAGTGTTTATTGTTCGACACCGACTTCCCATTCACCAACACTTCCGCAAACAGAAACACTTCTTTTGCGTTCTTCCCAGCAAGCAAGGTCTGAACGGGAACGGCCAGATAGGGTCTACTGTGGAGCGCAGCTATCTCGATGTCCTTCTGTTGACCCCACAACTTATTTCCTTCGAAGTCGAGCAGACTCAGGTTCATCTGGGCGGCGACCGGCTGTGCCCGATCAGAGACAACGAAGACATTGATGTTGCCATTCTCCTCGCGTGCGCTTACCAGAATATCGCTGTAGAAACGACGCGCGTAGTATTGCAGCGCCTTCCATCGTCCGGTGTAGTCCATGCTGGACCACGAAGCAGCGGGCCAGGTGTCGTTAAGCTGCCAGTAGAGTGAACCCATGTTGTGCGGCATGATGCGCCGCAGATGCTCAGCGCCGATCTTGATCCCTTCGGCTTGCAACACCTGGCTGACATAAAGAAACGATTCGAAGTCCTTCGGCTCAGGATATTCGCGCAGCATGTATTCGCGGATCAGCTGGTTGCCACGCGGATGGCGCTGGTGGGCCAGCATCACTGGTGATGCGATGTCGTGGTCCGCCGGCACAGTATAGGTGTTAACTGTCTCAAGCTGCGGAAGCGACTGAAAGCCGTATTCGCTCATGAAACGCGGGCGTTGTTTTCCATATTCGCTAAACGGCAGCGACGCATGCCAAACCATCCAGTAGTGAGAATCGCCCATCTTCTGGGAGTCTGGATCTTCTTCCAGATTGGAGCTTGGAGAACTGGGCCAGTAAGGCCGCGACGGATCGAGCGAAGCACAAACTTCCGGCAGCACGCCGTAGAAGAGTTTCAGGTAGTCGTCCCAGAGGCTCACGGGCAGCTGGTCCTTCCAACCCCAGTGAAACCAGCCGGACTCAATTTCGTTGTTGCCGGCCCAGATTACGATGCTCGAATGATTACGCAAGCGTTTTACGTTATCAATGGCTTCCTGTCTCACGTTATCCAGGAAGGCCTGGTCGCCGGGATAAAGGCTGCAGCCGAACATGAAATCCTGCCAAACAAGAATTCCCATTTCATCGCACAGTTCATAAAAATCATCGCGCTCATAAATGCCTCCGCCCCAAACGCGCACCATGTTCATGTTTGCGTCGCGCACCGATTCCAGCAATTGGCGGTATTTGGCTTTAGGAATGCGTGTGGGAAAACTATCTGCAGGAATCCAGTTGGCGCCCTTGGCAAAGACGGGAATGCCATTGATCACGAACGTAAAGCTCTTGCCTGACGCGTCGCGCAGTTGTCTTAATTCCACTGATCGCAGGCCGGTGCGTGTCGAGGCGGTATCGATTAGTTTGCTGTCGATCAGCAGCCGGACTTTGAAAGCGTAGAGCGGCTGAGGGCCGAGTCCGTTGGGCCACCAGAGCTTTGGACGTGCAATAATACAGTCGAGCGACACTCGATTGACCCCCGACGACAAGGTAACGACTCGTTTTGCGGCAGTACTCTTGTCGGTCAGATTGTCCACAATGATCGTTGCGGGGGTCTTACCGCTCGCAACAATTTCAACTTCCGCTGTCAACCTGGCGGCGTCGGCCGTTACCTGCTTTTGCGAAATGTGCAGATCTTCCAGCCGCGCCCGGTCCCATGCCTCCAGGTAGACCGGGCGCCAAACCCCACTCGTGACAAACCGCGGCCCCCAGTCCCAGCCAAATTGATACGGTGCTTTGCGCGTGTGGGGGCTGGTCTTTTCTCCCTGGTCGTTGCCCGCGGGTAACTGATAATTCATTTTCGCCATCAACGGTAGGACTTCATTGATTGGGGAACGAAAACGGATGCGCAAGATGTTAGCGCCGGGTTTGAGCAGCCGTTTAACCTCTGCGCGCCAGGTGCGAAACATGTTGTCGGCATTTAGCAGAGGTTCCTCGTTGAGGAATACGTTGGCGTAGGTATCGAGGCCTTCGAAAATCAGGTGGATGTTGTCCCGTGCGAGTAGTTCCCGAGTCGCATTGAAGGCAGTCTGATATTCCCAGTCGGTTTTGCCAATCCACTGCAGCTTCTTTTCGTTGTCGCGATAGAACGGATCGTCGATCAGCTTGTTGTTCAGCAGATCAGTGTGCACACAACCCGGCACGATAGCCGGTCGCCAATCCTTCTTACCAACTTCGCGAAATTGCCAGCCCGAGTGGACTGGGATCGTGATTCTACCCGCGCTCTCGCGTCCCGGAATGGTTTGAGATTGTGACGTTCCGGCGGTGAGAATTAACAAAGCGAGAATAGGGATGAGCAAGTTTGACTTCATCGTTAAGCCTACTGTTCCCAAGGTTGCACTTTTAAGTCAGCGAGCGGTCGTGGGCGACAGCCCGTTTGGAAAACTTCGGTCGCGCTATTAGGAGTATTAATTCGCTCGTTCGTGTGATTTCGTGGATCGTGGCCGGTTATCGAAAGGACGATCCACGAAATCACACCAAACAGCACGAAGACATATGCACTTACGGTAAGCCCAGTGCCTTCAGATATCCGCTATTGATCCGACAACTGGCGAACTTTATCTGCTCAAGATAATCGCTCAGCGCCTTTTGTGCCTTCTCCTTCGCTGGCCGGTTTTTCCTTACCTCTTCGAAGGTTGTGCGCGGGCCGTCTGCGAAGGCGACGATCGCATCCCAATCCGCCGGCTTGTTTATCGAAGCGACGCACGAAGTCGCATCCATTTTCTTGTAGGGCCAGAAGCACCAGCCGATGTTGTTGTTTTCCAGCAATGTCCTGTAGGAAGCAATCCACGCATCAGTGTTTTCGCCAGACTCTCCCATCCACAAAGGGACATTGTGTTTGTTGCGGAAATCAAGAAACTCCTGGATGGCTGCTTGGTTTACTTCCATCCAGTACTTATGAAAGGTGTAAACGACCTTGGCATCAAAAGGTGGTCCAAAGACCTTGAAGTTATTGTTCCACTGTGCCCCGCCGAGAAAGATGACGTGATTCCTGTCTACCTCTCTTATGCCAGCAACGATCTTCCGATAGAGCGGCTCCAGCCTTGGGTTGAGCGCGGTGGCATCAAAGTAGTGTGCAATTGGTTCGTTGAGCAGATCGTACCCGAGTACGGTCGGCTCATTTCGGTAACGCGCAGCTAGCTTGCGCCAAATGTCTACTGTCAACTCCTGGCTCTCAACACTTTCAAATAGGAACGGATAGCCCCAGCTATCGTCGATGTTGTCTCCGGTTTGTCCGCCTGGCGCGGCATGCATGTCAAGAATTACGAAGAGGCCTTCCTTTTTGCACCAGGCCACGACATCGTCCAAATGCTGGTAGCCCTCGCCTTCAAGCTTTGCGGGAGTGGTGTCTGATACAAAAAGCCGATAGTTGAAAGGAACACGAATCGAATTGAACCCGGATCGTTTTATGAACCTGATATCTTCCTGAGTGATGTAATTCTCGCGATACGTTTTCCAGAATCGCCGGCCTTCGTCTTCGCCGACCAGCTGATTGATGAGGGTTTGGATCAACCGCGGCGAATTAGCAGTCTTGAATTTGAACATGTAGCCTTCCGGCATCAACCAGTTGCCTAGGTTGATGCCCTTCAGTATGAGCGGTTTTCCGTCAGGAGTGACCAGATCTTTCCCGCGGGTCGTGACGAATCTTGATTGAGCATGAATCGCCGTTGCTCCCGTCAGGTTCAGCAGTAGAACGATCGAGCACAGCACTTGTCTTTTTTTGTGCCAGGTCATCGTTCAATAATCCGGGCAAATTTCAGACACACCGGCGATGGCGCCTCGGCGACGTGGCCGGCAGGAGTCAGCCGACCTGTTTTCCTATCGCGCCGAAAAGTAACGATGTTGTCCGATCTTTGATTTGCGACCAACAGAAAAGCCCCTGTTGGATCAATCACAAAGTTACGGGGCGTCTTCCCCCCAGTTGGCTCGTGAGCGATGAAATCCAGCTTTCCATTGCGCGGATTAATCATAAAGCCGGCAATGCTGTCATGACCGCGATTCGAGCAGTAAAGAAACCGGCCGTCGGGAGAAACGTGGATATCCGCGCCCGTGTCTGCGGCGGTTGGTTCCCTCGGCAACGTTGGCACGGTTTGCACCTCACTTAAATTGCCATGGACGCGATCGTGAGCGAAAGCTGTGACTGTTGCGTTCAGCTCATTCAGGACGTAAGCGTATTTGCCGCTGGGATGGAACGTGAGATGTCGTGGTCCAGCTCCAGGCTTCGCTGGTACCCACGGTGTTTTGCCTGCAGTGAGTTTTCCTTGTCTCCGGTCAAACCGGAAGATCATGATCTTGTCTGCGCCCAGGTCGCATACGTAAGCGAACCGATTGGTTGGGTCTAACTCAATACAATGGGCGTGCGGACCTTGTTGTCGCTCGGTATTAATGCTCGAACCCTCGTTCTGTTGCACGTCAATCGGCTCGCCTAAACTCCCGTCTCGACGCACCGGAAGAACAGCGACGTTGCCGCCTGAATAGTTGGCTACCAAAACAAATCTGCCGGTGCGATCAACGACGACGTAACACGGTGCGCCACCCAACGATGGCTGTTGGTTCAGTAACCTCAGTTCGCCGGTTCGTTGATTGACGGCAAATGCGCTAAGTGCGCCACTCTTTTTGCCGGCAAACTCTTCAAGTTCGTTGACCGCGTATAGGTAACGACGGTTTGGAGCAAGAGTCAGATACGAAGGGTCCTTGACGTCTTTGGTAGTGGCGACATGCTTTAATTCACCCGAAGACGGGTTTAAGCGATAAAGGTAGATGCCCTCGCTCCGGCCCGATGTGTAGGTCCCAACGTAGACGAGCAGTTCCTTGGGGGGTCCCGGCGCCAAACTCCTCCCGAGCGCCACCTCTGGAAGCGCGAGACCCAGCGCGCCGACACCGGCTACTTTCAGAAACTCGCGACGTGCGAGAGCGTCAATCAAAGTTTTTTGGTCCACGATTCAGAATGTTCTCCTTGGAGTTAACCTACTCACGAATCAATACACCCCTGCACCTGTTCATAAACACCGGTAACAATCTCTCGAGCTGTTGTTTCATCCTTTGCTTCCGCGATTACTCGAATGATCGGTTCTGTGTTTGAACCTCTCACGAGAAACCATCCGGCGGGCAGACTGACTTTTACGCCATCGCGCAAGTCCAATGAATAATTCCTATACTCGTGACGCAACATTCTGAGAACTACAGAAATCTTATCCGAAGGACACGCCAGTTTTTCTTTGACCAGGCTGAAGGGCGGAAGGCCATTAACCAGCTCAGAAATCGTTTGACCGGTTTCAGCCATCAGGTGTAGAACCAAAGCCATCCCGACGAGACTGTCGCGCGCAAAGTTGATGCGCGGATAGATAACGCCACCGTTGCCCTCGCCGCCGATCACGGCTCTTTGCTTCTGCATCTCTTCAGTTACGTTAACCTCGCCAATCCTGGTAAGAAAAAGCGGGCAGCAAAATCGGTTGGCCACCTCCTGGAGCGCCAGTGTCGATGATAGATTTGCCACTACCGGTCCCAATTCCTTGCCGAGAATATAGAGTGATGCCAGAAGTAGCGTGTAATCCTCCCCGATAGGTATTCCCTTTTCCGAGACGATTGCCAGCCGGTCTGCATCCATATCCTGAGCGAATCCGAGATCCGCACCGTACTCTTTGACGGCTTTGGAAAGGTCCCCGAGATTTTCGGCCACTGGTTCGGCTGGGCGCGGAAATAATCCATTTGGATTTACATTAATCGAAATGACCTCAACGCCTAATGCGTCGAGCAGTTTTGGGCCAACTAGCGAACCCGCGCCATTACAGGCGTCGAGTACCACTCGCAGAGGCTTTTGAGTTATGGGCAATGGGCCAAGAACGTCCAGGATTTTCTGAATGTGGAGGTCAGTTGCGCCGGCAATCTCTTCAACTTCCCTCATGTCAGCCCCGGAGACTTTCGTGTACTCCCCTTGATGATAGATGTCGAGCATCTCGCGCGCCTGCCCGCCATTGAGGAAGAGTCCGTCGGCACTAATAAATTTCAGTGCATTCCACTCTGCCGGGTTATGGCTGGCCGTAATTGCAATGCCTCCATGGGCGCGATGATGTCTTACTAATAGTTGTACTGTCGGCACCGGGCACATTCCAATATCGATGACGCGGCATCCACTTGATAAAAGTCCCGCAATGACGGCTTGCTTGACCATCTCGCCTGAGGTGCGCGGGTCTCGCCCAATAACGATCGTGGTAGAGCCAACGTAGGTGCCAAACGCCTGGGCGAAACGCGTTAAAAGAATAGGTGTCAGTGACTCGCCGATTACTCCGCGAACACCGGAAATGCTGATCTTGAGGGTGGGAATACCTCGCATGGTTCACTTGCTCAATCTGTCGCGCACCCAGTCAAGCAGGCTTTGTGCGCTCCTTGCATCCTCAGCTTCCACAATAACGCGAATCATGGATTCCGTGTTCGAAGCGCGGACATGAATCCAGCCCTGCGGTAATACCACTCGAATGCCGTCAGTCAAATCATGACGCAGCTGCTCGCTCTCGATGGCCAATCGGAAATTCTGTAACACCGAATAGAGGCGATTGGGTTCGACCGGAAGGTTGTGCTTCAACATGGTCAACCGAGGAAGTTCCTGGACCAAATACGAGACGGGTTTGCCGTTGCGCGCCAGACCCTCGAGAATCAGGCCAACAGCGGCGGCGCTATCATGCGTCGAATGTACTTCAGGAACAGTAACACCGCCGCTTCCTTCGCCTCCAAGAACACCGTTCAGTTCGATCATGCTCTCGGAGATGTAGGTTTGGCCGACCTGAGTGCGCACCACCTGCCCATTGTAAACGGCGGCAATTTGGTCGATAGCCTGAGTAGTGGAAACATTCGTAACCACCGTGCCTGTTTTCTGTTCAAGACGAAGACGGGTCGCCAGGGCGAACGTCAATTCTTCTGAAAGCGGATCGCCCAAGTCGGTAACGATTCCGAGTCGCTCGCCGTCGGCGTCATGAGCGAAACCGATGTCAGCATGTCCAGCTCTCACAACCGCGCTGAGGAGCGTCATGTTCTCAGGCTTTGGTTCGGGGGGATGAGGGAAAAGTGCAGTGGGATCGTCATTGATCGCCAAAACCTCGCAACCCATTTCCCTGAGCCAACCAGGAATCAGTCGCGAACACGCACCATTGCAGCAATCTACCGCCACCTTTAACCGGCGATGCTTGATCGCCTCAACATCGAAAACACTCTTGAGCAATTCGATATGGTGGTCGATTGGATCGTTATGCTGTATCGCAGGCTTGATCTGGTCCCAGGTGGCCTTGGAAAACTCTCCCTGGTGGAATATGTCCAGGAGCTCCTCGGCCTGCGTGGGATTTAGATAGAGTCCATCGCTGCGCACAAATTTCAGCGCGTTCCACTCAGCAGGATTGTGACCGGCGGTGATAGCGATGCCACCATCTGCCTTGAGCCATTTGACTGCCAGCTGCAGGCTCGGTGTCGGGGAGACTCCCAGATCGACTACCTCGCAACCAGCGGCAAGCAGTCCGGAGATAACCGCTGCACGGACCATCGGCCCGGAGGCGCGGGTATCGCGGCAAACGAGGATTCGTCCGCCATCGAGATACGTGCCGAATGCCTGCGAGAACCCGACTGCAACTTCTGGGGTGAAGGTCTCGCCGACGATGCCGCGCACGCCAGTGATCCCAATTTTTAGCGGTTTCATGGCTAAATAATGAATAGAACGATCCACGAATTCACGCAAAACAACACCAACTCTTTTAGTTATATTCGTGTCCTTCGGGAATTGCTTCTAAAAGCTGACTGCAGAATGCACTAGGCCTAAAATTAGGGCGCTTTCAAATCGCCAGGAAGATTGACCATAGCAAGGTAGCATCATACAATTTCTTCCCACAGCAAGGGTTTTTTTAATTCTACACAAGATGAAAAGGCTGTCTGGCGGCCCGTGATCCGCATTACTTGGTGTCGAAGTTCTTTCTCGTCCCAGCAATGAATTGCTGGGCCAATTATCAACCGTCCGCGAACGCGGACTCGCACGCCAAAGACAGGTTCTTGTCCCGAGTCCTTAACGAGATCTGAACTATGAAACCTAAAGCCTTGATCGCAGGTTTGGCATGCTTGCTTTTTGCAATGCCTACCGCAGCGCTTAGTCAGACCCAATCATCACGCGCTGTGTCGCAGGCAAGCACGAAGAGTCTATTGGAACGACTTGGCTACCCGGCGGATGCGAAACTTTTAATCGTACATGCTGACGACCTGGGGATGGCCCACTCCATTAACCTGGCTTCGATCAAGGGATTGGAAAGCGGATTGGTCAGCTCGGCTAGCATCATGATTCCCTGCGCCTGGCTTCCCGAGATAGCTGCTTACGCGCGAACTCATCCAGAAGCGGATCTCGGCTTGCACCTGACCCTCACAAGCGAATGGGCTCATTACCGCTGGGGTCCGCTTCTGTCAAGAGAGCAGGTGCCTTCTCTCTTCGACAAGAGCGGCTACCTCTATCCGACTGAGACGGAAGCAGCCGCGCACATAAATCCCAAAGAAGCCGAGGCAGAGATTCGGGCACAGATTGCCCGCGCCAGAGCTCTGGGTATTCAACCTACGCACCTCGATTCCCATATGGGTACGCTTTACCAAACTCAAGCTTTGTTTGAGGCTTTCTTCCGAGTATCAAGAGACAACCAGTTGCTGATTAGAGTTTCGCAGGAATGGTTTGCAACAGCTCCGTTTTTGCCTTCCCTGCTTGGATCCGATGATGTCGTGATGAACAGCATCATCAGTATTGGACCAAGTGTACCCGCCGAGGGCTGGTCTAAGTTCTACGGCGACGCAATCAAGAACCTTCGGCCAGGCATCACGGAAATGATCGTGCATCTCGGATATGATGATGAGGAAATGAGAGGAATCGCATTTAATCACCCTGACTGGGGCTCTGAATGGAGGCAGCGCGATTTCCAGTTTGTTACGAGTGAGTCCTTCCGGAAGCTCCTTCATGAGAACAACGTTAAGCTCACTACCTGGCGCGAAATCAGTAAACGATTGCAGAATCGAAAGCGATAGCACTGGTATTGGAACTTAAGAATTGCGGTCACAAACGCGATCCACGAAGTCACCCGAATTGAGAGAAAAGAATTCGGGTCAATTCGTGTGAGTTAGTGGATCGCTTTATTGGTATAGAGGTCTGCTCCGCCGATCCAATCCAAAGGAAAATAACCATGAAAAAAATTGCGCTTGTTCTGGCGGTTGTTACGCTTTCAGTATGCTTTGGTCTGCAGGTACAAAATGCCGGCAATTCCAACACCGGCGCTGGACCCATCTCCCCGGTTGATGATCGCGGCCTGGTGGCTGCGGACATTAATGACAGCGATGAGTTCTATCGGAATGCCCTGAAGACCCCAGCTGAACGCGATAACTCGCAAAAGATCGAGGACTTGCTCAAGCGGATGACCCTTGAAGAGAAGGTGGGCCAGATGACTCAGCTAACCCTTGGCATGATTGTCACCGGCGCCGATCAGAATATCAAGATAGACCCGGTCAAGCTGGATAAGGCGATCGTCAAATACGGGGTTGGTTCCATTCTTAACGTTTCTGATCAAGCTCTTACAGCAGACAGATGGCATGAGGTCATCGCCCAGATACAAGAGTCGGCCACAAAGAAGACACGTCTTGGCATCCCCGTTATCTATGGGATCGATTCCATTCACGGCGCAAACTACGTTCAGGGAACAACTCTCTTCCCTCAGGAAATCGGCATGGCTGCAACCTGGAATCCTGAGTTAATGCGACGTGGCGCGGAGATCGCTGCCATGGAAACTCGTGCCGCTGGCATTCCCTGGAGTTTCTCGCCAGTTCTCGATTTAGGTCGCAATCCCCTTTGGCCACGATTTTGGGAAACCTTTGGTGAAGATCCCTATCTGACGAAGGTCATGGGAGTGGCCTTCGTGCGCGGCATGGAGGGATCGGACGTTTCCTCGCAGGACCGCGTGGCAACTAGCTTGAAACACTACATGGGTTATAGTTTCCCGCTCACCGGAAGAGACAGAACCCCCGCCTGGATCCCAGAGAATTATCTGCGCGAATATTTTCTTCCACCATTCGAAGGGGCGGTTAAGGCAGGCGCGCGCACCATCATGGTCAACTCCGGAGAGATTAACGGCGTGCCCGGGCACATCAATCATCATCTGTTGACCGGAATCCTGCGCGATGAACTAGGCTTCAAGGGATTTGTAGTTACTGACTGGGAAGACATCAAAAAACTGGTGACCATTTGGCGTGTTGCTGCCAACGAGAAGGAAGCGACCCGAATGGCCGTCATGGCCGGCAACGACATGAGTATGGTGCCGCTTGATTACAGTTTCGCGGATCACCTGGTCGCATTGGTCAAGGAGGGGGCGGTCCCGCAGACGCGGATTGATGAAGCCGTCAGGCGAATTCTGAGAGTGAAGTTTGAGTTGGGTCTATTTGAGAAACCTACGCCTGATGCATCGCTCAAATCAAAGATCGGGCTGCCCGAATCTCGACAGGCCGCGCTGCAAGCAGCCCGTGAGTCGATGACGTTGTTGAAAAATTCAAACAACCTGCTGCCGCTGGCAAAAAATCGCAAGATATTGGTAACTGGCCCAACCGCCGATTCGATGATCTCCCTCAATAATGGTTGGTCCTACGTTTGGCAAGGATCGGAAGAATCGCTTTATCCAAAAGATCGCCCCACCATTCGACGCGCGATCGAAGCTACGGCAGGGGCGGCAAACGTCACCTACGTTCCCGGCACGAAGATCACTCGCGCTGCAGGCACTCCATCAAATAGCACGCCCACCGACGTCGAGGCTGAGGTAGACATTGCTGCTGCAGTGCGCGCTGCCAGCGCCGCTGATGTGGTGGTGCTTTGTCTTGGCGAAGGGTCCTACACCGAGACTCCCGGCAATATCACCGATCTAACCTTGGGTGAGCCGCAACTGAAACTCGCCGAAGCAATTCAGGCAACAGGCAAACCGGTGGTGCTGGTGCTGGTGGAGGGACGACCTCGGATCATCAATCGTATTGTCGATAAAGCCGGCGCGGTGCTGATGGCTTACAACCCCGGCAATGAGGGTGGACAGGCAATCGCCGATGTCCTGTTCGGCGACTTCAATCCATCGGGGAAACTTCCCTTCACGTACCCACGCACGCCGAACGGATTGATTACCTACGATCATAAACCATTCGAAACAGAGACCACGGCTTTTGGCAATATGGCGTTCAAGCCCCAGTTCGCATTCGGCGAGGGGTTGAGCTATACAACTTTTGCCTATAGCGATCTGCGCCTGGGGCAAAAGACAATCAACGGAAACTCTGATCTTTCGGTGAGTGTCACTGTTACCAACAGCGGTCGACGCGCCGGTAAGGAAGTTGTCCAACTCTACCTTAACGATCTGGTAGCCTCACTAGCGCCTCCCGGGAAAAGGCTAAAACGCTTTGCGAAAGTTTATCTGGAACCGGGCCAGAGTCGCACCTTGACCTTCAAGCTGCGTCCTGAAGATCTTTCATTCATCGGCGCGAACAACAAACCGGTAATCGAACCTGGTGAATTCGAGGTGATGATTGCGGGACTGAAGGACAAGTTCGAATTGAAGTGAGGCGCGTACCGCTGCGGCCCAAAGGCCGCTATTCAGTAGCCACGTTCGGGAGAGCGTGGCTACTAAAGTTAACCGCCGTTTTGTCAGCAAAGAATAAAGTGATGCACCACCATAGTTTTTTTCTGAGGCATGGTAGCCGATGTCTCAGTCTGCTGCTGACGTCCGCCATCTTCCTAGCCGCCATCCCAGCTCAGTCACAAGACAACAAGCAAACCAGAAGCGGCGAGGATCAGGACGAGGTAATTAAGATCACGTCCAATATGGTCAGCGTCGATGTCATGGTGAAAGACAAAAGAGGAAAAGCAATCACGGATCTTAGAGCAGAAGATTTTGTCCTTTCTGAAAATGGTGTGCGTCAAAACATCGAGTTCTTTGACTCGACTCTCGCCGGAGAAAACGAGCCTGGGCAACCGTCGTCCACTTCTGTGTTAACCGCGCCACGGACGCCAAACGGCCTTCCGCGAAACATCATCGCGCTCGTGCTGGACGGGCAAACCACCGAAGGGGCGAATCTAAAACGCGTGCGCGACGGTATGACGAAATATATTCGCGAACGCATTTCCGATACTGATTTGGTGGGCTTGTTCGCCATCTCCGGTGAATTGCAACTGCTGCAGCCTTTCACCCAGGATAAGGGAAAGCTTATCGCAGCGGTTGATCGCGCTGATGGTGCCTCGACAGGTTCAAAAACCGCCGAACAACGCGGTATTAACGACGCCATGGCTGTAATTCGAGACGACTTAGCAGCCGGCCCCACTGGGGTCGTAACCAGCCCGGCGGGCGGATCGGCGCTGGCGCGGGCCATGATTCTGCGGCGGATGCTTGAACAATACGTTCAACTGCGATCGGCACTAAGTTCTCAACAGACGCGACCCGTCCTCGCAGGATTGGCGGCCATCTCCGAGGGGCTGCGAGCTATACCTGGTAAGAAAACGGTGGTGGTGTTCTCGCAGGGATTCGTAGCGCCTCAAGCCCTCGACTGGCAAGTACAGAGCACCATCGACCTGGCTAACCGCGCTAACGTGGCTATTTATGTCATTGACTCAAGCGGCTTGACCGGCGGTACTCCTCAGTCAGGAGCGCTGGTGCCTTCCTCGGCGCTGTCGGCAATCTCAGCGGAAACCAGTCAGGAGAATCGAATTAGAGCAGGCGCTGGCGAGAGCGTGTTTGACGTCGCTCGACAAGAGGGACTGAATCGGCAACAAGACCTGTTGTACCGTATTTCAGGTGATACCGGCGGGCAATTCATAAAAAACACCAATGACATTGGGGCTGGTCTGGAGCGAATCCACCAGGAGATTCGTTCGCGCTATACGTTAGCGTATCGCAGTACCGATCCGAATTTTGACGGCAGCTTTAGAAAAGTGAAGATCGAGGTGCGCAGGGCCGACGCCAGGGTCCTGGCGCGTCCCGGTTACTACGCAATCGCACCCGACCAGGTCGTGCCCTTCTCTCCTGAAGACAAGAAGTTGCTGGGCAACTTTGACACGATGTTGACCCAGTCAACTTTGCCCTTGTCTTTGCAGCTGCACTCATTCAGATCGCAACCGGGATACTATGTTGTCCCTCTCTCCTTCGAGCTACCTCCAACGGCAGTAAAGTTTGAGCGCAAGGGAGCCCGGCAGCGTTTACAACTCGATGTTTTGGGGCTAGTGAAAAGTGCAGGCGACGATAAGATCATTTCTCGACTGGGCGGCAACTTTGACGTGGAATTGACTACAGAGCAGTTCATATCAATCTCAAACGACAAGATCTTTTATCGGCAGGACATCCAATTGGAAGCCGGCGAGTACACCTTTGATCTCGTTGTCAAAGATCGGCTCTCGGGACGAGTGGCTGCCAGAAGACAAAGGTTGTCATTGCCACTCGACGATTCGCAGTTCTCAGTAACTGAGGCTGTACTGAGTCGCCATGCTGAGCCGCTAAGACAACCAGCAGCTGGAGTTGATGTGCTAAGCGCAGGGAGTGTGCAGATCCGTCCCTCGCCAAGTCGCGAATTTCAGACCACTGATAACTTGATCATCTTTTTCAAACTCTACAACGCAACGCCGGCGGCTGCGACTGGCAAGTCTCTGGTTGGGGTCACCCTCACGATAATGAAGGATGGCAAGCCGGTGATGAAGCCTCTCGATTACCAACTGACAGACGTTGTGACTGAACCGGTGCCGCATCTTACTTTTGCCAAATACGTTAAGCTTACTGGTCTGGTGGCGGGAAAGTATTCAGTGGCAATTGAAGCCACAGATATGGCGCAAAGGAAAGTAGTGAGACAGGAGGCTTCGTTCGTGGTTACGCAGTGAACGCTTGCGGAGCAGCGATAACGTCACCTGCTCCGCAGGCTAGAACTATTTATGAGGTTTTAAGCTGGCCGACTGCTTGTTAATGCTTTCGCTCAATTCAATAATGGCTAGCAGATCTGCATCTGCCTTCGCTTTATCGTCCTTGGCTTTCTCGGTCCCCTTCGCGTCAACCATCGCGGCGTTCTTAAGAGCCGGATTCTCCGTAAAACTGTCGATTAGCTTACACAGCTTTACCAGAGCGCCAACCATTTCTTCACTCTTAAGTGTAGCAGTAATGCGCGGTTCCTTGTTTTCAGGAGCGTGCGCCAACATATAGACATTTAAACGGTGAGCGCGCCTACTTATTTCGCCCGTCTGTTCTGTTACGAGTGCATAGTCGAGTGGCTTTTTGGCTATGAGACTGCGCGCGATGTCATTTCGTAGCACCTGGATGCGCGTAAAGTCCTGTTTCATGTTGGTGATCGCCGCCTGAATATGTTTTTGACTCTCCGCCTCCGCGCTTGCTTCTAGTTCTGCGCTGCGCAGTTTGGCTTCGCTGGATCTCCGCCCATGTTCTTCACGCTTGATAGTAATAATCGGAGGCGGTCCTGCTCCCGGAGGGGCGCCTCTCTGTGCGAGTGAAGGTGTTGCTACACTCAAAACGAAGATTCCGGCTGCCAGGCAGCCAGCCACCTCGTTTACCCCAAACAATCTGGATTTCATGGAAACTCCTTTCAATTTGCAGCCGCGAGGCGATCCTACATCAAGCTGATCGAGACACCAAAACCGGGCTACTGATTGATTGTGCCAGTAACACCAACTAGCGCCTGTTTGGAAACAGTGCGTTGATATACGCGCACATAGTCAACCTGCATCTGTTGCGGAAAAACTGTGGAGGCATCCGGATTCCCGGGCCACGTTCCGCCAACCGCTACATTCAGAATAATAAAGAACGGATGGTCAAAAACCCATGACGTGCCGGGCGGCAAATCCGCCGGTGTGCGCGTCTTGTACAAAAGCCCATCGACGTAAAAGCGCATGACGTTCGGTTCCCACTCGATGGCAAAGGTGTGGAAATCGTCAGAGAACTTCTGTCCACCGCGCAAAGTGTAGGCCGCACTTATTCCGGTTCCACCCGAGTAACCAGGTCCATGCATGGTGCCGTGAACGATCGATGGTTCCTTACCGATATTCTCCATAATGTCGATCTCGCCGCAGTTCGGCCAGCGAGCGGTATCAATGTTGTGACCCAACATCCAAAACGCCGGCCAGATACCCTGGCCGTAAGGAACCTTGATTCGGGCCTCAAACCGTCCGTAGGTTTGGCTGAACTTGTTCTTAGTGAGCAGTCTAGCCGAAGTGTAATTGCGAGTTATACCGTCAGGCCCGCGAAACGTTTCCTTCAGCGCCCTGATTATCAGCCGGCCGTTCTCGACATGGGAGTTTGCGGTGCGGTTCGTATAGGTCTCTAGTTCGTTGTTACCCCAGCCGTCTCCGCCGATATCATATGACCACTTGGATGAATTAACCGGCGACCCCCTTGGCCCATCAAATTCGTCACTCCAGGTCAACCTCCAAAGCTTCGGATCATTCGCCGACGCCGTTGCGCAAACCAGTAAAAGCGGGAGCAGAGCAAAAATGACTACTCCGAGACGCGATGTAACGGTAGGGACGTTAGGCCGTGAAAGGAATCTCTTGATTTGAAGTGTTCGGGCCTTCGCTATTGGCACTAAAAAATCCTTCCAGAGCGTGCGACCTACCAACAAAAACCTCTCAGGATCAGCTACAATGCGCAAAGAATTCGTTGCAATTATGTCACTAAATCTGTCAGGGCGTCACTCCGTGGGCGCCTTGGAACCAAGCTAACAACTGGGCGATCACGGAGTGACGCTCTAACAGATAAACTTCGGTCCCGCCGGGGAAGCACACGACAAACAATCGAGTTAAAATGAAGACTGCTAACCACCTACTGCTCGCTCTGCTCTTAACTGTCGCGTCGAGTATCGTCGCTGCCGTCCCGGCGCAGGCACAAAGTGCGACTGTGGCGGCGCCGCGCCAACTCAATCTCATGCCGATGCCTGCGTCAGTCCAGCTACAGCCTGGCCGTCTCGCGATCACTAACGCTTTCAGCGTCGCGATTAAAGGTCATGCAGACGATCGTTTGCGCGGGGGCATTGCGCGTATGACCAGGCGGCTCGCCGGACGGACTGTAGTAACGTTGCCGCCGGAACTCGCAGCCGATGAGAACACAGCAACCCTGGTGGTCCAGGCCGAACGTCCCGGCGCAGCGATTCCTTCTCTTAAAGAAGACGAGAGTTATAACCTTGAGATTACTGACAAGCAGGCGCGACTTGTCGCACCCACCGTAGTGGGCGCCTTACGGGGTTTAGAAACTTTTCTGCAACTACTTCAGGCCGACCGCCAGGGGTTCTATCTGCCCGCTGCCAGTATTCGCGATCAACCACGCTTTCCGTGGCGCGGGCTAATGATCGACATCGCGCGGCATTACCAGCCTCCCGAGGTCCTCAAGCGTAATCTGGATGCTATGGCTGCCGTCAAGCTCAACGTTTTTCATTGGCATTTGACGGAGGACCAGGGATTTCGCGTCGAGAGCAAGAAATTTCCCAAGCTCCATACAATGGGATCGGACGGTTTTTTTTACACCCAGGATCAGGTTCGCGAAATCATTGCCTATGCAACTGAACGCGGCATTCGTGTGATACCTGAGTTTGACATGCCGGGTCACGCCACAAGTTGGTTGGTCGGTCATCCGGAACTGGGTAGCGCGCCTGGTCCATACAAGATCGAACGAGGTGCGGGAATCTTTGAGCCGGCGCTGGATCCAACTCGCGAACAGACATACAAATTCCTTGACGGATTTTTAGGCGAGATGGCGGCTCTGTTCCCTGATGCTTACATGCATATTGGCGGCGATGAGAATGAAGGAAAGCAGTGGGACCGCAACCCGCAGATCCAGGCCTTCATGAAGGAAAAGGGGATCAAGGACAACCACGCGCTACAGGCACATTTTAACGTGCGAATCTTAAAAATTCTTCAAAAGCACGGAAAGAAGATGATCGGCTGGGATGAGATCCTGCAGCCGGAATTACCGAAGGACGTAGTGATTCACTCGTGGCGGGGGACTGCAGCCCTGGCGGAGGCGGCCAAAAAAGGGTACGACGGCATTCTTTCGAATGGCTATTACATCGATCTGATCTTCCCGACTTCGCAACACTATAAAGCCGATCCGCTACCTGCCGACAGCACGCTGACTCCTGAAGAGGCGAAACACGTCCTCGGCGGCGAGGCGACGATGTGGAGCGAATGGGTCAGTCCTGAAACCATAGATTCAAGGATCTGGCCGCGCACTGCGGCCATCGCCGAGCGCCTGTGGTCGCCTCGGACTGTGACAGACGTTGACGATATGTATAGACGTCTGGCAGTGATAAGCCGCCAGCTTGAAGAAGTTGGGACTACTCACGAAAGAAACTATCCTGTATTACTCAGGCGTCTTGCGAACAGTGAAGACATTGGTGCGCTTCGCACTCTGGCATCCGTGATCGAGCCCGTCAAAGAATACCGCCGCTATCGAATGCGGCCGCAGACAATGCTTAGCCCGCTTACCGGGTTGGTTGATGCGGCAAGACCCGATAGCGGCGCAGGGCGGCGATTCGCCTCGCTGGTTGATGGAATGCTTGCCGATAGCCCGCGCTTTCAACTCTATCGTGCTGACATCCACAGTTCCCTCATCAGTTGGCGCGACGCCGGTACAGCACTCGATCCAATGATCGATGGCGCGCCAGGTTTGCACGAGGCTCGACCGCTCGCAAAAGATTTAGCGGATGCCGCGGCGGCGGGGCTGGAAGCGCTCGCCTATCTATCGGCGGGGGATGTAGCCACGGCGCAGTGGCGTGACGCTCAGTTAGCCAAACTCGACGAAGCCGCGAAACCAAAAGCCGCTTTGGAATTGGTTATCATCCCCAGCGTTAGAAAACTGGTAATCGCAGCGGCGGAACTGCCGCGGCCCCGGTAGCTTACTCAATTAGCACCGTTTGGGATCATATTCTTTCGTGTGATTTAGTGGATTGCTCTTGCTGCTTAGACAGTAAATGACGATCCACGAAATCACACGAAGGACACGAACAAAACGGCGTTCAGCCTGTCATTAGAGTCTTATGAGATTTGCGTTTCTACTCTTTCTTCTTCCCGCCTTCTATCATGGTCCATTGAAATCAAGCGCAGCTGAATCGAACATCCCACCTGCCTCACCCATCCAATTTGTCGATATAACTACCACAGCCGGGATCAAGTGGAACCTGAAGGCGCTCGCTCCGGGTGCCAGGTATCTGATCGAGACCATGGGTGGAGGCGGCGGCTTCATTGACTATAACGGCGATGGCCTGCTGGACATCTACCTGATTTGTTACTCGCAGACACCACAGCCTGCCGGAGCCAGCAAACTACAGGACGTTCTTTATCGAAATAACGGCAATGGCACCTTTACCGACGTTACCGAGAGCGCCGGCATTGCGAATAGCATGTTGGGTATGGGTATGGCCGTCGGCGACTATAACAACGATGGCTGGCAGGACATGTACATCACCGGATACGGCGCGAGCAAACTTTACCGAAATAGCGGCAAAGGAACTTTCACGGATGTCACCCGACAGGCGGGGGTTAACAACAACTTGTGGGGCACCAGCGCAGCCTTCGTTGACTATGACAAAGATGGCCATCTCGATCTTTTTGTTTGCAACTACCTTACCTACGATGAAAGCAATCTTCCCTGCACTTTTTACGATGGCAAGCCCTACTGTTCGATCAATAAATTCAAGGGCTCAGCCAGTAGACTTTTTCAGAACAACCGCGATGGAACTTTCACCGATGTCAGTGAAAAGGCAGGCATCGCCAACCCACGGGGAAAGGGTTTGGGGGTCATCGCCCTCGACTACAATAACGACGGCCGCCCTGATATTTTTCAAGCTAACGATACGGCAGCAAATTTCCTATATTCCAACAACGGCGACGGAACATTTTCCGATGTCGCACTCGCGGCCGGAGTAGCTTTTGATCCCGATGGCAACGCTCGCGGCGGCATGGGCACGGACGCCGAAGATCTTAACGGCGATGACTATTTGGAGATTTTTGTCGCGAATTTCTCTAATGAAACAAACGCCTTGTTTCAAAACGACAAGGACGGGTTGTTTACCGAAACAACAAACAAACTGGGACTCGGCACGGTTAGTCTTCCAATGAGCGGCTTCGGTTCCCGGTTCCTTGACTACAACAACGATGGTCTCGTCGATCTCTTCGTGCTTAACGGGCATCCGTTTGAGCCGATCAACAAGCTCTTTCCGGAAACGACTTACAAAGAGCCGCCGTTCCTGTTCGAGAATACCGGCAAGGGATTTCGTGATGTCGCCGCCGAGCACGGCGCCGCGCTAAAGAAATTTTATGCCGGGCGAGGACTTGCGGCTGGTGATATCGATAACGACGGCGATTCGGATCTTTTACTGATGAATGTGGGAGAACCGCCGGTGCTACTGCGTAATGATCGCGGCAATACGAATCATTGGCTGGGCATTAATGCAGTGGGGACCAAAAGCAATCGGGACGGGGTGGGGGCGAAAATTACTGTGACCGCAGGCGGCAAGCGCAAACGCAAGCAGCGCCTGGGCGGTACCAGCTATTGCTCCGCTTCCGATCCCCGCCTGCTCTTCGGATTAGGGTCCAGTACGAGAATAGAGGCAGTAGAAGTCAGGTGGCCCAGCGGCCAAATCAGCACGCTAGAGAATGTCCGTGCCAATCAATACCTCACGATCAAGGAAGGCGCATTCAATTCCAAAAAGCCCTCGACGGAAAAATAACAACCGCTGACTATTGAGTGTCTCACGGCTTTGCCGTCTGATGTGCGGAAAGGTCTCTGACCTTCCGTTACAGATTTAAATAACTGGGGCTGTGCCCCGGATTCCGGGGGCGCAGCCCCAATTCACTCATCAGCTACCGGAGGGTCAGAGACTTTCCGCACATCGAGCGGCGAAGGCGAGCTGACCACCTTGCCGCAGCTCATTTTCACTTCACGCGCGAGCCTTCAACAACTTTAATGTAACGATTGATGGGCGGGTTCGTGAGCCTGTCGACCTTGCCACTCGGCCAGCGAATCTCAACGTAGTCGATTTTCGTTGCCGCTCCAATTCCGAGTATTTCACGCGAATCGTGTGAAGCGAGGAAGCTACCGCCCGCGGTCTTCAGCCGGCGGCGCTTGAGTGCCCCAGCTTGCCAGCTAACCACCGTTCCGACCGCCCCGGGATTACTCTGCATGGCAATCAGGTGCAGTCCAATCCAATTCTTGCGACTTCCTCCTTCATTACGAAGCAACGCGGGAGCTTCACCATTGTTGGCAATCAGCACATCAAGGTCGCCATCGTTATCAAAATCACCGGTAGCCATGCCTCGGCCGGAGAAGTGTTTGGTGAAGACTGCACCTGAATGCTCGCTGACGTCTTGAAAACCTTTGCCAGTGTTCTTGAAGAGCAGCAAGGGCTCGCGATACTTCACCCGCGTACTCCGCATTTCGATAAAGTCGTCCGGATGGCCATTGACCAGGAACAAATCGGGGTTGCCGTCGTTGTCGTAATCAAAGAACCTCAAGCCCCACCCGCTAAGAAACTGCGTCGCAGGTCCTATTTCGCCTGGCTCATCTGTAAAAGTGAGATCCTTCTGATTGCGATAAAGGCTGAAGAACTCCTGATCGATGTTGGCCACAAACAGATCCTGCCAACCGTCACTGTCATAATCCGCTGCGTCGACACCCATCCCCGAGCGGGCCTTACCCGAAGCGCTGAAGGCCACGCCGGCAGCCAGGCCTGACTCTTCAAATTTCCCATTGCCCTGGTTTATGAACAAAAAGTTGGGTACGGTGTCATTCGCCACAAAAAGGTCTATTCGTCCGTCGTTGTTCAGATCGGTCGCTACCGCGCCGAAAGCTTTGCCAGGAGAATCAGCTATGCCGGAAGCTTTACTCACATCAGAAAAAGTGCCATCACCATCGTTATGAAAAAGTTGGCTGGCTGTAGGTTTGTAATGACGCGGGATGCAGTAATACGTTCGCTTGATATCGTCACTGCATAAGACGTTCAACGTCTTGTCATAATAGGCGAAGCTGGAAACAAACAGGTCTAACTTGCCATCATTGTCATAGTCAAACCAGACTGCGCAAGTGGACCATCCCGGCGCGGCCGTGCCGGTCTTATCAGTGACGTCGGTAAACGTCGCATTCCCGTTGTTGCGGTAGAGAATGTTGCGGCCATAACTCGTGACATAAAGATCAACCCACCCATCGCCGTCATAGTCAGCAGCGGCGACACCCATACCGAAAGTGCCGCCAGCCACGCCGGCCTTGTCTGTTACGTCGGTGAAGGTGCCATCATGATTATTGCGATAGAGCGCATTCTTTAGTCGCGTGGTAGGAGTAAAGAAATCTGCGGATCCACTGTTGACCAGGTAGATATCCATCCAGCCGTCGTTGTCGTAGTCGAAGAAAGCGCAACCCGCGCCAACGGTCTCCGGCAAATGCCTCTCAGGCGAGTGGGCATTGTTGTGAACCCAGTTGATACCGGTCCTCTTTGCCGGCACCTCTTCAAAGGTGACAACCGACGTCCGGGGTGCCGAAGCTCGCTGAGCACTGATAGAGAAAGACAAACTGAAGGTGAGCGCTAAGGCCAACCGCATAGCTTGAGTTAATCGGATTCGAGTTCTCTTCGTATTGTTTCGTGTAATTTTGTGGATCGTTCTTAGGCACGGGATACGATCTACTAAGCTGCACGAAACATCACTAAACACAAACCCTCTTTCACCTTGGCTCGAATGGTTTAGCTCCAGCTGGTTCATTTGGTTTCGCATTCTTTAACTTCTCGACGACTTGCATATGTTCCTGAGCTCGCTCCGGATTCTTGAGCCTGGCAAACAGCACAGCCAGATTGTAGTGGGCTTTGGCATCATTCGGATTGAGCCTGACGCTCAGTTCCAACGCCTGCTGGGCCAAAGCATAATTCTTCAACCGAAGATAACTGGCGCCGAGACCAGCGTGGGCAAAAGAATATGACCTATCCAGGGCTATCGCCTGCTTAAAAAACCCAATAGCTCCTAAATCATCGTTTTGTTCCTGGGCGATCTGGCCCAGGTAAAAGAAGGTCTCAGGAACACTCTTGTCTTTCTGCAGGCTCTTCTCCAGCCAATGCCGAGCCTCCGGATATTTTTTCTGCTCAAGTAATGCGTAACCAAGATACATCTGGGCAGTTGGATTATCAGGCTGCAAGTGGAGCGCACGACGGAAAGCTTGTTCAGCCTCTAACAGATCGGGCTTTTTAATCCAGGTTGTACCCAGAGCGAGAAAATACGCCGGGTCGTTGGGATTCAGTCTAATGGCGGCGAGGAGAGTCCCGTTGGCTTCCTCGTAAAGGCCGGCTCCCAGGGCCACGAGTGCAAATCTGTAGAGCGTATCGGGAGACGTTGCCACCATCTTTCGAGCACGCTGCAGAAATTGCGAAGCCGTATTAGCGTCCCTCTTAAGCAGTGAGACCTGAGCCAACCCAAGGACCGCATCAGTCTCCTCACTCTGCTGATCAAGCGCGAGCTGGAAACGCGCTTCGGCCTTCGCCGCCTTGCCCTGCTTCAGGTAGGCATCCCCGAGCAGTAGCAGTAGTTTGACAGAGAGCGGTTGCGATTGCTCCGAGTCCTCGAGGGCTTTGATACCTTCATCAATCGCTCCCCGCGCCATTAACAAACGCGCTAGTCTCTCTAATGCTTCGGCATTGCCGGGATCGAGCAAGAGCACCTTTTTCAACTCAGAGATGGTGTTGTTTGGCTGGCCCATGAGCATATAAAGATGAGCCAGGTTCATATGTGCGGCAACGTACTTGTAATCGCCGCGCACCGCACGCAAGAAGAACTTTTCGGCCTCAGGGAGTCGGCCTTGCTTCGCGCGAATTGTGCCAAGCAAATTGAGGGCGGCAGGCTCGTTCGGAGCAACGCGTAAGATAGAGGTGAGTTCCTTTTCAGCATTAGCATCGCGATTGTCGGTGATCAGCGCTGCTGCATGCTCCAGTTGTTTGACCAGGTTATCAACCTGGGCGACTGCGTGGGCGCTCGTGATGACAACAACGAAAAAAAGGGCCAACATTCGGATTCGCAGGCAGGTCTTTTCTATCACTGCACACCGCAGGCCTTTCAGCGATAGTGCCGGTGCACCGTTATTTCGTGGGACGATATTCACAGCATTCAATAGAATACTCGGGATCTGGTAACTCAAACTGTTAGTTTGCGGACGACTCGCCATCATTCAACCCAGCAACTACCGCATCACCAGCAAACTAACAGTTTACGTTACAAAGATCATCAATTGCCGCGGGTATTGAAATCCTTTTGTTCGACCACGCCACTTCCCTCTTTGATGGTCAGAATCTTGTTGGCATTTTGGTTGACGGCTCTGTCAACTACGCCATTGGGCCAACGAACTTCTATCAAATCTATTTTCGTTCGCTTTCCGAGACCAAAATGCACCCGCAAATCATTTTGCGAGAGATAACTGCCTCCGCTGCGGACCTCGTCTACCTGCGTCAAATCTCCTGAAACGATTCTGACTCGCGCGCCGATGCCGGCACGATTGCTCTTGACGCCAACGGTCTTGATCAGCACCGAATTGTTTGTATTGCCGCCATCGTTGCGCAACAGTTGAGGGCTGCCATCCAGGTCATTAACCACAATATCCACGTCGCCGTCATTATCGATATCACCAAATGCCACGCCGCGGCCTACGCGTTCTTCCATTAGTGCGCTTCCCATCTGACTCCCTACCTCGGAAAACGTCCCATCCCGGTTGTTGTGGTGCAATAACTCTCGTTGACGGTATTGGCCCCTTTGGGGATAAACATGTCCGTTAGCGACAAACAGATCCACCCAACCATCGTTATCATAGTCGAAAAACTTCGTGCCCCAGCCTACGAAGGGAAGACTAACTTGGGCCACTTTCGATTTGAAGGAGACATCGCTAAACGAATTGCGGCCGTCGTTGTGGTAGAGAATGTTGTACTCGTCGTCGAAATTGGTTATGAAGAGATCCAGCTTGCCATCATGATCGTAGTCACCAAGGGTGACCCCCATAGAACCCTGCTCACTCCCGCTCTCGTTGACTGCTGTTCCTGAGATAAATGCAATCTCCTTAAACGTGCCGTCGCCGTTGTTATGATAAAAGAAGTTCGGGGTCGAGTCATTGGCGACAAAAATATCGACCAAACCGTCTTCATCGAAATCGCTGCAGATGACTCCCAGGCCATAGTATCCATTGGGATCTGAAACCCCCGCCCTTTTCGAAACGTCGCTGAAAGTACCATTGCCATTGTTGCGATAGAGCGAGTCTCCAGCGCCGGGCAGTCCTCTCGGTCCACACTGAACCGGCACTCCTTTGAACACGCAGTTACGTCCTACACCAAATTCAGGCAGACGATTGATCTCGAAACCAACGTAGTTGGAAACAAAGAGATCGAGCTTGCCGTCGTTATCGTAATCCACAAAGGCTGCTCCGGTAGACCACCTAGGATCGCTTACCCCCGCCTTCGGCGTGACATTTGTAAACGTGCCATTGCCATTGTTCTTAAATAAATGGTCTGGCCCCAGGCACGTAACATACAGATCCTCAAACCCGTCATTGTTGTAGTCGCCGGTGGCGACGCCCATACCAAAACCAATATCGCCCACTCCGGCCCTGGTCGTGACATCCGTGAAGGTGTTATCACCATTATTACGATAGAGAGCGCTGGTCGTTTTTTGATTTGACTTTGCGAGGTCGACAGTCAGGGAATTTACAAAGTAGATATCCAGGAAGCCATCGTTGTCGAAATCAAAAAGGGCAACACCACCGCTCATTGATTCTGCGATGTATTTCTTTTGCGGTGAAAATACATGCTTGAATGTGATGCCGGCCTGCTTTGATATTTCAGTGAAACCCAGGCTCGCGGGGCTCTGTGAAAAAAAGGCTGAACTTTCTGGCACTCGGGAAAGGTTTTGATCCAAATCAGCTGCGCTCCGTGAACTTACACGAACCGGCACGAAAACATCGTTAACGTCTTTGGTGTAATTTCGTGAATCGTATCCTCTCTTAGGCGGCTTGCGGCCCAGGCCCCGCTGTGTCTCTGTAGTGAATTGACCGAAAGAAACAGTCACCACGGAAACACAGAGGACACCGAGGACGCACAGAGAAACAGCCGTTCTTCTTGTCATTCCTGGTTCTCTGATTTTCGACTCCGAAGTTGTTTCGACATCTCGATGTGGCTTTTTCCTTCAGACTTACGTCCAGCGGCAAGGTATGCCTGGCCCAAGTGATTATGAATCTCAGGACTAGCCGGTTCCAGCTTTGAGGCGCGTTCCAAATTGTTTATTGCCCCCGTTACGTCACCCCTTTGAAGGAGAGTTTTGCCCAAGGCGTACCGCGCTTCGGCGTGTTCAGGGCGCGCCTGAATCACTTCGCGAATCAATGCGAGGCCGCGCTCAATATCCTTGCCTGCCAGGAACAGATCACCAAGAGAGTATTTGGCTTGGGTGTCATTGGGGTTTAAGGTAAGTTCTCTTACGAACTCCCGCAACGCTTCGTCACGCTTGCCTAACTTCAAATAGAGCAATCCAGCATTGTAGTGAACCAACAGCGCGTTGCTGTTCGACGCCGCGACCTCACTGAGCTTTGCGAGGGCCTTGGCGCGAGCACCGCTGGCTTCGTACTCCTCCGCCAGCAGTAAATGGAGTTGCGGCGCATCGGCCTTGATTCTTGTTATCTGACCAATTACGCGGTCAGCTGCCTCCGCCTTGCGTAGCTTAATCAAAGCGGAAGCGAGTGCGTAGTAGATGTTGATATCTGTGGATTGCGGATCGATCACTCCATTTAACAACTCAGCGGATCTGGCGTAGTTCCCCAACCGAAACAGGGTCAAGCCTAACAACATGGCTGCGCGACGGTTTCCGGGATGTAGCTTCAGCTCGTTTTCCAGCGGTGGCGCTGCCTGTTTGTACGATTCAGACTTGTAGTAAGCGAGACCCAGGTTGTAGTCGAGCCCCTCTTGCTGCGGATCCCACTTCGCGGCTTGCGAAAACTGCTCTGCCGCTGCCGGAAAATCCAGTCGCTCGCCGCGGAGCAATCCCACATTGTTGTGAGCTGTGCCAATGACCTTCTTGAAATAGGCTTCGGTCCTTTGTAGCTCGCGTTTAGCGCTTTCATCGAGTTCTATCGCCGACGGGCTGACATGATTTCCGGACGCAAGCTCCAGCAGTTCCTTACCCGCGTCAGGCGTTCTGTTCTTACCCATGCCTGGCTCCCCCGCGTGGGTTTGCTGTTCCAGCTTGAAGGCCTGAGCTTTCAGGTCTGCGGCGATCTGCAACTCCCTCTGCCCCGCTTCGGTTTGGCCTGTCTTGAGCAGAGACTGGGCCAAGCGGTGATGCGCCGTGGTCACCTGGCTCTTGTTGTGTGCCAGATCCGGGTTAAGGGCGATAGCTTTCCTAAGTACCTCAATTGCCTGTTGATGATTGTTGAGTTCCTGATAAGCCTGGCCCAGTTGAAAGTACGGATCAGGATTGTGGGGCTGGATGGTGGAAGCTTTTTGCAGAGAGGTTACGGCCAGATCCCATTGCCGTTGAAAGTTGTAGACGACGCCAAGGTAGTAGTTGGCAAAAAACTCGTCCGGATTCGCAGCCACCTCAATTTTGAATTGTTCCAGCGCCTCGGAGATTTTGCTTTGTCCCTCATCGAGCAAATATGTGATGCCCAGATAGTAATGCGCCCTTGGGAAGCGGGAATCGAGCGCAATCGCTTTCTTAAACTCCTCAGCGGCCTCCAACAGTAAACCAGACTGCCGATAAGCTCGACCAATAATTACATGGAGCTGCGGCTTCTCTCCGAAGCGTCGAATTAGCGAGTAGTAGAGTTGCTGTGCTGCCGCCGGTTGACGGTTTCTCAGGTAGGCAATTCCAAGCGTGTATGCAACATCAATATCATCAGGCGCTAATTTGGCTGCGGTCTCCAACTCGTGTATCGATCTTCCCAGGTCGCCTAGCATGAAATAGGTTTTGCCAAGCATTTGGCGCGCGCCGGCATTGTCAGGAGCGATGGCCAGCGCCTTGCTCGCCGGAACCAGCGCCCTTTCATACTGTTTGGCGCTGAAGTAGGCAATCCCTAAATCCACCAGCACCTCCGGTGAATTTGGTCGATACTTCTGAGCAACTTCAAGTACGGTAACCGCGAGCTGATAGTCGGAACGTGCGGAGTAGAGCCTCCCCAGCCGTTGATAGCCCTCTCCCAGTATGGCGGCGTACTCGGATTCGGCCGCTTCAAGATTGCCGGCCTGCCTTGCCGCCTCTGCTGATTGGTAATGCTGGCGAATCGTATCCTGGGGTGATTGGTGAACAAGGAGGAACAACAAGCCGGAAATGATGGTGGAACGTAGACGCATTGCTCGAATCTCAAGGGCGGGCGCCCCTAGGCCATTGAGGACTACCTCCGCGATGGACGGTTGAAATCCTTCTGACTGATCAACCCCTGACCTTCTTTTATCGTCAGTACTTTGTTGCCGCTGATGCCGGTAATCTTGTCAACTGCACCACTCGGCCAACGGACCTCTATCAAGTCTATCTTCGTTCGTTTCTCGAGTCCGAAGTGCAGCCGCAAATCGTTCTGCGAGATATAAGTCCCACCACTATGGACATCTTCAACCTGCTTTAGATCACCGGAGACAATCCTTATGCGCGCGCCGATGCCATCGCGATTGCTCTTCACGCCAACTGTCTTAATCAGGACCGAATTGTTTACGTTGCCACCGTCGTTCCGGAGCAATTGCGGAGAGCCATCCAGGTTATTAATAATTACGTCGGCATCGCCATCATTATCGATATCGCCAAACGCCGCCCCACGCCCTGAGTGCTTTTCGGCGAAGGGTGGGCCGAGCTGGGCGCCTACCTCCGAAAAGGTGCCGTCGCGATCGTTGTGATGCATGAGGTTGCGCTGTTTGTAGGTCGGCAACTGCGGATACACGTGACCGTTGACCACCAGCAGATCAACCCACCCATCGTTGTCATAGTCGAAGAACTTGGTACCCCAGCCGACATACGGAAGACTCACGGCAGCCACCTTAGCCGCGTAAGAAACGTCCGTAAAAGAACCGCGTCCATCGTTGTGATAGAGCGTATTGTTCTCATCATCGAAATTGGTTATGAACAGATCCAGTCGGCCATCGTGATCGTAGTCACCCAGAGTAACCCCCATGCTGCCTTGCTCGCTGCCGTTTTCATTTACCGCGGTACCTGAAGGAAAGCCAATATCCTTGAAGGTGCCGTCACCGTTGTTGCGGTAGAGGAAATTCGGCGTTGAATCGTTAGCCACAAAGATATCCGTCAGCCCATCTTCGTCGAAATCGCTGCAAATGACGGCCATCCCATAATAGCCATCGGGATCGGACACCCCTGCTTTTTTTGAGACGTCAGTAAACGTTCCGTTACCGTTGTTATGATAAAGCGTATCGCCGGCGCCCTTCAGGCCCCTTGGGCCACACTGTACTGGAATCCCCTTGAACTGGCAGCGGCGTCCTTTGCCGAACTCGGGCAGATTATTGACGTCGAAGTCCACGTAGTTCGCCACGAATAAATCGAGCTTGCCGTCATTGTCATAGTCCACGAAGGAGGCTCCGGTGGACCACCGCGGATCGCTAACGCCCGCGATCTGGGTTACCTCTACGAAGGTGCCCTTCCCGGTATTCCGAAGCAAATGATTCGGTCCCAGACAGGTTACATAGATATCGACAAAACCGTCATTATCGTAATCGCCGATCGCCACCCCCATGCCCCAGCCAATATCGCCGACACCGGCCTTGTCCGTCACATCAGTGAATGTTCCGTCACCATTATTGCGATACAGTGCACTCCTGGTTTTTTGATTGAGTTTCACCATGTCCGCAGTCAGCGAGTTGACCAGGTAAATGTCCTGGTAGCCATCATTGTCATAGTCCAGAAGAGCAATGCCTCCACTCATTGACTCGACGATGTACTTTTTTTCCGGGGAGGATATGTGCTTGAACGTAATGCCGGCCTTCTCGGTTATATCTGTAAACTGAACCGGAAGAGGCTGAACCTTTGTCTGTGAAAGGAGCGGGCCAGCCTGTAGCAGAGCTAACACGCAACACGCCAACAAAACTTTTGGATAGGGCAATAGTCAGGCACCTCTCCCGCGGACTTAAGGATCTATTCGCGTTCGCTCTTTTTCTTTGAGTTGCCTTGAAATCTCGATCTGGCCGTCACCGTCAGACTTCCGCCCCGCCGCGAGATATGCCCGGCCCAGTTGATAACGAATATGGGCCTTGCCGGGATCGAGTTTCACCGCCAGCTCCAGACTCTCAATCGCCCCCGAGTGATCGCCCACTTTCAACAAGGCCTTGCCCAACTCATAACGAGCGTCGGCCAATTGGGGTCGCAGTGAAATGAGCTCGCGCATTAACTTGATGCCTCGTGCAGTCTCTTGTCCAGCCAGCAGCACATAGGCGAGATTATACTTTGCCTGTAAGTCGTTGGGATTCAGGTTCAGTTCCGCTTCAAACTCCTTTCGGGCCTCTTCGAACTTCCCTAATTTCAGATAGACCACGCCCGAGTAGAGATGCGCCAACAAAGCCTTGTTATCCAGGGAGAGAGCTAATTGTAGTTCTTCGAGCGCTTTGGCCGAGTCACCCTGATCGTATGATGCCCGGCCGAGCAGAATGTGCAGCTGCGGGCTGTTGCCTCCCTTGGCCACCATCTGCTGAATGAATTGATTGGCTTCTTCCTTCCTGTTCTGGTTAATAAGAGACAAGGCCAGCGGATAGTAGAGGGCTGCTTCATTGGGCTTTGCGGCCACAACCTCAGTCAGAAGCGCCGAGGCTTGCGGGTAGTTGTCTGTCATGAAATAGCTTAAACCCAGCAACTGTTTCGCTGCGATGTTTTCTGGCCGAGCCTTCAACTCAATTTCCAGCGGCGACACCGCTGCGTCGTATTGTTCTGCTTTGTAGCTGGCTAGGCCCAGATTAAAGTTCAGACCCTCGAGCTGCGGATCCGATTTGCTTGCCAGGCGAAACTGCTCTGCAGCCGTGCGAAACTCCTGGCGTTCCGCGCGCAGCAAGCCAATATTGTTGTGGGTGGCGGCAACCACCTTCGCATAGAAATCGCCATCCTTCTGAAGCATTGCTCGAGTAGCCGCGTCCTGCGTGGGCACTTCGGCGGTGACTCCCTCAAGCGAGACTAGTTCGGCGAGTTTGTTTTCCTCGATGGCGGTAAAAGCCTGAACCTTAGCTTCATCTCTCTTAAAAGCGGCGGTTTTCACGTCCGCCGCGAGCTTTAGGTGCTGCTCACCGTCTGCCTTCAAGCCCGTTTTCACTAACAACTGACCGAGCCGGTAGTGCGCGTTCGCGACCTGATAATCGTTATGTTTCAAATGAGGGTTAAGCGCGATACTTTTCTTGAAGGCCTCGATGGCTTCGGCGTTTCTATTCAAGCCCTGAAAAGCCTGCCCGATAAAAAAGTGTGGATCGGGATTACCTGGCTGGAGTTGAGAGGCCTTTTGCAAGTAAGTCACTGCAGCCGTCCAATTTCTCTCTACCGTTGCGGCTATGCCTAAATAATAGTGAGCAAAGAATTCATCCGGATGGTGAGACAACTCAATCTTGAAGTGCTCCTGGGCCTGGCCCAGCTTATCGACTCCGCCTTTGAGCAAATAAGTAAGTCCCAAATAGAAGTGAACGCGCGGGAAAGTTGGATCGAGGGCCAGGGCCTTTTGAAACTCCTCTATCCCCTCTGACAAGAAACCCGTCTCCCGATACGCTCGACCAATAAGTATACGAAGCTGGGGCCGATTGCCGAGTCTCTGGATCATGCCATCGTAAAGCGGCTTGGCCGACTGGAGCTTGTGTTGTTTCAGATACGCCAGGCCCAGCGTATAGGCCACGTCGTAGTCGTTGGGCGATAGTTTGAGCGCATTCTCAAGTGCGGCCGTTGCCTTCTCAAAATTGCCCAACATGAAGTGGCTCTTCCCCACCATATGATGGGCGCCATGGTTATTAGCACTGCGAGACGCCGCTTTGTTTAAGGGATTCAAAGCTTTGTCATACTGTTGAGCGTGAAAGTAGGCCACGCCGAGTTCTATTAGTACTCCGTCGGAGTCGGGCCGGTAACCTGCGGCTGCTTCAAGCGCGCTCACCGCTGCAGCATAGTTGGCCTGGGCCGAGCGCACTCGCCCCAACTTGTGATATGCCTCGCCAAGCATTGCTGTGTATTCAGCTTCAGCCCCGATCAAATTTCCGCTACGTCGTAACGCTTCAGCTTTTTCGTAATGAAGTTGGATTGAATCGCCAGACGCCTGGACAGGATGCAGAACAGAGAGGAGCAGAAAGAGAGCTATGCCGGAAAACATATCTGCGTTTTACTTGCGTGAAAGGTTCGCCAAAGCGAAACGGAGGGCTGAGTTAAAACATTCAGCCCTCCGTTCCTTCGGCCGAGGCCAAAGTATATCAGAAAGAAAACTTCAGTCCGAACTGGATCTCTCGTGGATTCTGAGCCGCAGTAAGCCGTCCAAAAGACCCATTCGTTGGTCTGCCAAAGTTCGGGTTTGGTGCTCCGCCTGCTAAGAACTGCACCCCATCGAACTGCAAATTGTTATTGAAACCAACAAAATTTGTATGGTTGATGGCGTTGAACATCTCGGCGCGGAACTGAAGGCCATACCTCTCCCTAAACCGCCAGTTTTTGGCTACCGAGAAGTCGATATTGTTAATGGGCTTTCCTCGTATCGCTCCCTTACCCAGGCTGCCAATTTGTCCCACTCCGGGCAAGGAGAATGCTGCGGGATTGAGCCATTGCTCTTTGTCGGGGGTGTTCAGGTAAACAGGAACGCCAGCAACGAGATTCGGACGTGGATTAACGTTGCCCGCCGTTCCATAGGTGTTAACACCCGACAGGACATCCACGGGCGTGGCGCCAAAGTAAGAGTAGATCGCATTGATCTGCCAATCTCCAAGGATATGGTTAGCCACCGGTCCCCAGCTCTTTAGGGTTGGCAACTGGTAGACCATGTTGCCGACCAGGGAATGCCGCCGGTCAAGATCCGCGTCTCCCTTATCCAGAGCATAGTTAAAGGGGTCTGTCGTGGAATTCGTAAACGATGTAATCGGAATATCCGAAATTGTATGCGACCAGGTGTAGGAAACCTGATAAGAGAGCCTGTCCGCAAAGCGGCGATTGAGCCAGAGCTGCAACCCGTTGTAATTCGAATTTCCGGTAGACTGGGCCATCTGGATTGGTCCAAGCGTGTTGATTCTCCGATTGGCCGCTGCCAGCGCATCAGTGTTTATGCCTCGTCGTTGCTGGGCGGCAATCTGGAATCGAGCGTCGTTTGGCAAAGTAGGATCACACTGGGCGCCTTTGCATGCTACACCGGCGGGAACGTCGTTCCAGTTGACGTTGCGTCGCCAAATGTGCAGACCGCGGTTGCCAATGTAAGAGGCTTCGAGGACCGTGTTCTTGAAGATCTCGCGGGATACGGTCAAGTTCCACTGGTAGCTCTGAGGCGGCCGGAAGTTGATATCAACCGCGGCAAACTGTCCCGTCTGACTAACGCCCACCACTTGATTCCTCAAGCCAGGTCCAATCGCGTCCATCGTGCGGCACGTCGGGCAAGTGGCCAGGGTGTCGGTCGCGCCGGACCAACCTGAGTCCACTTGAGTGGTCCAGGGAGGATTGTTCACCATGCGATTCACGTCTTCGATCACGTTGGAGCGACTCATGTAACGACCAAAGCCCGCCCTGACCGCGGTCTTGCCATCACCGAAAACGTCCCATGCGATACCTACCCGCGGCTGAAAGCCTTTCTTGTAGAGCTTTACGAGAGAGCGTGGCAACCCACGAGCCTCAGCAGTAGCGGGTGTGATCAAAGCACTGGTGTAACTGACCCCGTCGTAAAACTCGGGGACAAAGTTAGACATCTCGTCGTTGTCAACGTGGGCGGCAGGAAATTGAGAGTAGCGGAGGCCCAAAGTCAGGGTAACATTCGGACGCGCCTTCCAGGTGTCATTGGCGTAAAACTCAGTATCGCGCCACCGACCAAGTGCCGTACGGGTTTCCCCTATCTCCGCATAGTTTGTAAGCGTCAAAGTCCGATCCAACAGGTCGGCCATACAATTTCCAGTTTTGGCATTACACCCGGTTATGAAGGCAGGCGTGTTGCCCCCAGCTGCGCCCCCAGCCTGCTCGTTCTTGATGTTGTGGCTGTAGAGAGCACCGAATTTGAGTTCATGGGATCCAACCACTTTCGAGAAATCATCTTTCCAACTGAAAAGATCCTCATGATTCTGCCAGGGCGCCTGATGCCAGATGTCGTTGTATCCACCGGGACCCCACATAACACTAGGCACGTTGGCCGCGTGTGGGAAGACAGTGGGGAATTTTGAAGAGATTTCATCGACGAGCGCTGTTGATTGTGGGCTAGTCGTAATGAAGATGTCGTTACCGGCCCGCGAAAACTGGAAGTCGTTCACTGCAGTTGAGCTCAGTGTATTAGTCAACTTCACGGAAAAGCTCCTGCTTGGCTGCGCCCAATCGTCCGCCAGTGTGGGGAAAGGAACGTCACCCCATTGCTGCGTATCCTGACCGTGCGTCCATTTCTCGTTGATATAACGAACCATCACGTTCATGTTACTGGTGACGGTCCAATCGCCACGGATGGAATCCTGCCGGGTTCGGATAGGCTGCAGTGGCGAGGAGGCCCAGTTCAGGCCACCGCCTGCCCTGATGGGATCGGGATAGATTTTCAAGAGCGCCAAGCCTGCCGGGCTGAGCTGTGCGGTCGGAATGCGATTTCCCGGATAGCAACCTGGATCTACCGGATTGGGACCATAATTCGCGTCATTGTTGGGATCACATACCAGTCCCGCCCGATGCGGCAAGGTCCCGGTCAACAGCGCTCTCGGAGCACTGAAGTCTCCAACTTTTTCCGCAGCGCTGGGCACATTTCCCTGCACCGTGACGCCGCGATCTTCAAAGCGCCACTCCTCAGACCAGAAGAAGAAAAGCTTGTTCTTAACGATTGGACCGCTAAAGTTGCCACCGAAGTTTTTATACTTTAGCTCACCTTTAGGTGCCCTCGGTGTTCCGTCTGGATTGCTACCCTTGTTGTTTAGGAAGAAAGGGGAGGCGTTTAATTTGTCATCCCTGAGAAAGCCGAATAGTCCGCCGTGAAACTGGTTGCTGCCGCCCTTGGTGATGAGGTTGACCACCGCGCCCTGGGCCTGACCGTATTCCGCGCTGAAGCTGTTACGCATGACACGAAACTCGGCAATCGAATCGATCGAAGGGAATACCAGGAGCGTGCGGTTCGAGCCAACGTCCATGTTGTTGACGCCATCGACGGTCCAGAGGTTCTGATTCGAACCATTCCCGTTAACCGACATATCGACGCCACCGTCGAGTCCCGTACCACGAGCTGCAAAGGCACCACCTGCTCCAGCTTGGGTGACTGGCGAGACACCCGGCACCATCAAAGCCAGTTGCGAATAGTTGCGACCATTCAGAGGCAATTCGGTAATCTGCTTCTCTGAAATAAGGCTGCTGACATCCCCGCTTCGAGTTTCAACGGGTGCGGAGTCGCTCGTAATGTTTACCGTCTCACTCACTTGGCCGACCTGAAGATCCAGGTTTAGGACCCTGTTTTCCGCGACGTGCACTTCGACCCCACTCGCGACTGTGCGCTTGAAGCCCTGAGGCGCCGTGCTGACCGTGTATTTCCCTGCCGGCAGACTGCTGAACACGTAGTATCCGTCGTCATTTGCGTTCGCGGTACGAGTTGCCCCCGTACCCTCCTCTTTGATTTCTACCTCCGCCTTAGGCACGGCAGCGCCACTAGGATCCCGAACGGTGCCGCTCAGATTTCCTACCGTTGCCGTCTGGGCGTTTACTCCGACGAAAAGGCCAGCGCCCACTACGACCAACATCGCTTTCATGCCAAGCTGCTTCAGCATCTAGACCTCCTAAGTCTACGCGGAAACGGTTGCTCAGGGGTTCTCCCTGGACTCACGCCTTAGCGGAGCAACGATTGAAAGTTGAAACGACGAACGTTGAATGAACCTTTACGACCCAGACGGATCTGGGGGACTACACCCCTTTTACCCTTGGACAGAACCTAAACTAATAGCAGAGAGGGAGACTTTGTTGCACACTCAGACAAAAGCATTTACTCCTAACTGAGACTCCTGTCAAGAACTTTTTTGAGTTTTCTGTAATATCACCCGGCGCAGACCTGACCATTTGCTTCGGATCATGCTGGTTTGCCAGGGAGTTTCTTACGCAATCCAAGCGAACTTGCTCGCTAGAACAAGGCTTAGAGCACCCATGAGCGTAGGCTGTGTTCCCAACGTGGAGCCGATAATAGGCGTTGAGGGGAAACCGCGACAGATGCTCGCTTCCGCGGACGCTTTGAGATCCTGGGCAATGATTGGCCATGCCCGCACTATTGGCCCGCCAACGATTACGGTTTCAGGAGCAAGACCCTGGATCAAATTCGCGATGCCGATTCCTAAATAGTGAGCTGTTGTCTTCAGGGCCTTACATGAGCTGCCATCTCCCCGGAGGGCTAAATCGATAAGTCTTGTGAATGTAACGTCGGTGTCTCCGTTCTGGGGGGCCAATTTTTTGTAGCGCGCCAATGCAGCGCGCTCAGAGGCAAACGCCTCCCAACACTCAGTGCTGCCCGCGGCACACGCTACCGGCGCACCCGTGCCAATGGTCATGTGGCCGAATTCCCCGGCGGTTCCACCTTCTCCTCGATAGACTTGTCCATCAAATACGACGCCGGTGCCGAGTCCCGCCTCCACCAAAACCAAGATGAAGTCTCGTATCTCGCGTATCTCCGGGCGACCAAACCAGAGTTCTGCAAGGGCCGCAGCGTTAGCATCGTTGTCAATCGTTACCGGCAAAGCGGTGGCTTGATTCACCGTCTCCGCAATCGGCAGGTTGCGCCAATCAAAGTAAGGACAGAACGAACGGGTGGTCTCGGGGTTGACCCACCCTGGAAAACTAATGCCGATTCCCTCAATCGTGCCGCCACTCTTTCGCATGAATCGCAGCGCACATTCCACAATCTTCGCGGTCGTCTTTTCTGCGTCCGGATCAGTTGGGAATTGTTCCTGGTTCAGTACGCGTCCCGCCAAATCACCGGTGGCCATGATGGTGTTAACGGTTCCGAGATCTACACCGATCGCGACCGCGTCGGCCGTGCGAAGTGAAAGCAGACTAGGAGGTCGCCCGCCACTGGATTCGCCGCTAACCTCTTCAATGAGCCCATGATTCGTTAACTCATCGACGATAAGCGAGACTGTAGACCGTTGAAGTGCGGTTTCACGCGCAATAGCGGCGCGCGAAATGGGCCCCAGCTCACGGACGTAATTGAGCACAATCTGACGGTTTATGTCGCGGATCGTATTCGAGCGCGCAACATTAGCCTTCTTGAGATCTATTCGTCGCACAGTAGGATTCGAGGGTCTTGGGCAGTTTTCGTAACGAACTTATGTAGTCTGGTGCTATTAAGTAGTACAGCGCGCCCTACCAGTCAATGCTTTTCTCTGAAAGTGGTCCTGAAGCCAACCTGCCAACTCGGCACAAACATCGTTTCAAGCTGGAGTGAAAAGAGATATGGCATAGGTTGCAGCGCGAGATCTAAGGAGATCAGACTTCTCCCAGAGAAAGTCGGGGCGGGTGAACGGGTTGGGCAACATGGAGGCCTTGGGTTGGGGGCCTGATCTTCACACCCTCTAAGGCAAGTGTATTTCTTGCTCACATACCGATGCCCTTCAGATGGTACCGATCCCTGTCGTAGAGCCGCACCACATCCACCGTGTCGATCTTTCCCAGAACTGTCGAGATGTCTACCAGGGACAAATCGCACGCAGGGGCAATTCCTCGCGCTGAAACCAGCGTACCGAATGCGCCGTCGGCGACTGCGTCCGCCGCTCGTGATCCGAATAACAATCCCATGATACGGTCCACCGGCGAAGGTGGACCACCACGCTGCGGGTGTCCAAGAATTACCGAACGCGCTTCATAGGGCGTATCACTCAAAATTCTTCGCGCGAGAACTTCGGCGATGCCACCAAGGCGCGCATGGCCGAAGGCGTCATGGCGGTCATCTAAAATAATCAGCTCCCCATCTTCCGCGTAGGCGCCTTCCGCAACGACGATTACCGAGTAACGTGGGTGCTTTGGGTCACGGGGATGCGAGGTGGAATCACCAAGCTTATCTTTCAACAAACGATAAACCTTCTCATAGCGAAATGGATGTTCGGGGATCAGGATAATATCTGCCTGGCCTGCCACGCCCGACCAAAGAGCCAAGTGGCCGGAATGGCGCCCCATAACTTCGATCACTTGAACCCAGCCATGTGAGCCAGCGGGCGTTCGAGATCTTTCAATTACTTCGGTAACATTTCTCAACGCCGAATCGAACCCGAGCGTGTAGTCTGTGCCTGCCAGATCCTTGTCAATAGTCTTGGGAATGCCGACGATTGGTACACCCATTTGGGAGAGGCGCGCAGCAACGCCCAGGGTATCTTCCCCACCGCAAGCCACGACTGCATCCAGACCGAGCCTGGAAATATTCGCGATCACCTCAGATGACCGGTCAATCCTTTCTCCAAATTCGTTCGGTGTTTGAAAAGGGTTGGTACGAGACGAACCGAGATTAGTCCCACCATCGCGATCCCAGCGTCGCACAACTCCTCGTTCAAGCGGTACGACATCGAAGGGAGGGTCAAGCAAGCTCAGCCAACCGTCGCTGAGGCCCACTGTTTGAATCCCACGCTCATGAGCCCGATAAACCAAACCCTTGATAGCAGGGTTCAGTCCTGGCGCATCACCGCCTCCGGTCAACACGCCGATCCTCTTTGCTTCACTCATAAGAAATACAAGAATGCCCCTTTGAAACGAGTTTGAACCTAACCGGGCGGACTGTAACAGTTGAATTGCTATCGGTGACTGGCAAACAGTCGCGGCAGGCGCGCATACCCCTCATACAAGACGACCGAGGGAACGCGCTGGCAGGTGAGAAGTTAATCCAGCACGACGGATGTGGCAATTAGAATTTGTCTTAACTTAGGAGTGCGCACCAATTTGTGTGGCAAATGTTGTGTCCAGAATTCTCAGCAAGGCGGCCTACAATGGACCATAGCGGGCCACGACGGCCGGGGCGGTCGTCGCACGCAATCGCCCGATTACACCAATGACAAACGACAGAAGCAGCACATATGAAGGATTCATGTACGAATCCTCTTCTGGAATTGATCGAACATCAATAACCGTATTGTTCCTGAAGTATCAAGTGTCTTCCAATATCGCTTCCGCATCGATGGTAATGTCAATTTCGTTACCGACTACGATGCCCCCGCGATCCATCGTGTCTTGCCAGCTCGCACCAAAATCCTGCCGATTGATCTTCGTAGTAGCTACAAAACCCGCGCGTGTTTTCGGTCCCTTGTTAACTCCGTCCTCCCACCAGGGCGTTTCCCACTCTCCCAGGTAACTTACGTCCAGGCAAACTTGCCGAGTGACGCCGCGAATTGTCAGATTGCCGGTCACGGCATAGTCATGCTCGCCTTTTATCTCCACCTGATTGCCCTTGAAGCTAATCTCGGGATGGTGCTCGACATCAAGAAAGTCTGCGCTGCGCAGATGGTCGTCGCGTTCCTTCACTCCGGTCCAAATTCTCCGGGCATCAATCTTCACTTCAACAAAAGACTTGCGCGGGTTCTCTGGATCAAACTCCAGCGAGCCGTGAACATCCTTGAAGTGTCCCCGGACGTAGGTCACCATCATGTGCCGGGCGTGAAACTCCGCCGCAGTGTGCCCAGGCTCGAAAGTCCATTTGGCCATCTTTCACTCTCCTTCGACACTCATGTAGGTTGGACAAATATCCCAGAGAAGTATTGGCGCTTACCGTAGAAAACAATCAACCACAGGACTGTTACCACCGCCGCCGGTACTGCTCCACTCGGATTCAGGAACGCGTGATAACAAATGATGTTCACGATTACCGGCCCAAGCAGCACCAGCGCGAGCGGTATGAACCGGTTCGCTAACAATAGCGCGCCACCTGCAATTTGGAGCGCAGCCACAACCCAAAAATAGTGAGAAAGGACCAGCGCGCCGACAAACTGCCCGGCCAGTCCCGTCGGCATAGGCCCCATGCTCAGAAAATTCAAAAAGCCATTTAGCCCAAACACCACGAAGATCAGCCCAAGTAAAAGGCGGGCGATCAATGAAACGATTTTCATCTCAAGTTACCTCCTGACATTAATCCAGTTTCGGTTTTTCTTGCCTACGGGTCGTTAACTCTTCATTTCAAGAGTTGATCGTGCCCATACGGCCCTGACGGTAGTCTTCGAATGCCTGATGGATTTCCGCCTCTGTGTTCATCACGAACGGTCCGTAGCGCGCGATCGGTTCATTCAACGGCACACCAGCGATGACCAATACTTCCAGCGTTATTTTTGCGTCTGCTGGATTCTCGATTCTTACTTCGTCGCCATCCGGAGCGAACATCACCATCTGTCCGTCAGCGCCACGCTCGCCCTCGGCTCCGAACAATCCTGCTCCGTCAACGACGTAAGCGAAGGCGTTGTAGTCATGCGGCACTTGTTGCGTCGCCACGCCTCCGGGCTCGAGCCGGTAATGCACGTAGATGATTGGCGTGCGCGTCTCAATGACGGCTTTCTCCCCCATCGTTTCGCCGGCGATCACGCTGACGCTTACTAAACCATCGGCTGAGGTTGCTTTGGGGATCCTGGCGCTGGGAATTTCCTGATACCGTGGTTTGATCATCTTGTCCTGCTTCGGCAGGTTCACCCAGAGTTGAAATCCGTGCATCCGTCCGCCAGTACGCAGGAACTCAGCAGAGGGCATCTCGGCATGTACTACTCCGGCGCCGGCGGTCATCCACTGCACGTCGCCCGATCTGATCCGTCCCGCGTGCCCAGTGGAATCCTTGTGTTCCATATCGCCCGACAGCATATAGGTCACCGTCTCGAACCCGCGATGTGGATGATCGGGGGCGCCTTTGGCTTCGCCGGGAGCCACATCCATCGGCCCCATCTCATCAAGCAACAGAAACGGATCAAAGTCTGAAAACGAAGCCTTGGGGAAGGGCCGGCGCACCAGAAAGCCGCCACCTTCCAAGGTCTCGATACTGTTGACGATTCCCGAAACCGTGCGGCCTCGATTTGTTTCGGTCTCTTTGCTTCTCAATGCTTCCTTCACCATCGACATAAATCTCTCCTCATTAATACTTGTATTTCATTTCTGCATCACGCAGTCATCCTCACTCTTGCGCCGCCGCTTTGTAACCAATTTTTTTCAGCAGGTTGATAAGGGTCTTGCGTTCCGCTTTTGTCATGGAAGTAGCAGAGAGCTTTTCCATATCGGCGGCATGTTCCCCATAAATACGCGTGATTAGCTTCCTTCCTTCCGTCGTTAAGTGGACCATCCTCGCTCGCCTATCAGAGCCGTGCGCGCGCCGTTCCACCAGTCCCCTCTTTTCCAGGCGGTCAACTGCCACAGTGATCGAGCCGCTGGTCAACAGGATTTTTTTCCCGATCTCGTTCACCAGGAGCGGTCCTTTGTGCAGCAATGCTTCCAACACGGCAAAATCACTGCCGCACATCTCCAGGTCCGTGATGCTCCTTTCCGCATAGGACTCGACAGCCCGCGCCGCCTTCCAGAGAACTAGAAAGACGTGAACACCGCTGCCACCCGACAATGATTCAAGTTTAGCCATCTTGCTGTTCCCCTCTATGTTGCGTCGCCCTCCTCTTTATCTTGATATCAAGATACTTTGTTAGAGGTATCTGTCAAGCGGCTAAGCGGGGGCAAACACCATATTCGCAAAAAGAAACACCTATGAGCATAGAAAGCAAAGATGATTTCCTCGTCCTTCTTGATGAGCGAATTAGAAGAATTTCGAACGAGGTTGCGGCCGAGGTGGTTGGTCAGGCACGAGGTTCTTCGGAGCCTTTGGTAGAGGACACTGAAGCGGTAAACATTCAAAAGGCTTTGAAGCGAATAATGGTGAAGGAGTTCATTTCCATTTCACATCCCATCCCTTTTCTCGATCTGGACGGTGTCACGGTGTTTCAACAGGTCAAGCTCTTAGAGTGGGCAGAGCAACCAAAGCAAAAGTTACGCGCCGCAAGTTAGGAACCTGTCTGCTTGAGCCGGACCTTTGAAAGAACAATTCCAAGGCAAACGCTTTCAGGAAATTACAATGATGATGGTGGTGAAATTCATCAATCAACGTCTAACGAGCAATACAGTAAGGACGGAGGTTCGAGAAGACGGCACGGTAGTGAGCAGAAACGAAGTCCTACCACCGTAAACAAGGAAGTCACGTTGTTGTCATCGATATTCCGAATGGCGATGAGAGAAAAAGTAGCAACCGCAAATCCCTGTGATGAGTTGCCGAAGTCGGTCCGAGCGAAAATACCAGCCAGGCGTCGGCGAAATCGTCGGCTTTCTCAAGCTGAGGAATCAGCGCTTTTCAAAGTCGGTTTCGTAGGGAGACGTGAATATCTTCGCCAGATCGCAGAAGTAGCGCTTTGCACTGGAATGCGGAGAGGCGAACTGCTACGGCTGAAACGTGATGACCTTAATTTTGGCTGCGTGAGTGTGACGCGTGTAATAAAGGGAGAGGTTTGGGAAATAGCCCCGGATTGGCTTCTCATTGAGAAGACGAAAAGAGGTAAGCCGCGCATAATTCCCATGAGTCGGAGAGTGCAGACGATTCTGAAAATGCTCTGGGAAGACACTACGACAAGTGAGTACGTCTTCACCAGTCTAAAAACAGGATCGAAAATCACTGACATGAAAAAGGGGTTTGTAAGCGCTTGCCGTGAAGCCGGGATCGTTAATTTCACTTTCCACGACCTTCGCCACACGTGGTCATCGCGGGCGGCTGAGATGGGAGTTCCCGAGCATGTACGACGTGACATTCTCGGACATAGTCATCGAGCATAACTGGCGATTACACTCATGCTTCACCCGAGGAAAAGGAACGAGTGATGGAAGCGGTAGCCGATTACAGTCAGCTATTGTCAAAATCCTCGGCAAAACAAAATGGACTGCAACGGCGTTCCCTGCAATCTGCCGCTGTTATGTAAGTGATTGAAAACTCAGGAGAAGATTGGTAGCGGGGGGGAGACTCGAACTCCCGACCTTGGGGTTATGAAAGCGCCCCTTGGATTTTGCATTTTGTGACATCGAGTCACACAACTTTAACATTCATTACAACTTGCCGCCGTGACAGAGTAGTTCGAGTCTGCACCCGTTGACATGCTTTGACAGTGATTTTCATCGAGTCACGTGACCATAGCGTGACAAAATTCTTGGACCATCCGCGCCTTTCCTACAGCGACGTTTCACCAGAGTTTCCAGCTGGAGAGGACTTCGTTGCGAATCGCAATTTTCATAATCTATGGCATGACACCTTTGAAGACATCGAACTATGGATTTACAACACGATTTGCAATGTTCCAAATCTCGTCGTGCCGCCGATCGCGAAAGCTTGCGTAAGTCGGAGCATCAAAAACAAGTTTCGATGGATCCAGGGAGACGTCTGGGAGCAAGAGGTGCTTTTCGATGTCAATCCCCGCCGTCTTAAGTCTTCCGAAATAACTGGCCGGTAATTCGGCACGTTTGCGCAGATTGTCAGACGCCCCGATAAAACGAAAGTTGCCGATGTCGTTGATTTCCACACTTGCTAAACTCAGTTGTTTGCGTAAAGGGCTTTGCGGGTAGATATGATCAATATGAGGTTCATTGCCCTTAAACTTGACGTTGAAGGGGGTTTTCCCCATCTTCTCTACATATAGCAGATTAAGCAGAATCGAGCGTAACCGGCTTTGGCTTAAATGCGCTCGCTGAAGATCTACGTCAGACTTTCTCCCGCTCCGCACATAGTCCTTTATTTCATCCAACGGAAAGCCTTTGCTGCTCACCTTGCCAACTATCGCATGCAACGAATTGATTAGGGTGTCGGTACTTCTCGAATACCAGCCGAGCAATTGCGATTTGTAATGATAGGCTCGCATCAAGCGCCTGCTAGACTCATCAGGTTTAGGATTATGGTACAAGTAGTCGAACAACGGTATGAAGCTGTTGTAGGTTCTGATTACTTTGCCAGCGTACAACTGCAGCTCGTTTTCGATAAAATCACGTAACTCCAGGAAAGCTGACTCGGCTTTGCTCCAACTCGCCTCAATGTCAGCCAACAGCGCTTCACCTGCCGCCCCCGTGAATTTGTCAGGATTCGCCTCGGCCCCTCTACCATGCGCAACCAGCAGACACTTTAGTGGGAAGGTTTTGTCGAATTGCAGATTAGTACCATTTAGAAGCTCGGTCATGTTCTCTATATTTTCTTCAACATCGGACCAACCCTCCTTCATTACCGCAAACATCAAATCTGACGCGTCGAGCTTGGTGCCGCCAGAGTTAACCCTAACGAAGATATCCAGAATCTTCTTGTAACTAAACTCGTTTGCAACTCCGTCCAGCTCTTGCACCCAAAAGTGCCGTTCTTCTCGCAATAGCGAAATCATCTGGCTGATGTTCCGACGTACTCTCTTTTCTCGGGCGCGTTCTTCGTCTTTTGTTTCAGTTAGGACGGCCTTGATTTGATCATTAAGCTCGTCCGCTAATTCTTCAGCGTTTCTTTGTTCATGTTTCAATAGGAGATCGGCAATCCTATAGTCGGGTAACACATGAGGACCTGCCGAGAATTTCACTTGGTAGAGCAAATCTCCATTGATTAACTCTTGTCCACTTGTAATGTCTACCGATGCGTCTAGCTTGGTTGAACCGTCTGGGGCCTTTATTCCTCCCTTAAAGAGCGCGTAGAGAGTTTGCAGTCGCTGCTGACCGTCCAGGACGAATATCTTTTCCACTCCCTCCTCACTTTGGGTCGGATCATAAAAGTCACTCAGATCCGCGTCCCAATCCACGGTATCCATGAACTTTCTGACTTTGATTCCATCTTTCGTCCGCCAAAAAAGGAGAGTTTGTATTGGATAGTTGCGCATCAGGCTATCGAATAGCCTAATCATTTGATCCTCTTCCCAGACGAAGGGCCGTTGGATGTGCGGAAGAAATAACTGTTTATTAACTTCTTCGATAATTCGGAATAGTGATCGGGGTTTATAGCTCATCTGCCGAACCTCGAAATATTGGAGCAAATCTTTCTGAACTCAATCACGTGAATTTTCCTCTAGCTTTGTGACGTTATATGGTTGCGAGCCTTTGGACTGTATCCGGGTATCGCTTGACGAGATTGATCAACAATGCCGCTTGCGCATTTGGCTTAGCGCGACCTTGTTCCCAGTTTTCCAGTGTGCGTACGTTCGTCCGCAGATAGACTGCAAAGAGGGCACGAGAGATTTTCAGGCTCTTCCGCACGCGAATTAGTTCTTGCGGTGTGACGCTCGGCGCTGGCTTGTACTCGACCGCATGAGTTCGGAGCGTTCGCTTTCCCTGCCGCGCGTCGGCGAGGGCTTCCATCCCTTCGCCCAGTTCCGCAAACAGATCACGCTTTGCGCCACGCTTCGCCTTGGCTTTAACTGATCTCTTCATCGTTTTCTCCTTGCCTCAAGCTCCTTCTTAATCATCTCTTTGAGCACTTTGCGTTGAAGCGGTGTTAAGTCGGCCATTTCGTCCTTGTCGTAAACTGTGAACAGCCAGAACTGCGATCCGGTATCCCACCAATAGTAAATTACTCGCAGACCGCCGCGTTTGCCCTTACCACGACGTTCATCGGCGAAACGCAACTTGCGCAACCCGCCGGTGCCAGGAATCAAGTCGCCAGCTTCTGGATTCAGCATCAATAAGCTCTGAAGCTTTCGGAAAAGGTCGTCATCAAGATACTCCGCTCGATGGCGTTCGAATGGTGGTAGCTCTACGAAGACAGCCTTCACACCCAAATGATACGGATGTTTATGTCTATACGCAAGTCGCGTACAAAGAGAGGCTAGCGCGTGGTGGCGTTGAATGAGTTGGAAGTATTTTGTGGTTGCGAAAAATCTTTATCGATCTGTCTCAATCTAGCACGTATCAGTAACGACTCTTGTTCAATGGTTGCCTCAGCTTCTGCCAAGCAATACTTAGCAGCATATGTTTTTGCTGCGTCAGAATAGACGTCTAAGCAGCAATACAAAAAATGCCGAAGCCAAAAGAAGACCTCCGACGCAGACTTTTCAGAAGCGTTCGGCACATGCTCCTTTAACGCCTGTAGAACTATGAAGTCCACTAGTGCATCTGCATCGTTATGAACCTGAGATGAAAGGCTCGCGTAAATCTCCCGATACTCAAATTCATGCCCTGATGCTTTGAAACGATCAATAATTTTCCTCGGCCATCCATTCAGGCCAAGTGGAATACCATCTTGCTGAAAAACCGCTTCGATAATCTCTTTGCGCCAAGCCAGACTATTGCGAGCGGCTACGGCGGAGTCGAGTCTTGCTTTGTTGTCGTAAGGAATTGTCACAGCTAAGCCTTCATAACGGTCTATCGACTTTAAGGACTCCTCAAAGTAATAGGACATATATTGGGAAATCCGATTGCCAGTATCAGACTCCAAAACATATAGAACATTGATTGCCGCCTCAAGGCTTGCTCGACAAATCACTTCAACAGATGCCCATGCTCCTGTAAATAGCGATATGAATCCTCCCTCTAACTGCTCATAAGCCCGATCTAACATAGATCGGGTAATTGCCCATGTTGGCTCTTTTTCTTCGAGCAGTTCGTCGACTCTAGTCCTTAAGTTTTCATCGATTGACGACTTAATGTTAATCAGCCAATAGACACCATCCAGGTCTTCTATGAAGGTTTCACGAAGATCAATGTTATGTGTCCCCAAAAATTCGGTGATGATTTTTTCTTTAGCATCCATTCTGTTTACTTGCGCCCATCCATCAGAGACTCGGTATCGTCAGATGGTTCCCACTAAGAACCGACTGAAATCAATGCCGTCACCGCCGGGCCTCACATCGCTAAACATCTTGGATTTGTCGGTGGATAATTCAAGGCTGATGCACCCTTTTTCGGTCCTAGTGATAAGTCGCCGTTGATTATCTATGAAGTAACTCTTCGGAACATCGAGATAGTGGAGTTTGCCAGACCTGTCATCGTAAAGAAGCAAACTGATATTGGAGCTCCCAGCTTGCGACAGCTTCTCCACGGGAATGTCGAGCCACCACACATCCTTAGAGGAATTAACGTTTGCGAAATAAACGCTGTTAGTTCTGATTCCAGACGCGCCCGGCAGTCGCGCAATTCGAGCAATCGCTTCAGACTTGTTCATAGGAAAACCTTAGCTGCTTAACTGTGGCTAACTCGGTTTCACTGCTTATGCCCTAACGACGCTAAGAACTCTCGAACTGATGTGTCTCTCCTCAGTTTCTTGAGTTCTTCTGAATTCAAATCACAAAGAATCTTGTACATTCTATCTCGCTCAGTCCTAAACTTTTGCAATCTATCAAGAAAGTCTTGTTCTGTAGGTAGCTTGCCGTATTTTTCAAACCACCTACGCACAAATAGCAGAATCGGCGGGATTTCACCGCTTTTGATTTCGTTACAACCTCGTGGACGGGCAGCCCTCGGCTGTTTCCCGCAACACGGTAATACAGTGTCCCAAGAATAATCTCCATTTGCTTCGCGATCTAATCCACCTGCGGCCTTTGGTAGTGGACCACCACAGTAAAAACACTCATCAAGAGCAACTATTGCCGCGTATTGTTGAAAATTCAACTCCCACTTGTGCCCGTTATATTTAGCTTGGGCACTCCCTAAGTTGAATTTTCCGCCCAATGTTCGACTTCGTTTTTTGGCGTGTTCGTTTTCGCACAGTCGGCAGCGACCACGACCACTTCTTTCTACGGAAGATGAGGCATTCTCTAATGTAAGCGGTGTCTTACACCGACTGCATTGGCCTTTCATGTTCTACCTTCTTGTCGCACAACGAATGCATTCTACCGCAGCCCTAAGAAGACTAGGATCATAATCTCAATGTGCGTAGTGCGTCCCTAGGCGATCAGTCGCTGAGGGCAAGAGTGAGTCTCTTGATGGAACCAGACCGAGCGCCTTGCTCACTACATGCGTTAAGTAGATAATCGGTTGTCCTTAAACAGTCGCAGGAAATCCATACGGAGCTTCCGAGCAACTCTCATCGCCTACACCGGAGAGAGTTAATGAAGATCAAAAGCCTTCCAGGCACCATCACATTTGCCTGTCAATTCGGAGAATATGAAGATGAATAGAACCGTTGAAGTCCTCAGAATCGAGATGGAAGGACGATGGTATGCGGAGGAACTCGGTTCAGCTGCATCTGCTATCTCAGAGCTCTATGATCTTAGGTTTGTTTTGGAACTCATGCGCGAGGATCAACGAGACTGGGAAGTCTTCTATGATGAGCTAATGCATTTTCCACCATTCCGGCGGCAATGGAAGCGCAAGCTCATGCGTCAGCAGCTTATGCCTAACCCATTCCTGCCACCGTCATCGGTACAGTTCGATGTCTCTCAACTCTCGCGACTACATGAATACTTAGAACCGGATGAAAGGCTCGAGGTTAGGCGATTGAGTTACGCGTCTCCGGGAGCGTCGGACCTTGCTGGGATCGGCGTAATAGTTGGTCATGTTAAGGACTTTGTGTTTAAGCTCATCGACCGCCACGATACTCGAAGGCAGCGAGAGCTAAACGATGAACGGACTGCCGTTGAGATTGAGCGCATGCGTATTGAAAACGCGAGGAGCTTCGTAGCACTTGGGCGGGAGCTTGGCTTTTCGGAAAGTGAGATGAGAAAACTCGCCGCTCACGTTGACGACAAGCAGGAAGTGCTAATCAGGCTCGTAGATCAAAAGAAACTGACTGGAGTCTCACTAGGGGGAGACGGTCAATCGACCGGGCCGGACGAAAGTTAATAAGGAGAAAGAAATGACTGAATCTGAGAAGCTCAAGTCGTCAAGTGAAGCGGACGACCTAGCTCTGACCACATCTGGCCCGCTCGTATTCATTAGCCATGATGGTCGAGATGCAGAGCTTGCAGAGGCGTTCAGCAAGTTACTAAAGAGCGTAAGCGCCGGAATGATAAAGACCTTCCGATCTTCAGACAAGAAGGGCACTGATGGAATCGACTTTGGCGATGAATGGTACAAGCGATTAATGGCAAAGCTTCAATCTACTTCTGACGTTGTTTGTCTCTTCACCGAACGCAGCCTCGATCGACCATGGATTCTCTTCGAGGCAGGTGTCGCAAAGGGAAAGTTGAATACGCCAGTGGTTGGCGTTGCGCTTGGTGTTCCCTTAAGCCGAATTAGTGCGGGGCCGTTCTATCAGTTTCAAAACATGGATGACAGCGAGGGCGACCTGACCAAATTGGTAAATCAACTCGCCCGCCGTGTTCCTGGTCTCGAACTTGACGTTGATGTGGTGAAGGTTCAAGTGGGCGCGTTCAAAACGGCTGAGGCTGCGATTCTCAAGAGCCTCTCTTCCGGAGATGCCGGTGAAGAGACTGACGATGAAGCCGAAGGAAGTTCTGTCGCGAAACTAGTTGAAGAAATGAAGGCATTACCGTCACGCGTTGCGGAGCGACTGATGGAATCTGGTGATCCGTTCCGCCGTCGACGAATGCGTCGGTTTCATCCAATGATGTTCGAAGAAATAATGCATATGTCCGAAGAGCCCGGTGATCCCGTCGCAATACTCATGGCCGCTAGCATGATCCGCGATGATGTGCCGTGGATCTACGAACTAGCGATGGAAGTCTACAGAGCAGTTAAGTCGGGAGACGCATCGGAGATTGAGCGTGAAATGAAGCGACTTGAACGGTTCACAGAGTACACCATGCATGGCCCATTCATGGAGGAGTTTGGCTTTGGTGGGAAAGAGTCGCATATGTTCCCAATGGAGTTTCCGAGGATGCTCCAACGCACGCTAGCCAGGTTGAAGGAGAAGAAGCCGCATACTCGACGCCGCGCCTCCCGTACTGAACCTGATCAATAGCCCTCCTCGATACTCCTCGATTTAGTTATGGGGATGCCAATCTCAACATATACTGTGCTTCGCGGCCTTACTACCGGTGATCTAGATACCTACGAGCGCAACACTGCGAGAAAAGCCCTAGCGCCATTTAGGTTATTCGCGTTTATTATTCACGACCGTGAAGCCCATCCTGAATTCGACCGATTCTTGAGCCACAGATTCGACGAGTTCGATTACATAACTGGCCCTCATTTTCTCTTCTTCGCCCTAGTCGATCCGCCGAGAGCATGGTTAAGGCATGCCGCGCATAGGGGCTACTACGAGAAAATTAGTGGGTGGGAAACCAAACAGATGCTGAGGTCCGAACACGCAATTGTCTCAGCTGACAGTGGCCTAACAGCATTCGCGCTGGCGAACACTCTTAATATTCCGAGTGAAATGCTACCTTGCTTGATCATCACGGATAACTTTCAAGCTGATCAGTTCGTTTGGGTTAGGACGTGCAAAGAACACATCAGGACGCAACTCCAATCTTTGGGGTATGCAGCGTCTCGCTCAAAACGGCCCGTCCGTTTCGAACGGGCAGAACTCGATCTTTGTCATGGTTGGGGCGCTGAATCGCTAACAAACAGCTTGGCTGACGCCCTGACAGATCTATTGAGCTTCATTGTAATGAGAAGAAGTGCGATTCCGTACGAGAGGCACCTCGCACGGGAACACGTCCAGCGGGCTTTGGAAAGGCTGTCACGATCATTGGAGGTTCAAAAGAATGCCGCGGAACCAGACAGCGTTCGAGCGGTTGTGTTTGACGCTCTCAACTTACTTGGCGCAGCTGGCGAACGACTCAAGCGTAATGGACAGAGAGTTTGTTAGCGTCCCGCCGAACCTTCTTGAAAACGACTCTTTTCAAATCCTGCGAACTGCTTATAAAGTTCTTGACGTGCTTCTTACCGATGGCGATCACAGGCTGCTAGGCTCAGGTTGGCGTCACGACTTCACTCCCGCAGTGGTGTGTTTTGCCAAAGTATTTGAGAGAGAAGCCAACTTTTCATTAGTGCACTGGATTCGAAAGGAATTAGGAATCTCCTTGCCAGCGTACTTCAACAAGCCGCAGCCTGGAATTGTAGCAAGGTTAGAAAACACTGACTTCAACGCCAATCGAGGCGGGAGCTGGCTTCCCCCTGGATTGGGGAGATCAGAGTTCGCATGTTTGAAAATGGCAAAGACAAGGCTCCCTGTCGGATGGGACCAGACGAGTTGGGATTTTCTTTCTTTTCATTGGGAGACGATCAGAGAACGTCGTAATGAGGCCGCGCACGTGCGTTTCATCCCAGAAGAACCAGCTTTTCAAGTGAAGAAATCGATTGAAGCATTGGTAAATAACGGCATATTCCATCGCATGTATCGAATGAAAACCGAATATCGCGGCGGGGACGAGTCGCTACAAGACTATTTACCCGAGCAAGGTAATCAAGTTTTGGTACTCGGATTCAATTTTGACGCGGAACTTCGAAAGGCTGAGGACCATTTCGCCAAAGGACATATCGGTGAGTGCCTCAAGGCAATCGGTACGTTAAGGCCGTACCTCACCAATCAAGATGAACAAACGAGTGTGAACCAATTAGAGGATCAAGCTTCCGTCGCGCGGAAAATTAGGCTAACTGAAGTCGCTGAATTTTCGGACTTGCTTGACCGCGTAGACCTATTCCTCAAGGAGCATTGCCCACTTTGCGGCAAAGAATTGGCCGGCGCGACGAGATGTTGGGAGCAATCGTGCGAACCGCTGTGGAATACGGTAAAAAACCTTGGCCTATTTCGCTATCGCGAGGAAGGATTCTTGAATCTACCCGATGCAGCCTTTAAACAGTTACTCACCTTCTTGAAGGGGTTGAACATTCGTAGTCAATCCTGACATGCGGACGGTCATCCGATAATCGGGCATTATGTAATCAAGCAACACGCAAGCCATCAAACCGCGATGTCATGCGCTGCTGCGGGTCTTACATAATGACGATTATCGTACGCCTCGCGTCCATTACTTTCCCTCCAGATGTTGCATCTCGTGACCGGGAAACATGGTCCGCTTGAATGTCATTCCATGGAAATAAAGTTTGCGAAAGGTGATAAAGAATCGAACTAGGGAGGGCAGACAAGATAGAACGCGATTTCAAACTTTATCGATCCTCTAAGTCTCGTCTTTTCAGTAGCTTTAGAATAAAGCAAATCATACGAAGAAACTTGGGCAACTGGGAAAGTTACTCAACGTCCCTACTATCTGAAGTTTGTGGCTTTATTTTTGCACTCCGACAAGCATTTCGATAAGGCGGAGGAGTCATGGCAATAAGACCACGAGGACGGAAGCGATCGCTCTCGAAGAAGGTGTCATCCTTCAACATGTGGATGGATCAGGTCTACCAGGTTCGGGCGATCATGGAAGCGACGGGCGCAGTGAAGGACGCCCCGGTGATACGCGAACTGCTGGACGAAGCGTCGGGCGCGCGCCGGCGAAAGGCTTTGGGCATCACCGACTCCGAGGAGCCGCCCGGCCAAGGCACGGCTGAAACGCTCCACACGCTACAAACCCTACTGCTCAGGCTGATTAAGCACGAAGACTTATTGCTTCGGAATCAGAGGGTTGGGTTCAAGCTTCTCCTCGAAACCTTTGTAGAAGCCCGGACAGGAAGGGCTCTCGCGTGGGAAGAACTGATCGAAAGACCCTTGATCCAGAAGGGTAGAACTAAGCAGGATTTGGCCAACTACTTCGACATGAAAACCCGCTACGTCAAGGAGTACGTTGATAGCGTGGTCGAGAAGATCAAGCGCGAACTTGATGCGGAAGGACACAAGTAGGCCGGGGAAATCACCAACTCAAACGGGCGGGGTGTTGGATTTTACATGCACTTTGGGTGTTGTTTTTTACAACACTAGTTGTCGATGAGAGAAACGCTGGTTCCGGTTTGTTGTGCGCAGTTTTGCGACCCAGGCAGGCGCTACTTCAACTCTCGCAATCGATAGCTCAATGGGTTTTGGCTATGGAGTTTCGGCGTTCACTATCAGCAATTCGAAGCTTGCATAAGGTTCACAAGAAGCCTATAAACTTCTTTCAAATTCTCAAAAGAAAAAGGATAGGTTAAAAACTTACTTCAATAACCACCTAACAAAACCCCAAACATGAAAACTTTAACTACATTGATGTTGCTTTTAACTATGTCTCTCTGTGCATTTGGACAAGGGAAAGCTCAAGAAAAAGACAAAAGCTTTTTGATTGGCGTATTATCCTTGACGGAAGAGACAAGAGAAATCGGCACCCACATTGCACAAAATGTACCACCAACAAAATATGTCATTGTACATTTGCATTTAACGGTAAAAGGAAAGAGATTTCAAATATTTCAATATAGCAAAAGTCAAATAGATGAATTTGAGAAGATTTCTAGCCCGCCTGTGCAGAAACAAGCATTCATCAATCAAAAGGATTACTATATTAGAGATGATAGTGCCAAGAAAAATGAGGGAAAATATTGTCTCGTAAAGGGAGTAATCGACCAAGAAAACCAAATAATTTATGGCGCGAGTTTGGTCGAGATTTATGATGAAGACGAAGTCATTGAAGCCTTAATGAAGTATTCTCAAAGTAAAATGAATTCTAAGACTAACTAATTGAGTTTGTCTTAAAACTTAAACCTTTACTCGCTCAAATTTCATGATATTTCGCGGGCGGGTGCGTGGCGCTGTTAGGCGCGACATGGAATGCTAAGGGTTAGCTCTTGACCAATTAGCCTATTGAAGTCTACCCATCGCAAAAATTAGATGTCTGAGCATTTAAAACGAAGGGAACCTTATGACAGAAGAAGCAGCGTCTCCCGAGGAGTCTCCGACAAAAGGGATTGCGTGGGAATCTCTAGCAAAAGCGATGGCGTGGCCCCTCGTTGCAATATTGGCGATACTGCTCTTTCGCGAGCAAATCGCCACGTTGGTTCCCAGAGTAGAGAAGCTAACCGTCGGTAGCCTATCAATTGAGGCGAAAAGCAAATTGGGCGGGCGCGCAGCGCCGGATGTTCTTAGCGCCCTGGAAGGTTTAACTGAGAACTCAATAGCTACACTTATTTTCCAGACTACTGACGTTGGCTGCTATTACCAAAACCCAAACCCTCCCCCCCTCGACGTAGAATCTGCGCGAAACCAGCGTGCTCAGCTAATTAAGAAGGGATTATTGGAAGAAATTGGCCCAGAGAGACTCAAGAATGATTGCAGTGTGTCGCCGAACCCCGTATTTGGCGTGCGTCGTACCCTTCTTGGTGAACGCGTAAGGGACTTCCAAATCAGCGTTCTTTCAGAACTATCTGCACCCGCACAGGGCCGCTGAGCCTACTATATATTATCCCGCTCATGCTGGATTACAACGCTCTGGTCGGATTATCGGGTCACTTAGTCGAGTGAGTCTAGCTCCTCGTTAACCAGAGAATCTTATCGATAAAATTTCCCTCGCCTGAGACGACTTGAGTTTTTGGATCTTCTCGCGCACCTAGCATTCACTCCACTTCACACATTCGCCTTAGAACAATCACTGGCTCTCTTCTTGAAGTTTCAATGAGAGGTGTTGGATTTTACATGCACTTTAGGTGTTGTGTTTTACAACAGGGGTGATCGACGCGCTTAGCTAACCTACCAGAATTTCGGGTCACACTTTCCGGTTCTCTCCGATCCAGTCTCATCCCATCCGCTCTTTTCCCATTCCCTCCATGAATGTGCGTTCTGGCACATTGATTGACATAGAGCTGAAACGTGATGAATTTGCCGCAACAGTCGAGCCTCCCTTTCGGAAAGGCAACCATGAATTTGAAACAGGCGAGGGAGCTACCGATCTATCTGACGTTGAAGGAAGTGGCTCAACTTCTAAAAGTGAAGCCACGGACCATCTACGCGTGGGTAAGCGACAACCGAATTCCATTCGAGCGCAAAGGCAGTCTTCTGCGCTTTCGTCTTGATGCGGTTCTGACCTGGAACGAACCAACGCGGTAGCGACCACGAGAACAGACTGTCGAACGTTTAAGAATGCGAATCAGCCGGAGTGTGTGCGTGATAGAATCCTCTCGCTCCTGTAACGGCGGCAAACCGGAAAGGAGCAGCCGATGTCAGTAAGGAAAAGGGGAGAACACTGGGTTGTTGACATCAGTGAAAAAGGAAGGCACCGAGTCCAACGCGTTCTTAAAGGCGTACGAACGAAGGCACAAGCACTGAAGGCTGAGGCCAAACTCAGAACTCAGATCTTTGAAAAGAAATTTGGCCTCATGGAAAGGCCGGAATGCCGATTCGATAAGTTTGTTGATAACTCATTCCTGCCGACCAAGAAACTAAGAAAGAGTTACGCTTCGATCGACAGCATTTGTAAGCCTCTCAAGAATTTCTTCGGGAAGCATTTCATCTCTGAAATCGATACCGAGATGATTGAGATATATCGACAGATGCGTGTCCAGGAAAAGACGAGGCTGGCTCGGAAACGAAGCCCATTGCGCGTGAATAAAGAGATGCAAGTCCTCTCTTCGATTTTCACGTTGGCTCTGGAAAAGGGGTTAATTGCTTCAAGACCGCGAACGACGATGTTTCGGGTCTCTGGCGAAAGGATTCGCTACCTAACGTCAGACGAAGAGACGGCCCTTTTCGAACAGCTTGACGGTTGCGAATGGCTGAAAGGCATCGTCCTGATCGCATTGCACACCGGAATGCGACGCGGCGAAATCTGCGGGCTTCAATGGTTCGATCTCAATTTCGAGCGTGGATTGATTCACGTTCGGAATACCAAGAACGGCAAAGACAGGTTGATCCCGATGAACGCTACTGTCAGAGCCTTGCTTGAGATCCAGCCGAAAACCAGCAGCTACGTCTTTCCCAGTCCGCGAACGGGCGAGCGGTTGGTCGAGATCAAGTATTCATTCGTGCGAGCTATTAAGGACGCGAAGATTACTGATCTACGCTTTCACGACCTCCGCCACACGGCGGCGACTCGCATGGGAGACGCCGGAGCGGACGCGTTTACTCTGGCTGCAATCTTCGGCTGGTCAGACATTCGGATGGCGATGCGTTACACCCACGCAATGGAGGACGCAAAGCGCCGAGCAGTCGAAGCAATCGCGGTTGGAAGTAAAAGAAATGCGGGCGAGACGCCCGCGATTCCAGTTTCACGTGACCACAGCGTGACAAATGAAAAGCCCGCTGCTAGTCAGATCGCCGTAAGTGGTTGATAGGATTGGTAGCGGGGGGGAGACTCGAACTCCCGACCTTGGGGTTATGAATCCCACGCTCTAACCAGCTGAGCTACCCCGCCATATTCTGCGACGGACAGTTTACGAGGAGGTTGGCGCTCAAGTCTACTGGCCGGATCGGGACGAAGGATTCTGTATCGTCTGTTCCGGAAAATGCGAAAGCCAATGAAACGTTACGAGGCTCAGCAATATGTTTTCACACAGCTCGCTTTGCAGTAATCAAGTTATTTACTTTCGGAATTAAGGTTAACCGGCCTTGCGGCCGGCTCGCCTTTCCAAATGTCTCTAATCTGACGTGTGCAAGCGTCTTCAATTCTACGCGTGTTGCTGCGACTCACATCCGCGTCGCGACCGTCGTCGGGTAGCAACCACTTTCCATCCGCCTCGATCACGTGGCCCAACTCATGGAGCAGCATCAACACGCGCGCTTCTCTGGTGTTTGCATGGTACCTTCCCACGCCCGACAGGGTAGGATGCGTTTCCGGCGCCCTGTGCCGGTAAAAGGGACCATTCCGATTTATCGTGACCTTCTCAAAAAGGCGGTACTTCCTTCCTGTGCTCATGCTGACGACATTGGTCGTAGCACCGGACATCACAATTCCTATCGAGGGGGCTAAGAAATCGCTTCCTACGCGGGCGAATAGTTCATTGAATGCATCAATCGACGACGAGGGCCCGCCAAAGAAATCGCTGCATTCATTCGAGGCACTGAGAATGTTGATCGTGTCGTAGTAAGCTGACCGGAAGACCTCATCCTGCGCAAGCAAAGGCGAAGGAGTGTTCACTTCGAAGGCATTTGCCGAAACAAAACCAATACAGACCGTCATCGCTGACACAAATACATCGCGCAGTTTCATAAGGGACCTCCTTACCGGATTTTCGTTTTTCCATCCGGAAGCCGTGCGCGGTGAGTGGGCCACCTGCAAAATGCGCAGCGTACAAATTTAGGGTTCGCGATCTCTTTTTAACCGGATGTCATGCGCAAGCTATACGCCTCGATCGGGAGAGCGGCTTTGGTTTTGTGACGGGAGGGCAGACAGGTGTGACTAGCAGGCTTTACTCGTGACAAACTCGCGGGTGGACCAGGGGACGGAGCAGTACTGCATTCGACGTAACGCAAACCAACAGTTTGCGTTACATCAGCGTGATGCAAAAAAAGGGGCGGCCTCTGCAGGCCGCCCATCAAGTTCAACTCCAGAGTTGAATCTACTAGAAACTGTAACGGAGCTGAATGCGTCCGGTACGGTTGGTTCCCTCATTCTCACGTGGCTGAGCAAAGTCGGTATTAAAGACGTTGCCGTCAGCCCAGTAGAGATCGTAAGTGAAACTCGGGCGATTGAGCACGTTGAAGAACTCAACCCGAACTTCGAAGCGATCACTCTCCCACCTTGTGAACGGGATTTTGAATGAACGGCCAAGGCTCAAGTCCAGACGATCAACGAATGGCGAACGCAGAGTGTTACGTCCTACGAAGCCACTGGTGATGGTCGGGTCAACGATGAAACGAGCATTGGCAGGATTAATGTCATTGCCGTTCACATCCGAAAACCCGGTCGGCGACGTTGTGCCATTGAAATCGTTTGAAAACGCCACTGTATCTTCCGGAGCGTTCGGGTTACCGATCGCCGGTCGATCATTAAACGCATTCAAGTCGCCGTTCAGATCGGCACCACCGATATATGCGGTCTCGACGTTTCCAGACTGAATACGATAAATCGTGCTCAGCGTGAAACCACCGAGAAGTGTGCCTCTCAGGCCTTCGCTAAACAGGCTGGAGGAGTTCCAAAGTCCCGCAAAGGTAAACCGGTGCGGCACATCGTAACTTGCAATTGAACGGTCGGCGCGACGGTTGAACGGATTCGAACCGACGCTGGTTCCGCCAGTCGTTGCAAACACTTCGCTGTTCGTGTTGTCAATCGCTTTCGAGAACGTATAGGACGCTCGATAGAGAAAGCCCTTGCTGAAGCCACGTTCGAGACGCGCCTGTAGCGAGTGATAATTAGAATCACCGCCATTAGTGCGGACCGTGATCGGACCACGGGCCGGGTTAAGGCGCACGTTGTTGACGCCCGGATTGACCTGCTCATTGATGAACAGGTGCGTTCCGCGGGAACCGACGTAAGCGAGATCCAGAATGTTGTTGCCTGGCAGCTCGCGTTGAATGCCGAGGTTCCAAACGTAAGTCATCGGATTGACCAGTTTCGGATCGACACTGTTTACGCCCGCCTGCGGGTTAATCGTTGGCGTCGCTGGCAGCGATTGCGCGCCAAAGTTGGCGAGGCCGCGGCCTGAGTTTGGAGCAACGGTGGTGCCGCCGAGCGAATTCGGGAAGGTCGCCACTGTGTTGCTCAGGATGTTGTTGAAAAACACGTCGTAGTTGACAGCCAAGCCGCCACGAATGACAGTGCGGTTCTCGCCAAACAAGCCTTCAAAGAACTTTGGCGAGTAGGCGAAGCTAAAGCGCGGGCCGAAGTTGTTGTTGTCCCGCTGCTGTTCGACGCGCACCAGCGGATCTGCGAAGAGTCCGCCGAACGCGGGGAATGGCGCGTTGTTTGACACGACGCCGTAGTTTTCGTAGCGAAGGCCGAGGTTCAGACTCAGGTTCTCGCGTACTCGCCATTGATCGTTGACGAAGTAGGCTTGATTCGTAACGTCTGATGTTTCAGCGCCATCACCGAACACTTTGGCGGCCGTGCCGGCTGGGCCCGAGAATCCCTGAACGAAGTTTCCAAGCGCAGTGAACCCGCCGCCATTGTTGTAAGACAAAGCTCCGCGCGTATTGATCGGAACTAGTTGCGTACCGCGTTGCGCCAGGATGTCGACGCCAAAGCGGAAGGTGTGATCTCCCATGGTGTGCGTGACTGTGTCCTGAAACTGGTAGTTCTTGAAATTACGACCCTGCGGAAAAACCGCATTGAGACCCACCGTCGAAATGCTGCCGGTGTTAATCGTGATCGTTGGACCACCAGCAGACAAGGCCGGGTCGCGCGGCGCAAACAACACATCGAATCCGGCGCGACCAAAACGAAATTCGTTTGTGGTCATAGCCGAGATTTGACGCGTGTAGGCAGCGTAGAAACTGTCAGCAACACCAGGAACGTCAACTTCAAAGCCGGGAAACTGACCGCCGGCGACGTTGTTTGGAAACTGGTTGTTGAAGATCTGATCGTTTCGCAAATAACGGAACGACAAGCTGTCTTTGCTGGTCGGAGTCCAGTCAATGCGGGCGATGTAATCGTCAGTATCAACTGGTTGCGCACTCTGGCGAGCCGCGACGCCGAATGGAACCAGCGTGCGATTCGGAGTGCCTGCGGCTTCAATGCCGATATTCCGATCGGATTCCGCCGCGAGGAACGTACCGACGATTGCCAGGTACTGATCCAACGCCGGGTTTTGGCCCACCGGCACCATCGCGCGCAACTGGGCGGCGCCGGCAGCCGTTGGCACGATTGCCGTACTGGATACACCACCGGCACGGAAGAGATCTCTTTGGAAGGTGCCAAAGAAGAAGAGCTTGTTCTTCTTGATTGGACCACCAATCGAGAAACCGAATGTGTTTTGGTTAAACTTCGGTGTTTCCGTCAGTCCTTCAATCGCGATCTGTCCGGGCGTGCGCGATGAAAGAGCTGAATTTTGGTTGATGTTATAGACCGAACCGTGAAACTCGTTAGTTCCCGATTTGCTGATAACGTTGACCACGGCACCGCCGGCGCGACCGTATTCCGCGGAAAAGTTACTTCCGAGGATGGTCACTTCCGAGTAACCATCACGAACTGATGGCTGATACGACTGACCAGTAATCGAGTTGTCGTTATTTTCGAGACCGTCAATCAACTGGTTGTTGGCGCGCGGGCGCAGTCCATTGATTGAGAACTCCGTTCCCTGAACGTTGCCACCGGCGAGTGCGCCCGGATCAGTGACGCCAGGAAGGGTGAAAACGAGGTTTACAGGGTTGAGGCCAACCACCGGAAGTTCAGTGATCTCACGGCTATTGAGCGTGTTGACACGTACGCCATCCGAAGTCTGAAGTTCGATAGCGTCGCTCGAGCTGACCGTTACCACTTCCGACGGATTACCGACTTCCAGCGCTGTCGAAATATCAGCGGTTTGGGCGGCAGCGACGAGGATGCGCTCACGTGTCGCAGCTTTGAATCCGGTCGCGACGATGTCTACGCGATAAGTACCGGGATCGACCGCGTCCAAACGGAAGGCCCCATCGGACTGGGTCGTCGTTTCACGAACGACTCCGGTTTCAGTGTTAGTTATCTTGACCGTGGCGCCGGCAACAGCAGCAGCGTTTTGGTCGACAATAGTTCCCACGACAAAACCCTTACTGGTTTGCGCGAGTGTTGCTGAGCTGAACACAAAAAGTATCAAGCTCAAGCTTGCGATAAATCTTAGTCTTCTCATTCTCTCTCCTTGTTCTGTAATTCAAAAAGGGCTATGCAGTGCGTGGCAATGCAAGAGCCACTTCCTATTTTCCGAATTATTTCTGGAGTCGTTCGGTGTCCACCCTGGTACGAAAATTCGGATCACGAACGACGGGTTGGGGAGTCGACGCAGAAGATGGAGTGCAACGATCGTGCCTGCTCGTTCACCCTCGCGAGAGGCCGTTTCGTCACACCGGTCGGCCCAGTCGTGGACCGAGCTCGGCGTTTAGATTGCGAGATTTGGATTTAATCCGAGTAAGAGTTTTTCTTCCGGATTCTTTTGCGCGATCGTGATCTCGCTTGAAGGTTTGAATTACATTTTTTCGGTGAGGTGCGAAGATCTTTACGGAGACTGCTGGGCGCTCACCCGCCGTATCACGCGCCACACGAAACCTGTTAGCACACGCGAGGTGTTCTGGGAACCAAAGATCGAAGTGATTAACGTTTGCTGGGCGCGGCGTTCGAGGTCAGGCTTTGACGTTATGGGTATGGGGCGGGCGGCTGAAGGTATAGCTGGTTCACGCGCGGGCGAAGTCGATGTAACCGCGTTCCGGATCGGTGGAAACGAGACGAACGCGTGTCTTGTCACCCACGCGAAGCCCTCGCTCGCCGCGCATCACGCGCCCATCAACCGGTGGCGAAATCAGTCGGGCGAAAGTTCCCTTCTCCGTGGCGCCGGTAACTATTGCGTTAAAATGCTGGCCAATCTTGTCTTGCAGCAAAACTGCCGCCGCTACCTTGCGCATCTTCCGTTCAACTTTGCGCGCCGCATCGCCGCGCTGATTACAATGCTCGGCAATCTTCTCGAGCTCTTCATTCTTATAAGGCGCAGGTTTTTTTTCGAGCGCGGCCTTCACGAGTCGCTGCATTATCAGGTCAGGATAGCGACGATTCGGCGCCGTGGAGTGAGTGTAATCCTGTACGGCCAAACCAAAATGCCCTTCACCTTCGCTACCTCGCGTTTCGACGGCATACTCACCAGGGCCAAGAGACTTAACCACCGCCAGCGACAGGTCGGCAAAGTGATCTGGATCTGCTGTCTTTTGCCGCTGGAGAAATTCGGCGAGCGCTCGCGAGTCAGGATCAGCGGGCAATTTCTCGCCCAGGTCTTCCGCTATCTCTACAATGCGCGACCAATACTTTGGCGTTCGAACAATGCGGCGCAGAGATGAGCGGCCGGCGTCCTCCAGAAACGTAGCCATTGAAACATTTGCGGCAATCATGAAGCTGGCGATTAGCTCGCGCGCTCCATTGGGTTCGACCACGGACAATTTGGTAACCTTTCCCTGATCGTTTACGACCGGGTTTGCCTGAATCGTACCCAGCTCGAGCGCTCCCTGTTGCACGCGCAGTTCGGCGAGACGATTTGCAATTTCAAACTGCAACCTGATTTGCGCATCCAACCCGGGCACAGCCGCAACCTTCGGAGGCATTTCCCCTTTCTCATCGAGCCATTGGCCGACCGATTCATAAGAAAGTTTTGCCTTACTCCTGACTACTGCCCGATAGATTTCGATTGACTTCACGTTGCCATCAGGCGCCACCAGCATTTGAGTCACCACTGCGAGCCGATCATGCTCTGGGATAAGGGATGTCAGGTCGTTTGAAAGCTCCTCCGGCAGCATTGGAAAAGTCTTAACGCCGGTATACACGGAGACGCTGTTCTCGGCAGCGTGCCGATCAATGGGCGAACCCTGCGGCACAAACGCATCAACATCGGCAATCGCGACTAACAATCGCTTATCACCGTCGCTAAGCTCTTCCGCGAATTCCAGCTGATCAAGGTCACGCGACTCGCGATTATCAATTGATGACCATAAAAGTTTGCGAAGATCACGGATGGCATCCCTGGCCGCAATTGAGGGCGGACTCGAGACGATCTTATCAACTTGCTGCCGCACCTCGGCGTTAAGGCGCGGCTCAAAGCCGGCTTCCATCACTGAGCGATGGGCTATGGCGACGATGTCTATGGCATTGGAATGGTCTCGTTGTTTTGGCATGCAGGTTCTCAGTATAGCTCAAGCTCTTCCATGGGACCGCGGACGTTCTCACCCCCCTGTCGTCAGAACCGCATGCGTTAACGGGCGGGCCAGTCCACACTTAAGGGAACTTGTTCGCGCATCGCCTTCATTGCGGCGATGGCACCCGCGGTCCCAGTCATGGCGTCAATCAACAGCCGCTACGCCTTTGCAACAACTTTCGCCTACTATCCGATTTAGTGAAGATTGAAGTGATCATTAACGCGGGCGCGGGCGCTGAAGGAAAAGAGGTCATCCCCGACCAATTGGTCGAGATGTTTCGGGCTGGCGGCGTTGACGCCCATGTGTCTCTGGCCGACAGCGGTGAAGAGATCATTGAATTGGCCCGACGCGCCGCAACTTCCGACGCGGAAGTGATCGTAGCCGGCGGTGGTGACGGAACGATCAGTTCTATCGCGGCGGAAATGATCGACACTAACAAGTTCCTGGGAATTTTGCCCCTGGGAACGCTGAATCATTTCGCAAAGGACCTGCAGATTCCGCTCGAACTCGAGGAGGCGGTGCAGACTATCATCGCAGGCCATACTACTGAAGTAGACTTTGGGGAAGTTAATGGCCGCATCTTTTTGAACAACTCGAGTCTCGGCCTCTATCCCAACCTCGTCCGCGAACGAGAAAAAGAGCAACGACTCGGTCGCGGTAAGTGGCCGGCTTTTGTCTGGGCTGGCCTGTCAGTGCTGCGTCGTTACCCGTTTCTCGAAATTCGTTTGAGCGTTGAAGGTGAGCAGTTAACTCTCAAGACGCCTTTCGTTTTCATCGGCAACAATGAATATCTGATGGAGACGCTTAACGTCGGCGGCCGCGCGCGTTTGGACACCGGCAAGTTGAGCCTCTATGTGACAAATCGCGTGGGCCGGCTCGGATTGATCCGGCTCGCGTTGCGCGCATTGCTGGGAGGCCTGCATCAGGAAAAGGATTTCCTCGCACTGCAGGCGGAAGAAATTTGGCTGGGAACAAGACACCGGCGTATGCGCGTTGCGCTTGATGGAGAAGTCACGGTGATGGCGCCGCCGCTACAATACCGCATTCATCCGCGCGGGCTGCAGGTACTGATTCCTGAAACCTGAGTTCAAAGTAAGACAGACATGGTCTGTCTTCTTGAATGAGAGACAGGCAGGATTGCCTGTCCTACTTCGACGAGTTATGAGCACAATCGTTCACCTTTCTGATCTCCATTTTGGACACATCGACCCTGCGGTAGTTGAGCCGCTAATAGCGACTGTCACTCGACTCGATCCTGATCTGGTGGTCGTGTCCGGCGACCTGACCCAGCGCGCCCGCTCATACCAGTTTAAGGAAGCACGCGCCTTCCTGGATCGCTTACCAGGACCGCAGGTGGTAGTGCCGGGTAATCACGACGTGCCATTGCACAATGTGTTTGCTCGATTCCTACAACCGCTGCGCAAGTATCGCCGCTACATTACTGACGACCTTTGGCCGTTTTATTCCGATGACGAGATTGCGGTGTTGGGAGTAAACACTTCGCGTTCACTCACGATCAAAGGCGGGCGCGTGAATGAGATGCAAGTGGCACTGATGCGCGATAAATTATGCCCGCTTGATGAGGAACTAGTAAAAATACTGGTCACTCACCATCCTTTCGATTTGCCAGAAGGCCACGACGAGCGTCAGCTAGTGGGTCGCGCGCGAATGGCCATGGAAGCGCTGGCGAGTTGCGGCGCGGATGTCTTCCTGGCAGGGCACCTGCACATTAGTCATACATCGCATAGCGCCAAGCGTTACCAAATCAAAGGCCACTCGGCGCTCGTGATCCAGGCCGGCACTGCGACTTCTACGCGCGGCCGCGGCGAAGCAAACTCGTTTAATGTGATCCGCGTGAACACGCCGCAAATAACCGTAGAGCGAATGGAGTGGAACATTGGAAGCGCGGAGTTTGTCCCGGCGAGCACGGAGAATTTCAATCATACTGTTGATGGCTGGATAAGAGTTTGAACTTAGACGCGCATTCCTGTCTGTCCTGATTCAATGTAAAAGAAAGACAAGATTGCCTGTCCGACTGCGATTGTGAAGAACCAGATCCATCCAAAGACTTTCGCCGGGTGGCAACTTGCTGTCGGCCTGTTGGTCTTCGCGGTCATGACCGTAATCGTGGGTGAGCTCGGCGAACGCATCGTAAGGGAAGATCAGTTAACAGCCGTCGATGCAAAGCTCAGCACGTGGCTCCATGCAAACAGGTCTCAGACCTTAACTCGGGCGTTGCGCATTGCAACCGGGCTGGGTTCAACCTGGTGGGCAATCTGCACGGCACTAGCGTTTGGTATTTTCCTGATCTCGCGGCGTCAACTTTATTGGCTCGCCGCGTCCTGGCTGTCAGTATTTGGTGGGATGTTACTCAACATGCAGTTGAAGTCTGTATTCCATCGCGCCCGCCCTTCCTTCCACGATCCGGTTCTTTCGTTGACCGGTTACAGCTTTCCCAGTGGCCATACGATGGCCGCGACAGTCCTCTACACGATATTGGCTGCGTACCTCGCAACGCATGCGAAACATGGTGTCACACGCGCGCTCGTCATTATCGCCGCGGCGATCCTAATCATCATCGTTGGGTTTAGCCGGATCTATCTCGGGGCACATTATCTTAGCGACGTGTTGGGCGCGATGGCCGAAGGGCTGGCCTGGTCGACGCTTTGTCTGGCGCTCTTTCACACTGCGCAGCGCCATCGTGCGGGCAAAAAAAAAGCAGGCTGAAGATTGCTCTCCAGCCCGCCAAGAAGTTCGCGCGTGTGCGCAAACTAAAACTGATAACGAAATGCGAATTGCATAACGCGACCCGCCTTGGTTTCGTTAAGCGGAGTTTGGGTGGCAGTGAATCTGCCGAAATCCGCCGTTGGATTAGGATTACGCAGAAATGGATCTGACGGTAAACCCAAGTCAGCGATCGAGTTCGCATCGAAAAACTGCGTATTAGTTACGTTGAAGACTTCCCACCGGATTTGGAGCGCATGACCTTCCCAGGGCATGTTGAAGTTCTTGTAAAGACCGCTGTCGAGCGAGAAGTATCCTGGTCCGCGCAGGACGTTGCGATCGCCCACTTCGCCCGGTCGAGCATTGCGGAATGACGCCAGCGCAGCTTTCGCGTTGCTGAAGACATTAGGACTTGCACCTCGCGTTGAAACTGCGTCCAGCGGACGAACTCGAACGCCATTTGATTGAACGTTCCAGTTAGTGGCCCAGCGGCTCGCATCAAAGGGTGTCTGGAACGGGAGACCACTATTCCAGCGGAAGATACCCGTCAGTTGCCACCCGCCAAGAATTCCATTGGCGACGGAGTTCGAATCGCCAAAAAACCGCTTGCCGCGACCGAAAGGCAACGCGAGAGACCAGTTGGCGTTTACGATGTGACGCGCGTCGAAGTCGGAGCTCGCGTAGTTCTGGTCCGGATCGAGCGCGTTGACGATAAACGCCGTGGCGTAAGCAGTCGAGGCCTGCAACCCGGAGGCGTTGTCCAGCGAATGGCTCAGGGTGTAATTGACGTCAAAGGAGAAATCATTACCCAAACGCTGCCGCAGGCTAACCTGCAGCGCGTTGTAGTTTGAACGAGCAAACGTACCGAAGCTCGAAAGCGCTGCAAACTGTGGCTGGTAGAACATGTTGTTGAATTTGGCCGGGCCGCCTCCAAAAGGACAGGTGGAGCAGGTTGGACTGTCATCCCACAGCAACTGTATGAAGGTGTAGTCAGTGATACCGGCGCCGCCCAAACCCGGGGCAGCGATAAACGCGTACGCCGCCTGGGTTGGCGTCAGCGACAAATCTCCCCACCACTCGGGCATGAATGGGAAGAGGTTATTGAAATAAGGAATGTCCGGGACCGCGTTGATCGGCGTGTTTGCGTAGCGATGATCCACCAGCTTGTTAATCGCCTCATAGTATGTGAGCTGCGATTGCGGATCACGGATGTTGTTCAACTGCATGATGTCGCGCGAGGCAAGCAGGTTTTTCGCGAAACGGCCAACGTAGCTCGCTTCCAGGGTTAGTCCCCTACCTAATTCGCGTCCATACGACAGGTTGAAGCTGTAGTTATAAGGAGTGGTCAGCGTATCGTCCAGCGATTGCTCGATGCGCTGGTCCTCGTTTGCCGCGATGGTTAACGGGAAAGCGAGTTGATTCGCGATGGTGCCCACATTGCCGCGGACGCTTGGGTTTGGTCCGGTGAATAGTGGTCCAAGGCGATCGCTCACATTGAATGTGTTTGCCGAGTTCCCCTGACTGCCGGTAAAGCCGAGGACCGAGTTCAAATCGAAGGTCACGGCCAATTGGCTGCCAATGCGATCGTACGTCATGCGCCAGCCGCCGCGAATAGCGCTTTGGCCGTTGCGTCCGATCAGGCGGCTGAACCAGTTATCCCCGAGGTCTGGCGACCACGCAAAAGCAATTGCCGGGGCAAAGTTGTTCCAGTCCTGTTTGTAATAGCCGGGACGATTGTTTGCCTTTCCGGCGAGGTCAAAAGTGATCGGCGCATTGAAGGGAATACCGTTGAAGGAGCTGGCCTTTCGCTGATCGAAATAGGCGCCGAGACTTGTGGTCGGCTTAACCTGAACTCCCTCCGTCTCATAGACGGGGGTTGAAGTTCCGTAACGAAGTCCATAGGTCAGGGTAAAATCCGGCCGGATGCGCCAGGAGTCCTGCCCATAGAATTCATACTCTTCCGTGGCGAAGGTTCGTTTGGTCGGCGTGCCGGAGGGTTGAAGGGCGCCGCTCTTATCGTAGACGAGGTTTGCCGAAAACTGTGAGAAGCGTCCGATGACGGCCGTCAGCGCATCACGCAGATCTGTTTCACCGCCACCGACGACGTCGTTGAAAATCGGATCGCCGCTTCCGTAAACATCAAAGATTACGGAATCACCGGAGAAATCGTAGTACGAAGGGTTGGCAACCGCATCGTCGAAGGAGCCGGCGAAGGTGGTACGGTTATTACGAATCAGCCGAACGTTACCGCCAAATCCCCATGTATGATTGCCTTTGATCCACGATACATCGTTCACGAAGTTGTGAACCGGCGTCGTGCGACTGAGCGAGCGCGTGAATGCAACCGGCGTAAAGATAAACCGGAAACTGACCAAATTCTCTGTTGAATCGCCACCGTCCGTAAAGGAAGCTCTTGACAATCCATAAGTGAATCGATTGACGAAGTTGTTGGAGGCAGTCCAGGTATGGCCCACAGCAATAGCTTTCGGATGGTTCCAGAATGTCGGGGCAATCGTGTCAGGAAACTGCCTCACCTGAACGATTGTGTCGTTTTGATAGGCACCGCGAACGAAGAGCGTCTGACGATCGGTAAGATTCATGTCGAATCTTCCGTGATAGACATTTAGTTTCGTTGGGGTCGTGGCGTTGAAACGAAAACCGCCGGTATTAAGTCCGTCTCCCAGAGTATTGTCGTTAGCGCGATATTTCAGGGCCGCAGCATTGAGCACTGTCAGCGCTGCCGGATTGATGCCGGGCGAAACGCCATTTACGGCAATGTAGGCGGCGTTGATTTCCGCTGGCGTCAAACAGCTAACTCCTGCTGGAGTGCCGGCTGGACAGCCAACATCACTCGCCCCGCTATCCGTAAAGTAGCGGACGATTCCCTGACCTAAAGACGGGAGGGGCACTTCGCGAACTACCGAGGTCCCAGTCGCTTCCCGGAAACCTTCATAGGTTCCGAAGAAATAAGCCTTGTCGCGTTTGAGCGGCCCACCAATCGAGCCGCCGAAAATATTTCTGAGGAGCTGCGGACGCTCGACACCCGCCGCGTTGTTAAAGAAATCGTTGGCGGACGTAATGGTGTTTCTGTGGGTATGAAATAGCGACCCGTGAAATTCGTTTGAGCCGGATCGAGTAACCAGTGAAACTTGCGCGCCCGAAGATCGACCCGCATCCGCATTTGGATTCGTAGTTGTTACACGAAACTCCTGTAAGGAATCGCGGGTGACTCGGATGACGCTGGCAAATGCTTCGTCGGTGACTACGTCCAGACCGCGCTGTTGTTCGTTTACGTCAATACCGTCAAGAGTCACATTTGCCTGGTCGGCGCGGCCACCATTCACATAACCAGTGCGCGTAACGCCGGGCTGAAGCGACAAGAGACCAACCACGTTGTTGGCGTTGAGCGGAAGGTCAACGATGCGCTTTCTTTCGAAGCTCGTTCCCAGCGTAGCGTCGCTGGTGTTCAGTACTGCTTCAGAACCCGAGGTGACGTTAACTACTTCGGAAACCAATCCGGCCTCGAGAACTGAGTTGACCTCAATTGTGGTGTCAACCAAAGCCTGGATATCTGAAATTACTGTTTTCTTGAAATTTGGCGCTTCGACCTCAAGCCGGTAAGTGCCCGGCGGCACTGCGGTGAAGATATAGTCCCCGTTATCAGTGGACGTCTGCGTCCTACTGAAGTTTTTGTCCGCGTCGGTGAGAGTTACATTGGCATTCGCGATTACATTTCCCTGCTGGTCTTTGGCAGTTCCCTTCACTGTCGCGCGACCTGTCTGCGCGTAAACGGCACTACCAACCATCAAAAGCATCAGCAAAGCTGCAAAGCTTTTCGAACAGAAAATCTTTCTCATGTCGCCTCCTGGAGTTTGCGGTTTGATCTGGACAAAAAAGGATTGCGCTCGAGCAAAGGGCAATCCAAATTGGTACTGGGAACTGGTCTCGGTCATCCGGTTGAAAACCATTGGCCCGATTTCTTGAAGAGTGCACGAAGTTTTAGGCATATCGCGTTCCACCGCAGCATCCGAGCTATGTTGTTGAGAACACTTAGCAATTTGCGGTGAATTCCGGCCCGATAAGGGATTTTCTTAACCATAGAATCCAAAGCTTTGGGGGCGAGTCCAAAATTTTGGATCGCCATAACTTTCGCGTCCAGCGAATGGCGCGCTTGCTGGTCATGAATCATCAATCGAAGAGTGACGGCGGCGACGCTTGCTGATCGAATTGATCATCTACCTGAGGAGCGTCAACTGAACCACAAAACTACCCGAAAGAGTCGCTCCGAATTAGGACCCGGTGGCTCAACTCGTACTCACGCGAAGGTCGCGATGCCGAAAGGAATGCGATGTAAAATGTCTGGCATAGAATGTGGCAAGCAGTCTTCACCATCTTGCTTGCGCACGCTTGAGGCGGTTGGATATAACGCACCCAATCGGGCGAGTGCTGAATGTGCTCGCCGTGCGCTAATGGGCGCACCTCATAACAACTCCAAGTTATGAGTCCAGGGCGTTGCTGGTGTGAGAACAGTGACGCCTTTTATTTGGTCGATTTTCTTTTCAGACAAAAACTTCAGTTTGTCGCCGCGGACGATAAGGACGACAAGGTGAGACTTGCCGGATAACAAGCTAACGCGACGATTTCCTGGGTCCCGTTTGACAGCAATTATTTGGTACGTTAAGTTTACCGTTTGCTGCGTGCGTAGAGACCTTGTCCATCTCAGTCCCGTTCGTCTAGTGGCCTAGGACACCGCCCTTTCACGGCGGCGACACGGGTTCGACTCCCGTACGGGACGCCAACAAACTAAATTACAGACGCGCTAGGTTGCGTGAACAATCGCATCCTTTTGCCGTGCCGCGCGATACAGGGGTTAATCCACCAAAACATTTATCGACCCGATTAACCCTACCCAACGTTAGCCAGGCGACTACGAAATCGACGAACCTTCGCCAGATTCCCGCAATCCTGCATGCAGCACCATTGGCGGCTCCTGTTTCTGCTTGTATCTTCAAACAGCCAGCCGCATTCTTCGCCACCACACTCTCGCAGGCGCGACAAGTCCCCAGTAGTCAAAAGCTCAGCTGCCGAATGGGCTATCGACCAGAGCATCCGATCCAGCGCAGCTTCGCTGCCGACCCATTCCCACGTAAACCCAACCGCCAGATGAGTCAGCCTTTCATGAGACCGTGCTCCCAATAATTCGTCATTCACGATCTTCAGATCAACCTTCTGCGGTCGGCGGCCTGTCATTGTTGCCTTGCAGATGCGGTAGAGTGATTCCCGCAACGCAATTGCACGGTCAAACACTTCTCTTGCTTCCGCCGCATTTCGCTTGCCTGCCTTAATCAAGCGTCGGGCTTCTATCGCTGTGACGATGCCCGAATGCCTGCTCCACTCCACCAAATCTGAATACTCTCCGAGCTTGTCGCCCACCACCAGACGGTTGATTGAACCTGATTCCCTTCGCGGCGAATCGCTCCTTCGTCCGTCGACTGTGTTAATAAAGTCCAGGCACAATCGACCGCCTATCAGCCTCATGTCCGCTGCGGATGCTGGAATTGCTTTCATAATTTCAAACGGCTCTCACTCTCCTGGTAACCAGTAAACGTTTATTGACAGGTTACCAATGTTCCTCTTAACATATAACCTCCATCAGCCATATTAGCCGGTTACGGAGGTCGATTGTCAAATTTACGATCCGACCAGCAGAACGAAGGAGAAAAGTTATGAATGCAAGAATCTGGCACGGGGTCACGCCTGGTTCAAAGGCCGAGCAATACCTCGTCTATCTCAACGAGACAGGAATTCCCGATTACCGAGCCACTGAGGGAAATCAAGGCGTATATGTTTTGCGGAGAATTGAAGAGAGCCGGGCGCACTTTCTGCTGCTCACGCTCTGGGATTCACTCGATGCCATCAAGCAATTTGCGGGTCCTGACTTTGAGAAAGCCAGGTACTACCCCGCAGACGATGAATATTTGCTGGAACGAGAGCTGACCGTCGATCACTACGAAGTCGTGGGCAACTCCAAGACGTAAATTGGACTTAAATGCCACGCCTTGAGTTCCAACTGCTTTCTTGAAGATGACAAATGCTTTCGAACCAAGCGTCAAATTCCAGCTACACGACGGGCCGGAACCGCCTGCTGACCCTTCTTGCCTTCGCCTGCATTTATTTGGTTTGGGGTTCAACTTATTTGGGGATCCGGTATGCGGTGGAAACTATTCCACCGCTCTTTGTTGCCGGGTTCCGGCATCTGATTGCCGGTGGACTGCTGTTTGGATGGTGCTGGTGGCAAGGACTGCGTCCCGTTAGACAACAATGGTTCGCGAGCATCGTGCTCGCGGTATTATTTTTCCTGATCGGTCATGGCACACTACATTGGGCCCAGCAAACACTTCCTTCCGGTATGGCTGCGTTCTTAATAGCGACCGAACCAATCTTCGTCGCGATTATCTTTACGGCCACCCGACGCGCCCGAATTACTCCGTCACTATTAATAGGTTTGTTGCTCGGATTACTCGGCGTCGCCCTGATTATGGGCGCCGACTTCAGAACCGGTCGCTCCGATATGCTAGGTTCATTCGCCGTTCTGATCGGCTCGGCGTCCTGGTCTATCGGGATCGTTTATTCACGAAGTGCATCGCTGCATCCTGACTCCCGCATGGCGGCGGCAATGTCGCTGCTGGCAGGCGCCGCGTTGCTGTTACTTTGCGGGACATTCACCGGAGAGGCAGCCAGACTTAACTTCGCTTTGGTTTCGCTGAAATCCCTCCTGGCCCTGGGATATTTGGCAATCGCAGGTTCACTGGTGGCTTACTCCGCCTATTTCTGGTTGTTGGACCGTTTTCCGCCAACCCTAATTGCAACCCATACCTACGTTAACCCGCTGGTAGCGTTGATTCTTGGCTGGACTATCGCCGGAGAGGTCCTTACGCCTGGCTTCGTGTTCGGAGGTGTGGTCATTATCGCTGCGATCGCTTTGGTGGGCCGAGCGACGGCTCGGGAGGGTCAAGCGACGACACCTCCCGAGCAGGGGCGTCCACCAAGTAACAGACCTCTATCGCCAAGGCGATGAATTGAATTTTTAAAGCGTTACTCAATTGATGCAGCGTTCAAAGAAGATATAAAGCCGCTCCCACGGCTGATCAATTCAAACGGAAGAGGCTGTCTAAACGTTTTGTCAGACAGCCTCTTCGTTTGCGTCTCCATTAGGAAGGGCTAATTCTTATCCGCGCGGTTGCCAATCTTTGATGTCCTTACTGCGGGCAGGAGTGTTCCCGGACTTTGTACTATCCGATCGGGATCGATCCTGCCGGCCTTTCGTTTCCTTTTGACCTGAGCCGATGCGATCGTTGAGTCCCTTCGATCCCCAGCCAGCAAACCGGCCGAGATCGCTCCTATCGATTCTTGGCGCGAGTTCGCCAATTCTGCTACGTATCCCTGAAGACTCGCCCGGTACTGAGCGCACCGCTGCCCGTTCCAAGTGACGGTCGCCTTGACGGGTCGGTTCCGGTCTGTCGCGTATTTCCTTGACGGCATTGACCACATCGAGGCCAAATCCCACGGCCTCCCGTCGGCGCTCCGGCGATTTAAAGTATTGGCGGACCGCTGTTCCGGCTGCGGTTCCGGCCACAGCTCGCCCGCCCATCATGAGAAGGGGTAACAGGCTCGCCTGCCTTTGAGGCTGCGTCGCAGCCCCGCCTTGTGCCTGAGATCGCATATAAGCCTGCGCCCGAGCACGTTGGTACGCCAGCGCTCGTTCGTTCGCCGCAGTCTGTTGTCGTGGGTATGCTTCGGCCCGCGCACGTTGGTACGCCTGAGTGCGTCCGTAAGCAGTCTGTTGTCGTGGGTATGCTTCGGCCCATGCGCGTTGATACGCCTCAGCTCGTCCGTACGCCGCAGCCTGTTGACGTTGGTATGCTTCGGCCCATGCGCGTTGTTGCGCTTGAGCCCGTTGATAAGTCCCCGCTTGCCAACGCTGAACGGCCTGTGCTTGCGCACGTTGGTAAGCGTACGCGTCGGCTTGTGCGCGTTGGGCCCGCGCATACGCTGACTGAGCCTGAGCGTGGGGGCATCTGCAGGGACCGTAGTTTACGTATTGACCGCGAGCAATTGCCAACGGACACAACATGGTGATGACCAAGAGTAAGAGTCTTTTCATGTTCTTGCCTCGTTTCTAAATTGTCGGGAAATAAGGGGGAGATTCCTTCAGTGCATTAGAGTGCGATCCATGCCGCTAAGTTCCATTGAATTACGATAGGTCGCTTCTCTTTCACGGCGGCGACATGGGTTCGACTCCCGTACGGATGCCATGTCCTCCAGCATTTTGATACCTACTCCGGCGATAGGGTTAGGCCGTTCGAAATTCAAGACCAGCACAGTTGGGAACAAAAACGGGGGCAGTGGTATGCTCCGTTTGTTCCCTACCACCTGTCTGCCCTGATTTCCTTCGAGGTCATCGATCGATTGGAAAGCGGGCGAGCTACGTTCGTTACCGGAGGTAAAACTAATGGTTCATGAAATGATTGATGGAACGTATCGTCAAACTAATTTGCCGAATGAGTCACCGGAATATCTTGCAAAGCGCGAGGAGCTGCGGTTGGCAGAAATTGAATTAATGAAGCAACGCGAACGATGCGCGGGGATGAGGCGGGGCTTGCCAGAAGGTGCGACGATTTCTGATTACGAATTCCTTGAAGGACCGGGTTCTCCCGACGACGGCGATGAACCGACCCGAAAGGTACGGCTGAGCGAACTGTTCACTGCGGCGGATCGTGCGGTCGAGATCTATCAGATGATGTACGGAAAGAAACAAACCAGTCCATGCCCAGTGTGTACGGCCTGGCTTGATACCTGGAATGGAGTTGCTCATCACCTCGCGCAAAATATTGACGTGGCGGTCGTCGCTGCGGCTGATCCAGCTAGCCTGCGCGGGTACGCGCGAACCAGAGGTTGGGACAAACTGCGTCTGTTGAGCGCCGGCGACAGCACTTTTAAGTATGATCTCGGCAGCGAGGATCGTGAAGGAGAGCAGGACTCGACGATTTCGGTCTTTACTCGAGACAATGATGGCACTCTGCGCCATTTTTACAGTGTTCATCCTCGGCTGGCCGCCGACACCGACACGCGCGGCATTGATGAGTTTAATCCGATTTGGAATGTGCTGGACCTGACACCTCAGGGACGAGGCAATTGGGATGCGTCACTCGCTTACGGGACGAAGGTAGAGGCGGAGCGCGGCTGAGGCAGCGGCGGGCGCCGAGCATCTCTCGTTCACGTCTCAAAATAGATCGAAGAACCAACCGTATATCGCGCGGCCGGCGGCGGGCCACAGGCTGAACACAATGAAGCTGACAATTGCAAGAGCCAGGTTGACCATCCTGTAGAGTCCCCCCATGTAAAACGCGCCGACTATGACGCTGGCGACGTAACAAGAAAGGACGCCGAGGGCGTAGACAATTACCACAGCCCAGCCATTCGCATCCGCGAGGAAGTTGCGTATGAGAAGGACTGCAAACGCCGACCAGCCCGCCTGCAAGAAACCGCTAAGGACCAGTGAGGAGATCACATACGCGTCAAAACGGGAGTACAGATCCATGCGAAGGATTCGCTGGAACATAAGTAACACGCCGGAAGTCACCACCATCAGGATCCAGAAGAGCCAATAACCCTTCGCCAGGCGGAAAGCCATGGTCGCTTTGTCGAGGGGCCAAAGTACCAACGCGGTGAGCGCGAGGAAAACTAAGTTTAGGGCGTTCGCGAAAACGTAGTCGAACAGTTCTTTCTGATCCTCATGCAGTAACCAATTGGCGATCGCTCCCATAAATCAGCGTTCACTCCGTCTCAGCTCCCAATGGTTAAACGCCATTCACGTTGGCGGTCAGGGTTAATCGGTTTTTGGGCGCGGCCTGATGCGACAGCGAGGCTTTAGCCTTGTCGGTGAACTCTCTCAACTCTTTGAACTGTGAAGCTCTTTCTGCCTGGCTCAGAGACAAGGCCCACTTCCAGGCTGCTTCGTAGTCGTATATCCCTTTCCGTTTCTTCTCCACTTCAACTGCCTTGTCGGCAAACTCTTTGCCATAAAGTTTTTCCCAAATGTCGTACAGGATTAGGAAAAGAACTCTATGTTCATCCAGATGTTTTCCCTTCGGAATTCGAATGGGGCTGATCAGACGATGGCCAAACTCATGAATCAGTGTCGCCTTTTTAATGTCCAGTGGATAGCTGGCCCTTAGTTTCATCGGGCGGTCGCCATAACCGGACCAACTGACCCCCTCATACACAACCACGCTGATATCTTTCTCCTTAAATTTCAGGCCGGAGACACTTTCCATTGCTTCGATAATTACTTTGCCCTCAGCATTCCAGATAGCCTGATACTCGGCGGTGGCTGGAGCAAAAGTGTTTGATTCTGAAGAGAAACTAACCCGTAGCGCGGACTCTTGCGCAAACGTGAAGGATGTAAAAGCAACCAGTACGATCGAAAGAATTCCTTTCATGAAAGTCACCGTACATTGAATGTAAATGCACATCCCAAATGAGTCCTCGATCGTTTGGGGACTATTACTGAGTTCTAACTTTCACATTTCACCCCATCACTGCTTTACGCCAATATTCGCGTTCGGTAAGTCTGGGCACTATTTCCCTTCACCCGCCGTTTGCTTACCGCTCTCTGGCGCGTAACGCTCGTGCAAATTAACCGGGTCTCGTTTTTTGCGTAAACGTAAGTTAAGAAACTCAACGAACACTGAAAAGCCCATCGCGAAATAGACGTAGCCCTTGGGAATATGAACCGCGAAGCCTTCGACGATAAGCGTTAACCCGATGAGCAGGAGGAAACTTAACGCCAGCATCTTGATCGTCGGATGTTTGGCGACGAACCGGCCGAGGGGCGCGGCAAACAGCATCATGAAAGCTATCGCGAACACGACGGCAGCAATCATGATTCCGATTTGATCGACCATGCCGATAGCCGTGATGACTGAATCGAGTGAGAACACCGCGTCGAGGATGATGATTTGAATGATGATGCTGACGAAAGTGCCTTTAACCCGCGCCGAAGCATGACCTTCCTCGCCTTCGAGGCTGTCGTGGATCTCGAACGTTGACTTGCCGAGTAGGAACAGCCCGCCGAGAATCAGTATGAGGTCGCGCCCGGAAATCTCGTGATTTAGAACGGTGAATAGCGGCGCTATCAGGCCGATCACCCACGAGAGTGAAAACAGCAGGATGATCCGTATCACGAGCGCTAAAGCGAGCCCGATATAGCGGGCTTGGGTTTGCTGCTCGGCGGGGAGTTTACCCGCCAGAATTGAAATGAAGATGATGTTATCGATGCCGAGAACAATCTCCAGTGAGAGCAGCGTCAGAAAGGCAATCCATATCTGTGGATCAGAAATCCATTCCATAAAGTAACTTTTCCCCTTTTCGTCCCTATAATAACTCGCCGATAATAACTTGCCGATTGGCGATCGCCAACGCCACAACTGGAGAGGATCAGTATGAGCGAACTTCGAACCCTGTACCCCGAGATTGAACCTTTCGACACTGGACGTCTGCGGGTTTCTCCCGTTCATGAACTCTACTACGAGCAGTGTGGCAATCCCCACGGGAAGCCAGTCATTTTTCTCCACGGTGGACCAGGCGCGGGTTTGGTCCCTGACTATCGACGCTTCTTCGACCCTCAGGCTTACCGCGTAATTCTTTTTGACCAGCGTGGCTCGGGAAAGAGCACTCCTCACGCCGCTCTTGAAGACAACACTACCTGGCATCTCGTCGCCGATATCGAGCAGATACGCGAGCACCTTGGAATAGAGCGGTGGTCGGTGTTTGGCGGCTCCTGGGGCAGCACCCTCGCACTTGCCTATTCAGAGAGGCATCCTGAAAGAGTGACCGCTTTGGTACTGCGTGGGATCTTTCTCGGCCGGGAACGTGAGACGCGATGGTTTTATGAAGACAGCCAGGGCGCAAGCGCGATCTTCCCGGATGGTTGGGAAGATTTTGTTCGACTCGTTCCTGAAGAAGAACGACGTGACATGATTCGCGCTTACTATCGACTCTTAACGGACGAGAACGCATCAGTGCGGAAAGAAGCCGCGCATGCGTGGTCCGTCTGGGAATCGAGTGCATTGAAACTGATTCCAGATCAGAAGTTGATCGACGAATTTAGTGAACCGGAAACCGCGATCGCGCTGGCGCGAATCGAATGTCACTACTTCATGAACAATTGCTTCTTCGAAACTGACAATTACCTGCTGGAACATGTCCGTAGGATTCGAAAAATACCTGGCGTGATCGTGCAGGGTCGGTATGACATTATTTGTCCAATGACGAATGCCTGGGATTTGCATCGCGCCTGGCCGGAAGCGCGATTCGAGATCATTCCCGACGCCGGTCATGCTTCCATCGAGCCTGGCATTGTCGATGCACTCGTCAGAGCTACAGATAGTTTTCGGCAGACGTAGATTCCGCAGATTATGCTGCGAGACCAGATTTAGGTTCCAAAATACCTCACCCATGTCAGAGGTCGGGAGGCGACCGAGCGCAACCAGGCAATACTCCTGGCTCCAGCGGAGCCGAATGTTCCGGCAAGTTCGTTTCGCTCCGTTGTCGCGAGTAACAATCTTTTGGGTTCTCGTATTATATAAACATTACGTCCCTACGGGACGGGGACCGCGGCTAATCGTTCCCCCGAGACTGTTGAGCCGTTAGCTGCAAGGTTGTCATTCACGGGTGCATCGTCGTATTCACTAAACAGCATTGACATAACGACCAGTGACTCGAAGCCAACTTCACCTTTGATACACTCACGCAACACGCCTTCCGCCACGAAGCCTTCCGACTCATACAGATGCCTTGCGCGAACGTTATGCTCTTTCACGTCAAGCCACAAACGATGTGCTTTCAATTCCTGAAATGCCATTTGCTTTACCAAACGTAGAGCTTCCCTTCCATGACCTTGGCCCTTCTCGGTCACGACGATGCGCCGAAACTCGATGCTTCGGTTTATATCTGACAGGCCCGCGAGGATGATATAGCCGACTCGGCTGCCATCAGCAACGCGTTCGATAATCAGATGAGACAAATCTTCAGAGGTGAGCGCAGCCAGATGCTGCTCGCGCGCCCAGACAGTGACAAAAGAACTATTCTCTGCGCTCTGTTCTGCGCTTAGAACAAACTCGAGGTCATTTTCTCTCGTGCCAACCAATCGGATATTCATCGTTATAAAATCCAGAGAACGCCCTGGCCTGCGCTCCTCCCTCGCTTGACCACCGCCACGATCTGCGGTGATCTTGCATGGTATGAAGAAATCGATCAAGACATCGCTGATCGTGATCGCGCTGGCGTTGCTCGCCTGCCTCGTCGGCCTCGTCTGGTTCGTAACGCGATCGGACGATCCTGTTCGGGCGAGTGTCTCGGACATTTCCCAAGGAACGTCGTTCGAGGTGCACGTCGAAAGGCCTCGCATGGACCGATTCCTCGGCGGGATCCTCCCGACCAGGCTCGAAAATAAGCTAATTGGGGGCGAGCTGCGGTTCGATCATGCGAGCCCTGGCGCCAGGATTGGCAGCGTTGGACAGGATCGAATCGAGCTCAGCGCCGAGGGTTGGGACCTCCTCATCGAGATAGACGAGGAAGGGCGGATCGCTCCCGGGACGCGCCTCGTCTTTCCTATGGAGCTCGCGGAGGTAAAGCGGACGCTGCGCTGCCGACCGGCCGATCATCCCGTGGGCTTCCTCCGCACCACGCCGCGGGCCAGCTCAGGCGCGAACGATCACCGGCTCGAGGGCAGCTTCCTCGTCGAACTCGCCAAATGTGAGAACGCCGAGACAGGTAAAATCATTGATACGGAGGCCGGTGGTAATCCAGGACAGGCATGGCCGTCATCACCACTCACTCTGCGCGGTAGCTTCTCGGGGCCTGCTACACGCCCGTCGCCCGAGTCACATGGAGACCGCCCATAGAAACGCTCCGTCAGGAGCGAAATATTTATAGCGCGGTGCCTCATAAATATCATCGCTCCGTCCGGAGCGGAACATCGCGCTCCTGACGGAGCGCGGACGGTTGTTTTTGTCGTTGGCTATAAATATTGGCCGGCGGAGCGCCCGTTGTTTTTGCTTTTCACTTTTCACTCTTCACGGTGTCGGCGTTGCCGGCGTGTAGTAGATGCCCGCGCCCGGCCCCAATGGCAATCCCAGCAGATACCAGACGATTAAGAGCAGTGTCCACAGGATGAAAAAAGTCACTGAGTAGGGCAACATCGTCGCCATGATCGTCCCGATGCCCGCACGCTTGTCGTAACGCTGCGCAAAAGCGACCACGAGCGGGAAGTAAGACATCAGCGGAGTCATTATGTTGGCGACCGAATCCCCGATGCGGTAACCGGCCTGCGTCAACTCCGGCGAGTAGCCGAGGATCATAAACATTGGCACGAAGACGGGGGCCATCACTGCCCACTTCGCCGATGCGCTTCCTAACACAAGGTCGAGCAACACCGTGATGACGATGAAACTGACGAGGAGCGGAATGCCGCCGATGCCTGACGCGCGCAAGAGATCAGCACCCTTGACCGCTGTAATCACGCCGAGGTGCGTCCAATTGAAGAAGGCCACAAACTGCGCGGCGAAAAAGGCCAGCACTAGATACAGAGACATCGTCGACATCGCCTTCTCCATTGCCTTCATCACGTCCGAGTCGCTGCGAATCGTTCCCGCCGCGATGCCGTAAGCGAGTCCCACCAGCAAACCGCCGAAGAAGATGATCGCCACGATGCCTTTCAGGAAGGGCGAATCCAGGACGCCTCCCGTCTTGAGGTCGCGCAGAAATCCGCCGGCCGGGACCAGGCCCCACAGGATGATCCCGATCAGCACGAGCGCCATCGCGAGCGCGCACCGTAGCCCGCGCTTCTCTGCCGCACTCAGCTCCTTCAGTTCCTCCGGCTTTTCATCGCCGCGATACTCGCCGAGCCGCGGTATGACGACGCGTTCCGTGATAAATGTCCCCGCCAGCACGATGAGAAAGGCCGAGGCCGCCGCGAAGTAATAATTGGCAGCCGCCGTGACGACGTAAGGCTTGTCGATGATGCGCGCCGCTTCCTGCGTTATCCCCGCCAGCAGAGGGTCGGTCGGACCCAACAAAAAGTTAGCGCAGAAACCGCCCGACACGCCTGCGAACGCCGCCGCCAGTCCCGCCAAAGGGTGTCGTCCCACGGCGAGGAAGATCATCGCCCCCAGCGGAATCACCAGCACGTATCCCACGTCGCTGGCCATGTGCGACAGCACCCCCGCGAAGACGACCACCATCGTGAGCAGACGCCGCGGGGCCGATAGCACTACGGCGCGCAGCGTCGCCGAGATAAGCCCACTGCCTTCGGCCACGGCGATGCCCAGCATCGCCACCAATACGGTCCCGAGGGGCGCGAAGCCGGTGAAGTTCGTCACCAGCGAAGTCAGAATGCGATGCAGACCCGCCAGGGTCAGCAGACTCTCTGCCCGCACGACCTCTTTCGTTCCCGGATGCACGACCGATACGCCCATCCATGAGGTGACCGCTGAAAGGATGATGACGAGTAGGGCGAGAATAACGAACAAAGTTGCTGGGTGCGGCAGGATGTTCCCGGCTCTCTCAATGGCCCCGAGAAAACGGTTCATGAAAGAGTCTTTAGCGATGCCTTCGACTTTTTTGGTAGCTTTAGTTTTCACGCTTTCTCCCCCTCGATCCTTCGTCCTCAATTATCGAGTTCCAAGTTTTCACTCTTCACTTTTCACCCTTCACTTTTCACTCTTCACCCTCTCGGTGCCAAATATTTGTTCGGTACATTGCGGACTCTTAGTTCAGTCTCGTAGCGACTCCGGTACAAGTAGCGAAGATTGCTGTAGACGTCCTGCTCAGCGCGATGAAACTGTGAGTACAGACCGCATTGTGAATAGGAAATGGGAGTCACGTCCAGGACTAGCGTCTCCCAGTCCTGGCGGGGTCCCCACACTAATCCTTTAAGCCTGACATCGAGATCGGCGCCGGCCTCAACTAGTAGTTCCATCGCTGGCCGGCAATAATTGCGAATGCTATTGACGGCGTGGAAGATCGGTGTCTGACCTCCGAAGCCGTCTGCGTCGATATCGGCGGGAGCATCGACATTCGCACCAGCATCAAGAAGAACTTTTGCGCATCTTACGGAATTGAACTCCGCGCAAATGTGAAGCGGCGTCACGCCGTCGCAGCAGGTAAAGGCGCAGGGCACACTCAGCCTTCGATTAACGCTTCCGCTCTCGCCGTTCAGAATTCGTCGCAAACTCGCGTCATCATCCAACAGCAACGCTTCAATAAGAGGCTCGCCAATCGTCGCCCCAGCATCAAGCAGGACTTGAAGGCACGCCGCGAAACGCGAGGATCGCAGATAACCTTCAATCAGGGAGTGGATTGGTGTTTTGCCCTTGATGAGTTGGGTTGGGCTCGCCCCGGCGGCAAGAGCATCACGAATGCCATCAGGCGAGTGCACCTCGAATGCTCCCAGGTAATCAGCTTCTAAAGACATGCTGGCTCGGTTCTACTTTCTGGTTTATTCGGCAGCAGACCCACCCGCTACCGCGTGGTGGTACTGACCTCATTGCGCACGATTAAAGAGTCCTCACTTTTCACACTTCACTTTTTACTCTCACAGCTTTGTTGGATCTGAGAAACCTTCAATAAGCCAGCGTTCGAGGACTGCATTATTGTGCGATAGAAGAATCGAGGCAAGGATTGTGTGCAACTAGAAGAAGTCAGAACCGGCAGCGGACCGGGGTCCCCACGCGGGCTGTCCGTGGACCCCGGTCCGCTCCCGGTTCTGGATTCATCATTCACAAGGAGGCACGCTACCCACCCGCCACCGCGCGGTGGTACTGACCTCAACGCCAAACGCGCTTCCTCGATCATTCACTGACGATTAACGAGTTCTTACAACTCGCTTACAGACTCTTCAAATATTCCAACAGTGCCTTCTTATCCTCGGCGGAAAAGCTGGTGCCATAATTGTGGCCGCAGCGGCTATTGCCGGAATTCCGGTCGGAGCAATCGGTGGTCTTCAGCGTGTAATTGAATTTAGTCTGCTGCGCTGCCAGTCCTACCCTGTTGATGTCGTAGGCCGGCCCAACCATGAATTGGGATACGCGTTGGGAGTCGGGTGTCAACAGCTCGGTCAACGTCGGCACCGAACCATTGTGCAAATACGGTGCAGCGGCCCAGATGCCCTGCATTACCCGCGACTCGTAAGGAAAGGGTCCGCTCGCCGAAGTGGAACCCAGCCCGAATGGTTGCCATGTGTCTTTCAACTGCTCAGGCTTGCCCTCTTTTCCCGCGGGCAGTCCAAGTATGAAATAGTGCTGCAATATCGAACCGACCACCGCCAACTTCAGCACAGTGACAGCCGAGTCAACCGGTTTTAAGGGAGCGCTGCCGAAAACACCGGCACCTTCGAGCACTCCGGTTTTGACTTGCGAGCCCAACAAATTGATTTCGCGCGAATCGGTGCCGACATCGACAATCGGCGTAGCCCAGGATTCGTGGAACAAGCGGCGGAACTTGCCCTTCTTGATGCCGTGGCAGTCCTCGCAGCTTTGATTTCCTTGCGCCGCATCTTTCTGCTTGTAAACCAGCGCACCCCTGGCAACCAGGGCCTGGTCCAAAGGCCATGGCCACTTAGGTGGGCCAAGCTGCATAATCAGGTCTTCCAGCTTGTTTAGACCACGGAAGTTGGCTGAATTGTTTTTAGCATAATTAACTTTCAGAAATTTCCATTTGTCCTTGACCGGATGAAACTCTGCAAACACGCCAATGACTTCTCCTACATTGCGTGACAATCCGAATAGTTTGTTGCCGTTGGGTGAAAACCCCGGCCATTGGGTGAAGTCCTGCTTCGACGCATTCCATAAGAATGGATACCGCACCGGTACGTCGGCCAATTTGATGTTTTCGGGGATCATGTAGGTAGGCGGCGGCCCGATGTCCAAACCAGACACGCGGTTGAAGATCAAAGAAATTGCATCCGCGCGCACCGGCCCCCAGGGCGCATTAACCGGGAGCGAGCCTTTTACTATCGCGTCGTTAGGCAAAAACCAGGCGGCTACGGCATCGCGCAATTTCTTCTTAGCACTTGTGCTCGGAGTTCCACCCAGCACATCCTTCGCGAATTGATTGAAGGCGGCATCGTCACTGAGCACAGTAGCAACGGCAGTATTCAAATCACCGAAGAAACTTTGGAGGTCGGTGAACGCAGGGCCGCCGTCAATCCGGTAGGAGGTGCCGGCAACATCAATCTGGCGCGTGTGACAAGCAGCGCAAGTCATGCCCAGGTAGGTCGTGTTGTTGCCAGTATTGGTGGTGAACCCAACAGGCAACCCTGCCGGGCTGGCGGGGTTGGGTAAGTAGCCATATCGATCCAGATTGGCGGCCAGGAAAGGTTCGCCGTTAGGTTGTTTCAAGGCCCTGGCCCATTTTAGCGGAATCATCCGCGACCCCTGATCCTGGCTATAGAATTCGTTGCGCGTTTTGTTGTTCCACTGGCTCCCCTGATTCATCATTGTCGGCGCTGTTTGAGCAACTGTTTCCGCAATGGACGCGCCAGAAGCCAGCGTCAACAACACCCACAGCAAGCTTTTGAGACAAAGCATAGGTTCATGTTTCTTCATTTGACTCTCCAATCTGGAATATTCAACTGTGGCCCACGGAACACGACTTTCTATATGGCGAAATCGGATCGATAGAGAGTTGCTTTATGGCTCGAAGGTGTTTTGGTTTAACGAAATTCTATTCATGGTGTGAGCCTCCGTAGAAAGAAGTGAGAGAACGGCAGGCTTATATACCTTGTCGGGTTCTAATACAAGAATTCTGTGTAACGAATACTGGTGGAATTTGGTTGGCGTTCTTTGCGAGACCTTCGCGTCCAGTAGCGAACCGACGTGGGCCAGGCGGCCGTCATAACACACGACGACTCAAAATATTCTCGCTCCGTCAGGAGCGAAATGTTTATAGCCCACGGCGCCTCACAAATATTCTCGCTCCGTCAGGAGCGAAATGTTTATAGCCCACGGCGCCTCACAAATATTCTCGCTCCGTCA
>Ga0190265_10000037_pt1 | contig 159047 bp, 147 predicted proteins | sample Popmic124T_FD_133135 | JGI IMG/M metagenome (GOLD analysis project Ga0190265, IMG submission 133135) | Populus adjacent soil microbial communities from riparian zone of Indian Creek, Utah, USA - 124 T | ecosystem: Environmental > Terrestrial > Soil > Riparian zone | place: USA: Utah...
CCACTTGATCGCGTGGATGCCGAGCCGGTGCGCGAGCGGCGCGAAGATGTCGAGCGTCTCGCGCGCCTTCTCCTGCTGCTTCTGCTTCGGCATCGCGTCGATCGTGCGCATGTTGTGCAGCCGATCGGCGAGCTTGATCAGGATGACCCGGATGTCCGAGGCCATCGCGACCATCATCTTGCGGTAGTTCTCGGCCTGCCGGTCGTCGCGGCTCTGGAACGTGATCCCGGTCAGCTTCGTGACGCCGTCGACGAGCTGAGCGACTTCGTCGCCGAATTCATCGCGGACCTCGTCGAGCGAGGCGCTCGTGTCCTCGACGGTGTCGTGCAACAGCGCGGCGCAGAGCGTCGCGGTGTCGAGCCGCATCCCGGCGCAGATCTTCGCGACGCTGACCGGGTGGACGATGAAGTCGTCGCCGGAGGCGCGCCGCTGGTCGGCGTGGCGATCGCAGGCGAAGACGAACGCCTGCTCGACCTGGTCGCGATCGATCGGCTCGGTGGCCGCCGAGGAGTGCTCCTCGACGACGGCGAACAGGTCGCCGAGCAGGACGCGCTCGTGATCGCTCAGCCGCTCGACGGGACCGGCCGGAACCGGAACCGGCGCGCGGTCGACCGGATCCCGGTCGAAAGCGGGATCCGCGAGTCCGGTGCGCGGCTCCTTCGGCATGATCTGAGTGTAGACCGGCTTCGAGGCGGTTGACGAGGCGTCAACCGGCCTTGCGTTCCTCCGTCGTATCGGCAGCCGCGAGGTGGCGCTCGACTTCCGCGAGACGGCCTGCGTAGGCGCGGTAGGCCGTCGAACGGGTCAGATCCGTGCGCTCGGCGGTGCCTAGGACTAGCCGCGCGCCGGCGCCGGAGCGGTCCCAGACCGCCAGCTCGAGCTCGGTCAGGACACGGACGAGGCGGCCGCAGTGAGCGCCACCGCGCGGGTGCTGTCCGTTCCCGCGCAACGCGCCCTCCAGAGCGTCACCGGTGAGCTCCCCTGCCGCGGCGAGCGCGCGCCACAGCTCGACCAGCGCCGGACGGAGGTCGAGGCGATCGCGCCAGCAGGCCAGCGTGAAATCGCGCTCGGGATCGCCCCAGGCGAGGTGCGCTAGGCGTCCGCCGCGGGCAGCACCGTCCAACGCCGAGAGCGCTGCGGCGACCGGCGGCGGGTCGAGCACGAGCAGGTGCTCGAAGTCCGCGGCGAGATCGGGCCGCGCACTCAGCTCCTCCCATCCGACCACCGGCAGCGCCGGCGCGGCCATGCCGGCGACGAGCCGCTCGAGGCCGTCGCGGCGGCGGGCGACGTCGGCCACGATCACGGCCACGCTCTCACCGCTCGCCAGCAGATCTCCGGCGACGCCTGCGACGCCCTCCCCATGCCGGTCGCGGAGCTGCGTCGCGACAGCCGGTCCCGGTGCGGCGCACCAGGCGGCTGGGTCGGCAGCGAGCTCGGCATCGACGGCATCCCCAAGCGTTCGTTGCGGGGCCAGGTCCTCGACGACGCCGACAGGGGTCGGGCAGACCGTCTTCAGCACGACCCGTGCCTCGACGGCTCCGTTCCAGCGGTTGCGCTCGAGCGCGACGGCCACGTCGTGCTCGGCGGCGCCTGCCTCGGCCAGCGCGCGTTGCGAGGTGCGGAACGCCACGCCGCGTGCGCGGGCCGATCCACCGGCGAGCGTGAAGCGGGCGTGCTCGCGCTTCTCGCCCATCGCCGTGACGTGCTCGATGCGCGCGGCGGGAACGAGCAGCACCGGTGCGGGGTTGCCGGCGCCGAACGGGCCGATCCGCTCGAGCTCCTCGGCGAGCTCGAGGTGCAGCGCTCCAGCGGGGACGATCGCGTGAACCGCCTGGACGGGCAGCAGGTCGGACGGGGCGAGCGCCGCGCCGGCGTGCTGCGCGAGCGCGGCCCGGAAGTCGCCGATCCTGCCCGCCTCGATCTCTAGTCCCGCGGCCATCGCGTGGCCGCCGAAGCGCGTCAGGTGCCCTGCGGCAGCCCCAAGGCCGTCGTGCAGGTCGTAGCCGTCGATGCTGCGCCCCGAGCCGCGACCGCTGTCGCCGTCGAGCGCGATCACGACCGCGGGCCGGTGGTAGCGCTCGACGAGCCGCGAGGCGACGATCCCGACGACTCCCGCGTGCCAGCCCTCGCCTGCGACGACGAGCACTGCCGAGGCGAGCTGCGATAGGCACTGCTGCTCGGCTTCGTGGGTTATCCGCTGCTCGGTCTCGCGCCGGTCGTGGTTGAGCCCGTCGAGCTCGCGCGCGATCTCGTCGGCGCGGTCGCGGTCGTCGGTCAGCAGCAGCTCGAGCGCGGCGTCCGCGCGTGCCAGCCGGCCGGCGGCGTTGATTCGCGGGCCGAGCCGGAAGCCGGCCGAGCGCTCGTCGAGCTCCGCCGGGTCGAGCTGAGCGACCGCCATCAGCGCGCGTAGGCCCGGCTTGCGCGTTCGCGCCAGCTCGGCCATCCCGGCCCGGGCGATGCGCCGGTTCTCGCCGACGAGCGGCACCATGTCGCAGAGCGTCGCCAGACCGGCGAGGTCGACGTCCTCTTCGGCGCTCGCGGGATCGTGTCCCGCCGCGCCGCGCAGCGCCTCCGAGAGCTTGAACGCGACGGCGGCGCCACAGAGCGAGTCGAACGGATAGCCGCCGAGCGCAGGGTGGACCACCGGGCAGTCGGGCAGTCGGTCGCCGGGACGGTGGTGATCGGTCACCACGACGTCGATGCCGAGCGAGCTGGCCAGCGCGACCTCCGCGACGGCGGTCACCCCGCAGTCGACGGTGACGATCAGGCCGACGCCCTGCTCGGCCAGCTCGCGGACGACCGCCTCGGAGAGGCCGTAGCCCTCGGCCCGGCTCGGCAGCCGCCAAGCGGGCTCCGCGCCGATCGCGCGCAGGGCGCGCACCATGATCGCCGTCGAGCAGACGCCATCGACGTCGTAGTCGCCGAACACCGCGACACGCGACCCCCGGCGGACGTGGCCGAGGATCAGATCGCAGGCCTCCCCCATCCCGTCCAGCAGACCGGCGTCATGGCGCTCGTCGGCCGCGAGGAAGGCGCGTGCGGCGCTCGCGTCGCTCAGGCCGCGCCGCACGAGGATCGCCGCCGCATACGGCGACACTCCAAGCTCGTCGGCGAGCGCAGCGGCGCCCGCCACCGAGTACGGCTCGCAGGTCCAGCGGCTGACAGTGGGAAGCACCCGCCCATCCTGGCCTTCCAGGGGGACGGAACGGCTAGCCGTGTAAGGACCAAGCCTGGCAAGGAAGCAGGGCCCGTGGCGGGCGCCAGCCCGCGAGGGGCCGATGACGCCGCCAGGCGCCGGTCATTACACGGCTAGAGAACCTCGGGGCGGTGCTCGCCCTCGGTCCGCGAGCCGTACCACCACGAGAGCGCGAGCGCGCCGATCGCCCCGGGTATCGCGATGAAGGCCGAAGCGATGTCCGTGTCGCTCTGACCCGGCACCGTCAACCCGGAGACCACGAAGCCGAAGATCGCCGCACCGGCGATCGCGGCGAGGAACGCGCCGACGATCCCGCCGTAGAAGCGATCGGGCACCCAGACCGCGAAATGCCACAGCGCGATGCCCATCATCACCCAGACGACCATGCTCATATCGTCATCTCCCGTGCCTCTTGCGGGCGCGGTTCCGGGCCCGTCTCGCCTTGCGCGCCGCGGCGTCGCCGTCGGCCTTGTCGGGGGCGCCGTTCCCGTCCCCGGCCGCGCCGCCGTCGCTACGGCCGTTGGTCTCGCCGTCGCTGGTAGTGGGCGGCGTCACCGTCGCGGCGGCACTGCTCGGCGCGCCGGCCGTAGCGGGCTGCGCCCCACTGGGAACAGGTGTCCTGCCACGTCGCTTGCGGGCCCGCGATCCGGTGTCGCCACCGTCGGCCAACGCATCGCCCTCCTCGCCGATCACGCCTGACGCGAACGGCGGGACGACTCCCCCGTTCTCCTCCATGATCGTCTTGCGCCGCCGCACGTAGATGGGCTCGCGCTCCTTCCAGAGCGTGAGCACCGGCGCCGCGATGAAGATCGACGAGTACGCGCCTGAGGCGACCCCGACGAGCAGCGCGAATGCGAAGTCCTGCAGCGTCTCCCCGCCGAAGAACATCAGCGCGCTGATTGGCGCGAGCGTCGAGAAGCTGGTCGCCAGCGAGCGGGTGAGCACCTCGGACATCGACCGGTTGACGATCTGGGAGAAGGTCGCGCGCGGCATCCGCGGGACGTTCTCGCGGATACGGTCGAACACGATGATCGTGTCGTAAAGGGAATAGCCCAAGATCGTCAGCAAGGCAGCGACCGTCGAGGTCGTGACCTCCTGCCCCACGAGCGCGTAGACGCCACCGGTGATCAGGATGTCGTGCGCCACCGCGATCAGGACCGGCACGGCGAACTTCGCCTCGAAGCGCATCGCCATGTAGAGCGAGATCAGCAGCAGCGAGGCGATGACGGCGATGACGGCCGTCCGCGCGATCTGGGCGCCGAAGGTCGGGCCGATCGAGTTGACCGAGAAGTCGGCGCGCTCGACGCCGAACTCCTCGTCGAGCGTCTCGCGCAGCTCGGCCACCTCACCCGCGGCCAGCGTCTCGGTGGAGATCTGGAAGACGGTCGTGCCCAGCTCGGGCTCCTCGACCTCCTGGATCTCCGCGTCCTCGTAGCCGATCGGCGTGATCGCGTCACGGACCTGGTCGACGTCGACCTGCTGCGCGAGCGGGGTCTTGATCCGCGTGCCCGACTCGAAGTCGATGCCGAAGTTGAGCCCCGACCCGGCGATCGCGAAGGCGCTGATCACGAGGATCACACCGGAGCCGGAGAAGAACCACTTCGAGCGGCCGATGAAGTCGAAGTGCCAGCGCGGCCCCTCCTTGTCGTCCTTGCCGACGCCGAGCGCGAAGCGCGAGCCGATCAGCCGCGTGCGGCTCATCGCGCCGAGGATCGCCGACGTCGCGAGCACCGCCGTGAAGAGCGAGACGATCGTTCCGACGCCGAGCGTGAACGCGAATCCCTTGACGCCCGCCGTCGCCAGGGTGAAGAGGATGAACGCGACGCCGATCGTCACGACGTTCGCGTCGATGATCGTTCGCAGCGCCTTCTGATAGCCGCCCGAGATCGCCGCGGGGATCGATCTGCCCGCGCGCGCCTCCTCCTTGATGCGCTCGAAGATGACGATGTTCGCGTCGGCCGCGACCGCGAGCGTGAGGATCATGCCCGCGATGCCCGGCAGGGTCAGCGTGATCGGGATCAGCTTGACCAGCGCGAACAGGAAGATCGCGTAGATGATCAGCGTCACGGCGGCGACGAGGCCGAGCACGCGGTAGAAGACGATCAGGAAGCTCAGCGTCAGCAGCAGGCCGACTGCGCCGGCGAGCAGGCCCTGGTCGAGCGCTTGCTGGCCGAGCGAGGCCGAGACCTGCGTCTGCGAGACGAGCTTGAGCTCGATCGGCAGCGCGCCGATGCGCAGGCTCTCGGCGAGGTCCTGGGTGTCCTGGAGGTCGCCGATGCCGTTGATCTGGGCGCCGGTGCGGCCGTCGATCCCGTCCGGGTTCTCGCGGTAGTCGATCGTCGCGCGCGAGACGATCTTGTCGTCGAGGGTGATCGCGAAGCGCTGCAGCGTCTGGTCGCGGTCGCCGCCGGGCGGCACGATGATCTGCGAGCCGCGGTCGGCGATCCGCTCGGTCACCCGCGCGAAGGCCTTGCGGCCGTCGTCGGTGAACTCCATCGTCACGATCGGCTCTTGCGTGTTCGGATCGGTGTTCTGCTCCGGGTTCTTGATGTCCGACCCGTTGAGCTCGGAGTCGTCCTCGACCACGAAGAAGCGGAAGACGTCGTCCGGCTGGTTGGGCGCGCGCTCGCTCTCGACGACGACGATCCCGCGTGGGACCTCGAGGACTTCCGAGCCCGCCGGTGGCCCGCCCTTGGGCGTGGCCGTGGACTCCGACGTCGGACCCGCGCTACCGAGCGGGATCGCCGCGAGCTGCTCCTCGCACTCGCTGCCCTTGGGGATGTCCTTCGCGGTGCGCTTCTCGCCGCGCTTGATGCTCTCGAAGTCCGACAGGAGCTCCTTGCAGGACGAGTCGGGGCCCGCGATCAGCTCCTTGTCGTCGTTGAAGAGGTAGTAGCGGCCCTCGTGGCTGTCGTTGCGCTCGTCGTAGTACTGCTGGATCCTCTTCTTGTCGCCGCCGAAGCGCTGCTCGATCTCCTCCGACGGACCACCCGGCGGGACGTCGTCGGCATCCGCCCGCGGCTTGGACTTCGCTGCCTCCTCGACCGCGTCGTAGAGCGCGTCCTTACCCGCGAAGTCCGAGTCGGCGCCGGGGAAGCGGGCGTTCGGCTCCCAGTCGTAGAACTGCAGCTGGGCGGTCGTGCCGACCTGGGCGATCGCGCGGTCGGCGTTGTCGACGTCAGGCAGGCCGATCGAGATCTGGTTGTTGCCCGCCCGCTGGATCTCGGGCTCGGAGACGCCGAGCGCGTCGGTGCGCTTGCGGATCGTCTCGATCGCGTCGTCGATCGCCTGCGGCGTGACCTCCGGGACCTGGGGTGTCGCGCGACCCTCGTAGACGAGCTCGACTCCGCCGCGCAGGTCGAGGCCGAGGACCGTCGGCTTGCTGGTGATGACCCAGCCGGCGGCCGCCAGGAGGACCAGCATCAGGCCGATGATCGAGAGATTGCGCTTGCGTGAGGTCATGTTGGGTTGGATGCCCCTGCCCGGGGCGTGAGGACGAGCAGCAGGCCGCCATCGTCGTCGTACGCGGGGAAGATGTCTGCTACCGCCGGCTCTGGCCTGTCTCCCTCCGCGTTGACCACCACCGGCTTGTCGAGAACCCTAACGCCCCACTCAAGAGCCGTGGCGATGTGGTCGCTGCCGTTTTCGAACTTAAGTCCGAGCACGTCGCCGGCGGAGCGGCCGATGACGTCGAGATCGCCCAGCCCGGTGAGCTCGCGAGCGCCCCGGCCGGCGCCGATCAGGCGCCCCTGCTGGTCACAGAGGAAGAACGCTGCGTTGGGCGCCGGGTAGTAGTCGTCGAGCAGCTCGAAGAGGAAGCCGAAGCCGCACTTCTTGCAGCCCCGCGCGCGGCTCTGGAAGCCGGCCGTGCGGTCCTGGGACACGCTGCGGTCGCCGCAGCTGGGGCAGATGAAGTTCGGCACTGAGCGGAGATTAGCGACGGTCGCGGTGCGGGCGAGTCAGCGCCTAGAAGAGGCGCTGGCCCTCCTGGGGAGGCTCGAGCCCGACGTGTGAGAAGGCGGCAGGGGTGGCGACGCGGCCGCGTGGCGTGCGCATGATCAGGCCCTGCTGCAGCAGGTAGGGCTCGTAGACGTCCTCGATCGTGTCCTGCTCCTCCCCGACCGCCACGGCGAGCGTCGACAGGCCGACCGGCCCGCCGCCGAACTTGCCGCAGATCGCGCGCAGGATCTCGCGATCGAGGCGGTCGAGGCCTAGACGATCGACGTCGAGCAGCTCGAGCGCCTCAACCGCCACAGCGGAGTCGATCCGCCCCGCGCCGCGTACCTCGGCGAAGTCGCGCACGCGCTTGAGCAACCGGTTCGCCACACGCGGCGTCCCACGCGAGCGCGCGGCGAGCGCCTCGGCACCGGCGTCGTCGATCTCCACTCCGAGGATCTGCGCCGAGCGCCGCACGATCTTGCCGAGATCAGCCTGGCCGTAGAGCTCGAGGCGCGGCGCGACGCCGAAGCGGTCGCGCAGCGGAGTCGTCAGCAGACCCGCACGGGTGGTCGCTCCGATCAGCGTGAACGGCGGCAGATCGAGGTTGACGACCCGCGCGCCGGCTCCCTGGCCGACGGTGATCGGCAGCCGGCGGTCCTCCATCGCCGGATAGAAGGTCTCCTCCAGCGCACGCGGCAGCCGGTGGATCTCGTCGACGAAGAAGACCGAGCGCGGCTCCAGCGACGACAGGTACGAGGCGACGTCGCCCTTGCGCTCGAGCGCCGGGGCGGCGGTGGCCACGAGATCGACCTCGAGCTCGTTGGCGACGATCTGCGCCAGCGAGGTCTTGCCCAGTCCCGGCGGTCCGGCGAGCAGCACGTGGTCGAGCGCCTCGTTGCGCGCGCGGGCGGCCTCGATGAAGACGCCGAGCTGGGCCTTGACCTGCTCCTGACCGACGAAGTCCGCGAGCCGGCGCGGGCGCAGCGACCGGTCGAGCTCCTCCTCGGTGCCGCCCTCGACCTCCGGGGTCTGGAGCCGCTCGACGCCCGGTGTGCGGATCCCGCTCATCGTGCCGCCTTGAGCGCCTCGGCGATCAGCTCCTCGGCGGAGTCGCCGTCCGTGCCGTCGAGCATCGAGTCCGCCTCGGGCGGCGTGTAGCCGAGCCCGAGCAGCGCCTCGCGGGCGAGCGATCGTGGATCGTCAGACGCCCGCGAGATGACGATCTCGTCTGCGACCGCGCCCGCGACCTTGTCGCGCAGCTCGACGATGATCCGCTCGGCCGTCCGCTTGCCGATGCCCGGCACGGCCTGGAAGCGGGCGGCGTCGCCGTTGGCGATCGCGCCCAGCAGCTCGCGCGGCGGTCCGCCGGACAGCACCGCCTGTGCGACCTTCGGACCGACGCCTTGGACGCCGATCAGCATCAGGAACAGCTCGCGCTCGGTCTCGCTGGCGAAGCCGAAGAGATGGATCCCGTCGTCGCGCATCACGAGGTGCGAGTGCAACAGCACCTGCTGCCCGACGCGTGGAATGCTCTCGAGGGTCACCGCTGACACGGCGAGGCGGTAGCCCACGCCCGCCGACTCCACGACGACGTCGCCGGGCCGGCGAGCCAGCACCTCTCCTCTGACCGACGAGATCACGTGGCGATTCTGGGCCGCACGGCGGACGCCTAGCCGACCGCGGCGCGCAGCGGCGCGCCGTTCGAATGGCAGATCGCGACGGCGAGCGCGTCGGCCGCGTGGTCGGGCTTCGGCGGCTCGGGCAGCGCGAGCAGCGCGCCGACCATCCGCTGCACCTGGTCCTTCGCGGCCGCGCCCGAGCCGCAGACGGCCTGCTTGATCTGCTGCGGCGTGTAGGAGAAGCAGGGCACGCCCTCCATCCCGGCCGCCAGCAGCACGACGCCACGCGCCTGGCCGACCGCGAGGGCCGAGCGGACGTTCTGCCCGAAGTAGAGCTCCTCGACCGCGACGGCGTCGGGGCGGTGCTCGACGATCAGCTCGCGCACACGCGCATGGATCGTCGCCAGTCGCTGCTCGAGCGGCTGCGGGCTGGCCGTCTCGATCACGCCGCCGTCGAGCGCGCCGTACTTGCTCCCGCGCGAGACGACCACGCCGTAGCCCGTGTTCGCGGTGCCTGGATCGATGCCGAGTACGACCACCATGGAGGGGATTCTCCGCGGGCGGCCGGACGCCTGCCGGACCGTTGGCTAGCCGGCGGCCACGCGCTCGAGGACGTCGGCGGCCGCGTCGAAGTTCGCGTGGACGGCCTGGACGTCGTCGTTGTCGTCGAGCGTGTCGAGCAGCTTCATCAGCGTGCCGGCCTGGCCCTCGTCGATCTCGATCCGGTTCGTGGGCCGCATCGCGAGCTCGGCCGACTGCAGCTCGACGCCGGCCTCCTCCAGCGCGCCGCGAATGGCGGTCAGGTCAGACGGGCCGGTGACGATCTCGATCACGTCGCCGTCGGCGGCGATGTCCTCGGCACCGGCCTCGATCGCCGCCAGCAGGTCGTCCTCGTCGTAGCGGGCGCCGTCGACGAGGATCTCGCCCTTCTTCTCGAAGATCCAGGCGACCGATCCGGGCTCGCCGAGGTTGCCGCCGCTCTTGGTGAAGGCGTGCCGGACGTCGGAGCTGGTGCGGTTGCGGTTGTCGGTCAGGGCCTCGACGAGTACCGCCACGCCGCCGGGGCCGTAGCCCTCGTAGGTGACGGCCTCGAACGCGTCGGCGTCCTGGTCGGCGCCGGTGCCCTTGGCGATCGCGCGCTCGATGTTGTCCTTGGGCATGCTCGCGTCCTTGGCCTTCTGGATCGCGAGCGCGAGCGACGGGTTGCCCTCCGGGTCTCCCCCGTCACGCGCGGCGACGGTGATCGCGCGCGTCAGCTTCGTGAAGAGGGCGCCGCGCTTCGCGTCGGTCGCCTTCTTCTTGTGCTTGATCGATGCCCATTTGGAGTGACCGGCCATAGCTCGATCCTACCTCTGAGCTAGACGACGAATTCTCCGTCGCGTTGCAGGTCGATGCCGTCGACGGTGATCAGGCCGCCCTGGCGAAGGTCGCAGACCATGTCCCAGTGGACGGCAGATCTGTTGATGCCGCCGGTCTCCGGGTAGGCGGCGCCGATCGCCATGTGGACGGTGCCGCCGATCTTCTCGTCGAGCAGGATCTCCTTGGTGCCGGTGGCGATCCCGTAGTTGGTCCCGATGCCGAGCTCGCCGAGCGTGCGCGAGCCCTCGTCGGTGTCGAGCATCTCGATCAGGAAGTCCTCGCCGCGCTCGGCCGATGCGTCGACGACCTTGCCGCCCTCGAAGCGGAAGCGGACGCCGGACACCTCGCGGCCGCCGTAGGTCGCGGGGAACGAGAACGCGATCTCACCGTCGACGGCGTCCTCGACGGGGCCGGTGAAGAACTCGCCGTCGGGCATGTTGTGCGTGCCGACGCACGGAACCCACTTGCGGCCGGCGACACCCAGCTTGATGTCGGTGCCCGGCCCGGTGATGTGGACCTGCTCGCGGCCCTCGATCCACTCGGCGAGCCGCACGACCTCGTCGGAGGCGCGCTGCCAGGCGGTCACGGGGTCGGCATCGGTCGCCAGGCAGGCGTCGTAGAAGAACTGCTCGTAGGCCGACAGCGACATCCCGGCCTCGCCCGCGTACGCGTGCGTGGGAAAGAGCGTCAGCGACCAGCGGTGCTTGCCCTCGGCCGCGCGCTGCATCGAGGTCTCCATGATCTTGCGCCGGGCGCGCTGGGCGCGCGCCTGCTTGGCGGGATCGGCGTTCGAGAGCGCGCGCGGGTTGGCATCTGCCATCACGACGATCCGGACGTCGGCGTGCTCGGCCGTCCACTCGGCCGGCGGCTGGACCCAGTCGAGCTGCTCGTCCGACGCCAGGTCGAAGAACGCAGCCTGGGCCTCCTCGGTCGTGAGCTGCATCACCGGTAGGCCGCCGGCGCGCAGGACCTCCTCGTAGACCGCCTGGATCAGTGGCTCGCCGGTCGTCGTCCCCTGGATGACGCAGACGTCGCCCTTCTGAACCTTCGTCGAGTACCGCACGAGGATCTGTGCCAGCGCCTCTACCCGCGAGTCCTTCATGCCGCCTCCACTCCGTTCGTAGTCGTTCCCGGCCCGCCGTTGCGTGCCGCGATCCTGCCAAGCAGCCACTCGTGCAGCCGCGTCTCGCCGTTGAGCTCGGGATGGAACGAGACCGCGAGCACGTCGCCCTGGCGCACCGCTACGGCGTGGCCCTCGACCTCGGCGAGCACCTCCACCCCGTCACCGCTGTCGCCGACCCACGGCGCGCGGATGAAGATCGCCGGGATCGCGCTGCCGATCTCTGCGAGGTCGAGGTCCGCCTCGAAGCTGTGGACCTGGCGGCCGAAGGCGTTGCGCTTGGCGGTCACGTCGAGCACGCCGAGGTGGTCGCGGTCGAGCATGATCAGCCCGGCGCAGGTGCCGAGCACGGGTGTCCCGGCGGCGATCAGCTCCCGCAGCGGCGCGCCTAGACCCTCGCGCTCGATCCCGAGCGTCATCGTGGTCGACTCCCCGCCGGGGATCACCAGACCGTCCAGACGCTGCAGATCGGCCGGAACCCGGACCTCGCGCACGTTCGCGCCGAGGCCTTCGAGCATCTTGCGATGGGCCTCGAAGTCGCCCTGCAGGGCCAAGACCCCAACGGTGGGCGCTGAGCTCACCAGCCGCGGTTCTGCAGCAGGCCGCCCTGGGCCTCGATCGCGTCCATGCCGATGCCGGTCATCGGCGCGCCGAGATCACGGGACGCGGCGGCGATCCGCTCAGCGTCGTCGAAGTGGGTCGTGGCCTCGACGACCGCGACGGCGGTGCGCTCCGGGTCCTCGGACTTGAAGATTCCCGAGCCGACGAAGACGCCCTCGGCGCCGAGGCGCATCATCAGCGCAGCGTCGGCCGGCGTCGCAACGCCACCCGCGGAGAACATGACGACCGGGAGCTTGCCGGCCGCAGCGACGTCCTTGACCAGCGGCAGCGGCGCCTGGAGATCCTTGGCGGCCGACGCCAGCTCGGCGCTGTCGAGCGAGCCGAGGCGGCGGATCTCGCCGCCGATCGACCGCATGTGACGGACGGCCTCGACGACGTTCCCGGTCCCTGCCTCGCCCTTGCTGCGGATCATCGCCGCGCCCTCGGAGATCCGGCGCAGAGCCTCGCCGAGATTGGTAGCGCCGCAGACGAACGGGACGTCGAACTGCCACTTGTCGATGTGGTGGGCCTCGTCGGCCGGCGTCAGGACCTCGGACTCGTCGATGTAGTCGACCTCGAGCGCCTGCAGCACCTCGGCCTCGACGAAGTGGCCGATCCGCGCCTTGGCCATCACGGGGATGGTCACGGCGGCCTGGATCTCCTCGATCTTCGTCGGATCCGACATCCGAGCGACGCCACCCGCAGTGCGGATATCTGCCGGGACGCGCTCTAACGCCATCACAGCAGCCGCGCCTGCGGACTCGGCCACACGCGCATGCTCAGCGGTGACCACGTCCATGATCACCCCGCCCTTCAGCATCTCTGCCAGGCCCGATTTGACCGCGAAAGTCCCCTCTTGCTTCACCCGACCAATGCTACGCGGTCGAGGGTTACTTGAGCTTGAAGGCCTTGATGCGATCGGCGTAGGCCGACTCGTCCATGGCGTAGACGCCGTACGCAACAGCCTGAACAACACTCATCAGCGCGGCGTGGGACCGCACATACGCTGGACTGTTCGACGAATAGAAGAGCTTGTGGTCGGCGAGCTTGGCGACCTCGGACAGGGTCGCGTCGGAGATCGAGATCGTCGCCGCGTTGCGGTTGCGCGCCAGCTTCATCGCGCGCACGACGAGCGGGTGCGGCCGTCCGGCGGAGAAGCCGACGAGCACGGTGCGGTCGTCGATTCGGCCGAGCTTGGCCAGCCCCTCCTGGCTCGGACTCGCGACGACCTCGCAGCGGACGTCGAGCAGCATCAGCAGGTGGCGCAGGTAGCTGGCGAAGAACGCCATCTGGTCGGTGCCGCAGAGCACGAGCCGGTCGGCGCGCGAGATCAGCTCAACGCAGTGCTCGACCTCCTCGCGATCAAGCTTGCGCGCGGTCTCCTCGACGTTCGCGTGGTCCGCGGCGAGCGCCGCCTCGAACTCGGTCTGGTCGATCGGGAAGAGCGGCGGGTTGACGAGGTCGACGGTTCCCTGCTCGCCGTCGCGGGCGCGCCGGTACTCGTCGCGCGCAGCCGCTTGAAGCTCGGGGAAGCCCTCGAAGCCGAGCGCCTGCGCGAAGCGCACGACGGTCGACGAGGAGGTGTTGGCTCGCCGGGCGAGCTCCTCCGCGGTGTGGAAGGACGCCTCGTCGAGATGGTCGACGATGTACTGGCCGACATCCTTCTGCGAACGAGAGAACTCGTCGAAGCGGGAGCGGATCTCGGCGGAGAGAGTTAGCGCTGCGGTAGCTGAGGACTTCACGACGGGCTTCTTCGCCCGTCTTGCACGAGTTCCTTCAGAGAGGGTGCCGAGTGGCCCTATTCACCACAGCTTCCAGGGGGCTCGCGCTTCGCCCCAGAGGTCGTTGAGCTGGACAGCGTCCTTGTAGGTGTCCATGCACTCCCAGAAGCCCGTGTGCTTGTAGGCGTGCAGCGCGCCGGCGGCCGCGAGCCCTTCGAGCGGGGCGCGCTCGAGGACGCTGTCGGCGGCGATGCGATCGAACGCCGCGGGCTCGAGGCAGAAGAAGCCGCCGTTGATCCACTGCTCGGAGCGCGGCTTCTCCTCGAAGCCGAGCACGGTGTCGTCGCCGTTGAGGTGGGTGACGCCGAACTGCAGCTCGGGACGGACGACGGTCATCGTCGCAAGACCGCCGTGGGCGTGGTGAAAGTCGACCAGCGCGCGCAGGTCGATGTCGGCCACCCCGTCGGCGTAGGTCACGCAGGCGATTCCGTCGCCGAGCTGATCGCGGATCAGGTGCAACCGGCCGCCGGTCGGGGTGTCGAGCCCCGTGTCGACACAGCGGACGGTCACCCCGGCGGGCCAGTCGGTCTGCTCGACGAACTGCTCGATCAGCTCGCCGCGGTAGCCGGTGCAGAGGACGAAGTCGCGGAAGCCCTGGACGGCGTAGATCTGGATGACGTGCCAGACGATCGGCTTGCCACCGATCTCGACGAGCGGCTTGGGGATCGACTGGGTGTGCTCCTGCAGCCGGGTTCCCCGGCCGCCGCAAAGGATCGCGACCCGCATCGCGCGCATTATGCTGCGCCGCCCGTGGAGCGCCTGGACACGAGACTCGCAGGGCCGGTGCTGATCGCCCCCACGGTCCACCCCGACGCACGCGGCTTCTTCCACGAGACCTACCGCCGCGACGTCTACGCGCGGCTCGGCGTGGACGTCGAGTTCGTCCAGGACAACCACTCGCGCTCGACACGCGGCGTGGTGCGCGGCATGCACTTCCAGATCGGCGACGGGCAGGCGAAGCTGATCCGTTGCGCGCGCGGCGCGATCGTCGACGCGATCGTCGACGTCCGACGTGGATCGCCGACGTTCGGCGAGTGGGAGGCGTTCGAGCTCGACGACGAGAACCTGCACCAGCTGTTCGTGCCGGTCGGCTTCGCGCACGGCTTCTGCGTGGTCAGCGAGATCGCCGACGTGGTCTACAAGTGCTCGTCCTACTACGACGGTGAGATCGAGCGCGGCATCCGCTACGACGATCCCGACGTCGGGATCGAGTGGCCGGCTGGGCTCGAGCTCGAGGTGTCCGAGCGCGACGCGACGGCGCCCGCCCTGCGCGACCTGCAGGACGGGCTGCCGTTCGCGTACGTCAGGACTTGACGAACGGCTGAACCGCCTTCAGGACGGCCTTCGTGCCGAGGGCCCTGTCGAATGCGTCGGGCGCCGGCGGCTGATTGCGCGCCAGCCGCACGCGGGCTGCGTGGCGTGCCTCGACCTGGACGATCGAGCCGGCGGTGGCGAGCAGCTCCTTCGACTCGATCGCCGGGCCCGCGCCGTTGTAGGCGCTGACTCCGGTGTCCTCGAGCGTCTGGGCGAGCTCGAGGAACGCAGCCTCGTCGGAGAACGGGAACTCGACCTTCGGGGCGGCGACCGGCTTGCCGCCGAGGCCCTTGATCGTCTCGCTGAGTGCGGTGACGTGGGCGTCCTCGTCGTCGCGGATCGTCGTGGCGAAGTCGCGCACCTCCATGCTGAGGTCGACCTGGTCGATCGCCCGGTCGTAGAACGCGGACTCCAGGTACTCGAGCGTGAGCGCGAAGTTGAGGATCTCGATGTCCCCGCTCCCGCTCTGGGCGAACGCGCGCCGCACGAGCGGCCCTGCGGCCGCTGCCCCGTAGAGCGCGGCTGCGCCGAGCACGCCCTTTGCGATCAGGGCGCCGCGGCTGAGTGGCTCGAACTCGACGGCGGCCAGCTCGGGTGCTGCCTGGTTGTGCTGTGGCATGGTGTCTCGCTTCCTCTCTAGTCGATCGGTGCCGGACGCGGTCAGCCCGCGAGGAACGGCTGCACCTGGTCGAGGACGGTCTTGGCGTCGGCCGGCTTGGCGAACGCGCCCTCCGGGACGAACGACTGGTTGGTGAGCGTGTTGAGCGCGGCCGCGTGGCGCGCCTCGACCGAGTGGATAGAGAGCGCGGCCGCTAGGACCTCGTCGTTCTCGATCCGCGCGGCCTGGCCGAGGTAGGCGGCGGCGCCGAGGTTCTCGACAGTCGCTGCGAGGTCGATGACCGAGTCCGCATCGTCGAGGGGGAACGTGGTCTTCGGCCGGGGGGCCGGCTTGCCGCCGAGCTTCCTGACGGTGGCGGTCAGCGCCCCGACGTGCGCCTGCTCGTCGGCGCCGAACGAACGGATCAGCTCGAGGTTCGCACCCTTGAACAGCCCGCTGCGCACGACCTCGGCGTAGAACGCAGCCTCGATGTACTCGAGCGTGAGCGCGTAGTTGAGGATCCCGAGGTCCCCCTTGCCGAACTGCGCGAGCGCGCTGTCGTCGGACATCGCGTCCGCCGAGCTGCCGTTCGAGGAGGAGCTGGTGGTCGTGTCGTCATCGTCGTCGCCGCACGCGATGACGAACGCCGATACGGCTGCCGCGCTGCCGCCCGTGACGAACAGCCGCCGCCGCGACATCGGGCTCGCAGCCAGTCGCTCCAAGCGGTCGTCGCCTTCTACTGGGGTCTTCACATCTCTCATCGCCGCCTCCTTCGAGGGCCGGATTCGGTGCTGTTCCGTGCCCCGGGTTGCGGCGCTCGCGACGACCTGGATCAGTTTGAGGAACCTTTTGATCCAGTCGAGCTTGGGGAACGAATGAACGGAGATGACGCGCAAAGCAGCTGAGCGCCTCGGCGACGAGGAGCTGATGATCCTCGTGCAGCAGCGCGACGCCCATGCGCTCGAGATCCTCTTCGACCGCCACGGCGGTCCGGCCTACTCGCTCGCGCACCGGATCATGGGCGAGCCGCACACCGCCGAGGACGTCACCCAGGAGGCGTTCCTATCGATCTGGCGGACCAGCGAGAGCTTCGACGCGGCGCGCGGCAGCGTCCGCTCGTGGCTGCTGCAGATCGTCCGCAACCGCGCGATCGACGTGCTGCGCCGCGCGTCGTCGCGGCCGACCCGCACTGATCTCGACGACGACGGCATCCTCGAGGCCCAGGAGGCCCCCGACCTGACCGACGTCGAGGCGTCGCGGCGCGAGCGCGCCCGCCGCGTCCGGGCGGCGCTGCGCGACCTCCCCCACGACCAGGCGCAGGTGATCGGCATGGCCTACTTCGGCGGCTTCAGCCACAGCGAGATCGCCGAGATGCTGGGAATGCCGCTCGGAACCGTGAAAGGCCGGATGCGGCTCGGACTTCAGAAGGCACGCGCCAACCTCGGGGAGCTGATCTCGTGAGCTCGCACGATCACAACCGCTGGGACGACGACCTCGCCGCGTACGCGCTCGGCGCCCTCGACGGGCGTGAGCGCAGCGAGCTCGAGGCCCATCTCGCGACCTGCAACCGCTGTCAGATCGAGCTGCGCTGGCTCGAGCCGGCACTCGACGCGCTGCCCGCGTCGGTGGAGCAGCTCACGCCGCCCCCGGGGCTGCGCAAGCGGATCCTCGAGGCGGCGAACGAGGACGTGCCGGATTTCGGACGGGTGCGCGCACAACGCACCGAACGCCGCTCCTGGTGGCGTGCCGGTGCCGTGCGCCCCGCGCTCGCGGCTGCCGCGACCGTCGCCGCCGTCGCCGTCGGGCTCGCCGGCGGCTATGCGCTGCGCGGCGAGGACGCGGGCGACGATCTCGTGACGCAGACCGTTCCCGTCGAGGCGGCCGCACCAGCCATCCAGGCGAACGCCTCGGTGATCCAGCATGGCGATAGCTGGACGCTCGACGTCCGCGATCTTCCCGAGCTGCGCGGCGGCGACGTCTACCAAGTCTGGATCGCCCATGGGAAGACGATCCGGCCCTCGGTCCTGTTCGTCCCGTCGCAGGGCGACAGCGCGAAGGTCGCGCTGCCCCGCACGATGGCGAGCGCGAGCCAGCTGATGGTCACGCGCGAGCCGAGCGGCGGCAGCCAGGAGCCGACGTCGGCGCCGCTGCTCGCCGCCGAGCTGTAGCCGCGCCGAGCGGTCGAAGGTCATCCGAGATGACCTTGCCTATCGTGCCCGCTCAGCCAGCGGCATGGCTCCGGCCGGCCGGAGCCATGCCTACTGCTGGGCTCGTGCCGCGGGACAGACGAGCTGCCCGGCGGCCATACGAGAGCTTCTGATCAAAGAGAGACCGGGACGGCGCCCTTGTCGCTCACAGTCGCTTGGTCTCCGTGGTATTAAGGTGAAGCGATCCACATCGTCTGGAATCGGTAGACAACTGCTCTCCTTCTCCTCGGGTCTTCCGAATTCTAAGGGTGACTTAGCGCGGAATCCAGAGCGGGAACGTACGCAAATCTGTGTGGACGAAGCCCAGGTACTTGCCGAGATTGCGCTAAGCTTCCGCCGCCTTGAGGAGGGATCGGAGGAAGTCGAGGGAGCCGCAGTGGCTCAAGATCGCGCACGGGCTGTTGACCCACGGCGAGCGGGGACTCTCCCAGGAGGCGTTCTGGCCGCTCGCCGTCTCCCGGACGGGCGACGAGGCTCCTAGCAAGAACAGCGGCTCCGACGCGGTCGACTCGCTGGCAGCGGCGGGACGCTTCCTCGCCAAGCGCCCGCTCCGCTTCGGTCCCGGCATGGGCCTCGTCGTCGGCGTGGCGCTCGGCACCGAGAGCCTGCGCGCGTCGCTCGTCGACGCGAACGGTCGGATCCTCGAGGACGGCGCCAACGTGCGCTACACCAGCGAAGCTCCGCCCGACCCGGACCAGCTCGAGCTGCCGCCCGATCTCCTGCTGGATCGTCTCGCGGACGTCGTGCGAGAGCTTCTGGCGCGTGCCGTGGAGGACCCGGCGCTGACGATCGACGGAGCGCTGCCGCTGCTGGGTGTCGCCGTCGCCTGGCCGACGCCCCTCCATGCGCTCTCGAAGAAGCCGATGGGCCAAGCCCTCCAGCACGAGGCTTGGAGAGCGGGTGACGGCGGCGTCCGGGAGCTGGTCGCCACACGGCTCGGCATGCCGGTCGCCCGATCGCACGCGATCAACGACGCGAACGCCATGGCGCTCGTCGAGGCGTTCGACGACAGCCGGAACCCGGATCGATTCGAGCACGAGCGCCGAGGAGGCACGATCCTCGTGTTGAGGCTCGCCGGGGGCATCAGCGCCGGCACCGTCGTCACGCCGGTGTCCACCGGGCCGCTGACCCGATCGCCGTTTCTCGAAGCCCGTCTGCTCGAGGGCACCAACGGGCTCGCCGGCGAGCTCGGTCACTTCCACGTCGAGCAGAGCGACGTGGACGACGTCACCGCCGACCCACCCGCCGGGCTGAGCGAGATCATCGCCGGGCAGTGCTCTTGCGGACGGGCGGGATGCCTCGAGTCGCTCGCGGGCGGGAACGCCTTCGTCGAGCGGATGCGCGTGTCGAGCATCGGAGGCAACGGCACCCAGAACGGCAGCAGGATGACCGTGACCTCGGTCATGAACGAGACGCTCAGGGACGCGGATGACACCCGCCGGAAGCGTGCCCTCGAGGACATCGGCGGACTGTTGGGCCGCGTGCTCGCCGGACCGATCCTCATGTTGAACCCACAATCCATCACGCTCGCCGGGGCGCTCGCGGTCGAGCCCGTCAGGGAGGGCGTCCTGCTCGAGAAGAACCGCTGGCGGCATGTCCACGACAGCGACGTCGACGTCCGGCTCGTCGGCGGAGAGGACGGTCGCTACCTCGCTACCCGTGGTGCCGCGATCACGGTGTTCCGCGGCCAGGTCTACCGCAGGTTCGAGGACATGGCCACGTGCCCGGCGATGACGTGGAATCTCACCATCCCGTTCGGGCCGGCCGAGATCGCCAAGCTCTGACCGCTGCAAGGTTTCGCCATGCTCGCTGCACTAGGTAGGCGATGGCCGAGATCAACCACGGGCAGGCGCGCGCCAACCTGACCGACGAGGTCGCCCGCTACCGGGCCGGAGACCCAACGGCGGCCGAGACGCTCGCCCGCCGCGCGACCCGCCTGGCACTGCGCACCGCCGCGGTGATCCTGAGCAGCCGCGAGGAGGCGTCCGACGTCGCCCAGGACGTCGCGGTCGACGTGCTGCGCTCGCTGCCCAAGCTGCGCGAACCTGAGGCGTTCGACGGCTGGGTGCACAAGATCACCGTGCGCCATGCGATGCGTGCGCTGAAGCGGCGCCAGCACTCGCGCACAGCGGAGACTCCCCTAGCCCTCCTGCCGGAGCCGGACGAGCCGGCGGCGATCGAGGGCTACGACCCTGCCGCGCTGCTGTCCGCCCGTGCCGCGCTGGCCGACGCGCTCGCCGAGCTTCCCGTCAAGCAGCGCCTCGCGATCGCGCTGCGCTACGTCCACGACCTGCCCGACAGGGAGATCGCCGCGGCGCTCGGCTGCCGCGTCGGCACCGCGCACGCGCTGCTCTCGCGCGGCCGCACAGCCCTGCGCCAGAACCCGTCTCTCGCCGCCCTCGACCCCACGACCGCTGGAGCCACCCGATGAGCAAGCTCGACGACAGCCTGATCCACGCCGCGCTCGCCCCCGCCCGCCGGATCGAGCCGACCGACGCGGAGATCGTCCGCGTGGTCGCCCGCGCAACGCGCGCCCCGCGCCAGCGGATGCCGCTCCGCCGCCGCTCGTTGGCGCTCGCGCTGGTCGGAGCGCTGCTGCTGACGGCCGCCGCCGGCGCCGCGACCGGCCTGCTTCCGATCGGCAGCGTCTTCGAGGGCGACGGCTTCCACGACGGCGCCCGCAAGGTGAACGAGACCGTCGTCGCCAACGGCACCGCCCCGAAGTCCGGCCCCTGGCGGATCACCGCGTTCGAGACCGAGCGTGGCGTCTCTTGCCTGAAGCTGGAGCTGCTCGACGTCGCGGCCGGGTCGCGCAACGGCCCACGCTCGAGCGGCTACTGCGGCCACATCGGAGCCACCGAGGCGTTCGGCCACGGCACCGCCGAGGCCGGCGACCGGCGCGGCGAGATCATCCTCTTCGGCCGCGCACCGGACGGCGCCCGCGCGGTGAAGCTCACAGGCGCGAACGGCGTCGCGATCACGATGCCCACCCAGACCGCCAGCGCCGGCATGCCAGGCAACTACTGGCTGATCGCAGCACCGCGCGGCGTCGAGGACGCCAGCGTGCGCTTCCTCGGCGCCGACGACCGCCCGCAGGGCGCCCCGATCGACGTCTCCTACCGCTTCTCCGGACGCATCAAGCCGGCGATCGTGATGTCCGGCACCGCCCCGTTCGCCGGCCCCTGGAAGCTGAAGGCCTACGAGAGCGAGCGCAGCGTCGTCGACGGCGACCTCTACCAGCCCGAGGGCCTCCCCTGCCAGACCGTCTTCCTCGGCGACCCCCCGCCCGGCACCTCCGGCGGCAGCGGTGGCTGCGGCTTCCAGCCGAGAAGTCCCGGCTTCACCATCCACCAGCTCCGCGCCCCCGCCTTCGTCAACACCAAGCCCAAGGAGATCCTCAGCTTCGGCATGTCCCCCGAGTCCGCCGACGCCGTGGAGATCGTGTCCTCGGACGGCGACGTGGTCCGCTCGGTTCTCGTCAAGCCCGGGCCCCAGGACGGACCCGACAGCACGTATTGGCTCGTCGTCACCGGTCCGGACGTGCTGGAGGACGCGAAGGTGCGCTGGGTCGACCGCGACACCGGCGAGCGCGGACCGGAGCTGTCGATCGATCCGAGCTAGGGCAGGGTACGACGCATCTCCGGTCCTCCACGCTGGCTCTCGTCCTTACGGGATCGCACTCGGGCGTACATCCCCAGAAGCGTGGTCGGGATGCCCAAAGCACCAATCACCACGCCGACCAAGCAGACAAGCGCAAGCGGAAGCTCAATCCCGGTGGTATCGGTCCATCCGGTTAGGCGCCACAGCGCAACCGAGATCCCGCCCGCAAGTGGACAGCAGAGCAGTACCCACGCATTGGGAAAAGCCCATCCCAAGACGAAGCCACCGACGACGAAGATCAGCAAGGCAGGCCACGCGTCGGTCTGGTTCTCGACGAGGTTGTAGGCGACACCAAGCGATGCCGCCGCTGCAGCCGCCCACGCGACTCGCGCGTTCACCAGTTGCTACTCGTTCGAGAGAGCACGAGGGTCGACATCAAGCCCATATCCGACGGCCCACGAGCAAACCGAGCAGCGCCGTCGGAACCCCGGCAAGACCGAAGAGGGCTCCCAACAACGCTGAGACCAACGGCGATACCTGAAAAGGCTCGCTGAAATCGCTCGTCAGGTCGAGGAGTAGAGCCGCAACACCAGTCGCGATCACTGGGACACATAGCGCAGTAATCGACCTACCGATGAGGCCGGCTACGAATCCCCCGAGAGTCACGACCCAGATCCACGTAGGCCCCGTCGCCACGACCGCGGCCACCGCGAGGACTGCCCCCGTCAGGCACAACGCTCCATTTCGGCGCGCAGCGCCGCTAACGCGCATTGACCGACGACACGTTGCTGCGCGTGCCCGTCGCCGTGACGGTACTGGCACGAACGACGTCCGGGCTCGCTGTGAAATGGTCGGGCACCGCGACTCGCATGTCGCCCACTAAGGCCCTAAGGGGATACGTGCTAGTGATCGATGCGCCGTCCTTGGATGTCTGAATCGTGAGACGCAGAAGAGTCGGCTTACACGCCGAGTGCCCCCGGGCTACGCGATAGCTGATCGTCACAACGCGTTGGTCGACTGCTCGCACAGATACCCCAGGCGTTGGCGGCAGGAGAACACCTTGACTCTCGCCAGACGACTTCTCCTTTACGCAACTCGGGGATGGTCTTGTGCGGGTAGCCGTTGGCTTAGGAGGAAGGATGATCGCCGGAGTCCCGTCGGCGGCGCGGAGCACCCTCTCCCCATCACGCTCGCTTGGTCCTTGGACCGTCGACCCAGATTGCTCCTTCGAACGGCTCGACGCGCTGGCGTCGGGGTCCTGAGAATCCTCCGATCCATTCTCCGAACCGCATCCAGACGCCAAGGACAGGCCAACCACTAGTAAGACGACACTCCTCATGCTCCACCCGCGACGAGCACGGATGCCGTCTCGCTCGATCTTCCGGTCCTGGTCATGACGCTGGTAGCCCTGACGATGTCCGCGTCGCTGACACGCTCGGGTAGCTCAACCTCGATCGGAGTTCGTGTATCCCCGATAGGCAGCATCTGAGAGCTCGGCGGCAGGGGATCTCGATGAACGTCGAAGGTGAGGCGCACGTAATCCGGCGTGCATCGACCGGGAATCGACTTGAAGTTGATCGTGACGAGCAGGTGTCTCTCGTCCAGACGCCGAGCCCGAAGGCCAGGGCGCGGTGGCCGAAGCTGATCCTCGTCGCGCGTGCAAGAGCGCGACGGAGGCACCATCAATCCGTCGGGCTTGGCTGGCAGGTAGACGATCCGGCCGTCGGCGTCACGGGCAGTTTCGCGGCCCTGCAATACAGGCGGCACACGCGGCTGGGTCTTCGGAGAGCTTTCACTGGACCCGTTGTCCTGGTTCCCGTCCGGCTCCCCAGGCGAAATCGTCTCGCCCGGCGGGACGGTCTCGCTGAGGACAGGCGCGTTGACATCAGCAGAACCACCTCCACCATCGCCACAACCCGCGAGACATATGAGCATTAGCCCGATTGTCGACACGATCTTCAAGGCGGCGCTCCTCTCAGGAGACCTCGTCGCATGCAGAGACACCGTCACTCCAAGCCCCCGGGTCTACCCACTTGAGATGCGGCTGGTGCGCGGGGCTCCGAGGACTAGCGCCGGAATCGCCCCACTTTCCTGGCCAGTCCGCCCAGGGATTCCCAGGGGATAACGGAACCAACTCGAGTGTGGGAGACACCCCGTCGCCATCCGCCTGATCCCCGTGAGGGTAGGTGTAGGGGCCCTGGTGGAAGAACGATGCGTGAGAGTCGCGAGCCACATAGACGACTGGGTGGCCGTCGAAGGTCTCTGTCTGAGACCACTCGCAAGTTTGACCTCCTGTGTGCTGAGCGTATGTGGCTTCGCTCGGAGCTCGAGCATTGTCGAGCCGAACCTGGATCACCTCCCAATCGCCCTCGTGAATTCCGTTGCCCAGAGCATTGGTTTGAGGATCCGCGTAGTAAAAGAACCAGTACTGGAGCCACACGCTGCCCTCGCCGTCCAGAGCCGCCCGGCCAAACACACGGTTGGGATACCCAGTTAGGCTCTCCATCACGGCGGCGTCAGCTGCATACACGTCCGCGTCAACGCCGATGCCGCCTAGGCCGTCCTCCCCATCTCCTCTCAAGCTCACGAAGTCCAGATCCGTTGGAAGCGTCGAGGCCCGACGCGAAACGCCCACATACGGCGAAGCCAGGAATGAGAGCGAAAGGGCGTCGAGGCCCGTGGCCGACGCGATCGAATGGTTAGCCGAGGCAAACGCACCGCTTCCGTCGACTAGTCGATTCGCATCATCTGGATCATCCGGATCGTCGGACGCGTCATAGAAGTCTGTAGCGGCGGCTGGATTGAGAGCGTGAAACGCCTCTAGCGTGTCGTAGAGGAGTATTGGAGAGTGCGCTCGCAGCTCTGCGTCGAACTCTGATGTCTGGTCGATCGCGCCCAATTTGAGGTACATGTCGCGGGGCTCGCCGTTCTGCTCGGTGAGCCATGGGAGCGCGTAGTACCAGCCGTCCTCTAGCTGGTCGCCGGGTGGGCCGAACTGTGTCCACTTGCAGACGAACTCGCTGTGGGTGGAAGGTAGGTCGGGGCGCGGGCGCCAATAGGACCACGTAGCGCCCAGAAGGCTCGGGTTCCGTGAGCTCGAATATCCGCAGGCGCTCGAAGTCGGTGGGGTCGTGTTGGCGTAGGAGCCGCCCATGATGTCCCAGGTCGATCCGCCCAAGCGGCTTACAAGCCAGCCCTCGGGCATGTCGGGCTTGAACTTGCGCGTCGGCTCGGTGCGCGACACACAAGACCACGGCGCATCGTCCAGACCGGCGTAGTGCCACATGCGCTTGTCCGTAGGCCCCTGCTCACACGTCAGCGGCCCACCGTCGACCTGGGTCGCGTTGTGCCCCCACGTCGTCTGCTTGATCGCCCCGCAACCGAACGCCTGCACCCAAACCGAGTAAGCGTGCCCTCTCTTCAATGTGCTCGGCGGAAACGCCCATGTGACCTTGCCCGGCACCGCCGGGAGCGGCGCACGTGCCGTGGCGTAGAAACGCGTATTGGTCGCCCCACTCCACGCCCCGCCCTCGTGCTCGAGAATCTGGGCCGCCACCTCGCCGCCCGTGCACCCAGCCGCGCGGCCGATGTCGCCAAGCGTGAGACTGTTGATCCGCTTGGTCACCGGCATCCGCTGGATGAAGAACATCGTCTCCGCGGCCAAGGCCGTCTGACGCGTGAACGCATCCGTCGGACTCGTCGACGGGTCGATCACCAACGGCGCATTCGAGTCCCGATCCCCGCTGACCGTCGTCACCGCACCCGCCGTCGGCACGCCACAAACTGCCAACACCACCACAACACCAGCAACCACCCACGCCGAAGCGCCGCCCTTACCCATTACACGAACCCTCTCGTCGCCAACCCGCCAGCGCGCCACGTTAGAGGCCAAACGGCGCAGCGACCAGGACTACGGACGAACGTACGAGCGAGCTCGCGGCGTGAGCCCGCTCACCAAGCCGCCGGCCGGTAGTCCTTGAGGAAGCAGCCGTAGAGGTCCTCGCCGGCCTCGCCGCGGACGACTGGGTCGTAGACGCGGGCGGCGCCGTCGACGAGGTCGAGCGGGGCGTGGAAGCCCTCCTCGGCGAGCCGCATCTTGGTCGTGTGGGGACGCTCGTCGGTGATCCAGCCGGTGTCGACGGCCGTCATCAAAATCCCGTCGCTCTCCAGCATCTCCTGGGCGCTGGTGCGGGTGAGCATGTTCAGCGCCGCCTTGGCCATGTTGGTGTGCGGATGCCCCGGCCCCTTGTAGCCGCGGCTGAACTGCCCCTCCATCGCCGACACGTTGACCACGTACTTGCGCCGCGCCAACGAAGCCGCCAGCGCTGGCCGCAGCCGGCTGATCAGCACGAACGGCGCCGTCATGTTGCAGAGCTGAACCTCCAGCAGCTCGATCGCATCGACGTCCTCGACCGTCTGGCTCCAGCTGTTCTCAGCCACCTCGTCCGGCACGAGCCCACCCGCGTCGATCGCCCGCTGCTCCGCGATCAACGCAGGAGAAGCCGACCCCGCCGTCAGAGCCAGCGCCGTCAACGCCTCCGGCGTCGGCGCCCAATGCCCCTCACCCGAGCCGTTCCCCAAAGCCCGCTGCTCCTCCCCACTCCGCCCGAACGTCGTCAGCTCCGGCAGGTACCCGGCCGGCAACGGCGCCGCCTCAGCCGCTACCAGCGGCGCATAGGCCGAGGCCGAGCGCTTCACCGTCTGCGCCGCGTTGTTGATCAGGATGTCCAGCGGCCCCCGCTCAGCCACCGACTCGGACAGAGCGATCACCTGGGCCGGATCGCGCAGGTCGATCCCGACCACATGCAGCCGCTCGAGCCACTCCCCACTGTTCGGCATCGACGAGAACCGCCGCACCGCGTCCTTCGGGAACCGCGTCGTGATCGTCGTATGCGCCCCGTCGCGCAGCAGCCGCAGCGCGATGTGCATCCCGATCTTCGCCCGCCCTCCCGTCAGCAGCGCCCGCCGCCCCGACAGGTCCGTCCGCGCATCCCGCCGCGCGTGGTTCTCAGCCGCACAGACCGGACAGAGCTGGTGGTAGAAGGCGTCCACGTCGTAGAAGCGCTCCTTGCACACGTAGCAAGCCCGCGACTGGATCAACCGCCCCGCCGTAGCCCCCTTGACCATCGACGTCAGCGGCAACCCCTGCGTCTCATCGTCGATCCGCCCCGGCGCCGCCGTAGCCGTAGCCGCCGTAACCGCCCGATCCGCAGCCAGCACCGCCTCCCGCCGCTCGTTCTTCCGCCGCCGCTTCACCGTCTTGAACAGCTTCGCCACCGCCTGCTGCACCACGACCGCATCTGGATGCTCGACCGGCAGCTCGTCGAGTTCCGCAATAACCCGCAGGCAGGCCTCCAGCTCCTCCGGGTCAATCCGCTCAGCCATGGCCGCGAAACGCTAGCGGCTCTGCGCCCAGACCACGTACGGCTAGCGCGGACTCGCCAAGAAACTATGCACCTTTTCGAAAGCCTGTGCCAACCGGATCAGGCTCTCCTCCACGGGCCTCTCCTCAAGATGTTTGGTGTACGTCGCCATCCCGTGGTCGTCGCTACCCACCGGGAGTTCGTCACACGAGCGCCAGCGCCATGAGGACGATCGCATCGGAGACGTCAAGGGACTGGCCATACCTGCTGGGTGAAGGTAGATGGCGTCAGCCCAGTGATGGTGCACGCGGTTACGAACGAACCGGATCCCCGGCATTACTTCTGCGCCCGCGACTCGCGAGCGCCATGCCCAATCCAGGGGGTTCCCCTCAGGAGCCCATTCCTGGCGAATCCGATCATCAATCGCTGTAGCCCAATTAAGCGCCTCAAAGACCGCGGAGAACGTCCCTGTCGGATCATTGCGCTCAATCGCCTCCTTCAGACGGAGGATCGCGCCTACATTGCCCGCCAAGAACAGGTTCAGCGTTGCTCTTGACTCAGGGTTAGCAGGCACGCCTGGCATAAGGCACGCGATACGAGCACAGGTTCAGAGCCTGAGTGCCCGGGTCAACCAACCTTTCTCCTTCTTCTCCTTGATGAGACCGACCTCGACCATCCGTCGCGTCATCTGCTTAGCCCGCTTCGGGTCAGGCGCCGCACGTGCGAGCGCCTCGCGTATCTGTTCCTTCGTCCCATGGGGCGGATTGGCACACAGCTTGAGGTGCCGGCGAGCGAGATCGAACGATGTTGCTCCCGTCGAAGCGAGAGGCAAGAAGATCTCCCGAATCAGGCGACGACGAGCGTCAGCGGACTTCGGATCCATCAACTCCCAAACCGACAGGACACGCTCCCGCTCGTCAGCGTTGTCGACCGTCTCGTAGAGCGAGACAAGGACATCTGTCGTCGCATCCTCATCGGCAGCCGCTAACTGCGCGGCACGGAAGAAGTCTTGTGACGGCTTAATGTCGAAAGCACGCTCTAATGCTGGTCGACAAAGCTCAGTCCGCTCTAGAGGGCTAAGTGACTCTGCGTAGCTCTCAAGCGAGCTTCGCAAGGCCTCCGGAAGGGGCCGCGAGATGTAGGGCTCCACGAGCGTAAACACCTCACGTGTGGAGCTCGCAAACGAGTCGAGCCACGCCGCCGCGCCCGCAGCAAACGACGCGCCGTGCTGGAGGGTCAAGGCGCGCATCTGTTTCACGTCGGGCTTTTCTACCGGACGCCCCAAACGTGCTAGGCGAGCGGCTGTGAGAACGAGAATGATCTCTCGATCAGGCGATGGCATCCAACAGTCTTCGGCGCCCAATGCGGCTTCGAGAGAAGCAAGATCCTCGGGCTCCCCATCGCCCGCCGCAACCTCAATTCCCTCTTTGAGTCGGTGAGCGACCCCCTCCGACTCCGCTGGCGCAGGTGACGCCACTGACGCGGCGACCGCTCGCAGCATGCCACTGGAAACACTACGGGCGTCGAGCATGTTTGCCGCGACCAAGCGGTTCGCGAGCGCGACATCTTGGTTAAGCTCGCTACTAGCCGCCTCACTATCGATCCGGCGCGTGAGGGTCGAGACGACCGCTTCGGCAGTACTTCCCATGCTGACCTCCACGCCGCCATTCGTAAGGCGGGCCAACTCGTCCCATAGCTCGTCAGGCACGTCATTCTCCGAGGAACGCAGAACCGTCCACAGCTGGTGGCCATAGGCGCCTAGGCGGTCACTAGCGTCCGGCACCTGGAGAAGCGTCTTGGGATCAAGCGAGCGCAGGAAATCGACCTCGATCCTGGGATCCTCCCACTGGCTCAGCTCGCGCAGAACGGCAGACGTCGCGTCTGTCGTCTCGAGTAGCGCAAGTTGGGACAAGACTTCGCGCTCCAGCGCCAAACCCTCCCCCACCGACGTCAGGGAAATGAACGCCAGCTCGGCGAGGTGCTTGCGATCGCGGCTCACCAGCGTGCGAGCTACACCGGCGATCTCAGCAAGGCTTCGCTGAACGGAGTCTTTAAGTCGCTGCGCGGTCTCAGGATCCGTCTCCGAACTACGCCCTGTTGCCATGCGACTTGCCAAGGTCTCGTTGGCGTGTGCCGTCGCCCCTCTCAGCAGGTCCGTGGCCAGAGGCTCTGGGAGCTCGACCAATGCATCGCTCGCTGTCGACGAATCGTGCACCATCTCAGCGGCAAGTACCTCAGCCAGGCGGGGAGCGTGCGCCGGCCACAACTCCGAGGTCGCTCGCAGCAAGAGGATGCGATAGGCCTGTTGCTCAATAGCCTCACTACGCCCGAGCAATTGCCCAAGTAACTCGTCGTGCCTAGCCGCGACAGCAATCGACAAGGCTCCAGGGAGATCCTCGGTCTTTAGACCTCGTCGGCGTCGGTAATGATCGACGTCGCCGACTAACGATGGCGCCACCTCATCTACTGGCACGTGCGCGTCAGCTAGGGCCGCGAGCAACGCTTTAGCTGCGTTGTCTGCATCCGTCCCAACCGACTCCCTGGTCCGCGCACCAAGTAGCCGGAGGGCCTTAACGCGGTCTTCCTTGGCATCGAGCGCACGCACAGCCGCAACGACATCGGCGGGACGGTTCCCCAAGGCATCGTCCTCAAGCTTTTGGGCGAGAATGGGATCAAGTCCCCAAACCGCACCGGCACCATCCAGATGGATTAGGTCGCTACGCGGACCTGGGACATCGGCAGTCTTCTCAAGATAGGCGACGAGTTGCAGGGCATGGGCAACTTGAACCGTGCTGATTATCTTCCCGTCGTCGGTCGCGTCCTCACTTGATCCCTCACCTTCATCGTCCCGACCACGACGGCTAGCCGCATCTAGTGATAGCGATGATCGCTCCCTCAGGAGCTCAGCAACCGGAAGCTCTCCTGCGGCATACAGCACAGCTCGCTCAGCAACATCACGAGGATGATTTCGGAACTCTGCATCATCCCGGGGATCCCGCTTGTCTAAGAGCAGCCCTCGGGCGCGCAGCACCAACGCGGGAAGGTGGTCGCTCGACTCAAGATCACGCGCAAAGAGCGGAAACTCCGTTCTCAAGCAGACGAGCTTTGCCAACTCAGTCGCTCGTGACGCAAGTTTCGCGTCGAGCTGTCCGCGGCCAGCCCTTGCGGTGGCAGTCGCATACGCCAAAGCGAAGCTGTTGAGTAGTGCTTTTACTCGGCGCGGACTATGGACGTGGATCGGGAGGAGGACTGAAATCACGTCCTCGCGGTTGACGTCGCGCCACACGCCGCCTCGGCCCTCAAGCAGCCGGAGCGCGTAGTGCGTCAGACGGCGTGGACGCAGAGGAGGAAACGCAAGCTGGTACTGAAAGATCTTGTCGAGATAGGCATTGCCAGCGCTGTAGTACGGATTTGCTGTATCCGCGGGCGTCGCCTGGCGAACCTCCTCGGTCAAGGCGTGCTCTAACGCCTGTTGGTCGGCTGCCACGATGAAGACACAGCCTGGAGCCCCAAGGAAGGTGCGAAGCGACTCAAGAGTCGCCACGACCTCCTTCGGTGAGCACCGATCGAGCTCATCGATAAATACGACGAGCCGCTTATCTCCATGCCGGTCGACATTCAGGTCGTCCCGCAGCAGCTTCATGAACAGCCGCTCGAACTCCTCGTCCGACTCTGGCACACCACGTGTACTGGTCACCGTTACGAAGCGAAGCAACCAGCCCACGATCAGAACAAGAATGGCCGTTGGAACTAACGCAGGGAAGACGGCTTGGACGGTGTCCTTGACGGCCTCGCGCGTATCGCCCTCCGTAAAGACAAGAAGCAAAGCAACAACCGTCGCTATACCCAGCACGCCGAGGGCCATAAAGGTGATCGAGCGCTTTACCGCCGCTGAGGTCAGATCCGGAAACTCCACGCGAGGGCGGACCGTTTGTTCGTAGACCTCGCTCCGATAGCTCTCCGCCTTCTTGCGGTCCAGTAGCTGCTCCGCCAACCGGACTACAAATCGACGAAGCAGCGGCCTACGTCCGTATGTCAGGGCATCAAACGTCGCGACATGTCCCTGCCAATCCCCCGCCTTCTGCTGCTCAATAAGGCGGTGCTTGAGAAGATTCGCGGTGCCGCTTTTCCCCGAACCCCAAGAACCGTAGAGCCCGACGTTGACCGAAGCATGCTCCGCCGGGGCCGCCTTGATGATCATTAGGAGCCGATCTACGAAGTCCCCATGATCAAACAGATCCTCCTCCCCCGGCACAAGCGCGTGATCCGGGACAAGATCTGGAGAGTCTTGAGGTGTCGTAAGTGCCGTCTTGTGAGCCACCTGAACGATTGAGTGTCTCGCAGCCACCGGACAGCCGAGCCCGTCGTGCTTTACCGGAACGACGAGGGCGGGGCTTCCTGGCGAAGATGGCTCGTTAAGGGAGAAACGAACACAAGTAGCAAATCGTTTACCTGCCTCACCCAGTCCGAGGCGCCTGACTTTCGGCGCGGTCGCGGGCGTTGGCGACGATTTCCGCGAGCATCTGCGCAAAGACAACCGGATCCGCCGTCGCTCGGATAAATCCGGCGATGGCTTCAGCGAGCCAGAACTCGGCGGTCTCGATGCCGAAATGCTCGGCGAGGCAGACCAGGCATTCGGTGGTGTTGAGGTGGTGGGCTAGGTCGTTGCCGCAGGTGGTGCAGTCGTTGGGGTCGCCGTGGCGGCGGCCGACCATGTTGGCGGTGCGGTGCTCGAGCCAGGTCTGGAACTCAGGGCGGTCTTGAAGGGGCATCTTGGTGTCCTCCTGTCGTGGAGGCACCCGAGCCGAGCTTGAGGAGGCGCGGCACCCGCTACGGTGCGCGCGCGTCCGAATCTTGGTTCGGGCGCCACGCCCCCGGCCTGTCGCCACAGGTGCGGGGGCACTTTCGTATTGGCCTCTCGAACCTATGCGGCGCTCACGCCGATCACAAGGACCGCTACGGCCTCGTAGCTGAGTCGTCACCAACGCCGATCCGCGGGTGGCGTGGGTTTCGACGAACCGGCGAGCTTGCGAGACGGGCGCGAAACCCATCGACAGGACCCGCGGCCACCAACGTCGGGGCCACACCAGTGGGCCGGGCAGGACTCGAACCTGCGACCGAGCGATTATGAGTCGCCTGCTCTGACCAACTGAGCTACCGGCCCTCGACCACCGATCTTAGGTTCTCGACCGGAGCCGTCTCCATGATGCCCGCCATGACTGCGCTCTGGGTAGGCATCGCGGGCCTCGGCGGCGTGATGGCCCGTTACGCCCTCTCCACCCCGTTCCACGGCAACACCCTCCCCTGGATCACGGTCGCCATCAACGTCGTCGGCTCGTTCCTGCTCGGCGTGCTCGTCACCGCCCACGCCTTTTCCGAGGAGACCAGGACGGCACTGGGCGTCGGCTTCCTCGGCGGCTTCACCACCTTCTCCACCTTCTCCGTCCAAGCCGTCCTGGACATCGAGGCCGGCGAGCCCGGAAGAGCCCTCGCCTACGTAGGAGCGTCGGTCGTCCTAGGCATCGCCGCAGCCGCCGCGGGCTACGCCCTCGGCCGAACCGCCTTCTAGCTGCCGCGCACAGCCGCGTCGATCGCGGCGTTGAGCTCGTCGGCGCTGAACGCGCCCTCGATCCGCGCGGCCACCCGGCCGTTCGCGTCGATCGTGAAGACCCACGGCTCGGTCGGCAGCCCGAAGGCGGCGACCTGTGGCCGGAAGCCCTGGCCGATGTCGTTGTCCTGGAAGATCTCCTGGTGGACGAACGCGACATCGTCGCCGCGCTCGGCCTTGACCTGCTCGGTCACGTCGATGACCGGGCCGCAGACGCGGCTCTGGCAGAGCGCCGCCGTCGCGAAGAGCAGCACGGTCGGCTTCTTGCCGACCACGTCGCCGAAGTTGACGTCGTGCATCGTGGAGGGTGGCTGGCGGGTGTCGAGCTTGCTGGTGTCGCCGCCGACGTCGTTGATCGTCTCGGTGTCGATCTTGGGTGCCATGTCGCCGACGTCGGGGGCCGGGCCGCCGTCGCGGGTGACCTTCAGCGGTCCGCCTACGGGGGTGGCAGCGACGAGCCTGCCGTCGAGCTGGGTGAGGCCGACGACGTCGTAGCTGCCGGTCTTGGGGAAGTCGACGTTGGCGATGTAGAGGGACTTGGCTGCGTCGTCGTCGCGCGCGACGGTCTCGCTCTGGAACTGGGGCTTGACGGCCATCTCCTCGAACTTGGCGGTGATCGGTCCGAATGCCTTGCCGCCGCCGGCGGGCGCGAAGTAGAGCGCGACCGGCGCCTTGGCGATCTGGGCGCGCGCGAGGTCGAAGAGGGCGAAGCCGAAGCGGTTCTCGCCGGGCTTGAACTGGGAGACGGAGGCGGCGAGCACGGGGCCGCGCTGGCCGACCTCGGTCAGCAGCTGCTGGAGGGTCTGGCCGTCGGCGCGCGGGAAGTCCTCCGGCTTTGCCGACGCAGGCGTGCTCATCGGCTGCGCGGGGTCTTCGTCGCCACCACAGGCGACGAGGCCCAGCGCGAGCACACAGAAGATGGCCAGTGAGGCCACCGTACGAAGTCCCCCGCTACTCACGCGACGGAGCGTATGCGAATCACCACTGCCCGGGAGCAGATAACCGCTTGTCTTAACCTCGAATTCAAATAGCCTGCCCGCGGCACCTTTTCGGCGACGGAGGCAACTCTTGGCGACACGGGCAGCACTAATCACCGGTGGCTCGAGCGGAATCGGGCTCGCGATCGCCCGGGCGCTCGGGGAGGACGGCTACGGGATCACGCTGTCGGCGCGCCGTCTGGACAAGCTCGAGCAGGCCACGGAGGGGCTGCGCGCGGATGGGATCGACGTCGAGGCGGTCCCCGCGAACATGACCGACGAGGCCGACATCGTCGCGCTGGTGGCCCGCCACAAGGAGCGCTTCGGGCGGCTCGACGTGCTCGCGAACAACGCCGGCGTGGGGATCGGCGGGCCGGTCGCGGAGATCGAGGCGAAGAAGCTCGACATGCAGATCGGCGTCAACCTGCGCGCGCTGTTCCTCGCGACGCGCGAGGCGCTGCCGCTGCTCAAGGAGGCAGGCGCCGAGCACCGCAAGGCGCTGATCGTCAACACCGCGTCGATCGCGGGCAAATCCGGTCAGGGCTGGCTGGCGGCCTACTCGGCGACGAAGTTCGGCGTGGTGGGCTTCACCCAGGCGCTGCACAAGGAGCACTCGACCGACGGGATCCAGGCGACGGCGCTCTGCCCCGGTTTCGTCGACACGGCGATGACCGACTGGGTCAAGGGCAACGTGCCGGCCGAGGAGATGATCCAGCCGCAGGACATCGCCGCGGCGGTGCGCTACCTGCTGAGCACCTCGCCGGCGTGCATCGTGCCGGAGCTGCAGTTCATCCGGCCGGGCGAGGGCTTGTAGTCGAGCTCTGACGGGTCGAGCGCCTCGTAGGGCTCGACCTCGTGCTCCTCGCGCCGCGCGCGGTCGCGCTGGGCGCGGCGGTGGTCGGCGATCGCGCGGCTGAGCGCGGCGGCGCCGCGGACGTCCTCGCCGGCGATGCTCTCGCCGAGCATCGCGCGCAGCGCCCGCAGCTCGGGCGGTGTCGCACGGCGCGGCTGCTTGCCGGCGCGCGCGTAGCGGTCCCAGGCCTTGGCGAAGGCGGCGAAGTTGGTGCGGCCGCCGTTGCGGTGGGCCGCGAGCATCGGGCAGACCCCGCCGTCGCGCGTGGCGTAGGCGCCGACGATGATGAAAGACGGCCTTCCGGGCGCACCCGGCAGAGCCGGGCGCTTCGGCTGCGGACCGATCGCGTCGAGCATCGCGCGGCGCGTCTCGAGCGGCATCTCGTCGATCGCGCTCCGCAGCTCGCGCGCGGGCCGGCGCAGGCGCCTCATCTGGTTCGGGAGGGGTTGGGTGACATACGATGCCGCTCTTGCGGCTTCGCGAGGGTAGGCCGCTCCGTCTAGCAGTTCAAGGCTTTTCCTGGGCCTGAAAGGAGAGTTGCATGCGGTTGGGTCTGCACGTCGGTTACTGGGGGCTCGGTCTGACGGCCGAGCAGCAGCTCGAGATCGTCAAGGAGGCCGAGGTCGCGGGCTTCGACTCCGTGTGGGCCGCGGAGGCGTACGGCTCGGACACCGCAACGGTGCTCGCCTGGCTCGCCTCGCACACCGAGCGGATCAAGATCGGCTCGGCGATCTTCCAGATGCCCGGCCGCACCCCGGCGATGACCGCGATGACCGCGGCGACGCTCGACCAGCTCTCGGGCGGGCGGATGATCCTCGGCATCGGCTCCTCAGGGCCCCAGGTTGCGGAGGGCTGGCACGGTCAGCCGTTCGCCAAGCAGCTGCAGCGCACGCGCGAGTACGTCGAGATCCTGCGCAAGGCATTGGCGCGCGAGCGACTGGAGTACGACGGCGAGATCTACCAGCTGCCGATCCCCGACGGTCCCGGCAAGGCGCTGAAGCTGATGATCGCCCCGGTCCAGGAGCGGATGCCGATCTACATCGCCGCGATCGGCCCGAAGAACACCACGCTGACGGGCGAGATCGCCGACGGCTGGCTGCCGACGTTCTTCTCCCCCGAGCACGTGGCGGAGTTCCGCACGCTGCTCGAAGAGGGCGCCGCGAAGGCGGGCGATGGCAAGAAGATCGACGACTCCTTCGACATCGCGCCGAACGTCAACCTCTGCATCGACGACGACATCGACAAGGCGCGTGACGCGGTCCGCCCGCTGCTGGCGCTCTACGTCGGCGGCATGGGCTCGAAGAAGAAGAACTTCTACAACGCGCTCGTGCGCCGCTACGGCTTCGAGGACGCGGCCGAGGAGGTCCAGAACCTCTACCTCGACGGCAAGAAGGAGGAGGCCGCCGCCGCGCTGCCGGCCGAGATGATCGACAAGACGTCGCTCGTCGGTCCGAAGGAGCGCGTCAAGGAGCGGCTCGAGGTCTACCGCGAGGCGGGCGTCGGCACGCTCGTGGCGACGCCGACGGTCTTCGATCCCGAGGGCCGCAAGCGGATGATCCACGAGATCGCGGAGATGCTCTGAGCGGGGACGCCTCCGCGGACGGCGCGACGGCGCGACGCTTCCTGATCACGACCTTCGGCGATCCCGGGCACGCGTTCCCGGCGATCGCGCTCGGCCGCGCGCTGCGCGAGCGCGGCCATGCGGTCTGCCTGCAGACGTGGAAGCGCTGGCGCGAGGACGTCGAGCGCGAGGGAATCGAGTTCGCGGTCGCGCCGGAGTACGCGGTGCTGCCGAGCGGGCGCGACATGACGCTCTACGAGGCAGCTGTCGCGGCTATGGAGGACACGGTGCCGCTGGTGCGCGACTTCGATCCCGACGTGGTGGTCTCCGACATCCTGACCGCCGTCGGCGGGCTCGCCGCTGGTGTCGAGCAGCGTCCGTTCGCGACGCTCATCCCCCACGTCCTGCCGACATCCGAGGCGGGGCTGCCGCCCTACTCGATCGGCGCTCGGCTGCCGCGCACGGGCTTCGGCCGCTGGGGTTGGGGCCTGCTGCAGCCGCTGCTGCGGCGCGGGGAGGTCCAGGGGCGTGACGAGCTCAACGCCGCGCGCGCCCAGGTCGGGCTGCCGCCGCTGGACTACACGCACAACGGGATCTCGCGCCAGCTCGCGCTGGTCGCGACGTTCCCACAGCTCGAGTACCCACGCCGGGAGTGGCACCCGGCGTTCGAGGTCACCGGTCCGCTGCTCTGGGAGCGCCCGTTCGGCGAGGTCGAGTTGCCACCGGGCGACGACCCGTTGATCCTCGTCGCGCCGAGCACCTCCCAGGACCCGGAGGGCCGGATGATCACGGCGGCGCTCGACGGTCTCGCCGACGAGCCGGTGCGCGTGATCGCCACGACGAACCGGCCGGGCTACCCCTACCCCACCACCGCGCCGCCGAACGGGCGGCTGGTCGACTGGATCTCCTACTCGCGCACGATGCCGCAGTGCGCCGCCGTGGTCTGCCACGCCGGCCATGGGACGGTCGCGCGCGCGCTTTCGTACGGCGTGCCGGTCGTGGGCGCGCCGGCGGCCGGAGACATGGCCGAGAACGCCTCGCGGATCGCGTGGGCCGGCTGTGGGGTGTCGCTGCCGCGGCGGCTGGTGACTCCGGCCGGTATCCGCCTGGCTGTGCGCAAGGTGCTCGCCGAGCCGCCGATCGCGGCACGCGCTGGCGAGATCGCGGAGTGGTCGTCCCGCCACGACGGTGGCGCGACCGCGGCGCAGACGCTGGAGCGCTTCGCGGCGCGGGTCAGCGGCGCGTAGCGGCGGACCGCGCTACAACGCCGGGCAGACGCCGTCGTCGGAGCCCCCGGGCAGCTTGCCGAGCAGCTCGACGAGGGTGTCGACCTCATCCTCGCTCAGGCTCTGCTCGAGCACGCTACGCACCGAGCCGATGTGCCCGGACGCCGCGACGTCGAGCTTCTCGCGACCGGCGTCCGTGAGCGCGGCATAGGTAATCCGCAGGTCGTTGTCGCAGGCCGCGCGCTCGACGAGCCCGTCCGCCTCCAAGCCCTCGAGCAGGCGGGTCACGCCGGAGGGAGTCAGGCTCAGCCGATCGGCGAGATCGACGCGCTTCAGTCGCTGCTCCTCGGCGTGTGACAGCAGGAAGAGCGCCTCGTAGTCCTTGCGCGTCAGGCCGTGTTCCGCCTGGAGCTGGCTACCGAGATCGCGCGAGGTCACATCGTGGACTCGCGCGAGGCGGATCCACGCCTGCATCGCGGCCGGAAGATCCGTCTCAGATGCTTGTGGTGGCAATACTTGACGACTCAATGGTTACTCGCTACAGTTGTTTGCGTACTCAACTATAGACCGCTCAAGTGGAGGAAGCAAATGACTGCCAGCACGATCGCGTTCGCACCGGCCGGGACCTGGGCCCTCGATCCCACTCATTCGTCGGTGGGCTTCCAAGTCCCCTATCTCGCCGGGACCTTCAAGGGCCAGTTCCATGACGTCGAGGGCCAGCTCGTGGTCGACGAGGCCGGCGCGCAGCTCACGGGCGCCGCCGCGGTGGCGAGCGTCGACGTCAAGGACGAGAACCTCGACGCGCACCTCCAGTCGCCCGACTTCTTCGACGCCGAGCGCCATCCGCGGCTGCGCTTCAGCGCCGAGCGGATCGATCTCGACGGCGACGCGGTGTCGGTCGACGGCGAGATCGAGATCAAGGGCGTCAGGCGGCCGGTGAAGGTCACGGGGACCGCCGTCGCGCCGCTGACCGACCCGCACGGCAACGAGCGGATCGGCCTTGCGCTGAGCACGACCGTCGACCGGACCGACTTCGGCGTCAGCTGGAATCTCGACCTCCCGACCGGCGGCCCGTCGCTCGGCAACGACGTGACGATCGTCGCCGAGCTGTACTTCGTGAGGGCGTAGCGATGAAGATCCTCGGCATATCGGGCAGCCTCCGCCGCGACTCGCACAACACGACGCTCCTGCGCGCGGCCTCCAAGCGCCCGCCCGCGGGCTTCGAGCTGGAGCTGTGGGAGGGCCTCAAGGAGATCCCGCCCTATGACGAGGACGACGATCACGGCGCGGCGCCGGCGGCCGTATCGGAGCTCCGTGCCGCGATCGCCGGTGCCGACGCCGTGCTGATCGCCACCCCGGAGTACAACTCCTCCATCCCCGGTCAGCTCAAGAACGCCCTCGACTGGATCTCGCGCCCGCTCGCGACCAGCCCGCTGCGCAACAAGCCCGTTGCGGTCGTCGGCGCGAGCACGGGAGCGTTCGGTGCCGTCTGGGGACAGGCGGAGCTGCGCAAGGTGCTCGCCCGGATCGGGGCACGGGTGCTCGACTCCGAGCTGGCGATCGGCGACGCGCCGGCGCGGATCGCCGAGACCCGGCTCGAGCAGGGTGTCTGCGACGGGATCACCGGCGTTCTCGACCAGCTCGCCGCCGCGGTGGCCGAGCGCGCGGCGGCGACCGAGCACGCGGCCGCATGACCAGCGCGCTCGACAACTTCCGCTACGAGGTGCGCGAGGCCGCCGGCGAGGCCGAGGGGATGCTCGTGCTCTTCCACGGCCGCGCGACCGACGAGCACGACCTGAAGCCGTTCCTCGACGTCCTAGATCCCGAGCGACGGCTGCTCGGAGTCACCCCACGCGGCCCGCTCGCGCTGCCGCCGGGCGGTGCGCACTGGTACGTGGTGCCGCGCGTCGGCCACCCGGATCCGGACACCTTCACGGCGACCTATGAGGCCGGGGCACAGTGGCTCGACGCCCTCGCGGCCGAGACCGGCGTGGCGCCCGACCGCACCGTGCTCGGCGGCTTCTCCCAAGGGTCGGTGATGAGCTACGCATGGGGTCTCGGCCCCGACCGTCCCCGCCCCGCCGGGATCGTCGCTCTGAGCGGCTTCGTCCCCACGGTCCCGACGTGGAGTCCCGATCTCGAGCGCCCGCTGCCGCGGATCGCGATCGGCCACGGCACGCACGATCCGGTCATCGGAGTCGAGTTCGGCCGCGCGGCGCGCGAGACGCTCGAGGGCGCGGGAGCCGACGTCCTCTACCGCGAGTACCCCCTGCCCCACACCGTCGATCCTGGCTACCTGAACGAGCTCGCGACCTGGCTGCGCGAGACCCTCGACTGAGGGAGCTCCGGGGGTGGGACTCGAACCCACAACCTATCGGTTAACAGCCGATCGCTCTGCCAATTGAGCTACCCCGGAACGACGCGGCCCCACGATACCGAGCGCGTCTAGTGAGACGACTCGTCCGTGGTGCCCTGGAGGGGCGCTGCGCGGCCGGAGTCGCGCAGCATGTGGAGCGTCTGGACCTCGATCTGGCGGACGCGCTCGCGGGTCAGGCCGACGACCTTGCCGATCTCCTCGAGCGTGAGCGGGCCACGGTCGTTGAGGCCGAAGCGGAGCTCGATGACGTTGCGCTCGCGCTCGGAGAGCGTGTCGAGGACGCCCTGGACGGCGACGTCGCGCAGCTGGCGCGCGACGACCTCGAGCGGCCGATCGTCGGCGTCGTCGGCGATGAAGTCGGCGAGCTCGGCCGCCTCGTCGCCCGTGCCGACGGGCGACTCCAGCGAGACCGGGTCCTGGCCCATCTTGAGCAGGTCGTCGACCTTCGACTCGGGAAGCTCCAGCTTGGCGGCGATCTCCGCCGAGGTCGGGTCGCGCTCGAGCTCCTGGGCTAGCGCCCGGCGCGTCGCGTGGACCTTGTTCATCCGCTCGACCATGTGGACCGGGATGCGGATCGTGCGCGACTGGTCGGCGAGCGCGCGCGTCATCGCCTGGCGGATCCACCAGGTCGCGTAGGTCGAGAACTTGAACCCGCGCCGCCAGTCGAACTTCTCGACCCCGCGGATCAGGCCCATGTTGCCCTCCTGGATCAGGTCGAGCAGGGTCAGGCCGCGGCCCTGGTAGCGCTTGGCGATCGAGACGACGAGACGCAGGTTCGCCTCGATCAGCGCGTTCTTGGCCGGCATGTCGTTCTGCTCGATCCGCTTCGCGAGGCGGACCTCGTCCTCGCGCGTGAGCAGCGGCACCCGCCCGATGCGCTGGAGGTACATCTTCACGGCGTCCTCTGTTCCGCCCTCGGGCGGAGCCGCGCGGACGCCCGCGGTGACGACGCCGCCCTCGTCGAACTCGTCGTAGGCGTCGGCCTCGCCGGTCCCGGTCGGCGGCTCGGCGGTCTCCTCGATCTCGTCGTCGAGCAGCTCGCCGCGGTCGGAGCCCTTGGTCATGAGACCTCCCCCATGACGGCGTCCATCTCCTGGCGTACCCGCTGACGCTCCCCCGCCAGCGCGCTCTGACGCTCGTGGCTGCCGTCGGCGCGTGCCCGGCGAACCTCGCGGTCGATCCGCTTGAGCTCGAGTGCGAGGAAGCTCATCCGGAGCGTCGGCTCGTTGGGCGGCTCGCTCTCGTCGGCGCGCAGCGCGATGCTCGCAATCAGCGCTGACAGCTCGGCATCGGCCGGATCGAGATCCGCGAGCGGATCGGAGAAGTGGGCAGCGAGGTGGTCCTTGGCCCGTTGGAGGACGGTCGACGAGAGATGGTCTGGCGTGACGCGGTCGAGGAAATCGCGGCCGATCTGGCCGGCACCGAGGCAGTTGGCGAGAAAGATCCGCTCGGACTCGAGCGCCGGATCGGCGGGCCGCTGCGGCACCGGACGGGCGCGCTCGGGCCCCGAATCGCCGGACGGTGCGGCGACTTGCCGAGCGACCCGATCGGACGCCGAGACGACGTAGTCCGGCGACACGTCGAGGCGGTCGGCAACGAGCTGGACGAGGTGATCGCGCTTCGCGCTGCGCTCGGGAGCGGCGGCGATCAGCTCACGGGCCTGCCCGAGCGCGCGGTCGCGCCCCTCGGGCGTGCCGAGCTTGCCCTCCGCCAACACACGCCTGACTGTGAACTCGAGAACGGACAACGCACCGTCCAATCGGCTGATTACGGCTTCGGCTCCACCCTCCGCAACAAGCTCTGCAGGATCGGTGCCCTCCGGGAGCTGGACCACGCGCAGCTCGACGTCGCGATCGTCGGCGATCTTCGCCGCGCGGAGCATCGCCTGCTGACCCGCCCGGTCCGCATCGAGGGCGAGGAAGATCGTCCCCTCAGCGCCGGCCGCCCTAGCGAGCTCGGCGAGCTGGTGCTCTGTCAGGGCCGTGCCCATGATCGCCACGGTCTCCGTTACCCGGGCCTGGTGCAGCGCAAGCACGTCCGTGTAGCCCTCGACGACCACGACGCGGCCGGACTTCGCCGCGACCGAGCGGGCCTTGTCGATGCCGAAGAGCTGGCGTCCCTTGTGGTAGACGTCGCTCTCGGAGGTGTTGATGTACTTGGCGCCCTGCTCGTCGCTCATCGCGCGGGCGCCGAAGCCCAGCACGCGACCGCGGGAGTCGGCGAGCGGGAACATGATCCGCTCGCGGAAGCGATCGACCGCTCCGTCGCCGGAGCGCTTGCGCTGAGCCAACCCCGCACCGAGCAGCTCGTCGAGGGTGAAGCCGTCGCGCGCCGCGCCGGCGACCAGCTTGTCCCAGCCCTTCGGCGACCAGCCGACCCGGAACTCGCGCAGCACCTCCTCCGAGAGGCCACGCGAGCCGAGGTACTCGCGCGCCGGCGCGGCCTCGTCCGCGTCCCAGAGGTACTTCTCGTAGAAGGCCGTCGTCCGCTCGAGCAGCGACAGCAGCCGCTCGCGACGCCGCCGGCGCTGCTCCTCCTCGGGGTCCTCCTGCTCACGCTTGAGCTCGACGTTGTAGCGCTCGCCCAGCAGCTCGACCGCCTCCGCGAAGTCGAGCTGCTCGGTCTCGCGGACGAAGCTGATCGCGTCGCCGCCCTCGCCGCAGCCGAAGCAGTGGTAGAGGCCCTGCTCGGCGTTGACCGAGAAGGACGGGGTCCGCTCCTCGTGGAACGGACAGAGCCCGACCCAGCGGGAGCCGACTCGGCGCAGGTCGGTCCGCGCCCCGACGAGGTCGACCATGTCGACCGCGTCCCGCAGGCGCTCGATCGAGTCCTGTGTGTAGCGGGCCATCTAGTAGCCCTGGGGCAGGGCGAGCTCGGCGAACGAGCGAATTGCGTAGCGATCGGTCATGCCTGCCAGATAGTCCACCACGCGGTCGTGGTCGGTGGCGCCCTCGGTGAGCGGGGCGGGCAGCTGCTCGGCGTAGCTCTCGAAGAGCGACCGCAGCAGGCGCTCGATGCGGGGCCGCTCGCGCTGGGCGTCCGCCGCCAGATAGACATGGTCGAACATGAACTTGCGCAGGCGCAGCATTGCGCCGCCGACGTCCTCGCTCTGGACGATGTCGCCGGCCTTCGCCGAGCGTTCGATCAAGTCGCGTACGAGGGTCTCGATCCGCTCCGAGCCTGTCTCCCCGAGTGCTGCTATCTCGGCCTCGGGAAGATCTGAGCGCTGGATGACCCCGGCACGCAGCGCATCGTCGATGTCGTGATTGATGTAGGCGACCCGGTCGACGACGCGGACGATCCGCCCCTCGAGCGTCGCCGGCCGCCCCGAGCCCGTGTGGTTGAGGATGCCGTCGCGGACCTGCTCGGTGAGGTTGAGCCCCTGCCCGTCGCGCTCGAGGCGCTCGACCACACGCAGCGAGTGGACGTTGTGCCGGAAGCGGAGCCCGTAGCGCTCCTGCACGCACTCGTCGAGCACGCGCTCGCCGATGTGGCCGAACGGAGGATGCCCGAGATCGTGACCGAGGCCGATCGCCTCGGTCAGGTCCTCGTTGAGCGCGAGCGCACGCGCTACGTTGCGGGCGATCCCGCACGCCTCCAGCGTGTGGGTGAGCCGCGTGCGGTAGTGATCGCCCTCGGGCGCGATGAACACCTGGGTCTTGTGCTTGAGCCTGCGGAAGGCCTTGCAGTGCACGATCCGGTCACGATCGCGCTGAAACGGGGTGCGATGCGGAGCATCGGGCTCCGGCCGAGCCCGCGATGCCGGGTAAGAACGTGTCCCCAGCGGCGACATCCACTGCTCCTCCGCCGCCGCGACCCGCTCGGCGAAGGATTGGAGCTGCCCGCTGGCTGCGCTTCGAATCGCCACGCTCCGATTGTCCCAGGAAGGGGGATCCGGCTCGTCTGGGCCGGCTCAGGTTGTGCCTGAAGGCTTGCATTGACCGCGTGTCGTTGTATTATGGGTGCCACCAAACTGGTCAGTCCAATTTTCGACAACTTCGACCCGCCGCCGACGCCGTCGCGGCATGGGTCGAAAACAACACCGGCTGCGATTGGCGCAGGCAGGCGCACGGACCGAACCCTCCCCGTGAGCCACGCTGGCACCGATTTGCAGAGCCTGGCTCGCCGGCGGCGGCTTGCCCATCCCTCCGGGCGCCGCCGCCGGTGCCGGTGATATGAAGTACCTGGCCTGTATGCGACACCCATCACCGTCCCGCTTTCGTCTTCCAGTTACTGCTTGAGCGAGCGTTAGACTCGGCGCGTGGACACTGCGGCAGATCGAGCAGCAAGCGGCATCCGTGCCCTTATCGTGTCGCGCGAGTACGGACCTGGTGACCGTCTGCCCGCAGAGCGTGAGCTGGCACTCCAGCTCGAGCTCTCACGCCCTGCGTTACGTGAGGGGATCCGACGGCTGCGCAGCGGTGGCGTACTGGACTCGCGTCGCGGATCGGGTACCTATGTCGCCGAAGTCGATCTCGAAGGCGTGTACGACATCCGCCTGCGCCTCGAGCCCTTTGCCGCCGAACGCGCCGCACTTCACCGCACCGATCGCGAGCTCGCCGACATGCGCGCGGCCGTGAACGCGATGCGCGACGAACTCGACAACTCGGAGCCGTTCAATCTCGCCGATTCCAGATTTCACTCGCTCGTGGCCAGTGCTAGCCGCAGCTCGGTCCTGCGCAGCACGCTCGATCGGCTGAGCGAGCTCGCGCTGCTCACGAGAACGGTCGTAGCCCCAAGCGAGCGGTCGCGCCGTGGCGCGCTGACCGACGTCGAGCGGATCCTGATGGCGATCGAACGCCAGCACCCGAAGCGTTCCGCCAACGCCATGGAGCGCCACATCGCGAACGTTCGCGACGACTATCTCGAGATGGTCGTCAACGGTGGGATCGCCGTCGGCGACGCCAAGCGGGCATCGGGCTGAGGCCGCGCCGTGGCCAGCGAGCCCGAGATCGTCCTGATCCGCCACGGTGAGACCGAGTGGAGCCGCGACCACCGTCACACCGGCCGTACCGACGTGCCACTTACCGAGAACGGCCGCCGTCAGGCGGAGGCGCTGGCCCCGCGACTGGCGTCACGCTCCTTCGAGCGCGTTTACGTAAGCCCGCTCTCGCGTGCGACCGAGACTGCACGGTTGGCCGGTTTAGGTGAGAGAGCCGCGCCGCGTCCCGAGCTGATGGAGATCGACTACGGCCAGGCCGAGGGACTGACGACCGAGCAGATGCGCGAGCGGACACCCGCGTGGTCGGTCTGGACGCACGAGACCCCCGACGCCGAGCGCCTCACCGACGTGGCCACGCGGCTCGAGCCGATCCTCGGCGAGCTGCGAGCCACCACAGGAGACATCGCGATCGTCGCGCACGGACACGTGCTGCGCGTGCTGGCGGCGCTCTGGATCGGCCTCCCACCGGCCGGCGGCGCCCACCTCGTGCTGGCGACGGGGCGGCTGAGCACGCTCAGCTGGGAGCGCGAGAGCCAGGCGATCAGCGGCTGGAACTGCTGATCAGGCGACGCGCCGCAGGCGCACGTGGGCGTGGTGCTCGAGCGTCTCGGCAACCGCCCGGTCGGCCTGGCCGAGTGCCGCCTCGGAAGCGCGCGGCGCGTCCGCGAGTGGCCGCCCGAGCGCCTCGACGAGGAAGCCGTGGGCCTCGGGCCCGAGCGGGATCGACCCCGACTCGCAGCTCGCGCAGACCACACCGCCCGCCGCCGGCGAGAACCCGGCGAGATGGTCGGCCTCACCGCACGTGGCGCAGGAGGCGAGCTCGGGCACGAAGCCGGCAGCCAGCAGCAGCTTGACGCGGAACGCCAGCGACTGAGCGCGCGTGGCCATGTCGGGCTGGGCATCCAGCAACGCGAGCTGGTTGCAGAGCAGGTGGTAGGCGGCCGAGTTCGACTCGGCCGAGTCGAACAGGCGCAGGATCGACTCACACGCCTGTGAAGCGCGCTCGAGCGACTGGCGCTGCTCGCGCAACGCCGGGTGGGAGCTCACCGTGTCGACCGATCTGACCGTGCTGAGATCGCCCCTCCCCTCGTGCAACACGAGCCGCACGCGCGACAGCGGCTCGAGGCGGCCACCCATCCGCGAGCGCGTCCGGCGTACCCCCTTCGCGACCGCACCGATCCGCCCGCGATCGGCGCTGTAGAGGTGGAGCACGCGGTCGGCCTCGCCGAAGCGGATCGAACGCAGCACCACAGCCTCCGTCTTGAAGCTGCGGGCCATCCCCCGATGTTGGGAGGACCACCGGACGGACAACCGCTAGGACGCTCTGGGCTTGCGCTGGCAGCTGGGACAGATGTAGGTCCCCCGGCCCGCCGCGCGCAGCTTGACCACCGCCGTGCCGCAGCGCGGACACGGCTCGCCCTCGCGACGGTGCACCAGGAAGCGATCTTGGAAGCTCCCGCGCGCCCCGTCGGTGTGCCGGAAGTCGTCGATCGAGGCTCCTCGGGCGTCGATCCCCGCCTCGAGCGACTCGACGACGGCGTCGCGCAGCGCTTCGATCTGAGGGCGCCGGAGCGTCCCGACCTGCCGCAACGGGTGGATGCGCGCCCGGAACAGCGCCTCGTCGGCGTAGATGTTGCCGACGCCGGCGACGCGCTCCTGGGAGAGCAGGAACGCCTTGACGGGCGAGCGGCGCCCGCGCGCCAGCGAGCGCAGCGCATCGGCGGTGAAGGCGGGGCTGAGCGGCTCGACGCCGAGCCGCGTGCGGAAGTAGTCGTCGCGGGCCCCGTCGCCGAGCAGGACGACGCCGGTGCCGAAGCGGCGCGGATCGGAGAAGAGCACCGTGGAGCCGTCGTCGAGCCCGATCCGGACGCGGACGTAGGGCTGGTCCTCCTCCGTGTTCGCGGGAATGAAGAGCAGGTTCCCGGTCATCCGCAGGTGCATGACGAGGTGGACCTCGCCGTCGAGCTCGATGTCGAGGTACTTGCCACGCCGGCCCACGCTCGCGACGGTCCGCCGCTCGACCGCGTCGGCAAGCTCGAGGGGGGCCGCCGGCTCGCCCCAGCGGGCGTCGAGCACCTCGAAGCGCTCGATCCGCCGGCCCTCGAGGTGGGGCGCCAGCTGACGACGGATCGTCTCGACCTCGGGGAGCTCGGGCACGCGCCGAGCTTCTATCAGGTCACCGTGGCGCGCGGGTGGGCCTGGAAGTAGACGTCCTTGAGCCGCTCGCTCGAGAGATGGGTGTAGAGCTGCGTGGTGGCGACGTCGGCGTGGCCGAGCATCTCCTGCACGGCGCGCAGGTCGCAGCCACCCGCCAGCAGATGGGTGGCGAAGCTGTGGCGCAGGGTGTGTGGGCTCATCTTGCCGGCGAGGCCCACTGCCTTCGCGTGGCGCTGGATGATCTTGTAGAGGCCCTGGCGGGTCAGGGTGCCGCCGCGGAAGTTGACGAACAGATGCGGTTGGATCGACCCGCCGACGAGCTGCGACCGCCCCCGTTCGAGATAGCGCCGGACGGCATCCGCGGCGGTGCGGCCGACGGGGACCATCCGCTCCTTGGAGCCCTTGCCGCGCGCACGCAGGATCAGCTCCTCGAGGTCGATGTCGGTCACCTCGATGTCTACCGTCTCGGAGGCGCGCAGCCCGCAGGCGTACATCAGCTCGAGCAGGGCTCGGTCCCTGAGGTCGATCGGCTCGGTCCCGCACGGGTGCTCGAGCAGCTTCGCCACCTCGCCGCGCGTGAGGACGTGTGGCAGCCTTCGGTTGCGCCGCGGCGGGGCGAGGCTGGCCGCGGGGTCGCCCTCGATCAGCTCCTCGCGCCGCAGGTGGCGGTAGAAGGAGCGCAGGCAGGCGGACTTGCGGTGCACGGTCGCCGGCGTCGCGGAGGCGCCGTCGGTGCCTTCGAGGCTCGCGAGGAAGTCGGCGATGTCGCGGCTCGAGGCGGTGATCGAGGCCTGCCCGCGACCGTCGAGGAACTCGCCGAACTGGAGCAGGTCGGCGCGGTAGGCGGCGAGCGTGTTGCGTGACAGGCCACGCTCGAACTCGAGATGGCCGATGAAGTCGAGCACGAGCTGCTCGTGAGACGTCGCTGGGGACTCGGCCGTTGCCGCCACAGATCCCCTTTCTCGTGCTGTCAGGTCATCCCTTGAGGCTGCAACAGGACGGCCAGGGCGATGTCCAGGCCGAGCTCGAGCGCGGCGACGGTGACCGCCTCATCGGGCTGGTGGTTGCGCTCGGTCCCGTTTGCGACGTTGACGACCGGCAGGCCGCGGGCGACGAACACGTTGGCGTCGCTGCCGCCGCCGGTGGCGATCGGGTTGGGCTCGATGCCGTGGAGCTGGAGCGCGGCGGCCGCGATCTCGACCGGCGGCGCGGTCTTCGCCAGCCGGTAGGCCGTGAACAGCTGCTCGACCGTCGTCTCGAGGTCGCACTCGAGGTCGCTGGTCGCCTCGGTCAGCGCGTTGACGATCTCGGTGACCAGGGCGCCGGCCTTCTCGTCGTCGAGGCTGCGCACCTCGAGCTCGATCCGGCAGCGCTCGGCGACGACGTTCGCGGCGGTACCACCGACGATCCGGCCCACGTTGGCTGTCGTCTCCTCGTCGATCCGGCCCAAGCGCATCCGGTCGATCGCCCGCGCGGCGGCGGCGATCGCGTTGCGACCGCTCTCAGGGCGGATGCCGGCGTGCGCGGCGGCGCCGTGGATGAAGGCCTCGACGCGGTAGTAGCCCGGCGCGGCCACGATCAGGTCACCGAAGGGGCTCGCGTGGTCGAAGACGAAGCCGTAGTCGGCCTGGAGTGCGTGCCCGAGCTCCTTCGCGCCGAGCAGCGCGATCTCCTCGCAGGTGGTGAACAGCAGCTCGATCCCGGCTGGAGCGCCCCCGCGCGAATAGCGGCGGGCGACGGCGAGCAGCGCGGCGACCGCCGTCTTGTTGTCCGCCCCGAGGACGCCCGCGTTGCGGTTGGTGAAGCGCCCGCCCTCGCGCAGGACGTCGACCGAGGCGGCCAGCGGAACGGTGTCGAGATGGGCGCACAGCAGGACGGTCGGCGCCCCGTCCGGGCCCGGGATCCTGGCGAGCAGGTTGCCCGCGTCGGCGCCGGTGGCGTCGGTGCTGGCGTCCTCGAGGACCTCGAGCCCTGCGGCCCTCAGCTCCTCGGTGACGGCGTCCGCGATCGCGCGCTCTCGGCGCGACGGGCTCTCGATCTCACACAGCCGGACGAAGTCGGCGGCCAGCCGCTGGCGCTCCGCGTCCGACGCGCGCGGGGCGCCGCCGGTCAAACCCTGGACTCTGAGTCCTCGCGCTCCGTCGCCGACGCGCGGATCTCACCGTCGCCGTCCGCCTCCTGAGCGGCGGTCCCCTGCTCGCGCGAGCGCTTCAGCGCAGCGCCGACGAACTCGCGGAACAGCGGCTGCGGGCGCAGCGGCCGCGACTTGAACTCGGGGTGGAACTGCGACGCGACGAAGAACGGGTGGTCGGGCAGCTCGACGATCTCGACCAGCCGGTCGTCCGGCGAGGTGCCGGAGCAGACGAGGCCCTCGGCCTCGAGGCGGCGGCGCAGATGGTTGTTGACCTCGTAGCGGTGGCGGTGGCGCTCGTAGATCACGGCCTCGCCGTAGATCTCGCGTGCGCGGGTGCCCTCGTGGAGCTTCACCGGGTCGGCGCCGAGGCGCATCGTCCCGCCCATGTCGCGGACCTCCTTCTGCTCGGGCAGGAGGTCGACGACGGGGAAGGGCGTCTCGGGGTCGAACTCGGTCGAGTTCGCGCCGTCCATGCCGACGACGTGGCGCGCGAAGTCAGCCACGGCGATCTGCATGCCGAGGCAGATTCCGAGGTACGGCACGCCGGTCTCGCGCGCCCAGCGGGCGGCGCGGATCTTGCCCTCGACGCCGCGGACGCCGAAGCCGCCGGGGATCAGGATGCCGTCGCACTGCTCGAGCTGGGCGAGCTCCTCGTCGTCGGTGAGCTTCTCGGAGTCGATCCAGCAGACCTCGACCTTGCCACCGTGGTGCGCTCCGCCGTGGCCGAGCGCCTCGATGACCGACAGGTAGGCGTCCTCGAGCTGCGTGTACTTGCCGACGAGCCCGATCTTCACGACGTCCTGGAGCTCGTCGTAGCGCTTGACGATCGATTCCCACGCCGAGAGGTCCGGTGTCTCGGTCTCGATGCCGAAGTGGTCGAGGATCTGGTCGTCGACGCCCTCGGCACGGAAGTAGAGCGGCACCTTGTAGATCGAGTCGACGTCACGCGCCGAGACGACCGAGTCGACCGGGAGGTTGACGAACAGCGCGATCTTCTCGCGGATGTCACGCGACAGCGGTTCCTCGGAGCGGCACATCACCATGTCCGGCTGGATGCCGATGCGGCGCAGCTCCTGGACGGAGTGCTGGGTCGGCTTGGTCTTCAGCTCGCCGGCGTGACCGAGGAACGGGACCAGCGTGAGGTGCAGGAACATGCAGCTGTCGCGCCCGGCGTCGACTCTGAACTGGCGCAGCGCCTCGAGGAACGGCAGCGACTCGATGTCGCCGACGGTGCCGCCGATCTCGGTGATGACGATGTCGACGTCCTCCATGTCGGCGACGCGCTTGATCCGGTTCTTGATCTCGTCGGTGATGTGCGGGATCACCTGGACGGTGCCGCCGAGGTAGTCGCCGCGACGCTCGCGCCGGATCACCGCGTCGTAGACGGCGCCGGTGGTGACGTTCGAGCTGCGCGTGGTGTTGACGTCGGTGAAGCGCTCGTAGTGGCCGAGGTCGAGATCGGTCTCCGCTCCGTCCTCGGTGACGAAGACCTCACCGTGCTGGAACGGGCTCATCGTGCCCGGATCGACGTTGATGTAGGGGTCGAACTTCTGCAGCGAGACCGAGAGGCCTCGGGCCACCAGAAGCTGACCGATCGAAGCGGCCGCGATTCCCTTGCCGAGTGACGAGACGACGCCGCCCGTGACGAAGATGAAGCGAGTGCCGCGGTGGGCGCTAGGCATGGGCCCCTCCGGGGTCGGTGGTCGGCTCGGCGGAGTTGGAGAGCGAGCGACCGGAGAACGACTGCACGCGATGACTGTAGCGCGACCTCACGACGGTTAGGCGGCGAGCAGCTCTTTGGCGTGGCGACGGGCACCGACGTCGGAGGCATCCGCCCCCAGCATCCGGCAGAGCTCCTCGACCACGGCACTCTTCTCGAGCTGCTCGACGCTCGCGCGAGCGACGTCGCCGGTCGACGACTTCTCGATCCGGAAGTGGCGATCGGCCATCGCTGCTATCTGCGGAAGGTGGGTGATGCAGAGCACCTGACGGCCATCGCCCAGCGCGCGCAGGCGCTCGCCGACCGCGCGCGCCGTCTGACCGCCGACGCCGGAATCGACCTCGTCGAAGACGAGCGTCGGCGAGCCGCCCGCCCCCGCGACGGCCATCAGCGCGAGCATCACGCGGGAGAGCTCGCCGCCCGACGCGCTCTCGCGCAGCGGTGCCGCGGGCACGCCCGGGTTGGGCGCGAGCATCATCTCGACCCGCTCGGCCCCGCTCGCCGCGATCTCGTCGCGCGGCTCGAGGACGACCTCGAACGAGGCGCCCTCCATCGCAAGCGCTCCGAGCTCGGCCGCGACCTTCTTCGCGAGCTGGGGCCCTGCCTTGCGGCGACCCGCCGTGAGCTTGGCCGCGAGCCGCTCGCGCTCGCCCTCGGCGGCGGTCAGCGCGGCGCGCGCCTCGTCGAGCACGACCTCCGCGTTGTCGAGGCGGTCGCGCTCCGTGCGGCAGCGCTCGGCGTGCGCGAGCACGGCCTCGACCGTCCCGCCGTGCTTGCGCTTGAGCCGGTCGACGTCCGTCAGACGGGCCTCGACCTGCTCCAGGCGCTCGGGATCGGCGTCGATCCCGTCGAGGTAGCGGCGCAGCTCGCCGCCGAGATCCTCGGCCTCGAGGCGCAGCGCCCGCAGGCGCGCGGCTAGCGCGTCGAGCTCTGGATCCGCGCCGTCGACCGCATCGGCGAGCCGCTCGCCGGCCGCGAGCAGCGATGCGGCGCCCCCCTCCCCGTCGACCGGCGCGATCGCCTCCGCACCTGTGGCCGCTGCCGCGCGGAGGCCATCGACCTCACGCAGGCGGTTGCGCTCCGCGTCGAGCGCCTCCTCCTCGTCGACGGTCGGCGCGACCTCCTCGATCTCCTGGATCTCGAAGCGCAGCAGGTCCAGATCGCGGTCGCGCGTGCCGGCGCGGCCCTGCAGGTCCTCGAGCTCGCCGCGCAGAGTCCGTACCCGCCCGTGGGCGTCGGCGACCTGTGAGCGCAGCGCCAGGTGCTCGACACCGCAGAAGCCGTCGAGCAGGTCGAGCTGCGCCGAGGCGACGGTCAGCCGCCGGTGCTCGTGCTGGCCGAAGAACGACACCAGCCGGCCGCCGAGCTCGCGCAGGTCGGCGGCGGTGGCCGAGCGCCCTTGGACATACGCGCGGGTACGGCCCTCAGCGGTCACCCGGCGCGCGAGGACGATCTCGTCGCCGGCATCCTCCGCGACGCGCTCGCGCAGGTCTGCCATCTCCTCGCCGTCGAAGAGGCCATCGGGAAGCTCGAAGACGCCCTCGACGTAGGCCTCGCTCGCCTCGGGCCTGACGATGCCCGAGCGCGGCTTGCCGCCGAGCAGCAGGTCGAGCGCGTGCGCGAGAACGGTTTTCCCGGCCCCGGTCTCACCGGTGATCGCGTTCAGGCCCGCGCCAGGCCTCAACTCGGCCCGCTCGATCAGCAGGAGGTTCTCGATGCGGAGCTCGATCAGCACAGCGCTGGTGTACCGCCGTGGCCGGACGGAGACCGCTTTCAATGCCGGATCCGTTGCCAATCGCGCGGAACTTGCGCAATTCGCCGTCGATCTCGTCGGCCGCCGTAACTAACCGTACGATGCGCCAGTTACCTGGCCATGAACGGAAGACGAATGCGACTCGCTGGAACGATCGCGGCTGCAATCGCCGCCGCCCTCTCGATGACGACCGCCCCCGCGCTCGGAGCGACGGCCGGGCAGGTCCTCCTGACCGGCGGGCTCCCGCTCCCGCTCGGTGCGATCGCCGGCGCGGACAGCGGCTACTCCGACGACTCCGCTTCCAACATCGCGCTCAGCGCGACCGGACGCTACGTCGCCTTCGTCTCCGATGCCGACACGCTCGCGCCAGGAATCAACCCGGACGTCACCAACGTCTTCCGCAAGGACCGCCAGACCGGCGCGGTCGTGCTCGTCGGACGCGCGACGGGCGCCAACGGGGCCGCGGCGCAGAAGACGGGCATCGATCCGCGGATCAGCGACGACGGCTCGCGCGTCGCCTGGCTCACGAAGGCCGCCCTCGTCCCGGCGGACGCCGACGGCGGCGCCGAGGACATCTACGTGCGCGACATCCCGACCGCGACGACCTTCCTCGCCAGCCAGGGCAACGGCGGCATCCAGACGGCCAGCGACACCGCTGGCTTCGACATCTCGGGCAACGGGCAGTACGTCGTCTTCGACACCGAGGACGCGCTCGCGGGCGCCGCGGACGCCAACGCCGCCTCCGACGTCTACCGCCGCGACCTCGCGGCCGCGACCACCGTGCTCGCCTCGCGCGACTCGGGCGGCACGAACGCCAGCGGCGGCTCGGATCCCGCGATCAGCGGCGACGGACGCTGGGTCGCCTTCGCCTCGAGCGCGACCAACGTGATCGCCAGCTACTCGGGCGGCGGCCGCCAGGTCTACGCCCGCGACATGTCGCTCGGCGCCCACTACCTCGTCAGCAACCAGACAGGAGTCACGACGACCGGCGGCAACGGCGAGAGCAGCCAGCCGCGGATCGCCGGCACGCCGAGTACGGCCGCCACGGTGATCGTCGCCTACACGAGCTCTGGCTTCGACCTCGCCCCCGGCGGCGTGGACGGGGACGGCACCTCGAGCATCTACCGCCGCCAGTTGTCCTCGTCGTCGTCGTCGCTGATCAGCCGCGCGACCGGCGCGGCCGGGGCCAACGCGGACAGCCGGGCGCACGACCCGAGCATCAGCGACGACGGGCAGCGGATCGTCTTCACCTCGGACGCGACCAACCTCACAGCCAGCCCGGTCTACTACGGCGTCTACCTACGCGACCTCTCCGCGAGCACGACCGTCCTCGGCTCGACCAAGACGGTCTACTCGGTCCAGGGCGCGCTCTCCGGCGACGGTCAGGCCATTGCGTGGTTCGAGGGCCAGGGACTCACGCCGGACGCCGATCTGGACCTCAAGGGCGTCTACGTGCGCACCTGGGCGTCGCCCTCGGGCGCGCTCGGCCCAGTCCAGTACGTGTCGCGGCCCGCGGGCAGCGCGCCGTTCCTCGCGACGGCCTTCCCGGTCGAGAAGGGACCGTCCGGCGCGAGAACGATCAGCGGCGACGGGCGCTACGTCGTCTTCAAGGCGTGGTCGAGCCGTCTGCCGAGCAGCGGCCCTGGCGGCCAGGTCTACCGCCGCGACACTCGCACCGGCGCGCTGGACCTCGTGTCGCGCGCCAACGGCGCGAGCGGCGCTCCAGCCGCCCAGTACAGCGACGCCCCGACGGTCAGCGCAGACGGCAACCGCGTCGCCTTCACCTCAGGGGCGCGGCTGCATCCCACCGACACCGACGATCTCGCCTCCGTCTACGTCCGCGATCTCGCCACCGGGACGACGACCCTCGTCTCGCGCGCCACGGGCGGCGGCGGAGCCAACGCCGACGCGAACGCGAGCCGGGCGCGGATCAGCGCGGACGGCCGTCACGTGCTGTTCGTCAGCACCGCCGGCAACCTCGGCGTCGCCGGCGGGACGACCCACCTGTTCATGCGCGACCTGGCCACCAACACGACCGTCCTCGTCGATCGCGCGACCGGAGCGGGCGGCGTCCCCGGCAGCCTCGGCGTGGACACCGCCGCGCCGTCGAGCGACGGCCGCTACGTCGCCTTTGCGTCCCAGGCCAACAACCTGCACCCCGACGACGCCCCGCCGAACATGCTCCACGACGTCTACGTTCGCGACACCGTCGCGAGCACCACGACCCTCGTCTCACGCCGCTCGGGCGTCGCGGGACAGAGGTCGACGGCCACCAGTAGCTATCCGGCGATCAGCGGCGACGGGCGGCTCGTCGCCTTCAGGGCCGAGGACGAGACGCTCGCTCCGGAGGCCGGGCCGTGGGGCGGATCCCCTCAGGTCGTGGCCCGCTCCCTGACCACGCATGCGAACACGCTCGTCAGCCGAGCTCCCGGTGGCGCGCCGGCCAACGCCTCCGTGGACGATCCGAGCGTCAGCGGCAACGGGGCCGTCGTCGCGTTCACCACCTACGCCTCGAACCTGCTGGCGGGGCGCGGCGGCCAAGTGCGCCCCGCGGTCTTCGCGCGCACGATGTCGACCGGCGCGCTCAGCGGCCCGCCGGCCTTCGGGCTCATCGACAACCGCCCGCAGAACAACGCGATGGGGCCGTCGCTCAGCGACGACGGCCAGTGCATGGCATTCACCGCGCGGGGCCACAACGCCTTCACCGGCACCGCCGGCGACTTCCAGACCGGCTACGTGTACGTGATCTCCGGCTCGTGCCCGAAGCCCGCGCCAATTGCGGCCCTGACCCAGAAGGCGAAGCTCACCAAGGTTTCGCTCAAGAACAAGCGCTTCCAGGTGACCAAAAAGCGGACCGCGAAGGTCGCCGCCAAGCGCAAGCGCAAGGCTCCCAAGGGGACCGCGTTCCGCTTCACGCTCAACGTGCGCGCGAACGTGACGATCCGGATGCACCGCCAGCTCCCCGGTCGCCGCGTCGGCAAGGCGTGCCGCAAGCCCTCACCGCGGCTGCGCGACCGCAAGCGCTGCAAGCGCTACGTGCTGGCTGGCGCACTGTCGCGGCGCGGCCTCGAGCCGGGACGCCGGAGCGTCGCGTTCAGCGGCCGGATCGGCAAGAAGGCGCTGAGGCCAGGCCGCTACCGCGCGGCGCTCTACGCGGCCAACTCGGCCGGCAAGTCGCCCTCGGTGCGGCTGGCGTTCACCGTCGTCCGCCGCTGAGCACGCGGACCTCGGCTCAGGTGGTGAGGCTGCCGAACTTGTCGCGCAGGCGGTGGTAGAAGGTCGCTCCGGCGACCTGCGCCAGCAGTGCCGTGTCGGGCTTGAACCGGACCGCGACCTGCTCGCGTGGGTCCAGCGAGCAGACGGTGCGACCGTCGGTCGTCACGTCGACCGGATCGGCGCGCGAGTTGTTGGTGACCTGCAGCTCGTCGTCGGGCGCGACGACGAGTGCCCGCGCAGAGAGCGTGTGCGGCGCGATGAAGGAGACGACGAAGCCCTCGACTCCCCAGGCCATCACCGGGCCGCCGTTGGCGAGGTTGTAGCCCGTCGATCCGGCCGGCGTCGAGATGACCAGACCATCGCAGCGGACCTCGCCGACCTGCTCGTGGAGCACCGAGTAGCCGAGCTCAGCGACGCGCAAGTCCGCGCGGCGGTGGAACGACACGTCGTTGACGGCCAGCCAGGACCCACTCGACGTCTTCAGCTCGAGGGCCGGGAGCGGGAGCACGTCGAACTCGCCGTCGAGGGCTCGGCGAATGCCGGCGTCAAGGTCGTCGCGCTCGACCGTCGCGAGGAAGCCGATCGCACCGAAGTTGATCGCGAACACCGGCACGCCGCGCCCGGCGTACTGGCGCATCGCGGCGAGGATCGTCCCGTCGCCACCAAGTGCGATCGCCAGATCCGTCGGACCGTCCGGATCGGCACCCAGCTCGGCACCGGACAGCTCCCCGAGGCCATGCTTCTCGACCTCGTCGGGCGGAATCCGGAGCGTCACCCCCGCCTCGGCGGCAAGCTCAGCCAGGCGGCGAAGACCCTCGGCAGTGTCCTCGCCGGGGGTGCGGCGCGTTATGACAGTGATCGACGAGGGTGGGGTCACGGCTCAACCGTTCTGGCCGCCGCATCCAGATCCTCCAGCGCTCCCGTGCGCCCCTGCTCGGCGATCCAGGCGAAAGTCTCCCGGTTTCCGGCCGGTCCCGGCAGTCCGGACGACGCATAGCCCAGCACGGCGACTCCGAGTTCCCGAAGTGCGAACTCACCGACGGCGACCAGCGCGGCCCTGCGATCAGCGGCGTCGTGGACGACTCCCCCGCTCCCCACGCGTCCACGCCCGACCTCGAACTGTGGCTTGACCATCGCTAGACAGTCAAACGCCGGCGCGGCCGTAGCCAGCACCGCCGGCAGCACCTTGCGCAGTGAGATGAACGAGACGTCGATGACGATCAGATCCGGGCGGTACGGCAACACGGCTGGATCGAAGTCACGGGCGTTGACCCGCTCGATCACCGTCACCCGCTCGTCATTGCGCAGCTTCCAGTGCAGCTCGCCGTAAGCGACGTCGAGCGTCGTCACCGCCGCCGTGCCACGCTGGAGCAGGCAGTCGGTGAAGCCGCCCGTCGCGGCGCCCACATCGAGACCGTGCCGCCCTGTCGCGTCGATCCCGAGCGCGTCGAGCGCGTTCGCCAGCTTTACCCCACCCCGCGAAACGAACTGAGGGCCACCCGCGACCGTGAGCTCGACGTCGTCCGGCACCATCTGGCCCGGCTTGTCGGCCCGCCGGCCATCAGCCCCAAGCGTGACCGCGCCCGCCATCACCGCCGCCGCCGCGCGCGAGCGCGACTCGAACAGGCCGCGCTCGGTGAGCAGCGTGTCGAGCCTCTGCTTCGCCACCGGCGCAGCCTATGTGATCAGGCTCACAATCCGTAAGCGCTAGGCCCCCTAATGTCTTTCTTGCAGACGCCAGGTACGCAGCTCCCTCGGGAGCGCGAGGCGTCACCAGACTTCCCGATCCAGATCCACATACGCATCACTCCTCCCTCGGAAGCGGCCCGCCAATAGGCGGGTCGTTTCTTTTTGTGGGTCAGGTCGAAGAGCCTGAGCACGCGACGGCCGCGAAGCCGCCCGAAACGGCCCCAGAAAGAGGAGCGCCCGCCCGGAACTCCGGACGGGCTGCTCGAACTCTCGCTCTCCTCCCCAGGATGCGGTGACGGGCAGCTTAGCGCGTTATGTGACGGCGGTCACTCTGGCCGCGGCCGCGACGCGCTCGGCGACGGACTCCGGCGTCAGCCCGACCTCCTCGCGCAGCAGCGCCGGCTTGCCGTGCGTGACGTAGCGGTCCGGCAACCCGACGCGCAGCACGCGCAGGTCGCCGAGCAGGTCGGCGTCGGCGAGATGCTCGAGCACGCCGGCGCCGAAGCCGCCGGCCAAGACGTTCTCCTCCACGGTCACGAGCACGTCGTGCTCGGCCGCCAGCCGCTCGACCAGCTCGGTGTCGAGCGGCTTCGCGAAGCGGGCGTCGGCCACCGTCGGGTCCACCCCGTGATCGGAGGCGAGCAGGTCCGCGGCACCGAGCGCGACCGGCACCCCGTAGCCGTAGCCGAGCAGCGCGACACGCTCGCCCTCGCGCAGCACCTCGCCGCGGCCGATCTCGAGCAGCTGCGGCGTGCCAGGCAGCGTGACGCCCTCAGCCTCGCCGCGCGGATAGCGCAGCCCAACGGGGCCGTTGTGCGCGATCGCGGTGTGGAGCATGTGGACGAGCTGGGCCTCGTCGCGCGGCGCCATCAGCGTCATGTGCGGCAGGCAGCGCAGGTAGGAGATGTCGAACGCGCCGTGGTGGGTCGGACCGTCGTCGCCGACGAGCCCCGCACGGTCCATCGCGAAGACGACGTCGAGCTCCTGCAGGCAGACGTCGTGGACGATCTGGTCGAAGCCACGCTGGAGGAAGGTCGAGTAGATCGCGGCGACGGGCTTTGCGCCCTGGAGCGCGAGGCCGGCCGCGAAGAGCACCGCGTGCTGCTCGGCGATCCCGACGTCGTAGTAGCGGTCGGGCAGCTCGCGCTGGAGGACGTCGAGCCCGGTGCCGGTGTTCATCGCGGCGGTGATGCCGAGCACGCGCTCGTCGCGGCGAGCCTCCGCGACGAGCGCGTCGCCGAAGACCTTCGTGTACTGCGGCGGCTTGGGCTTGCCGCTGCCGTTGGCCGCGGGCTTGGGGGCCGGCGCGCCGTTGACGATCGAGGCGGGCTTGGCGGCATGCCATGCCTCCATCCCCTCCAGCCCGCCCTCCTCGGCGGGCGCGAAGCCCTTGCCCTTGACGGTCGCGCAGTGGACGACGACCGGGCGATCCGCCTCGAGGGCCTCACCGATCGCCTCACGTAGCGCGGCCACGTCGTGCCCGTCGATCACGCCGATGTAGGCGATGTCGAGCTCCTCCCAGAACAGCCCGGGCGCCCAGTAGGCCTTGAGCGACTCCTTGACGATCGGGCCGAGCCGCTCGATCCGCTCGCCGATCCCGGCGGGCAGCTTGGTCAGGCTCGTCTCGACGTCCTCGCGCGCCTTGTGCAGGCGCGGGTTCATGCGGATGCGGTTGAAGTAGCGCGACAGCGCGCCGACGTTCGGCGCGATCGACATGCCGTTGTCGTTGACGACGATCACGATCGGCAGGCCGAGGCCGCCAGCGTGGTGCAGCGCCTCGAACGACACGCCGCCGGTCAGCGCGCCGTCGCCGATGACCGCGACGACCTTGCCGTCCTCGCCGATCCCGTCGCGCATCGCCTCCTTGAGGCCGACCGCGTAGGACACGGAGGTCGACGCATGGCCGGCGCCCATCACGTCGTGCTCGGACTCGGCGATCGAGCAGAACGGGGCGAGCCCGCCGTAGGTGCGGATCGTCGGCAGCGCGTCGCGCCGGCCGGTGAGGATCTTGTGCGGGTAGGCCTGGTGGCCGACGTCCCAGAGGACCTTGTCGCGCGGCGACTCGAGCAGGCTGTGGATCGCCACCGAGAGCTCGCACGTGCCGAGGTTGGCGCCGAAGTGGCCACCGATCTCGCCGATCGTGTCGATCACCTGCTCGCGTACCTCCTGAGCGACCTGCTGGAGCTGTGCGTCGTCGAGGCCCTTTAGGTCCTTGGGTCCGTCGATGTTGTCGAGCAGGCGCGTCATATGGAGGGTGGTGCTGCGAGAGGGGTGCTGAGGGCTCCTAAGTCTGGCGGGTAAGGATGTAGTCCGCAATCTGCTCGAGGCGGGCGGTCTCTCCAGCCGCCTCCGCCAGCGCCCCCATGGCCTCCGCATGCGACTCGCTGGCCAGCTCGCGAGCGCGCTCGAGGCCGAACACGCTGACGTATGTCTGCTTGCCGTGACGCTCGTCGGACCCTTGCGGCTTGCCCAGCGAGGCCTCGTCCCCGGTCACGTCGAGGATGTCGTCGACGATCTGGAACAGCACGCCGAGCTCGGCGGCGAAGCGGCTGTAGCCGATTGTCGCAGGTTCCCCAGCGCCACATAGAAGGAGTACGGCGTTGACCGAGGCGGCGATCAACCGGCCCGTCTTGAGCTCGTGCAGGCGACGCAGGGCGACCGGGTCGAGGTCGTCCGGGGCGGTGATGTCGAGGAACTGGCCGCCGACCATGCCGCCGACGCCGGCCGCCGCGGTCAGCTCGCGGACGGCCGCGAGCACGTTCGCCGGCTCTCCCCGCTGACGCTCGAGGACGAGGCGCAGCGCCTCCGCGAACAGGCCGTCGCCGGCGAGGATCGCGACGTCCTCGCCGAACGCCTTGTGGCAGGTCGGCTTGCCGCGGCGCAGGTCGTCGTCGTCCATCGCCGGCAGGTCGTCGTGGATCAGCGAGTAGGTGTGGATCATCTCCAGCGCGCCGGCGAGCGGGAGCACGTCGTCGGCATCGCGTCCGAGGGCCTCGGCGGTGGCCAGCGCGAGCACCGGCCGGATCCGCTTGCCGCCCGCGAGCAGCGAGTAGCGCATCGCCTCGGCGAGCTGGGCGGTGCCGGCACCGTCGTTGAGGTCCAGCTGCTCGAGGTAGTCGTCGACCCGCCGCTGGAGCTCCGTCGGGTAGCCGGCGGTCTCGCGGTCCACGCTCACCTGGCGGGCGTACGGCCGCTCACAGCAGCCGCTCCTGGCCGCTGTCGGGCGCAGCCCGCTCGGACTCGCGTGCGACCCGGTCGAGCTCGCTGCCGATCGTGACGGCGATCTCCGCGCAGCGGTCGACCAGCGCGGCGGCCCGCTCGGAGTCGATGTCGTCGGAGCGCAGCTCGCGCGCGGCCTCCTCGAGCTCGCGGATCGCTGCGTCGAGATCGGTTGTCATGCGGACTCCGCCACTTCGCGCTGCACGGCCCCGAGTATCCCGTTGACGAAGCCCGGGGCGTCGGCCCCGCAGAGCTCCTTGGCGCTCTCGACGGCCTCGTCGATCGCGACCTCGTGCGGGATGTCGTCGCGGTGCAGCAGCTCGAACAGAGCGACGCGCAGGATGTTGCGCTCGACCGGGGCGATGCGGTCGAGCGTCCAGTCCTCCGCGTAGCGCTCGATCAGCGCGTCGATCTGCTCCTGCTCGCGTTGCACGCCCTCGGCGAGCTCGCGCGTGAACTCCGTGGCTTCACGCGGCAGCAGATCGCTGAGCGGGCGGTCGGTGACGTCTGCCTGGTAGAGGGCCACGACGGCCGCGCGGCGCTGTTTGGTCCGCCGCACGGCGTGCCCTACGCGCGCGAGACGTAGTCGCCGGAGCGCGTGTCGACTCGAACGCGGTCACCGACGTTGACGAACAGCGGCACGCGGACGGTGACGCCGGACTCGAGCGTGGCAGGCTTGTCCCCGCCGCCGGAGACCGTGTCGCCCTTGAGGCCCGGCTCGGTCTCGGTGACCGTCAGCTCGACGGCGCTGGCGACCTGGAGGTCGGCCGGCTTCTCGTCGACGTAGAGGATCTCGACCTCCTGGTTGTCGACCACCCACTTGAGCCCCTCGGCGAGCGCGTCCTCGGGGATCGCGACCTGCTCGTAGTTCTCGGAGTCCATGAAGTGGGCGTCGGTGCCGTCGGCGTAGAGGTACTGCATCTTGCGCGTCTCGGTCCGCACCGGCCGGAACTTCTCGCCTGCGCGGAACGTCCGGTCGATCACCGCGCCGTCAGTCGTCCGCTTCAGCTTCGTGCGCACGAACGCCCCGCCCTTGCCTGGCTTGACGTGCTGGAACTCCACGACCTTGAAGATCGTGCCGTCGACGTCGATGTGGACGCCGTTCTTGAACTGGTTCGTCGAGATCATCGGATGGGAAGGCTAGTCGGAAGATGCTGCGTGTGCCTGTGGAGTCGGAAGCGATGAGAAGCGTCGGCTATCGCGACGGGACGCTCGAGATCGAGTTCGTGCAGGGCGACGTCTACCGCTACTTCGACGTGCCGGCCGAGATCCACCGCGTGCTGCTGGCGGCCGAGTCCCACGGCGAGTTCTTCAACGCCCATGTGCGCGACCGATTCCAGTACATCCGGCTGTAGGTCGACGCCGCTAGCTCACCCGGAGGTCGCCGGGCAGCCGGCCTTCCTCGGCGAGCTTCTCGAGGTGGGCCTTGAGGGTGAAGGCGGCGGCGAAGCGCAGGTCGGGGCCGACGTCGGACCAGGCGTGGTCGAGCAGCTCGTCCTCGCTGCGCGCGCCGGCGTCGAGTGCTTCGAGCAGGAGACGCTCGCGGTGGAGGCGGTGCTCTAGGTACTCGTCGATCTTGGCGGCGGGGTCCCAGACATACGGGCCGTGGCCAGGGCAGAGGACGGCCAGGTCGAGGGCGCGGATGCGGCGCAGCGAGTCGAGGTAGGCGGACAGCGATCCCTCGCCGGGGGCGATGAAGACGCTGCCGATGCCCATCACGAGGTCCCCGGCGAAGCAGACGTCCCCGGCGACCAGGCAGACGTGGTCGGGCGCGTGGCCCGGCGTGGCGATCGCGGTGAACGGGCCGACCTCGTCGCCGTCGGCCGGAAGGACCACAGGCACCCCGCCGGCGTGGGCGGCGAGCGTGTCGGCGCCCTCGACGTGGTCGATGTGGGTGTGGGTGAGCGCGATCCCCTCGATCGTGCCGTCCGCAGCCCTCAGCACGGCGTCGAGATGAGTCTCCTCGTCGGGCCCCGGATCGACCACCCAGCCAGCGGTCACGTAGGTGTTCGTCCCGTCGAGCGTCATCGGCGACGGGTTCGTCGCGCGGACGCGAACGACGCCCGCCGGATCGCGATCTTCGGCCATCCGCCCATCCTCCCAGGCGACAGCGCGTCCAACCACGGCGGGCGATCTTTGGACGCCGGGCGAATGGAGGATCGCCCGCCGCGCGCCACCATCGTGGGGGTGCGAGACCCGGATCGGATCAAGCGCTACACGCTCGTTCCCCGTACCCCGGTCAACGGCAAGGGACCGGAGGGGGTGCGTCGCTTCAGCCTGGCGCGAGTCGGGGTGTCGCCGCGCTCGGCGCTCGGCGTCGACCGCCACGAGCGCCTCGAGCAGATCGCCGACGCTGACCGCGAGCGCGAGAACGGTCAGGACAAGCGCAGTTGACCGTCGTCGGGCGGCGGCCCGGGGTCCTGGCCGAGCAGGGCGCGGAAGCGGCGGGCGGCGCTCGGCGCGTCGTCGTCGCGGTTGTTGTTGAAGAGGACGTGGACCTCGGCGGCCTGCTCTGCCAGGCCGCGGATTCGGTCGGCGACCTCCTCCAGCTCCTCGTCGCCGTAGACCCAGCCGAACCGCTCAGCGACCGACTTGCCGGTCAGGTAGCCGTGCGTGTCGCGGCCGTGGATGCGGAAGTAGGCGAGGTCGTCACGGGTGACTGCGTCGACGGCGGGCATGATCGAGAAGTGGTCGCCGGGCGGCGCATCCACGCAGACGAACGTCACGCCGTGCTCCGAGCACCAGGCGAGCGTCTCCGACAGCTGCTCGCCGTCGACCCAGTGGCGGTTGCGCAGCTCGAGGGCGATCCGCCGCGGCGCGACCTGCCTCACGAGCGGCTCGAGCTCCTCGAGGCGGTTGCGCGAAGGCTTGAAGGCGGGCGTGCACTGGAGCAGCAGCGCGCCGAGCCTGCCGGCGCTCTCCAGCGGCTCGATCGCGTGCAGCAGCTCATCGGTCACCGCCGCCTCGATCTCTGGGTCGAGGACGACGCGGCCGCGCGGCGTCGTCTTCGCCCGGCCGCGCAGATCCGGTGGCAGGGAGTCCAGCTGCGCGCTGTGGCGCGAGAGCAGGCGGTGGAGCTTGACGTCGAAGGTGAAGCTGTCCGGGGTGACGTCGACCCAGCGCCGCACGGTCTCACGGTCGGGCACCGCGTAGAAGCTCGCGTTGAGCTCGACCGCCTCGAAGCGCTCCGCGTACCACGGCAGCCGTTGGCCGGCTGGCATCCCAGGCGGATACCACTCCCGGATGAAGCCCGGGTCGGCCCAGCTCGACGTTCCGACGACGATCCGGCCGGACACGCCTACGCGCTCAGACCTCGGACTGCTTGTCCATCAAGCCGCGGTGCTCCAGCGCCAGACGAAGGTTCGTGACAGGCACGTTGCGCTTCAGCCACTCGGTCACCGCAGCCTGCTTCTCCGCAGGAGACGCGCCGATTACGCCCAGCTCAACGAAGAGATGGGACGGCGTCGCCGGCGGAGTGTCGACCGGCACGAGATTGACATCGACAAACCTATTCATCGGCAAGCACCTCCATGGAGAGTACGGCAAGCGAACCCAGTCGCCGATACGCATATATGCTACTCCGTCGGCCCGCAGACAGAAGCAACTCCCCTTGTCGCCGCAATGGCCCCAATCCGACCCCGGCCACCCAGAGCGCACTAACTCCAGCGGGAACGTCGATCTCGAACAATGCACCTTCGGGACTCGTGAACTCTCTTACCGCTACCTCCCTCACGACCGAGGTCGCGAGATAGCCATCCTCCCTGCTGATCTGCCCGACCGCCTCGGCAGGCGATTCCACGAGCAAGGTCCGCTTCACATCCCGAACGCCGCGATACACCCTCAAGGGAAATGGCAATCGAACGGTCTCGATCGCATCGTCGAGCGCCTGTTGGATATCGAGTACCTCGGCCAAGCCCGTCTCCGGCAATCGGTCGAGGTCGATTGCAGAGCGCGCCACCCGCTGAGCGAACTCATAGAAGCGGTCCGTTCGCTGCCAGGCCCTGATGATCTCGAGCTGACGTGGAGTGAGTAGATCCGCTTGACCGGCGAAGGCGGCATCGAGACGAGTGAACAGATCGCCGGGCCGAGACACAGCCGGCGAACGTAGGTCCGCGCGCGTAACGCCCGGCCGACGTCCGTGACGGCTGTGTGACGTCTCTAGCCACCGCGCCGCCCCCAGCGGTGGCCGGCGGGCGCGACGGCACGCAGGCGGGCCTCGACGTCCTGCTCGGGCTCGTCGCTCCAGATACGGCGCGGCTCGATGTGACGGATCTCGGCGCCGGGCAGATCGACCCGCTCGAGGCGCCGGACATCGCTGACGAGCACGTTCGTCACCCCCTCGCGGTGCTCGAGCCGCCCATCGGCGATCACCAGTGGCTCCCCCCTGACGGCGTTCCTGCAGCGATCGTGCACCGCCTTCGGGACGATCAGGTTGATCGTCCCGAGCTCGTCCTCCAGCAACATGAACGTGATCCCCTTCGCCGTCGCCGGCCGCTGACGCGCCACCACCAGCCCAGCAACGACAACCACCCGCCCATTCCGCCACCGCGCAAGATCCCCACTCGACGCCACCCCCTCCGGCAGCCCCGGCCGCATCAGCTCCAGCGGATGCTCCCGCAACGTCACCCCCGTCGACCCATAGTCGGCCAACAACCGCTCCCAAGCCGTCAAAGCCCTCAACTCCGGCCCCTCCTGCGGCTCCAGAGGCAAAGCCAGCTGATCCCCGATCTTCCCGAGCGAGACGGCGGGCGCCGCCACCCCCAGCTCCCACAGAGCCCTCCTCCGCCGCCCATCGTCATCACCGGGCACCAATGCGTCACAAGCCCCCGCCCACGCCAGCTTCCCCAATGTCTCCACCGAAGCGCCGCTCCGGGACGAAAGATCACTTATGGAGGACCAGGACCCACCGCGTTCACGCTCCCCAACAAGCGCCTGTATCTCGTCAACGCGCACCCCATTGACGTATCCGAGACCTAGGCGGACGGCCAAGCGGGCATCCGCAGTCGCCGATCCAGCGGGTGGCGTGGGTTTCGACGGACCGGCGGAGCTTGCGAGCCGGCCGCGAAACCCATCGACAGGACCCGCTGGCAGCCACTCCGGGACACACTCGACCCCACTCAGCGACACACACGACGGCAAGACCTGGAGATCTCTTCTCTGCGCCTCATGAACCAAAGAGTCAGGCGGATAGAACCCCATCGGCTGCTCATTCAGCAACGAACACAAGAACTCAGCCCCGTAATGCACCCGCAGCCACGTCGACTGATACGCCAACAACCCAAAAGCCGCCGAATGCGCCTTCGGGAACCCGAACCCCGAGAACCCCACGATCTGCGCATACACCCGCTCCGCAACGTCACGATCGACGCCACGCCCCACCGCCCCCTCGACGAACCGCGACTCATAGCCACGCATCATCTCCTCCGACCGCTTGCGGCTCATCGCCCGCCGCAGCCCCTCCGCCTCGTGCGCCGAGAACCCGGCGAACGCCATCGCCACCTCGATCACCTGGTCCTGGAAGACGATCGCCCCGAGCGTGTCGCGCAGCACCGGCTCCAGTGAGGGGTGCAGGTAGGGAACCTCGTAGTCGGGGTCGGCGCGCAGCCGCTTGCGCCGCTCGATGTAGGGGTGGACGGCCCCGCCCTGGATCGGCCCGGGCCGCACGAGCGCAACCTGGACGGTGAGGTCGTCGAGGTTCTCGGGCCGGGTGCGCTTGAGCATCTGCATCTGGGCGCGGCTCTCGATCTGGAAGACGCCCATCGTCTCGGCGGCCTGGATCTCGCCGTAGACCCGCTGGTCGGCGAGGTCGATCCGCGACAGGTCGATCCGCTCGCCGCGTGTGCGGGCGACGAGGTCGACGCAGCGCTCCACGCACGAGAGCATCCCGAGGCCGAGCAGGTCGATCTTCAGGAAGCCGGCGTCGCCACAGGAGTCCTTGTCCCACTGGACCATCTGACGGCCCTCCATCGCAGCGGGCTGGATCGGGCAGAGATCGGTCAGCGGCTCGGTCGAGACGACCATCCCGCCGGGGTGCTGGGACATGTGGCGCGGCAGCTTGCGCGCCTCGCGCACGAGTCCGACGAGCGCCTTCCAGCGCGGCGAGCCGGCCTTCAGCGTGCGCAGCTCCTGTACCTGCACCGCGATGTCGTTGCCCGGCGTCCAGGGGTCTACGGTGCGCGCGAGCCGCTCGACTTCGGCGAGCGGCAGACCGAGCACCTTGGCGAAGTCGCGCACCGCGGAGCGCACCTGGTAGGTGGGAAACGAGGCGACGAGCGCCGAGCGGTCGGCACCGAAGCGCTCGTGGACGCGCGGGATCAGCCGCTCGCGGACGTCGCGCGGGAAGTCGAGGTCGATGTCGGGGACGGCGGTCAGCTCGTCGTTGAGGAAGCGACCGAGGTGGAGGTCGCTCGCGACGGGATCGACGTGCGAGAGACCGGTGAGGTAGCAGACGAGCGACGAGACGCTGGAGCCGCGACCGCGACCGGGCGGCAGCAGCGCCCGTGCCGCGTTGGCGCCGCGCACCTCGGCGGCGACCTCCCGCGCCAGCTCGAGCATGTCGCGGTGCAGCAGGAAGAAGCCGGAGAGGCCGAGGTGGCGGATGACCGCGAGCTCCTCGTCTAGCCGCCGGTCGGCCTCGACGCGCAGCGCGCCGCCGCGCGGATAGCGGTCGTCCATCCATCCCCAGCAGACTTCGGCGAGCAGGCGGTCGGTCTCGGGGTCGCCCTGGCGCGGATAGGCGTAGCCGAGGTCGCGCCGCAGGTCGAACTCGATCCGCTCGGCGATCCGGACCGTCTCGGCGACCGCGTCGGGATGCTCATGGAAGCGCTCGGCCATCTGCTCCGGCGACGCGAGGACGTGGGCGGAGTTGCCGCGACGGCGCGCCTCGCTCTCGTCGAGCGTCTGGCCGAGCCCGACGGCGACGAGCGCGTCTTGGAGGGCGATCCGCGAGCGGTCGTGGGCGTGGACGTTGCCGGTGGCGACGGCCGGCACGCCGAGCCGCTCGGCGAGCTCTGAGAGCAGGCGGTTGCGGCGGCGGTCGTGGCGGGCGAACGGGCGCTGGAGCTCGATCCGCAGGTGGTCTGGCCCGAAGATCGCCAGCAGGCGGCGGGCGGCCTTGGCCGCGGCGACGTGATCGCCATCCTCGATAGCCCGTGCGACCGCACCGTGACGGGCGCAGCCGGAGAGGCAGATCAGGCCCTTGGTGTGCTGCTCCAAGCGCTCATAGCTCGTGCTCGGCGGCAGCGGCTCGCGGCCCGGCTTGGGGCGGGTGCCGGCGTGGGCGGCGGTGATCAACCGGCAGAGGTTCGCGTAGCCGGTGCGGGTCTCGCAGAGCAGCGTCAGGTGTGTGCCGTCCTCCAGCGTCAGCTCAGCGCCGGCAATCGGCCGCACACCGAGCTTGGAGTCCTTGACGGCAGTTGCGAGCTCCATCGCCCCGTGGAGCCCATCGTGGTCGGTCAGCGCAAGCGCTTGGTAACCGTGGCGCGACGCCGCCGCGGCCAGCTCATCGGGTAGCGAAGCTCCGTCGAGGAACGAGTACGCCGAGTGACAGTGGAGCTCCACATAGGACACGAACACATGTTCGCATTCGGTTGGCTCCGTTACAACTACGCGGCGGGAACTCGCACCGGAACGACCTCGAGACCCTCGATGCCCTCGAAATCGCCGGGGTTGCCGGTATAGACGGGCAGGTCGTTGGCCAGCGCGGTCGCGGCGATCATCGCGTCGTAGGCACGGGCGGCGGGCTTGCGGCCAGCCTGCCGCAATGCAGCGGCAACGCGGCCGAACGCTCGAGCCGCAGGAGGATCGAACGGGAGGGGCACGAAATCCGCCTCCGCCTGCTGCAGATGGGCCTGTCGCACCGCCCGCTCCTGAGCATCCCGCGCCACGAGCGGCCCCACCGACAGCTCGGCCAAGGTCACAGTCGTGATCAGCGGCTCATGCGGAAGTGCCTCGGGACCCTCGATCCGCGAGAGCAGAATGACCGTGGAGGTGTCCAGCACTCCACGATCGGGCCGGGAGGTCACAGACCCGGGTCCAGCACCGCGTCGATGTCGGCCCGAAGCGCGTCTGGGTCGACAGCGGGAAGCCTGCGCCACCTATCCAGCAAGACCTCGGCCGACAACCCGGGTCGGACCGCTGGGCGCAGCTCCGCTACGGGCCTTCCGGCTCGGGTGATCGTGATCTCCTCCCCCTTTGCCGCCCGATCGACGACGTCTCCACCGCGGTTGCGGAGATCCCGGATGCTCACCTGGCTCATAGGGCAAGGGTATCACGAAGTATCACACGTGATACGCAACGGGATCAGCCGCGCTGTGTGAACCAGCGGTGGGCAATCAGGTCGTGGAAGACGACGACGTTGCGGCCGTTGTCGAGGACGAGCTCGAAGTAGCGGCGGCGGAGGGGGCACTTTGCCCACCAGCGGTCCTCGACGACCCAGTCCTCGCGGATCGCTTCGACCGGCGTGCGGCCGACCGCGGTAGGCCTACCCCCCGGGCCGACGCGCACCACGACCGGCCGCGGGCCCCCCAGTCGCCTGGCCCTGGAGGCCATGGCAGACCCTAGGAGTCGGGGGCGAGATCCGGGAACGGCGCGAGCACGGCGCGGCGCTCGGGCAAACGCGACTCCGGGTCGACCTCCAGCACGCGCAGCGCCGCGACCTCGCCGGCGGCCTGGCGAGCCTGGCGGACGGCCTCGGTCAGCCGCGCGCGGCGCTCGGTCGAGCCGCCGTCGAGCAACCGCGTCTGATCCTGCGCCGGCGGGCCGAACGCCTCGACCTCGAGCGCGAGCGATTCCGCCGGGGCCGGCAGATCGCCCAGACGCGGGGTGAGCGCCAGCCCGATCCGCTGCGGATCGGCACTCGCGTGACGCAGCGTGACCGTCACCCGCCAGGTTCCACCGGCGACGAACCGCGCCGACAGCGCCAGCGCGCGCAGCGACCGGCCGCGCCGCTCACGGCGAGCGAGCACGCGCGCGATCAGCAGCTCAAGCGCCCGCTCGAGCTGCTGCCCGAACGCCGCGTCGGGCAGGTCGATCCGCTCCAGCACCGGCTCCGGCGGGCGCCGCGGCTCGAGCGGGGTGTCGCGCCCCCGTGCAAGGTCGAGCGCCAGCAGCCCCGGATGACCGAACCGCTCCGCCATCGCGGGCACCGGCAGCGCGGCCAGCTCGCCGAGCGTGCGGATGCCGAGCCGCTCCAAGGTCTCCGGCAGGCCCTCCAGCTCCAGCCGCGAGCGCAGCATCCCGGCCGACAGCGGAGCGAGGAACTTCGAAGTGTCACGGGGCTCGACGACGACCGTCGACCGCCGCTGGCGGGCCTGGGTAGCGGCGCACCAGGAGACGAAGCGGCTAGCCGCAACCCCGATCCGCGCGTTGCGCCCGAGCACCCGGCGCGTGGCCGTCAGCACCCCCTCCAGGCTGCCGCCATGGATCCCCTTGAGCCCATCCGCCCTGAAGAACGCCACCCCAGCCAGCTCTGACTCAGGCGCCCCGCCGATCGACTCGATCCGCCCCAGCACCTCGTTCCACAGCCCCCGCACCCCCTCGGGATCCGGCGGCACCAGCCGCAGCTCCGGGCAGCGCGACAGCGCCTCCCCAACCCGCATCCCCGGCACGATCCCGAACGCTTCCGCCCGCGCCGACACCTCCCCCACCACCTGCGTCCGCCCTGCCTCCGGCGCCAACGCAACCGGCTCCGCCACCAACGCCCGCCGATCCCCCAGCGCCGCCAGCAACGCAAACCTCGGTATCAACACACAAACAATCATACGAACACATGTTCGCATACTCTCAAGACACCACCGCCCTTGCAAGACACGAACCCCACCACCGCCGATCGCGCGGGTGGCGTGGGTTTCGACGGACCGGCGAGCTTGCGAGCCGGCCGCGAAACCCATCGACAGGACCCGCGCGCAGCAGCGCCCAGGTTAGACCGTCGTCAGATCCTTGGTGAAGCTCGTGAGCACCCGGCGCCCCCCAGCCTCGACAACAACCAGATCCTCGATCCGCACCCCCAACTCACCGGGCAAATACACCCCCGGCTCGACCGTCACGACGTTGCCCGGCTCGAGCGAGCCCTCGGCCGACTTCGCTACACGCGGCCCCTCGTGCACCTCCAGCCCAACGCCATGCCCAAGCCCATGGCCAAACCGCTCGCCATAACCGGCCGCTTCGATGATGTCGCGCGCGACGGCGTCGACCGCAGCGCACCCCGTGCCGACCGTGACAGCCTCCAGCGCCTCCTGCTGCGCCCGCAGCACCAGCTCGTAGATCTCGTGCTCGCGCTCCCCCACCGTCCCGGTCGCGACCGTCCGTGTGCAATCCGAGCAGTAGCCGTCGAGCCGGGCGCCCCAGTCGACCGTCACCAGCACGTCGGCGGCGATCTCGACATCGCGCGGCTCGGCGTGCGGCAGCGCGCCGTGCGCCCCGCTCGCGACGATCGACGGGAACGACGGATCCTCGGCCCCCGCCAGCCGCATCTCCTGCTCGAGCTCGAGCGCGACCGCGCGCTCCGTGCGACCCGCCAGCCCACGCTCGATCACGCGCACGAAGGCGGCGTCGGCAAGCTCGGTGGCGGCGGCGATCCGCTCCAGCTCGCCGGCGTCCTTGACCTGGCGCAGCCGTGCGATCACGCCCTCCGAGGGGATCAGCTCGACGCCCATCCCGACCTTCTCGCTCAGGTGCCGGTGGGCCTTGACCGAGACCTGGCCGTCATCGAAGCCGGCCCGGCCACGCGGCAGTCGCTTGGCGAGCTCGCCGAGCAGGTCACGTCCCGCCTGGACCGTCTCGAAGCCCTCGACCTGCTCGGCCGCCTGCTCGACGTAGCGGAAGTCGGTCAGGAACAGCCGCGCGTCGGGCGTTACGACACAGGCGCCGTTGGTTCCCGTGAAGCCGGTCAGCCAGCGGACGTCGACGAGCGAGGTCACGAGCAGCGCATCTAGATCACGCTCGCGCAGCACATCTACGAGCCGGCTCGCGCGGTCGGCGCTCATTCGCCCAGGTTGGCCCGCAGCAGCTCGAGCGCCTCGCGGTAGCCCTCGGCGCCCTTCCCCTGCACCCGCCCGACGCAGACGTCGCGGATCACCGAGATCCGGCGCCAGTCGTCGCGGCTGTCGACCTCGGAGATGTGGACCTCGACCGCCGGCAGGCCACTGACCTCGATCGCGTCGCGAATCGCGTACGAGTAGTGGGTCCAGGCACCCGGGTTGAGCACCAGACCGTCGGCGCGCTCGCGCGAGAGGTGCAGCTGCTCGCAGAAATTGCCCTCGTGGTTGGTCTGCCAGAAGGTCACGTCGAAGTCCAGCGCGTCGGCGTAGCCCTTGATCATCCCCTGGAGCTCGGAGAGAGTGAACGTGCCGTACACCTCGGGATCGCGCTTGCCGAGCTGGTCGAGGTTGACCCCGTGGATGACGTCGATCCGGCGTTTCACCCGATTGAGCCTATCCGCCGTGCACTTCGTCCACGGCCGCGCGCAATGCGTCGGGAGTCACCTCGTGCCCAGGGGTCACTTCGCCCGGCGACTCGACCAGCACGAACGGCACCCGCCCGCCCTGGCGCTTCTTGTCGCGCTCAGTGAGCGCGACGATCTCGTCGACGCTCGCGCCGTCGAACGTTCGCGGCAGACCATGTTGCTCGAGCAGGCCGGCGACCTCCTCGCGCAGCGCGTCGTTGCCGGACAGCCGCAGCGCGGCGAGCATCCCGATCGCGACCGCCTCGCCGTGGCGGTAGCGCGTGTAGCCGGTCGCCGCCTCGATCGCGTGCGCGACCGTGTGACCGAGGTTGAGCACCTGGCGGCGACCGCCGTCGCGCTCATCCTCGGCGACGACCGCGAGCTTGGTGCGCAGGCAGCCGAGGATCGTCTCGTCGTCGATCTCACCGCCGCGCCGCACCCGTGCCCACAGCGGACCGCCGGCGATCAGCGCCGTCTTGACGACCTCGGCATAGCCGGCCGCCAGCTCCTCCGGCGGCAGCGTCTCCAGCAGCGCCGGATCGCATAGGACCGCCGACGGCTGGTGGTAGGCGCCGGCGTAGTTCTTGCCCTCGGGGAGGTCGACGCCCGTCTTGCCGCCGTAGGCCGAGTCGACCTGGGCGACGAGCGTCGTCGGCACCTGGACGTAGCGCGTCCCGCGTTGGTAGGTCGCCGCGCAGAAGCCGGCGAGGTCGCCCACGACCCCGCCCCCGACCGCGACGACCAGCTCGCCGCGCTCCACGCCGGCACGCGCGAGCTCACCGAGGACGCGCTCGACGGTCGCGAGGGTCTTGTGCTCCTCGCCGGCCGGGATCGCGATCGTGTGATCGGCCGCGATCGAGTGGTGCGCTGCGACCCGCTCGTCGGTGACGACGAACCGCCGGGCGTCGGGCGGATACGCAAAGCCCGACGCGACCAGTCCGCGACCGAAGAAGACCGGGTAGTTGCCCGACGCCGCCTCGGCCCAGACCATCCGCACGTCGATCCCCGCGGCGCGTGCGTCACGCAACGCGATCAGCGCGTCGAACGCCCGCCGCACCGTCTCTCGGCCAGCCGCGGGCAGCAGCGCGTCGGCGACCGACTCGTAGACGGAGGCGCGCTCGGCATGCAGCTCGAGGAAGCGCTGCTGGTCGCGCGCCAGCGGGCGCCCCTTGTTGGCCGCACGCTGCCATGCGTCCTCGGGGGTGACGTCGAGGTGGACGACCGTATGTCGAGCGAGCGCGTCACGCACCTGCTCGGAGCCGAGAGCGCCCCCGCCAAGCGCGACCACGCAACCGTCGGCGCGCTCGAGCAGTGCGAGCACCGCACGCTCCTCGCGCTCGCGGAAGGCCGCCTCGCCCTCACGGTCGAAGAACGACTCGATCGACTCGCCCAGCTCCTGCTCGAGCTCCCGGTCGGAGTCGAGCGCCGTCGCTCCCAGCTCCGCCGCGGCGATCCGTGCCGCGCTCGACTTGCCGGCGCCCATGAAGCCGACGAGGACCAGCGCGCCGGTCCCCGACGCCGAATCGGCGCGGTCGCTCAGCGGCGCCACCCGATGCGCTCCTCGTAGGCGCGCAGGGCGGCGATCGAGTCGTCGACGTGATCGCCGCCGAGCTTCTCCTTGTAGGCGTCGGCGAGCACGAGCGCCACCATCGCCTCGGCGACGACCGCCGCCGCCGGCACGGTGCACGAGTCGGTCCGCTCGCGCAGCGCGGCCGCCGGCTCCTTGGTCTCGATGTCGACCGAGCGCAGCGGCTTGGTCAGCGTCGGCAGCGGCTTCATCGCGCCACGCACCACGACAGGGTCGCCGTTGGTCATGCCGCCCTCGATGCCGCCCGCGCGGTTGGTCTCGCGCTGGAAGCCGTGCTCCTCGCCGTAGAAGATCTCGTCGTGGGCCTTCGAGCCGACGCGGCCGGCGAGGTCGAAGCCGTCGCCGATGCCGACCCCCTTCATCGCCTGGATCGACATGATCGCCTGCGCAAGGCGGCCGTCGAGGCGGGTCTCCCACGAGACGTGCGAGCCGATTCCCGGGACGACGCCGAAGGCGATCGTCTCGTAGATCCCGCCGAGCGACTCGTTCGCCTTGCGCGCGCGGTTGATCTCCTCGACCATCGCGTCGCTCGCGGCGACGTCGAGGCAGCGGACCGGCGACTCGTCGACGCCGTCGAAGGACTGGGGCTCGAGGTCGTCGCGCTGCGGCGCCGTCACCTCGCCGATCTGCAGCACGTGGCTGCGGATCTCGACGCCGAACGCGCGCAGGTAGACCTTCGCCAGCGCCCCGGCCGCCACGCGCGCCGTCGTCTCGCGCGCGCTCGCGCGCTCGAGCACGTTGCGCACGTCGGTGAAGCCGTACTTCTGGACGCCCGCGAGGTCGGCATGTCCCGGACGCGGCAGGTGCACCTCGGCGACCTCGGCGTCGACCGGCCATGGGTTCATCCGCTCTTCCCAGTTGGCGTAGTCGCGGTTGGCGATCCGCAGCGAGACCGGGCTACCGAGGGTGCGTCCGTGGCGGATGCCGGAGGTGACGTCGGCGCGGTCCTTCTCGATCTTCATCCGGCCGCCGCGGCCGTGGCCGAGCTGGCGCCGGGCGAGGTCGGTGTCGACGTCCTCGGGCCGTACCTCGATGCCAGCCGGCAGGCCCTCGACCACTGCGGTGAGGCCTGGCCCGTGGGACTCGCCAGCGGTCGTGAAGCGGATCGTCATGCGACCGCACACCCTACCGGCGGCGGCCCCACGCGGTCTGGCCCAGCCCTAGTTGAGCGAGGCCCAGTCGAGCGAGCCGTCGAACGGCGCCGACGTGCTCGCGAAGCCGGGGTGCAGGGTGCAGGTGCGCGACCAGACGGCGGGCAGGCAGGGGTTGAACGGATTGACGCGCCCGTATGCGTCGGGATGGTTGGTCGCCGGTGGCGTCGGGAGCCCGGAGGCGGGCTTGCATCCGCCGGGCTCGGCGTCCCAGAGCCCTGATGCCGCGTTGCGGCTGAGCTCCATCACGTTCGGGACGTCGTCGTGGTCCTGGTCGTCCGCGCCGTCGCGGACGCCGTCGCCGTCGGTGTCGGGATCGACGACGTCGGTGCCGACGTACGGCAGCCCGAACGGCTTCTCCGCGACGTAGCACGCGCCCCAGTACTCAGGGGTCATGCGCCCGTGGGTCTCGTCGTAGTTCGTCAGGCCGTCGGCGTCCTCGTCGCGCTCGTCGTCGGAGAGCCGGTTGTCGGCGAAGAGGTCGTAGTAGGTCTCCTCGGCGCGGATGTACCCCGCCTCGACGGCCGCGGCCTCGTCGCCGTCGCGGTCCATGTCGAGCAGCCCGTACGGATGGCGCATCGTCTCGTGGTCCCACCACGGGGCGCCATCGTTGAGCTCCATCGTGCGGTAGCCGGCGCCAGCGGCCCAGGCGAGGAAGCTCATCTGACGCTCGTAGCCGGCCGCGAGCAGGCTCGGGCGGCGGCGGCCGTCAGAGCCGACCGCCTTGATCGAGTACTGCTCGCCGTCCGAGTAGTAGAGCGGGCTGAGCGTGCGCGTGGCACGGCCCTCGCGGGTCGAGACGCGCCAGAGGCTGTGCTCCTCGACGAGCGTCAGCACGTCTCCGTCGAAGTCTGTGTCGGCGTCGTCCGGGTAGAGCGGGTTGGGGTAGGGCCGCTTGCCCGGATAGGGCAGGACCGCGTTCGGATCTTGGCTCTCGTCGTCGTTGAGGTCGCGCGCCGACTGGTACTCGAAGCCGTCCTCGATGCCGTCGCCGTCGGTGTCCATCAGGCACGGGTCGGTCTTGATCGTCAGCTCGAGCGCGTTGGAGAGCAGGTCGTTGTCGTGATCGCCGTCCTTGTTGCAGACGTCGAGCGAGCCACCACCTGGACCGCCGCCGCCGGAGAGACCGACCACTACCGGCGACAGCCGGCGCGGCGTGAAGTTGCTGAAGCGACCCGCCAGCACGCGAATGCGCAGGCGGGTCGGCTGCTGAGCGCCGCCGCTGACGCGGAGGAGGCGCGCGACGCTGCCGGGAAGCTTCACGACGAGCTTGCGCTTGGTGGCGCTGCGCGGCTTGACGAAGGCTGTGCGGCCCTCGGTGCCCTGGAAGACAACGGTGTTCGCTGTGCGCTTCGCCTTGAAGTTGCGGCCGCGGATCGTAAGGACCTCCCCCAGGCCAAGGCGCATCGGCGTGACGCGGGTGATCTTCGGCTTGGCGGCCTGCTTGCCCTTGGCCGCGTGGGCCGGGGCTGCGGGAGCGAGTGCGGTGAGCGCGGTGGCGACGGCCAGCGCGAGCAGTGTCAGTCGGCGCATCGACATCCCTATCGGCCCTCCGCCTGATTGCTTGAATCGGTCTGCTCGGCGGGCGCCGGAGCGGGCGTGCCGGTCTCGACCACCAGGTCGACGAGCGACGGGAGGTTGAACGGCCGCGCCTCGCTCGGCGAGCCGGTGGCCGTCTGCGCCTCGGGGGCGAAGTCAGCCGCGGCCGCCTTGACCTTGACGCGCCGGATCTCGTCCACTCGCAGGCGGTAGGTACGACCCTCAGGGTCGGTGAAGAGGTGCTCGGAGCCGGCGCCGATCGCTACGTAGACGCAGTTCTGGCGGCCCGGGCGACAGCTCCCCTCGCCGGTGTTGCTGAGCGTCGCGTCGACGAGGAAGACCGCGTCGCCGGCGTCGCGTGTGACGCCCATGAAGATCAGTGCGGGCGCGCTCTGGTCGGGCAGCATGTCGAGCTTGCGCAGGCGACGGGTGGACCGGCGGTTACCGTTCCAGAACGTCACGTCGGCGACGTACTCGTACTCGGACGTCTCGGGAGCGGGCACCGGAGCCGGCGGGAGCGGCTCGCTGCCGCCACCGGATCCGCCGGGGGCCGTTCCGCCGCCCTTGGCGCCGTCGCCGCTCCCGGCCTTGTCGGCGCCAGCCGCGGTCGCGGTGGCGGTGTCCTTCGCTCGGGTCACGTCCTTCGGAGGTGCAAACGGGTCGTCAGAGGAGAACACGTCGAGCTCAGAGCCGGAGGCGGAGCTCGCGGCGGCCTCGGTGTCGAGCGCCACCGCGTCCGCGCCATCGGTGTCCGCCGGCGCCTGAGTCACGACAGGGGTCGGCTCGGCCGAACCCTCGGTCAGCACGACGGGGATCGCGACGATCCCGAGCAGCATGAGCGCCGCGACCGGGAGCAGGCGCTTCTCGCGCAGGTCTTGCCAGATGTCTTGGAGGAAGTCGTTCATCGCAGTGGGGCGGCAGTGGCGGTCGGGGGCGTGGTGGCCGCATCGACGCCCGCGGTGGCCGCGGGGGTCGTTGCGGGACCGGAGGGGGTCGCGCCAGCGGTCGGTCCCTGGCTCTGGGGAGCGAGGTAGGCCGTGGCGGTGATCGTGGCGGTCACCTTCGGGAAGAGGTCGGGCTCGCTGGCGAAGGTCACGCCCTCGATCGTGAGCAGGCGGCCACGGACGAAGACGTTGTTCTCCGACGTCTCGACGTAGCGCTTGATGCGGTGGAAGAAGTCTGCGAGGTCGGTGAAGTTGCCGACGAACTCGAGCGTCAGCGGCACCGTCTCGAGGCCCGGAGCCCCGATCCCGGTCGTCCCCTCGGCGCCGGGCACGGCGGCACCGCCACCGACGGGCAGCGATCCGTCGTTCGCGGGCGTGGACGTCTGGGTGTCGCTCGGGGCGACGCCGGACTGCTCAGCGGCCTCGCCGCTGTTGGCGTTCGCGTCGGTGACTGCGTTGCCGGCGCTCTCCGAGGCGGTCCCCGGCCCACTCTGCGCGGGCGTTCCGCCAGCGTCGGCTGGATCGGAGCCGTCACCGGTGCCGGGCGTCGCCGCCGGCGCCGCTGCAGGCTCACGCTCGTCCGCGGCGATCCGCTTGAACTTGATGTCCGTTCCGGCCGCGGCTGCCTCGAGCTGCACGAGCACGGTCGGCATGTCGACCGAGGTCGGCACGGCCTTGCCGAGCCGGACGAGCTCCGCGTAGTCGGCCTCGAAGTCGCTGCGATCGCCCGACAGCGAAGCGACACGCTGCTGGGCGAGGTCGCGCCGGCCCTCCTGCACGGTCAGCGCAGCCTCTGCCTCGCTTGCCTGCTCGCGCTTCGGCGACATGATCAGGAACCAGTAGGCACCGACGACCAGGATCGGGATCAGCATCAGCATGATCTTCCTGTCGCGATCCGTGAGCGTCACAGTCCACCTCCGAGCGATGCCGGTACGCGCGTCTCACCGTCGGGCGCCTGCTCAGGCGTCGCGGCGGAGAAGCTGACGTCGACCTTGAACTGGTAGAGGCGCCCGCAGCTGTCGAGCGACGGCGCACCCTGGAGGTCCTCGATGACGGACTCCTGCAGCGTCACGTCCTCGACGCGGTACATCCGGCGCAGACGCAGCATCAGGTCGGCGACGTCGGACTGGCGCGGCATGCAGCCGGTCAGCGTCGCGGCGGGGCCGCCGGTCACGGAGCCTGAGTCGCCGAGGTCACCACTCACCGATGCCTGGACGTCCTGCAGCCAGCCACCCTTCGGCAGCACGCGCGAGAGCTCGCGCATCAGCCGCTCCCAGTCGAAGCGCGTCTCGGCGAGCTGGCGGACCGACGCGACCCGCGTGGCCTTGATCTGGGCGAAGTCCCCAAAAGCGCCGAGCTGGCTGGCACGCGCCTCGAGACGATCCGCCTCGGCGCTTGCCGCCGCGGCGTCGTTCTCGCTCTTCGTGACGTTGTTCGAGGTCATCACGTAGCCGGCGACCATCACGAGCAGCACGGCGAGCACGCCGAGCGCCACGTAGCCGCCGTTGCCGCCGCCCTGTGGGACGCGCCGCCGCTGCGACTCGGGGAGAAGGTTTACTGGCTTCACGCTGCCGCTCCGAGCGCCAGGCCGGCCGCGACCGTGTAGCGATAGGGATCCTCGTTGCCGGCGCCGGCGTCCTGCTCGAGTCCGCCGAGCGGACGGGCCGCGGCGACGGGGATACCGAGCTGGGCGGCGATCTCAGCGACCAGCGCGTCCTCACGCGCGCCCTCGCCGGAGAGCAGCACGTCGCCGATCGGGAGCGCGTTCGGCTGTGCCATGTAGTAGTCGATCGAGAGCCTGATCTCGTCGGCGAGCCTGCTCGCCGAGCCGTCCTCGCCGTGGGTGGCGGTGAGCGTGCGGGTGAAGAAGCACGAGGACTCGATCGAGATCGCGAGGTTCGAGACGCCGCCGAGGTGACAGATCACGCGCGCCGACGGCGGCATGTCGCCGATCGGCTCGGGCACGAAGGGCGCCGGCTCGGGCGCCGCGGGCGCGATCGGCTCGGTCGGAGGGTCGGGCAGCTGTGGGCCGAACACGGGCTCGGAGCTGAGCTCCGGCTCCACGATCGGCTCGGGCTCGGGGATCGTCGGCAGCGTCGTCGCGGGCGCCTCGTCGGCGAGCATCCGCACGAGCGCGAAGGCGTCGAGGTCGATGCCCTCGACCTTCAGCCCGGCATCACGGACAGCGCCGAGGTACTCCTCGATCATCGTCCGTCGCGCGGCCACCACGACGACCTGCATCCGCTCGACGCCGTCGGAGCCGTTCACGTAGCCGGCGATCTGGTGGTCGAGGACCGCCTCGTCGAGCGGCATCGCGATCGCCTCGGCGGCCTGGAAGCGCAGCGCCGCGTCGCGCTCGCTCGCGTCGTCGATTCGCGGCAGCTCGAGCACGCGGACGACGATCTGCTGGTTGGAGACGCCGAGCTGCACCTGGCGCGGCAGCTTGTGCTCGGCCGCGAAGTCCTTTATCGCCGCGCTGAGGCTGGCGCGGTCGACGACCTCGCCGTCGGCGAGCACACCGCTGGGGAGCTCGGTGCTCGCCAAGCGCGTGAGCTTGCCGCCCTCGACCTGGGCGGCCGCGAGAAAGCGCCCGTCGATGTCGAGTCCGACGGTTCCGCCGTCCGTGTTTCTGCGAAGTGAGAGTGCCATGGGAAGACCGAGTCCTCCCTCCTATCGGCAGTCCCGCGAGCGGCTTGAACGCTGGGTGGCGCTTAGAGGAAGCGGTCGGCGTACAGCGAGATCAGCTCGTCGCCCGCGAGCAGGCCCACGAGACCGCCCAAAGCCAGGAATGGAGCGAAGGGAACGCCCTTCTTGCGGGCCGTGGCACCCTCGCGAGCGATCATCGCGACTCCCACGATCGACCCTGCCAGGAATGCAACGAGCATTGCGGGAACGACCGCCAGACCGAGATAGAGGCCCATGACGCCGGCGAGCTTCACGTCGCCCATGCCCATCCCGGACGGGTAGGCGAGCGCCGCGAGCAGGAGGAACGCGAAGGCGCCCGCGCCGCTCGCCGCCGCCTCTGGAAGGAACTCGAGATCGACGAGCGCCCAGCCGGCGACGGCCCAGATCGCCAGCGGCAAGAGGATCTTGTTCGGCACGATCCGGTGCTCCAGATCGATCGCGGCAACCGCGATCAGCATCGCGGCGAACGGGAGCTCGAGCAGCAGCGTGTCGTCGAAGCCGCCGACTGCCACGACCGCGCCGAACACGACGCCGGTCAGCGCCTCGATCGCCGGGTAGCGCGCCGACACGGCCGCCCCGCAGTGACGGCAGCGGCCCCGCAGCACGATCCAGGAGAGCACCGGGACGTTGTCGTAGGCGGCGATCTGCGTCCCGCAGCCAACACAGCGCGAACGCGGCCGCGCGAGCGACTCGCCGAGCGGCAGACGGTGGACCACCACGTTCAGGAAGCTGCCGACCAACAGCCCGAGCAGGACGGCGAAGACGATCTCCGAGGCGGCGGCCATCGCAGCGGCAAGCTAACCAGCCCGGCGGTCGTCTCCCCCCGACCGGCCAGGCACCCCGGGGGTCCGGGGGCGCGAGCCCCCGGTTCTCCTAGTTGTCGTCGGGGATCTCGCGCCAGGTGTTCTGGACCACGCCCGCCGTGCCCGCGACCTTGACGTTGTTGAAGGCCGCCGGGGTGTATACGAGGTTCGCGCCGTTGCCGCCGCTGGAGCCGATCTTGATCCCGCCCGGCCCATCGACGAGGACGCCACCACTGATCATCGCGTTGCCTTGCGTGGTGACCACGACCCCGCTCGAGCACCACGTTCCGCTGACGGCGGTCGTGGTCCGGTTCGGGACATAGACGATGCCTCGGTAGTGCGTCGAGCCGCCGAAGTAGACCGTCCCGCACATCATCACCAGCAGGCCGGGCTGGCTCGCGGTGTTGCAGCACGAGCTCGAGTTGCCCGTCCATGAGCAGTTGCCCGACGCGATGAACACCACCGCCCCGTTCGGCGGGCTCGACGGGCACGTTGCGTAGTAGGTGCCCGATGCCTTCGCGAAGTCCTCGAGGCCGGCGAGGTCGTCGGGCCCGATGGCGACCGAGTCCGAGTAGTTGAGCTGGTAGGCGCCGGGAGGCGTGAGCTGGCCGCCCTTCTTGGTCGAGTAGTCGAGGCAGGTCGAGGTCGGCGGGGTCGAGCAGCGCACGCCGATGCCGAGCGAGCCGGTCGCGTCGATCAGGTCCGGGTTGCCGTTGTTCGACGTCTGGATGTAGCCGCCGACGATTGCGTAGTTGGGGAAGGTGAGCGGGCGGTTCTCGACGGCGATCAGCGCAACCAGCGTGCGCGTCCGGTCGCGCACGGTCGCCTCCGCGGTGACCCAGAGCCGGTTGTCGTTGTTGGCGTCGTAGCGTGGCGCCGCCTCGACCGCTGCCTGCGCGTACAGGACCCCGTTCGGGTTGTCGCGCACCTGGGTCCACCACGTCGGGGCGGCGCTGTAGTCGTTCTGGACGGCGCCGGCGTATGTCCTGCCCACCTGCGTTGGATTCGGGCAGAGCGTGGCCGCGGCCGCACTCGTGCACTGCGCTGGGAACTGGTTGGTGGAGTTGCCGGTGCCGAGCCGCCCGAGCACGAACGTCTGCGCGTTGAGCACGCCCTCGACCAGATTGAAGGTCGACTCGTGCTGACGGTCGCGCTTGACGACGTCGGTCTGGGTGTCGACGGTCGACATCGCGGCCGCGCCGACGACGAGCATCAGCGTGACCATCACGACGGCGATCACGAGGATGTCGCCGTCTTCGTTCTTCAGGTGGCGAAGCATCAGCAGGGGACTCCCGGGCCGGGTACGCACACCGTCTGGGAGGGCGCCTCAGCCGTCAGCGGGGCTGGGTCTCGGACGACCAGGCTGACCGTGCGCGTCCCGGCGGGCGGCGTATAGGTGTAGACGACCCCAGTTCCCACGCAGCCGGTGCCAGACATTCCCTCCGGCATCACCCCGCACGAGTTCGTGACGACGCCGGAGTCGTACCAGTAGAAGTCCAGCGCGCGGCCCTCGGGGTCGGCCGATGCCGACCCGTTGAGGATGATCGTGGTGCCGCTGACGGTCGCCGTGAAGCTCGCGCTCGGACTGCGGTTCTGGTTGCGCAGGAACACCGACGACTTGAGCGACGTCTCGTCGGGACGGACGTCGCTCGCGTTGACGTCGACGTAGAGCGTTGCACCAACCTCCGTGATCGAGGTGAGGCTGCTCGCGTTGTAGCTGAACACAGGGCGCGTCCCGTTGACGACGTTCTCAACGGCCGCGCGCTGCGAGCCCCAGCTCACCTGGGGGCAGGCGCCGGATGTCGGCAGCGTGAAGGGCTCGAACTGAACCTGGCGCCAGAGACGCTCCGAGGCCGCGTCGTAGCAGTAGCGGACGCGCCGCGTCTGGGCACTGCTGACTGACTGGAAGACGATCTCGTCGTCCTCCGCGCGCACGACCGCCTCGGGCAGCTCGTTGGTCGGGCTGGCCATGTTGCGCAACTCGCGCGACAGCCCGGCCATGCCCACACGCACCTGATCCTGAGCGTCGTTGAGCCGCCCGTTGCTCGCGGTGGTCCGCTCGAACTGGGTGAAGGTTCCCAGCGTCGCGCCCATCACCACGCCTGAGATGAGGATCACGACGAGGAGCTCGACGAGCGTCACGCCGGCCTCGCCGGACAGCCTGTCGGCGATCACTCCCACGTAACCGCCCCCGAGAGCACCGACTCGCCCATGTGCTCGTCGACCGCGCTGACGCGGTAGGTGTGCGATCCCGTGACCGATCCGTCGACGAACACGAGCGGCTTGCCGGTCACCGGGAGCATCAGGTGAAAACGATCCGCATAGGTGTCCCCGTCCCTGTAGATCCGGTAGAAGGCGATCTCGTCGCCGTCGGGATCGGTCGAGGGCTCCCAGGAGAGCACGGCCGTGCCTGCCGGTGCCGGGTCGCCGTCGATGTCGAAGCAGTCGGGATTCCCACCGCTGCAGACCGTGAGCCCAGTAGGGGCATCGGGCGCGTTCGCGTTCGCCGACGTGACCGCGACGGCGGCGGTGCGATTGCCCTCGCGCGCCACGCCGTTGGAGTCCGAGTCGACGGCGACGACCTGGTAGTAGGCGGGAAAGCCACCTGCCCCTGGGTCGTCGATGCAGTCGAGCGCCTCGCCGACGTCGCGCTGGCAGACCAGGGTCGTGATCGTGCCGGCAGTCGCGCCGCGATAGACGCGATAGCCGGTCACGTCGCACTCGCGGTTGTCCGACCAGCTGATGTCCACGAGGCTGCCGTTGAGGTTGCGGCCGGCCGTGAAGTCGGTCGGCGCGAACGCCACGCGACGGTTGAGCGTGACGGTCAGCGCCTTGGCTGCCCCGGCGCGATCCTGATCGTCGAACGCCGTCGCCTGAACGACGTAGGTGCAGTCGAAGTAGGTCGGCGAGTCCACCGCGCCGAGACCCCATGTGAAGGCCCAGTCGAGGCCGCTGCCGGTGGCGTCGGCGGGGTTGGCACCGTTGACGGTCATCGTGACGCCGTCGGCGAAGGTAGATGTCGTGATGCTGTAGGTCACCTGACTGACCGCGCTGGTGATCGTCGCGCCGGTAGGACTCGTCTGGGTCAGGGCGGTGATGCTCGGGCCGAGGCCACCGACGGGGTTGCTGACCACCGCGCGCTGGGTGGTCGTCTCGGTCCGCTCGGGACCGCTGCGCCAGCTGAGCGCGATCGAGACGCGACGGTAGTCGTCGGCGTTGCGATCGGTGGGGCTCGTAGTGGTGTCGGTGTCGGCGCAGAACGCGATCCCGACGCCGGCCTGGAGACCGAGGCTGTCGGCCGGGTCGTCCATCGCGCAGATCGTCGGGGTCACGGTGTAGACGTAGCCCTCGCTCTCGACCTGGTGGCCGGTGACCCCGGGCTTGACGTCCTCGAATCCGTCGCGCGCCTCGAGCTCGTCCAGCAGGTTCGCGCTCGTCAGATCGCGGTACGGGATCCCGCGGGCGATCTCGAGCACCGACCGGCCGAGTGCCGTGGCCCCCTCACGTGACTTGTTGCGCGAGGTGAGGCTGTTCGCGCTGTCGACCATCGTGACAGTGCCGAGAACCCCGATCAGGAGAACCGACATCGCGACCATCACCTCGACGAGCGTAAATCCGTGCTCGCGAGGAGTCGTGGAAGGCATCGGCATGAGGGTCTACTCGGACCCGCGAGCCCACTCCTTAAGCGAAAACAGAAGAGACCGGCGATGCCGGCCTCTTCCGCTATCGGATGCGCTATCGGTTACCAGGAAGTGCCGTCACAACCGCCGTTGTCGGTCGTGCTCGTGCACGTGCGCGTGAGCGTGCCGTTCGAGTTCTTCGTAATGACGAACTCGTTGCCTGACTTCGACTCCGCCGTCACGACATAGACGTCGGCGGCACTCGAGCTGGCGGTCACTTGACCGGGTCCGGTGCCGTAGGCGATGCCGGTCGGATCGAGCGCGCTCTGACTCACGCAGTCGCGGTAGTCCTGACGCTGGGTGTAGCAGGACTCGATCTGGGAGACGATGTTTCGGGCGTTGCTCTTGGCCTCGCCGTCCTGGCCCTTCGCACGCTGACCGAGGAACGCCGGCAAGGCGATCGCGGCCAGGATGCCGATGATGAGAATCACGACGAGAGCTCGATGAGCGTGAAGCCCTTCTCCTCGTTGCGCATCCTCTCGTGGATTGCTAGGAGCATCTGGGTCCTCCTCTTCAAGGCGCTAGAACGACGCTCGGGCGAGCGAGCCGAAGCCCGCCCGCCCGAGAGACGTCATGCTGCGCTTAGGCGATTACCAGCCGGTGCCGTCGCAGCCGCCGTTGTCGACGGTGCTCGTACACGAGCGGCTGGTGGTGCCGTTCGAGAGCTTCGTGATCATGAAGTCGTTGCCCGACTTCGAGGCCGCGGTGACCACGTAGACGTCGGCAGCGCCCGATGTCGCGCTGACCTGACCGTCGCCGCTGCCGTACTCGAGACCGGTGTCACCGAGGTCAGCCGCGGAGACGCAGTCGCGGTAGTCCTGACGCTGGGTGTAGCAGGACTCGATCTGGGAGACCATGTTTCGGGCGTTGCTCTTGGCCTCGCCGTCCTGGCCCTTCGCACGCTGACCGAGGAACGCCGGCAAGGCGATCGCGGCCAGGATGCCGATGATGAGAATCACGACGAGGAGCTCGATGAGCGTGAAGCCCTTCTCCTCGTTGTGGATGCGCTCGCGGAGCTTCCGCAGCATATGAGTCGTCCTCCTTATGAGGTGCCTGTGGGTCTGGGTTTGCCAGCGCCGCGGTTGCTCCGGGACTTCTGGCTTGGCACCTTGATCGACGGACGCGCTCAGATCCTTTAGCGATCTGTCACCGAATCGTTCGGATATATGTCCAGGTCAGACCAATGGCGGAGCGCTCCCGGCCCACGTTGCACCGCTCAAGACGCGCGCGGTGGAGGTCGATGCAGCAAGTCATGCAGCGCCTCCTGCTCGCCACCTCGCTATTCGCCGTCGCCGCGCTGACGCTGCGCGTCAGCACCGGGATGGAGCCGGGGCTCGACTACTTCTCCGACGCCAGCCCGGCGATCGATGCGCTCGCACGCGGCGACTGGAACGGGTTCGTGGCGAACCAGCCGTTGATGGGCAGCTTCTCGCTCTTCATTCGCGCCCCCTTCGTGATCCCCGTCTTCGACGGAAGCCTCAGCACCGTCTACTTCGCGGGCGCACTCCCTTGCCTGCTCGCCACCGTCGTCCTCGGGCTCGCGCTCGCGCGCCAGCTGGCAGACCGCGGGCAGTCCACCGCCGTCCAAGGCCTGGCCGCGGGCCTCGCTGTGGTCAACCCGCTCACCTTCAAGGCACTCCACTGGGGTCACCCCGAGGAGCTGCTGGCCGCGGCGCTCTGCGTCGGCGCGGTGCTCGCGGCGCTACGCGACCGACCGCTGCTCGCCGGCCTGCTGCTCGGCCTGGCCTTGGCGACCAAGCAGTGGGCGCTGCTCGCCGTCCTGCCCGCGCTGCTCGCGGTACCCCGACAGCGCCTAGGGCTGCTCGGCGTCGCCGGCGCGACCGCCGCCGTGCTGACACTGCCGCTCCTGCTCGCGAACTTCGGCCAGTTCAGCGAGGTCGCCGTAGGTGCCGCCGGACAGGCGAACGGCAGTGCGTCGACGACCCCTTGGAACGTCTGGTGGCTACTCGCCGACAAGGTAACCCTGCCCGGAGGGGTCGAGCGGTGGATGGTGCCGCAGTGGGTCGCCCAGGTCTCGCACCCGCTGATCGTGGCGGTCGCGCTCCCGCTATCCGCCCTGCTGTGGCGTCGCAGGGAGCGCCGCGCCGACGACGCGCTGCTGCTGCTCACCCTGCTGCTGCTGCTGCGCTGCATGCTGGACAACTGGGACAACGACTACTACCACGTGCCCTTCTTCCTCTCGCTGCTCGCCTGGGAGACCATGCGCCGCCCCGGCGTTCCATGGCTGACGCTCGCCGTGGCTGTCCTGCTCGGCGTCAGCTTCTGGCCTGAGCAGACACGGATCTTCGCCGACTCCGTCGACCAGGCGCCGTTGCTGTTCGCCTTCTACATGGCGTGGACGCTGCCGCTCGCGGCGGGCCTGACGGCGGTCCTCTACCGACCCGACTTGCTGCGCCAATACCATCGACGCCGTGGAGATCAAGCGCGCCCTGCTGCTGTTCGCGATCGTTCTCGGCATGGCGGCGATCGTCAGCTCGATCGCTCGGCCGCCCGGCTCTGACGACACCACCGAGCAGGCGGCGCCGAGTCCGCCGCCGAAGCGGGCGACTGCGCCCTCGGCGACCGCTGGCCCGGCGGAGGGCATCAAGACGATCGAGATACGGGCTCGGCCCCAGCGCAGGTCGGCTCAGCTCCACCTGGGACGGCCGGCAACGCTCGTCGTCCACGTGGCCGAACCGGCGCAGGTCGAGATCCCGTCACTGGGCCTCGTCCAGCCGGGCGAGCCGCTCACTCCCGCCCGCTTCGACATCCTCGTCTCGTCACCGGGAGACCACGAGATCTTCGTGCGCCGGGCGTCTCCCGCTGCCGGCCAAGAGCCGGTGGCCAAGTTGCGCGTCGTTCGAGCGCCCTGATTCGGGTGGAATTTGGAAACGAAATTCTCTCCAAGTGTTCGGAAGAGAAGGTGTTCGGGCCAGGATCCGCATCAGCAGTGGATTTGTGGGAGGTGGTCAGTCCAGTCGCGCCCCGCTAAGCTGCACTACGCACCCGGCGCTGTGGCCCCCTGCGGCGTCGGGTGCACTAAGCCTCGCTGACGAGAGCCAGTCCGTTCTGCGACGGGTCCTTGACCAAGAGCTCGTGGGCGGTCGCCACGACGACCAGATCCCGGTCGCTCAGGGTCAGCGCGACGCGCCCCTCCGTGGTGCTCGAACCGATCGGCAGCTCGCCAGGCTAGTCGCGTGGCAGCGGGACCCGCAGCAGGCCGAGCCCGGGCGCGAACCGGCCGACGCGGGCCGCGTAGCGGGCGTAGCTGTCGCCGTGGACGCGCAGCAGATAAGGCTCCTCGACCACTCGCACCTGCAGCTCCAGTGCGAGCACCAACGCCCCAAGCCCGAGGATCGCGACGACGCTCGGGACCATCAGCAGGAGCCCAGCCGAGGTGGGCAGCATCGCCGCGAAGATCGGGTTGCGAACGTATCCGAACGGACCACTGGTGACGAGCTCGGTCCGCTCGGCCTCGTCCACCCCGATCCGCCACGACTCACCCATCGCGAGCTGGGCGATCAGCGTGGCCGCGAGCCCGACGACGAACAGCGCGATGCCGACGCCGTGGACGACCGGCTTGTCGATCGCCGGGATCGGACCGAGCACGCCCGCGAGCGCGAGGACCGGCGCGAGCGCTCCGACCGCGAGCGCGACCACGAACAGCACCCCAGCCACCCACTCCGCCGAGCCGGGCCGCCCGCCGATCCCCTTGAACCCACTCGATCCCGTGGTTCTGACTTGGATCAGGGTGCGCATACCGAAGGCGAGCACGAGGTAGACGCCGAAGCCGATCAACGCGACCGTTGCCATCAGGTGAGCTCCTTGTCGTGAATCGAGTGCACCGCGGCATGTCCCTTGCCACGTCGGATCAGCCAGCGATTGACCGGGAACGCGACGACCCCGGCGATCGACAGCGCGACCGCGAGCGCGCCCCAGAACAGCGGGTCGGCAAGGCTGGCCTCCATCGCCCCCGGGACGAGCAGCATGATCGCGTTGTCGACGATCTCCATCGTCGCGATGCTCAAGGTGTCTGCCGCGAGCGCGATCGGCATGACGGCCGAGAGCGCCAGCCCGGATCGCAGCAGCGGCACGCTCGTGAGGGCGTAGCCGAAGAAGAAGGCGAGCAGGACCGCAAGGGCGATCGTTGCCAGATCCGAGAAGCCCAGCGCGGTTCCGACGACCATGCCGAGCACCTCGCCGATGGCGCAGCCGGTCAGGCAGTGAACCGTCGCGCTGAGGGCGAGTCTGTTCATCACGACCGCCGTCCCGCTCCCGGCTGGAAGCGCCGCAGCCGCAGCGCGTTGCCGACGACCGAGAGACTCGACAGCGCCATCGCGGCCCCGGCGACCAGTGGGTTGAGCAGTCCCACGGCGGCCAGCGGGAGCGCAGCGACGTTGTAGCCGAAGGCCCAGCCGAGGTTCTGCTTGATCGTCCGCAGCGTCGCGCGCGAGAGCCCGATCGCATCCGGCGCGCCGTTCGGGTCGCCGCTCATCAGCGTAAGGTCGGATGCCTCGATCGCGACGTCCGTACCGGTCCCGATCGCGATCCCGAGATCGGCCTGAGCGAGCGCCGGAGCGTCGTTGACCCCGTCGCCGACCATCGCGACGACATGGCCGTCTGCCTGGAGGTCGCGTATCGCCGCGATCTTGCCTGCCGGGAGCGTCTCGGCGACCACGGTGTCGATGCCGACGTCCTGGGCCACCGCCTCCGCGGTGCGACGGCTGTCGCCGGTCAGCAGGATCGGCCTCAGACCGAGCTCCCTCATGCGCGCGACGGCCTGCGCACTCGTCGGCTTCACCTCGTCGGCCACGACGAAGACGCCGCGTACGCGGCCGTCCCAGCCGCCGAGCACCGCGGTGCGCCCGGCGCTCTCGGCCTCGAGTCGCGCCGTGTCGAGCTCTGCCGGGAGCTTCAGGCCCCGCCGCGCGAGCATCCCGGGACGTCCGGCGATCACCGCGCGGTCGCTCTCGACGATGCCCTCCACGCCAAGACCGGCCTCGCTGGTGAAGTGCGCGACCGGCGGCAGCTCGCCGAGCTCGGCGCGGGCCCCGGCGGCGATCGCGCGCGCGATCGGATGCTCAGAGGCGTCCTCGACCGCACCGACGAGTCGTAGCGCCTCGCCCCTGTCAGTTCCCATCACGATCACGTCGGCGAGCCTCATCGCTCCGGTCGTGACGGTACCCGTCTTGTCGAGCACGACCGTGTCCACGCGGCGGGTCGACTCGAGCACCTCCGGCCCCTTGATCAACAGGCCGAGCTGGGCGCCGCGACCGGTGCCGACCATCAACGCGGTCGGCGTCGCGAGCCCGAGCGCGCAAGGACAGGCGATGATCAGGACGGCCACCGCCGCGGTGAACGCGAACGTCGTCCCCTCCCCTGCCCCGAGCCAGAAGCCGAGCGTCGCGACGGCCAGCGCGATCACGATCGGCACGAACACGGCGGACACGCGATCGGCGAGCCGCTGCACGGGAGCCTTGCCCGCCTGGGCGTCGGTCACCAGCCGCGCGATCTGGGCCAGCGCGGTGTCAGCGCCGACGCGCGTCGCGCGCACGATCAGGCGACCACCGGCGTTGACCGTCGCACCGGCGACGTCCGCGCCCGGTCCGACCTCGATCGGCACGGACTCGCCGGTCAGCAGCGACATGTCGAGCGCCGAGACGCCCTCCTCGACGACCCCGTCCGTGGCGACCTTCTCGCCGGGACGCACGACGAAGCGCGCGCCGACCGACAGCTCTCCGACGGCGACCCGGTGCTCGCGCCCATCCGCGTCGAGCACCGCGACGTCCTTCGCGCCGAGCTCGAGCAGGGCCGCCAGCGCCGCACCGGCGCGGCGCTTCGCGCGCGCCTCGAAGTAGCGCCCGGCGAGGATGAAGGTCGTCACGACGGACGCGACCTCGAGGTAGATGTCATGGGCGCCCTCACCCGGCTCGGGGACGAAGTCGATCGTCATCTTCATGCCGGTCATCCCGGCATCGCCGATGAACAGCGCGTACAGCGACCACAGCCAGGCGGCGAGCGTGCCGAGCGAGATCAGCGTGTCCATCGTGGCCGCGCCGTGGCGGAGGTTGCGCCACGCGGCCACGTGGAACGGCCACGCGCCCCAGACGACGACCGGCGTCGCGAGCTGCAGCGCCAGCCACTGCCAGTTGTCGAACTGCAGCGCCGGGATCATCGAGATCACCAGCACCGGCAGTGACAGCGCCGCGCTGATCAACAGCCGGTTGCGTAGCGCAGCCGTCGGGTCGCCGTCCTCGCCATCCTCGGCGGGCGCGTCGGCAGGCGCCGCGGGAAGAACCGCCTCGTAGCCAGCTGCCGTGACGGCATCGACGAGCTCGTGCGAGTCGACGGCTGCCGGGTCGTAGTCGACCGTCGCCTTCTCGGTCGCGTAGTTGACCGCCGCGGCCACTCCGTCGATGCCGTTCAGGCTCTTCTCGACGCGCGCGGCGCACGACGCGCAGGTCATGCCGACGATCGGCAGCTCGAGGTGCTCAGTGGCCATGGCCGTCCTCCCCGTGCTTCGCGTCATCCGGCCTCGGGCCACCGGAGGCCACGGTCTCGGTGAAGGCCGCCGTGTGGACCTTCCCGTCGTGCTTGAACTGGAGGAAGAGGCGGTATCGCCCCGGCTCGGTCAGAGCCACGTCGAAGCGGATCTCGCGGCCCTCGGTCGCGGCGTCCTTCGGGTGGACGTGCTCGAAGTCGAGGTCGCCCTCGCTGAGCGCGACCAGGTGGCCGCGCGCGCCGAGGTACGGCTCGACGTCAGCGACGGGCCCTCCACCGCGCACGACGGTGAACCGCCGCTCGCGACCGTCGCGCTCGAGCGCGACCTCGTAGCCGTCGGCGGTCGTCGCGGTCAGAGCGGGTGCGGGCAGCTCGTCCGGCTCGTAGCGGCCGGCGACCTCGACGTCCGCCCCAAGCGTGTGCGACTCGCCGCCGCTGCTGAAGTCCGCGAACACCCGGTGTGGACCGGGATCCGGGAAGGTGACGTCGACCTCCCAGCCGCCGTCCTCGGTCTGCTGCGGGTGCACGTGCTGGTAGCCGGTCAGATCGTGGCGGGCTGCGATCACGTGCATCGCGCGCTCGTGCTCGACGTCGAAATCCGCGACGGTGCGGCCCTCGCTGTCGACGACCCGGAAGGCGAGAGTCTCGCCTACGCCAGGCTCGAACCGCCGATCCTCGACCACGATCCCCGCGGCCGCCGAGCCGTCATCGGCGCCGACGTCCGGGTCGACGGCGTCGCCGAGCGCGTAGCTCACGCCGAACACAGCCACGAGAGCGCCGGCGAAGAGAGCTATGCGGAGTGGAGCTGTCATCTCGTCCTCATACGACTAGGGGGTATCCGTAAAGCAACCGTAGCATACCCCCCTACCGTATTGCTACCCTTCTCCTCATGGCCACCGACGCGACACCCCCACAGCCCGCCGCCGACCACGGCTACAGCGCCGACAAGGACAAGGTCCTCAACCGCCTGCGCCGCATCGAGGGCCAGGTCCGCGGCGTCGAGCGAATGGTCGACGAGGACCGCTACTGCATCGACGTCATCACCCAGATCTCCGCCATCCAAGCCGCCCTCGACAAGGTCGCCCTCCAGCTCCTCGACGACCACGCCCGCCACTGCGTCGTCGGCGGCCACGCTGAGGGATCACCCGCGGAGCTAACCGATGAGCTCATGGCGGCCGTGACGCGGCTGATGGGACGCCGATAGCACCCGGGGGCTCGCGCCCCCGGACCCCCGAGGCACCTGGCCGGTCGAAGGTGTTTCAACGGGCGACACCCTGGCCGGCCCAAGTCACAGTCGGGTGGCAGTACACCAGCCCGCCAGCTACCGGCCAAGCAACACTGGGGCTCGAAGGCTGCGAGCCCGCCACCCACCGGCCAGCGCTCCCGGGGGCCTGGGGGCGCAAGCCCCCAGATCTACTTCCTACTTGATCTGATCGTAGACCTGAAACATGGGGAGGTACATCGCGATGACGATGAAGCCCACCATCGCGCCGACGAACATGATCATGATCGGCTCGAGGATCGAGGTGAGCGCCTTGACCGCGGCCGCGACCTGGTCCTCGTAGAAGTCGGCGATCTTGGTCATCATCTGCTCGAGCGCACCGGTCTCCTCGCCGACGCCGATCATCTGGGTGACCATGATCGGGAACGCCTCTGGGCGGGCCTTCATCGGGGCTGAGAGCGAACCGCCCTTGCGCACCGACTGCTCGACGTCCTGCATCGCGAGCTCGACGACGCGGTTGCCCGACGTGCGGCCGGTGATGTCGATCGCCTCGAGCATCGGGACGCCCGCGGCGACCAGTCCGGAGAACGTTCGCGAGAAGCGCGCGAGCGCGACCTTCTGGACGATGTCGCCGATCTTCATCGGCAGCTTGAGCTTGAAGATGTCCCATTGCAGCCTGCCGCGCTCCGTCGCCTTCCACTTCCGGAACGCGAAGATGAGCGCCCAGGTGATCGCGATCATCAGGTACCAGCGCTGGGTGAACATGTGCGACAGCCAGACGGTGAACTTGGTGATCGCCGGTAGCTCACCGCCGAAGTCGGTGAAGATCTTCTCGAACACCGGCACGAGGAACGTGACGAGCGCGATCAGGACGATGCCCGCGAAGCCGCCGATCAGCGACGGGTAGATCATCGCCGCCTTGATCTGGCGCCGTAGCGCGTCGTCCTTCTCGAGCTGGTCCGCGACGCGGATCAGGGTCGACTCGAGGATGCCGCCGGTCTCGCCGGCCGTCACCATCGCGACGTAGAGCTCGTTGAAGATGTCGGGGTGGCGCGCGAGCGACTGCGAGAGCGACAGACCGGCCTCGACGTCCTTGCGCACGGCGGTGAAAGCGTCGCGCAGCTTGTCGTTCTCGGTCTGCTCCTCGAGCACGTAGAACGCGCGCAGCAGCGTCATGCCCGACGAGACCATCGTCGAGAGCTGGCGCGTCGCGATCGTCAGCTCCTCGGCCTTGACCTTCTTGAAGCGCGCGAGGATGTCGCCCGCGTTGGCGGGCTTCTGCTCGTCGATGTCGAGCACCACGAGGCCGCGCGAGCGCAGCTGCGACGCGACGACCTGCTTGTCGTCGGCGTCGATCTCGCCGCGTTGCGGAATGCCGGCGACGTCGAGCGCCTTGAAGGCGTAGGTGGCCACTATGCGACCCTCACGGTGCCCATCAGGCGGCGCAGCTCCTCGGGTGCGGAGGAGCGCGACTCGGCGAACTCGCGGGTGATCTTGTTGCGTCGGACGAGGTCGACGAGCGACGCGTCCATCGTCTGCATGCCGTGGGTGGCGCCGGTCTGGAGCGCCGAGTAGATCTGGTGGGTCTTGCCCTCGCGGATCAGGTTGCGCACCGCGGCGGTAGGCACGAGCACCTCGGTCGCCGCCACGCGCGACATGCCGTCGGCAGTTGGCAGCAGCTGCTGGGTGACGATGCCCTGAAGGGCTACCGAGAGCTGAACGCGCACCTGGTGCTGCTGGGTGGGCGGAAAGACGTCGACGATGCGGTCGATCGTCTGGGCCGCGTCCTGGGTGTGAAGGGTCGCGAAGACGAGGTGGCCGGTCTCGGCGGCGGTCAGCGCGGTCGAGATCGTCTCGAGGTCGCGCATCTCGCCGACGAGGATCACGTCCGGGTCCTGGCGCAGCGCGGCCTTTAGCGCGAGCGCGAAGCTCTGGGCGTCAGCGCCGACCTCGCGCTGGTTGACGATGCAGCGCTTGTGGCGGTGCATGAACTCGATCGGGTCCTCGACGGTCATGATGTGCTCGGCCCGCTCCTGGTTGATCAGGTCGAGCATCGCCGCGAGGGTGGTGGACTTGCCGGAGCCGGTCGGGCCGGTGACGAGCACGAAGCCACGCGGCTTCTTGGTGAACTCCTTGATCGTCGGCGGCAGGCCGAGGGTCTCGAGCTGCGGGATGTCCTGCGGGATCAGACGGAACGCGGCGCCGAGCGAGGCACGCTGGAAGTAGGCGTTGACGCGGAAGCGGGCGCGGCCGGGAATCGAGTATGCGAGGTCGATCTGCCAGTCGGTCTCGAGTCGCTGGCGCTGGTCGTTGGTGAGGATCGAGTAGACGATCTCGCGGACGTCCGTCGGGTTGAGCTGCGGGTAGTCGAGCGCGTGCAACTGGCCACGCTCGCGGACCATCGGCGGCGATCCAGCCGTCATGTGCAGATCGGAGGCGCCGCGCTCCATCACCTCGATCAGGATGTCTGCGAAGTCGAAGTCCATACCGGGGCCCTATCGGCAGCGCTTCCTCGAGACCTGAGTCATGAGACGCGAGTTACCTCCGCAATGGATGTGAGGCCCTGGCGGACCTTGTCGAGGCCGTCGTCGCGCAGCGGGCGCATGCCCTGCTGGATCGCGGTGGCGAGGATCTCGTCGGAGGATGCGCGGGCGATCGTCAGGGCGCGAATCTCGTCGCTGTTGATCATCACCTCGTAGAGGCCGATCCGGCCCTTGTAGCCGGTCCCGCCACAGCGGCCGCAGCCAACGGGCTCGTAGGCCTCGACGTCGTATGCCGCGTGGAAGCCGGCCTCGCGCAGCGCCTCGACGCTCAGCATCGTCCGTCGCTTGCAGGTCGCGCAGAGCTTGCGCGTGAGCCGCTGGGCGACTACGCAGTCGACCGCGGAGGAGGTCAGGAAGGGCTCGATGCCCATCTCGGTCAGGCGGGTGATCGCCGACGCCGCGTCGTTGGTGTGGAGGGTCGAGAGGACGAGGTGGCCGGTCAGCGCCGACTCGATCGCGATCCGCGCGGTCTCGCCGTCGCGGATCTCGCCGACCATGATCACGTCGGGGTCGGCGCGCAGCATCGAGCGCAGTCCCTGGGCGAAGGTGAGACCGGCCTTGTGGTTGACCTGGAGCTGGTTGATGCCCGGCAGCTGGTACTCGACCGGGTCCTCGATCGTGATGATGTTCTTGTCGACCGAGTTGATCGCGTTGAGCGCGGCGTAGAGCGTCGTCGACTTACCGGAGCCGGTCGGGCCGGTGACCAGCACCGCGCCGTAGGCCTGCCTGAACGCCTTGTCGAAGAGGCCGTGCTGCTCGGGCGCCATGCCTAGCTTGTCCAGCGACACCAGCGCCTGATCCTTGTCGAGCAGGCGCATGACGACACCCTCGCCGTGGACGCCCGGCATCGTGACGATGCGGATGTCCACCGCGTGGCCCTCGACCTTGAGGCCGACGCGACCGTCCTGCGGAAGGCGCCGCTCGGAGATGTCGAGGTCGGCCATGATCTTGATGCGCGAGACGGTGCCGGCGACCATCCGGCGCGGGATCGTCGTGCTCTCGCTGAGCACGCCGTCGATGCGGAAGCGGACGCGCATGTCGCGCCCGTCGGGCTCGAAGTGGAGGTCCGATGCGCCCTCCTCCACCCCTTGGGCGATGATCGAGTTGACGAGCTTGATGATCGGCGCGTCCTCGGCCGACTCGCGGATGTCGGTGACGGCAGCGTCAGCCTCGTCGTCCTCCTCCTGGACTGCCTCCGCGACGGCGTCGTCGAGGCGCGACATCCGGCTGATCAGGGCGGCGATGTCATCCGGCGAGGCGACGACCGGGCGCAGCTCCTGGCTTGTCAGCAGCTTCATGTCGTCGAGCGCCAGGACGTTCGAGGGGTCGACCATCGCGACGAGCAGCTTCTTGTCCTCGTCGAAGCCGACCGGTACGGCGGTGAAGCGGCGTGCCGCCTGGGACGGGATCAGGTTCGCGGCACCGAGGTCGGCCTTGTAGATGTTGAGATCGACGTGGTGGAGGCCGAACCGCTCGGCGGTCGCGCGCGCGAGCTGGTCGGTCGAGAGCGCTCCGTTCTCGAGCAGCACCTGCTCCGCGGTCCGTCCCGACGTGCGTGCCTCCTCGACTGCTGCCTGGACGCGATCGGCGGGGACGAAGCCGAGCTCGACGATGACGTCGGAGATGAAACGGCCGCGAGCGCTGGGACGCCGCGGCGGGGTCAGGCCGGTTCCGCTGTCGTGGTCGAGGGCTGGCGCCGTCGCCGCCGTGCTGGGCGTGGGCACCGCCCGCAGGTTCGGCGGGCCTCCTCCTGGAGGTCCGCCGCCGTCGGGTGGCTGGCCACCTGCCGGAGGCCCACTGCTCCCGCCTGACCGTCTACCGAAGCCTCCGGACCCCCCTCCGAAGCCTCCGAAGCCGCTGCTCATCTCGCGTCAGCCACGTCCTGCGCGAGCGTGGCCGGGTCGATGTAGCCCTCGACGACTCGCGCCGTGCGGTCCTTGCGAATGATCACGACGGCGGGCGCCTGCGATATGCCCAGCTGCCCGACCAGCCCGCGGTACTTGGCGAGCCGACCGACCGGGTTCGAGAAGACCGCCACGCGGGGGCCGCGCAGCGCGGCCACGCCGCGCGCGGTGGCCTGGTCGTCGGCCGAGCCGGACTTGTAGAAGAAGAGGATCACGAGCTTGCGATCGTCGAGCGCCCGCTGCACCGGCAGGGGAATCCCGTCAGCGGCCTCGCGGCGGGCGCGGGAGCGCTCGGCGCGCTCGACCTGCTTGTCGGCCTTCGCCACGGGTGCGTCCGCCTTTGCGGACTTGGCCGGCGCCTCGGCCTCGGGCGCCGGGGTCGCGGCTGGCGGCGTCACGGCGACGTCCGCCGAGTCGTCGCTCGCGTTGCGCGAGCCCTGCGTCGCGTAGAAGCCCACGGCGGCCACGACGGCCACGATCAGGGCGATCAGGATTGGGCGTGAGATCGGCATCTCCAGCCCTATCGGCAGCGGTGCGCGCGAGCCTTACCGATCTGGGCGTTTCCGTGCAGAGCCTGGAGCTGCGATCTAGGCGCTGCGAGCGCCGGCACGCATCGCCTCGACCGGCGCCTGCCGGCCGGTCCAGCGCTCGAGGCTGCGAGCGCCCTGGCGAACGAGCATCTCGAGACCGTCGACGACGCGCCCTCCCCCGCGCAGTGCCCAGCGAGCGAGCGGCGTCGGGCCGTCGCCGTAGACGAGATCGAAGAAGGTCGCGGGTGGATCCACGCCGTCGAGCCCGACCGCGGACAGCACGGCCGCCTCCTCCCCGCCGTCGAGCCCGACCGACGTGCAGTTGACGATCAGGTCCGCGGCCCGTGGCCGATCGATCGCGGTGGCACCGAGGTCGGCGGCGAGCTCGGTCGCACGCTCATGCGTCCGGTTCCAGATCGCGACCTCTGCGGCTCCACCGTCGAGCAGCGCCCAGGTGACCGCGCGCGCCGAGCCACCCGCGCCCAGGACGACGCAGCGCAGTCCGGCGGGATCTGTCTCGAGCGCGTCGAGGAAGCCGCCGGCGTCGGTGTTGTCGGCCTCGATGCGGCCGTCCTCGTAGGTCAGCGTGTTCGCCGCGCCGATCGCCCTGGCCGCAGGGGTCAGCGCGTCGGCGAGATCGTGAGCGGCGCGCTTGTGCGGCATCGTCACGTTGATGCCGCGGTAGCCGGAGGCCGCCAGCGAGCGAGCGGCGTCGCCGAACAGCTCTGGCGGCAACGGCAACGCGACGTACGACCAGTCGAGGCCGAGCTCGCGCAGCGCCGGCTCGAACATCGCCGGCGACTTGCTGTGAGCGACCGGCCAGCCCGCCACGCCGAGCATCGTGGGCGTCATCAGCAGTCCGTCGGTGACTGGCCGCCGCGCGCTGCCCGCTCGCTGTTGTAACGCTCGACGTCACGTTGGAACTCAGCATCGGTCGACGAGAACGAGTGCTCGCCGCAGGCCCCCGGCTTGACGACGTAGTAGAGGTAGTCGGTCGACGCGGGATGGGCGGCTGCCTGGATCGACGCGAGGCCGGGATTCCCGATCGGCCCCGGCGGCAGGCCCTGGTTGAGCCGCGTGTTGTAGCCGGAGTCGATCGCCAGCTCGGACTGCTTGAGCGGCTCGCTCCAGTTGCCTGTCGCGAAGCGGATCGTCGCGTCGATGCCGAGCGGGATGCCCTGGCTGAGCCGGTTGTAGATCACCGACGCGATGACCTTGCGCTCGCGCGGGAGCTGCGCCTCGCGCTCGACCATCGACGCGATCGTCAGCACGTCGAAGACGTTGAGGTTCTTCCTGCGCGCGAAGCGCAGGTCGACGGTCGCCAGCTGCTGCTTGAACGCGACCAGCTGCCGATCGACCAGCTCGCTCACCGGCCGCCCGGGCTTGAGCTCGTAGGTCGCCGGGAACAGGAAGCCCTCGAGGCTGTCGGCCTTCCTGCCGCCGTAGTCCGCCGGGTCGAGCACGCTCGAGCGGCGGCTCGCCTGCTCGTAGCTGCCGCGCAGCGAGTCCCCCACCACCTCGGCCGTCTCCGAGCGGGAGAGACCCTCGGGAATCGTGATCGTGACCACGTCCGGCACCGGCGGGTCGGCGAGCACGTCCATCGCAGCGCTGTAGCTCATGTCGCGGCGCATCGGGATCTCGCCGGCCTTGAAGTCGCCGCCCTTGCCGGCGAGGCTCGCTCGCGTGCGGAAGAAGAACGACGACGCGATCACGCCCTCGCTCTCCAGCACGTCGCCGATCTCGCCGACGCTCGCCCCGCGCGGGATCGTGACGGCGACCTCGCCCGACCCGTCCCCCTTGAGCGGCTGGAAGAGCGAGAGGAGGAACCATGCGACGAGCAAGGCCACGAGGCCGCCGACGACCGCGGCGACCACGGCGCGCGACGGTCCGCCGCGACGTCGCTCGCTCCCGTCCGCGCCGGCCGGAGCCGGCCGGCTCCCGCGGCGCCCCGCGAGGAAGTCCTTCGCCGCCGCACGGCGCTCGGCCGCGGGACGTGGCGCGGCGCGGGACGGGCGGGCGCCGGTGAACGCAGGCGGGGGTTCGGGCGGCTGCTGTCGCGCGGCTGGCTCGGAGGGCATGGCCGGCTCGATCGCCGGAGCCGGCTCAGCCGGGGCCGGGGGCGGCTCGGGGACGACCGGCTGGGTCGATCCGTCTCCCTCACGTGCCGCCCGGCGCGCCTCGCGCTCGAGCCGTGCGCGCTCGCGCTCCTCGGGTGAGCGACCGGGCGTCACGAGCGCTGGGCCATCAGGTAGCTGTCGAGCAGGTGGGCGGCCGCGACCGAATCGGAATCTGCCTTGCCGCCGGTCGCGTCGGCCATCCGCGTCGTCAGGCGCTCGTCGTAGAGGTCGACCGGTACGCGCACGCGCCGCTCCAGCTTCTCGGCGAACTCGCGTGCATGGGCCGCCTGTGCACCCTCGTCGCCGGCGAGCGTGAGCGGGAGGCCGACGACCACGCGCTCGGCCGACAGCTCGTCGGCAAGCGCGGCGATCCGCGCGAGCCCCTTGCGGGTGTCCGGCCGCTCGATCGCGGACAGCGGGGTCGCAAGCGTCCCCGAGGGGTCCGAGACCGCGCAGCCGCAACGCGCCTCACCGTGATCGAGCGCCAACACACGCATCCGCCGTCAGGAGAGCGCCGCCGCGATCCGCTCGCGCGCCGCCGCGAGAGCGTCGTCGAGGCGCTCGGGATCCCGGCCGCCGGCCTGGGCCATCGTGTCGCGTCCACCGCCGCCGCCGCCGACGATCTCCGCTGCGGCGCGCACGATCTCGCCAGCCTTGACCCCGCGTTCGACCGCCGCCGGCGTCGACTGGACGACGAGGTGGACGCGCCCGTCGACCGCCGCCCCGAGGACCACGGCAGCGTCGCCGAGCTTCTGTGCGACGCGGTCGGAGAGCGCGAGCAGCTGCTTGGCGTCTGTGACGCCCTCCGCGGCTGCGGTGACGACCTTGATCGCTGCCACGTCCTCAGCCGCGCCGACCAGCCGCTCGGCCTCGGCGCCCGCGTCGCCGCCGGCCGGCCGCTTCTGCAGCTCCTTGATCTTGTCGCCGAGCCGCTGCGCCGCGCGTGCGAGCTCCGGCTCGGGCGCCTTGAGCAGCTCGGAGAGCTCGCGTAGCCGCGCGGTGCGCTGCTCGAACAGCTCCGTGGCCGCTGGGCCGGTGACGGCCTCGATGCGGCGCACGTTGGAGGCCGACGAGGTCTCGACGGTGATGTGGAAGAGCCCGATCTCGGCGGTGCTGGCGATGTGGGTCCCGCCGCACAGCTCGCGCGAGACGTCCTCCACCTCGACCATCCGGACCCAGTCGCCGTACTTCTCGCCGAAGAGCGCCATCGCGCCGAGCGCGCGCGCCTCGTCGAGCGTCGTCTCGAGCGCCCTCACCGGCAGCCCGCCGCCGATCCAGCCGTTGACGCGGCTCTCCACCGCCTGCAGGTCCTCGGCCGACAGCCGCTCGCCGTGCGTGAAGTCGAAGCGCAGCTTGTCGGGACCGACGTACGAGCCCGCCTGGCGGACATGGGTGCCGAGCCGCTCGCGCAGCGCCGCGTGCAGCAGGTGGGTGGCGGTGTGGTTGCGCTGAGTCGCCAGCCGGGTCTCGCGCTCGACGACCGCGTGGACGACGTCGCCCGCGGCGATCTCACCCTCGATCGGCTCGACCTCGAGCGCCTGGTCGCTGCCGACCCGGACCACGTCGACGACGCGGCCGCGCGCCGACGGCGTCTCGACGAAGCCGCTGTCCGAGATCTGCCCGCCGCCCTGGGGGTAGAACGGGCTCTCCTCGAGCTTGACCAGCAGCCGGCCGTTCAGCGGCTCGACAGCGCGCGCGACGGTGTCCGCCGCGGTGCGCTCGTAGCCGACGAAGCTCGTCTCGAAGCCAGCGGCGCGCACGAGCGCGGCGACACGGTCCGCCTCGTCGCTGCTCGTGTCACGCGCCCCCGCGCGAGCGGTCGCGCGCGCCTCGTCCATCAGGCGCTCGAATCCCCCGGCGTCGACGCTCAGCCCCTCGTCGCCGAGCAGCTCCTGGGTCATCTCGAACGGGAAGCCGTAGGTGTCGTGCAGGCGGAAGGCATCGTCGGCGGCGATCGAGCTCTCGCCGCGCTCGCGGGCCGAGGCGACCAGCTCGCCGAGCAGCCGCTCGCCCTGGGCGAGCGTGCGGCCGAAGCCCTCCTCCTCGGAGGCGGTCCAGCGCCGGATCGTGTCGTGCTCGGCGCGTAGCTCCCCGTAGACGTCGCCCATCGAGTCGACGACCACGTCGCAGAGCGCTGGCAGGAAGCCCTGCTCGAGCCCGAGCACCCGCCCCTGCTGGATCGCCCGGCGCAGGATCCGGCGCAGGATGTAGCCGCGGTCCTCGTTGGACGGAACGACGCCGTCGGCGATCAGGAACGACGCCGCGCGGCCGTGATCCGCGAGTACGCGCAGCGCGCGAGTCGTGGCGTCGTCATCGCCGTAGCTCCGTCCCGAGCGCCGCTCGCCGAACTCGATCAGCGGCCGGAAGTGGTCGGTCTCGTAGACGGAGGGGACGTCCTGGAGGATCGCGGCCATCCGGTCGAGGCCCAAGCCCGTGTCGATGCTCTGCTGGGGCAGCTCGGTCAGCGAGCCGTCGGCGTGGAGCTCGTACTGCATGAAGACGAGGTTCCAGAACTCGAGGAACCGCTCGCTGTCGTCGCCGGGAAGGTCGTCCTCGCTGCCGAAGTCGAGCCCGCGATCGAGGTAGAGCTCCGAGCAGGGCCCGCAGGGACCGGTCGGGCCCGACTGCCAGAAGTTGTCGTCGCGTCCGAGTCGGACGATCCGCCCGTCGGGGACGCCGATCGCCCGCCAGTACTCGACCGCCTCGGTGTCCTCGTCGAGACCCAGCTCGTCGTCGCCGCCGAAGACGGTGACCCAGACCCGCTCGGGGTCGAAGCCGTAGCCGTCGGTCGAGAGCTCCCAGGCAAAGCGGATCGCGTCCTGCTTGAAGTAGTCGCCGATCGAGAAGTTGCCGAGCATCTCGAAGAGGGTCAGGTGCCGAGCGGTCAGGCCGACGTTCTCGATGTCCGTCGTGCGGAAGCACTTCTGGCAGCTCGTGAGCCGCGGCGCGGGTGGCTGCTCGTCGCCCTTGAAGTAGGGCTTGAACGGCTGCATGCCGGCCGTCGTGAGCAGGACGCTCGGGTCGTAGCTCGCCGGAACCAGCGACGCCGACGGCATGCGCTCGTGCCCTCGCTCCTCGAAGAACGAGAGGTAGCGCTCGCGGATGTCGGCTGCCTTCATCGCAGGCAGTCTAGGAAAGCGGCAGGAGCGGGCTGCAGCTTCTCGTGCGTAGGGCCGCTGTTGCAGGAGCGATCCCTGCTGTCACGTATAGCTCAGCATTTGGCAGAACTGGCTGCAAATACGGCCCTGCGCGCAACGGATGTTGCGTTGCCCCTGCAGCTTTTGACCTGCAAACCGCTGCAATCACCACAGCCCCCAGTTGGCCGGTGATCTGGAAGCCGAACATGAATCCTAATGTTGCTGGCTGAGCAGCTAGTCGGAGAGGCGCGCGAGCGCCGGCGGCGACGCATGTCGCAACGCGAGCGCATCGTGAATGTGGTCTCAGCAGCCGTGTTCATCGCGGTCGTCGTCCTGATCACCGTCTACGTGCCGGACGAGCGCGCTGCCGATCCCCTGCTGATCTGTGGCCTCGTGGCCGGCTACGCGATCGTCTCGCGCGTCCGCTTCGAGTTCGGCCCGGCGTACGTCACCCCCGAGCAGCTCGTGTTCATCCCGATGCTGCTGCTGCTGCCGCTGCCGCTGGTGCCCGTCCTGGTCGTGGTCGCGGCACTGCTGTCGCAGCTCCCAGACTTCCTCGACCGCTCCTGGCACCACGACCGCTGGGTCAGCTGCTTCGCCGACACCTGGTTCTGCATCGGCCCGGTTCTCGTCCTCGCCGCGCTTGCGCCAGGTGAGGCAGAGATCACCACGATCGGCGCCTACGCGCTGGCGTTCGGCGCGCAGCTCTTCGGCGACCTCGGCTGGGCGATGCTCAGCACGCGAATCCTCGACCGCCTCAACGGGGCCTACCCCGTGCCGATCGGCGAGTTCATCAGCACCTACCTCGGCGTCGCCCGCTTCGACGCGATGCTCACGCCGATCGCGATCGCCGTCGCGATCGTCGCGGTCGACGCGCCCTGGGCGCTGCTGGCGATCGGCCCGTTCGTGCTGATGCTCGAGAGCTTCGCGCGCGAGCGCCGCGAGCGCTACGCGAAGGCGCTCGAGCTCCAGCGCGCCTACCGCGGCACCGTGATGCTGCTCTCCGACGTCGTCGAGTCCGACGACAAGTACACGGCCGACCACAGCCGCTCGGTCGTCGACCTCGTGAACTCGGTCGCCGACGAGATGGCGATCGACGCGCGCGAGCGTCAGGAGCTCGAGTTCGCCGCGATGCTGCACGACGTCGGCAAGATCTCGATCCCGAAGGAGATCCTCAACAAGCCCGCCAAGCTGACCGACGACGAGTTCGCCGTCATGAAGAAGCACACGATCGAGGGCCAGCACCTGCTCGATCGCGTCGGTGGACTGCTCGGGACGGTCGGCGAGATCGTCCGCTCCTGCCACGAGCGCTGGGACGGCAAGGGCTACCCGGACGGGCTGAAGGGCGAGGAGATCCCGCTCGCCGCGCGCATCGTCTTCGCGTGCGACGCCTACAACGCGATGACCACCGACCGCATCTACCGTCCTGCACTGCCACTGGAGACCGCGCTGCGCGAGCTGACCGAGAACGCCGGGACGCAGTTCGACCCACAGGTCATCGTCGCTCTCGCCGCCGTGATCGAGCGCTCCGAGCCGGCGTACTCCTCAGTTGCGGATGACGTCCGTGCCGTGCTCGCGGAGACCTCCGTCAGCGCCCGCCACGTCGGCGCGGCCGTCTAGCGCCCCCTCGCCTCCCCAGCTCCGGACCGCGGCGTCGTCGTCGCTCCACTCGCCGCGCAGCAGCAAGGCCGTCGCGGCGAACGCGACCAGCGCGATCGCACCTGCGATCAGGATCAGGTCGCTCACGCCGAGGTCCTCGAGCGAGAGCCCACCGAGCAGGAACGCGGCGCCGAACGCCCAGGCGGTCAGTGCGTCCTTGACTCCGAAGACCCGCCCGACGAGCGCATCGGAGACCGTCGCCTGGATGAGCAGCCGCTCGTAGACCAGCAGCAGGCCGTTCGCGTAGCCGGCGAACGCGAAGGTGACGGCCCCGACCGCGAGCGAGGTCGCAAGGCCCGTCGCCACGAGCGCCAGGCCGACCGACAGGAGGCCCCACAGGTACCGCCGCTTGAGGGTCGGCACGGTGCCGCCGGTCGAGCCTCGCAGCGATCCGGCGATGAAGCCGCCGCCGAAGCAGGCGAGCAGCCAGCCGAGCTCGGCGTCGCTGCCGCCTAGATGGTCCTTGACGAAGAAGACCTCAGAGACGTTGAACAGGCCTGCGCAGAAGAGCCCGGCGCCGGACGCCAGCAGCATGATCCGCAGCGGACGCACTCTGAAGCTCTGGCTCATGCCCTCTCTGACGTCGAATCCCAACGAGGGCCTCTCCACCAGCGACCGCTCGGGCGATCTCCCGAAGCCGACCGGGATCAGCAGCGCGGCGGACAGGGCGAAGGTCGCCGCGTTGACGATCATGATCGTCTCAGCGCCGATGTAGACCAGGAGGACGCCCGCGAGCGCCGGCCCGACGGTGAAGCCCAGATCCGCCACGACGCCGTAGAGCGAGCTCGTGGCCGGAACCCTCCGCTCGTCGTCGACGACGCTGGTCAGCGACGCCAGCGCCGCCGGGGTGAAGGCCGCCGTCCCGACGCCCGCGACCAGCGCGAACAGCAGCGTCGGGACGAAGCCGCCGACCAGCGCGACGCCGGCGAACCCCACCACGCGCAGCACGTCGCCCAGGACCATGCACCACTTGCGCGACCAGCGATCCGCGATCGCACCGAACAGCGGACCGAGCAGCATCGCCGGGATCAGGTCCGCGATCAGGACGAGCGCGACCTCCCACGCCGAGTCGAAGCGCCCATACGCGATCAGGAGCAGCGCCACATAGCCAGCGCCCGTCCCGAGGGCCGACTGCGCGAGCGCGAGAAAGAAGACGCGGGCGCGCCGCTCGTAGCGGAGGAGTTCGAATGTCTCGCGCATCCGCGGACGAGACTAGCCCGAGGGACCAACCGGCGCGTCTAGGCCACCTATGCCGGTTGGCACAAGCAAAAGGGGCCGCCACCCACTGCGGGCGCGCGACCCCTAGTACTGCTGAATTCTTATCTAACTGCTTAGCGGCGCCAGGGCATAGACGGCCTCCGTTGGCTGGTGGGACATCCCTCAGGAATGTATATGCATCGTTTCGGCTACTTAAACCTGCGCAAAAGCGCAAACCAAGGATGGCACATCTGCCGGAAGTGTGCAAATTCTCTGCACAAACCTCTGCAAAGGCAGGGCTCGAGGGCGGCGGAGCGTAGGCATAGAGCGGAATTCGCACCACGGGCAGGCAGGGACGCGCCGAGGCGCGTCGCGACCGCCCACGCGACGAACCCCCTAGGTGGTCAGGCCAGTCAGGCCGCGGCGGGCGCGTCGACGCCCGCGCCGAGCGGGCTGTCGGGCGACCGCGTCGCCGCGGACAGCTCGTCCGGCGTGACGTTGCGCGGGTGGTGGCAGGCCGCGACGCGGCCGTCCGGGTAGTGCGTCAGCGGTGGCTCCACGGCGCGACAGATCTCCGTCGCGTGCGCGCAACGTGGGTGGAAGACGCAGCCCGCGGGCTGCGTCGCGGGGACGCCGGCGTCCCCCGCTGTCTCGACCGGCCGCTCTCCAGACCGAGGGCGGGCATGCGGATCGGGAACCGGCACGGCCTCGAGCAGCGTCGCGGTGTAGGGGTGGGCGGGCCGCGCATAGAGCGCCTCGGCCGGCCCGAGCTCGACCAGCTTGCCGAGATACATGACCGCCACCCGGTCCGACACCTGGCGGACGACGCTCAGGTCGTGCGCCACGAACAGCAGGGCGATGCCAAGGTCGCGGCGCAGGTCGGCGAGCAGATCGACCACCTGGGCCTGGACCGTGACGTCCAGCGCCGACACCGGCTCGTCGAGCACCAGCAACCGAGGCTCGCGCGCCAGCGCACGTGCGATGCCGACGCGCTGGGCCTGACCGCCGGAGAGCTCGTGCGGCCAGCGGGCGGCCAGCTCGGGCGCCAGCCGGACCGCCGCCAGCAGCTCGAGGACGCGCGCGTCGATCGCGCCGGCCGCCGTCCCGCCCATCCGCAGCGGCAACCCGACGATCTCGCGCACGCGCTTGCGCGGGTTGAGCGAGCCCTTCGGGTCCTGGAAGACGATCTGCAGCTCGCCGCGCAGCGAGGCGAGCTCCCTGCGCCCCGCAGAGGTGATGTCACGTCCCGCGAAGCGGATCGATCCGCTGGAGGGGTCGATGAGGCGCAGCGCGGCGCGCGCGAGCGTCGTCTTGCCGCAGCCCGACTCCCCGACCAGTCCGAGTGCCTCGCCGGGAGCGAGGGCGAGCGTCACGTCGTCCACCGCCCGCACCTCCGTACCGCCACGCCCCAGCACGCCGCCGCCGGAGCGGAAGCGAACCTCGAGGTGCTCGAGCTCGAGCAGCGGCTCTCCAGGCGGAGTGGCGAGACCGCCGCCAAGCGGGCCGTCCAGTCGCGGGACGGCCTCCAGCAGGGCCCGCGTACGCGGGTGCCCAGGAGAGTCGAACAGCTGCTCGACGGTCGCCTGCTCGACGATCCGGCCGGCGTCCATCACCGCAACCCGGTCGGCCAGCTCGGCGACCACCGCCAGATCGTGTGTCACGAACAGCACGGCGGCGCCGGTCTCGTCGCGCAGCTCGCGGATCAGATCGAGGATCTGCGCCTGCACCGTCACGTCGAGCGCGGTCGTCGGCTCGTCGGCGATCAGCACGCGGGGCTTGCAGGACAGCGCCATCGCGATCATCGAGCGCTGACGCATCCCACCCGACAGCTCATGCGCGTAGCCGCGTGCGCGCGCCTCAGGGCGCGGGATCCCGACCCGTCGCAGCAGCGCGACGGCCCGATCGGCGGCCTGCCCCTCGGCGACGTCCTCGTGGGCGAGGATCTGCTCGGCGATCTGATCGCCGATCCGCATGACCGGATTCAGCGCCGAGAGCGGATCCTGGAAGATCATCGCGACCTCCGCGCCACGGACGCGCTGCAGCTCCGTGACGGGTGCCCCCAGCAGCTCACCGCCGTCGAAGCGCACGCTGCCGCCGACCTCCACGTTGCGGCTGCCCAGCAGGCCCATGATCGACAGCGCGGTGACCGACTTGCCGCTGCCCGACTCCCCCACCAGCGCAAGGATCTCCCCGGCCGCGAGGTCGAGCGAGACGCCGTCGGCAGCCCGAACCGAACCGTTCTCGGTGGCGAACGCGACGGTCAGGTCGCGCACGCTCAGCAGCGGCTCGCCCGTCATGTCAGCCGGATCCTCGGATCGAGCGCGGCATAGACGATGTCGACGACGGTGTTCAGCACGACGATGAAGAACGCGCCGAACATCGTCACGGCGAGAACCGGCGGCACGTCGAGGGTGCGAACGGAGTCGGCCGCGTACTGGCCCACGCCCTGAAGGTCGAACACGACCTCGATCAGGATCGCCCCACCCGCGACGACTGCACCGAAGTCGAGCCCCCAGAGAGTCACGATGGGGATCAGCGAGTTGCGCAGTACGTGGCGGCGCATCACCTCGCGCTCGGGCAGCCCCTTGGCGCGCGCCGTGCGCACGTAGTCCTCCCCCATCGTGTCGAGCAGGTTCGAGCGCAGGACGCGCGAGTAGAAGCCGACGAAGAGGATCGCGAGCGTTGTGCAGGGGAGGACCAGGTGGTAGGCCCAGTCGAGCGGGTCCTCGGTCAGCGGCACGTAGCCGCCGTTCGGAAACCAGCCGGCCTTGAAGCCGAGGTAGTAGCTCATCAGCGCTCCGAGCCAGAACACTGGCAGCGAGACGCCCGTCAAGGCGAGCAGCGTGATCAGGCGATCGGAGAGCCGCCCGGCACGGCTCGCGCCGAGCATCCCGAGCGCGACCCCGCCGAGCATCCAGAGGAACGCCGCCCCGATCGCGAGCGAGAGCGTCCGCGGGATCCCGTCGACGATCTGGTCGCGCACGTTGAGCTGGGTGAAGTAGGAGATCGCGCTGCCGCCGAAGACGTTCTTCATCGTCTCGACGTACTGGACCGCCAATGAGTCGTCGAAGCCCCACTCGGCGCGGATCGCCTCGACCTGGCTCTCGGTCGGCGACTTGCCCGCCATCCGAACCGCCGGATCGCCATTCGGGATCACGTTGAAGATCAGGAACGTCAGGACCGAGACGGCGAACAGCACGACGAGCATCTGAGCCAGCCGCCTTGCGATGAACGCGCCCATGCCGAAGGATCTGGCCGCTAGCGGCCTACCCGTACCTCCGTGCGCGGATCGAAGGCGTCACGTACGCCGTCGCCGAAGACGTTGAGCGCGAGCACCGTCAGGACGAGCATCAGGCCAGGCACGATCGTCAGGTGCGGCGCGGTGATGAGCCGCTCGATCCCCTCGTTGATCATGCTCCCGAGCGAGGGGTCGACGCCGACGCCGAGGAACGACAGTGCCGCCTCGAGCATGATCGCGTTGGCGACCATCAACGGCGCGAAGACGATCACCGTCGACGCGATGTTGGGCAGCAGCTCGGAGCTCATGATCCGCCACGACCCCGCGCCCTGGGCGCGTGCGGCCTCGACGAACTCCTGCTCGCGCAGCGCCAGCACACGCCCGCGCAACGGCCGCGCCATGTAGGGAACGAAGACGACGCCGATGATCAGGATCGGGATCAGCACCGAGCCCGGGCCGATCGTCACAGGACCGACCTGCAGCCCGCCGATCGCCAGCGATGTGCCGAGCGCTACGCCGAGCAGGATCACCGGGAACGCCCAGAGGACGTCGAGCGACGAGCGGGCGAGCGCATCGACCCAGCCGCGGTACCAGCCGGCGATCAAGCCGGTCAGCGTCGCGAGGACCGTGGTGAGGAGCGCAGCGGCGAGCCCTATCAGCAGCGAGTTGCGCATCGCGTAGAGCAGCTGCACCGCCACATCGCGGCCGTTGGCGTCCGCTCCAAGGAAGTACTCGCCGCGCCACTGTGGCCCGATCGGGATGCCCTCCGGTGTGACGACGTCGACCTGCTCGCCACCGGACTCGATCTTCCCTGTGAGGTTGTTCTCCTCCCAGCCACGCCCTGCAACGCTCGCCCACAGCGGGGCGGCGATCGCCAGCACGACCAGTGCAACGAACAGCCCGCCGAACACCAGCGAGACGCGGTCACGGCGCAGGCGGCGCAGGGCGAGCCGCCATGGGCCCGTCCCCGCGCGCATCCTGTCGGCTATTTCAGGCAGAAGGAGGTGTAGTCGTTGCCGTAGAGGGGATGGACGAGCGAGCAGCTCTCGAAGTCCATCTGGTCCGACATGAAGGTAGTCAGCTCCTCGGACCCGTAAGGCGCGATGTAGGACTCCTCGATCGCCTTCTCGTCGAGGCCCGCCCACTGGTCGGCGACCGCCGGCAGGCTCGGCTCCTCGACCAGCTTCGCGATCCCCTTGTTGATCTCGGGGTCGTCGACGTTGCCCGGATTCGGGTTGTTCGTCGGCTGGATCGTCGTGCCGTCGATCTGCTGCATGAACGTCGCGGGGTGCGCGAAGTCCGGGAACCAGGCGGCGAGGCCGGTCTGCGCCTTGGTCTTGGCGTTGCCGATCGTCTGGAAGTAGACCGCTCCGTCGATGACGCGCAGCTCGGCGTCGAGCCCGATCTCGTTGAGCAGGTCGGTGTAGTAGCGACCGATCTCCTCGCGGTTGGAGTCGTTGTTGGCGAACACCGTGACCTTCTCGCCAGCGGCGCCGGCGTCCTCGATCATCTTGCTCGCCGCCTCGACGTCGCCGGGCTCGTTCGGATCGCCGTAGGGACAGTCGGCCGAGTCGGCGTGGCCGGGGATGCCCTCCGGGACGAGGCTGCAGGTCGGCTTCAGGCGCCCACCGAAGAGGCGCGCGATCGCGTTCGAGTCGATCGCCGTGTTGACCGCCTCGCGGACCTCCTTCTCGTCGAACGGCGGGATGCTCTCGTTGAGGAAGAAGTAGTAGGTCGAGAGCGTCGGCCACTCCTTGTAGCGGTCGGCGTGCTGGGCCTTGATCTCGGCGGTGAGGTCGGTCGGCGGCGGATCCTGCATGTAGTCGAGCTGGCCACCGATCACGTCCTGGGCCTGACGCGACGGCGACTTGACGATCTTGGTCGTGATCGTGTCGACGTTGCCGGGCGGAATCCCGGGGATGTCGAAGCTCTTCACGCGCTCCAGGACATACTCGCGGTTCGGCTCCGAGCTGGTGATCTCGTAGGGGCCGACGCCGGGCGGCGGGTTCTGGGTCTGGTTCTCGAACGGCGTCTTGGCCGGTACGAAGCCGGCGAAGCTGGTAGCGAGGACGTTGCTGAACGTGCCGTCGGGGGCCAAGAGGCGGATCGTGACCTCGCCGGTCTTGTCGTTGGCGTCGATGCCCGCGACGTCGGCATCGGGATCGCCGCCGGAGAGGTACTCCTCGGCGCCGTCTATGCCCAGGAAGAGGTAGGAACCGCCCGACTCGAGGTTGAGCACGCGCTTGACCGTGTGCTCGAAGTCGCTCGCCTTGACCGGCGTTCCGTCGGAGTACTTCAGGCCCTTGCGGACCTTGAAGGTGTAGGTCTTGCCGTCAGCGGAGATCTCAGGCAGCGCCTCGGCGACGCCCGGGATCAACTCCGTGCCCTCCTCGCCCTCGGCGTGCGCGTAGGTCAGCGGCGGCGTGTAGACGACCCAGAGCGGCTCCCACGACTGGGCCGTGTAGGCCAGCGCCGGATCGAGCGCGTCGGGCTGGGACGTGGCGGCGACGGTGATCGAGCCGCCGTCCTTGCCGGCGCTCGCGCTGGACGCGTCGTCGCCGGAGCTCCCGCATCCCGCCGCGGCTAGTGCCCCCGTCAAGGCGGCGATCGTGAGGGAACTCCTAAGTCCGGTCATCAGGCTCCTCCGTTGCGAAGTGTCCGGCGTTCGATCTCGCCTGCACTGCCGGGTACTGCAGGCGAGAACCCCCCACCTAAACGGCGCCCCTCGCCACATAGATTCGGCTGCTCAGCCAGCAATCCTGCCCTCCTACCTGTCGCTATGGACAAAGGTACGACGGACAGTTGGACGTTTCAGCGAAGGCAGACGCTCGAGTAGTCCATCCCGACCACCGCGTGGAAGCGCGAGCAGTTGCCCATGTCGAGCCGCTCCGAGGCGAGCACCCCGGCGGTCGCGACGCCGAACGGCGCGAGGTACGCACGGCTGACGGCGTCCTCGTCCACGCCAGCCCACTCCTGGGCCGAGTCGCGCGGATCGGTCTCCTGCCCAAGCAGCTCGACCCGTGCCCGCAGGACCGGGTCGTCGACCGAGCGGAGATAGGCCGACGGGTGCGGGATCGCCGGATCTGTCTCGGTGAAGCCGACCGTCGCCCGCTCCTGCGGCACCGCGCGCGCCGACAGGCCGATCTTGCGCAGCGTCCGGATCAGCCAACCGGTCAGCGCCCGGCTGCGGCGGTCGTCGCCCGCGGCCACGCCGACCCGAGCTCCGCGCGCGCCCGACTCGTCGATCAGACGGCTCGCCTCGACGAGATCGGTGTCGCCGGCGCGGTCGCCGAACGGGCAGGAGTCGAGCTCCGCGTGCCCGGGAACGTCAGGCGGAATCGCGTTGCAGCTCGGCTGCATGAAGCCCCCGTAGATCCGTGCGAGATCGGCGACGTCGAGCGAGTAGCTGAGCGCGCGCCGGACGTCGCCGTCGCGGAAGGGCGGGCGGCTCGCGTCGATCGCCACGTAGAGCGTGCGCAACGTGCGGTGCTCCTCGTAGGCGTCACCCGGCTCCGACCGGATGTCCGGCAGCAGCCGCACGGGTGACTCGCCCTCGACGAGATCGGCCTGCCCGGCGCGCACGGCGCGCACGCGCTCGCCCAGGTCGGGGATCGTGCGAGTGACGATCTCGCGCGGGTTGCCCTGCGGGACAGAGGGCAACCGCCAGCCCTCACGGCGCTCGAGCACGACGTCGCCTCCGCGCCGCACCTGCGCGACGCGGTAGGGACCGATCCCCGGCGGGGGGCTCGCGGATCGATCCGCGAGCGGCGTTCCGCGTGGAACCGGCGCAGCCCACGTCGTCGCCAGCGAGTACATGAAGAGCCGGTTGGGGCTCGTCAGCTCGATCCTGACCTCGCCCTTCGCGTCGTCGACGATCACCCCGGGAACGTCGGTGCTGCTCCCGCGCCCGTCCGCGAACCGGGGCGCGCCGACGATGTCGCCGAACGCCTCGGCGGCATCTGGATTGAGGCGCAGCGAGCGGGCGATCGCGCGCTCGAAATCGCTGGCGCGCAGGAGCTGGCCGTTGGAGTAGCGCAGGTCGGGCTGGACGACGAACGTGTACGTCCGTCCGTCGTCGGACGTCTCCGGCAGCTCCTCGGCAAGCGCCGCGACGAGCTCCGTCCCGGCCTGTCCCTCCACGCGACGGTAGGTGATCGGTGGCGTATAGGCGAGCCATGCGGCCCGACGGGCGGCAGGCGTCGAGGCGAGCGCGGGATCGAGCGAATCGGGTGCCTCAGCCTCGGCTACGACGACCGAGCCACCGAGGTTCGCGTTGCTCGTCGAGGTGGCGTCGTCGCTGCAACCGGCGGCGAGCAGCACGCCACCCGCGAGGACGGCAGACAGTGCGTGCCGCTTGTACTTCACTCGAGCTCTTCGCGCATCGCGGCCAGCGATCTGCGAATCAGCCGCGAGACGTGCATCTGCGACAGGCCGACACGCTCCGCGATCTGAGTCTGCGGCAGCCCTTCCTCGAAGCGCATGCGCAGGATCTCGCGCTCGCGCTCGGGCAGATGGGCGAGCGCAGGGCCGAGGGTCGCGCGATCCTCGCTGCGGTCGAACTCCGCATCGACGTTGCCGATCGTCTCCATCGGCTCGCTGCCGTCCTCGTCCCCGCCAGGCCCGGCGTCGAGCGACAGGGCGCTGTAGGCGGATCCGACCTCGAGCGCCTCGAGCACCTCCTCGTTGGTGGTGCCGAGCGACTCCGCGATCTCGGTGACGCTCGGCGAGCGTCCTTGGCGCGCCGTCAGATCGTCGATCGCGCCCGACATCTTCGCGTTGAGCTCCTGCAGCGATCGCGGAACGCGGATCGCCCAGCCCTTGTCGCGGAAATGGCGCTTGATCTCGCCGACCACGTTCGGCGTGGCGTAGGTCGCAAGCGAGACCTCGCGTTCGATGTCGAAGCGGTCGATCGCCTTGATCAGGCCGATCGCGCCGACCTGCTCGATGTCCTCGAGCGGCTCGCCGCGGCCCGCGTAGCGGCGCGCGAGCGAGCGGACCAACGGCAGGTGCCGGGCGATCAGCTTCTCGCGCGCGCTGGTGTCGCCGCGCTCGTGGTAGCGACGCAGGAGCTCGCGGTCTTCCGCCTGCCGCGCCGCGCGCGCGGCCCGTCCCTCGGCCGTCACGACCGCGGTGTTCCCAGCTTCTCCATCCTGACGACGATCTGGCCGTCACCGGCCTCCTCGACTCCGAACGAGTCGACGACCGTCGAGAGGATGCGCCGCAGCGAGAGCGTCCCCGTGTCGCCGTCTGGCTCCTGCAGCGCCTCGGCGAGGCGCTGCTCGCGCAGCGGTCCGATCCGCGTCCTGATCCCGCCGTCGCTGATCTCGAACGAGATGCTGACGCGGCCGTCGCCACCGGTCTCGGCGAGCAGGCGCTCGATCGCGAGCTGGAGGTCGTCCATCGCCTCGAATCCGAACGACGCCTGCTCGGCGACACCGCCGGCGATCAGGCGGATGACACCCTGATACGCGAAGTCGAGCGGCGCCTCCACCTCGACGCGCTCAGCCACCGGTCACCGCACCGATGCTCTCCGCGATCAGCGCCCAGCCCACGACCTGCTCGCCGCGCATCAGGCAGGCGACCTGGCCGGGCGCCGGAGCGGCGACCTCGCGCTCGAGCGTGAGCGTCAGCCCGACGTGGGTGCCCTTCGGCTGGCTCTGGTCGACCTGGCAGGGCACGATGGCACCTTGATAGCGCAGGCGGACGGAGTCGACCTCGGTCGCGTCGCGGTGCAGCCGGCCCGGTCCGAGCGTCACGCTGCGCGTCGCGAGCTGGTCGCGCGTCCCGACGACGACGCGGTTGCGCTGGGCGTCCTTGGCGATCACATAGAGCGGCTCGGCCGCCGCGACGCGGATGCCCTTGCGCTGCCCGACGGTGAAGTTGTGGTGTCCGTCGTGTTGGCCGAGTACCCGGCCCTCGCTGTCGACGATCTCGCCGCCGCCGTCACCGGGCTCGCGGCCACCGCCGTGACGGATCACGAAGGCATCGCGCTTGGTCCCTGCGAGGAAGCAGAGATCCTGGCTCTCGCGCTTGTCGGCGACGGGCAGCCCGGCTCTACGAGCGAGCTCGCGCACGGCCGGCTTCTCGTAGCCGCCCAGCGGAAAGCCGATCCGCTCGAGCGAGTCGGACGGCAGGCGAGCGAGCACGTAGCTCTGATCCTTGCGCGGGTCCACCGCCATCCGGACGACGGCGCCGTCCTCGTCGTGCTCGATCCGCGCGTAGTGGCCGGTGGTCAGCTTGGCCGCGCCGAGACGGCCGGCCAGATCGAGCATCGAGTCGAAGCGCACGATCCCATTGCATCGCACGCACGGGTTCGGCGTCGTGCCGGCTCCGTAACCGGCGAGGAAGTCGTCGACGACCTCGCCGCGGAAGACGTCGCGCAGGTCGAGCGTGAAGTGCGGGATCGCCATCGAGTGCGCGAGCGCGCGAGCGCCGCGTACCGCCTGCGGCGAGCAGCAGCTCTGCTCGCCGTCGTTGGCCGGGTCGGACCACAGCTCGAGCGTGACGGCCACGACCTCGTCGCCCGCGTCGAGCGCGAGCTGTGCCGCGGCGGCGCTGTCGACGCCGCCGCTCATCGCGACGAGCGTGCGCGTCGTCGACGGCGCGATCCGTACGTCACCGTCGCGCCCCGCTGACCCGAGCGCGCGGTGCAGCGCGTCGCAGGCAAGCTCGGCTGCGTGCATGTGCGACGGGGCGAGCTCGCCGAGTTCCTCCGAGACGACCGCCGGAGAGACGAGCGCTGCCGTCAGCAGCGGCATCCCCTCGACCAGCTCGGCGACCGCGCTACCGGCCGCACGGGCCGCGACGCAACCGGACGCCTCGAAGCCGACCTCCGCGACCCCATCGGCGTCGACGCGCACCGAGATGCGGATCAGGTCGCCGCACGCCGCACCCCCGGCCGCCCCAGTGTGTGGGGAATCGGCCAGCTTGCCGCGGCCATGCGGATGGCTGAGGTGCTGCTCGATCAGGAACGGCTCGGCCATAACCCTCGGATTCACGCGACCAGCCTAAGAGATGAATAGCCCCAACTTGCCGCTGCCGGCTTCCGGGTTGGGCCTTCTAATAGCACCGCGGGCGTCCTCCGAACCGTGGCTGACGGTTGAGCGCCTGCCACGGCCCGAGCCGGACACCCATCCCGTTGGTGTTGGCTCAACGTGTGGATCGACTGGCGTACAAGTTCGGGCAGAGCCCACGCTAGCACTGGGCGCAGCCGCTGAACAGGTTTAGCCCGGAGGTTGCAGACCCGGCTTTATCTTCAGCCCGAGCTCGTCGAGCTGGCGATCGTCGACGGGCGCGGGGGCGCCGGTGAGCGGGTCGAGGCCGCTCGCGGTCTTCGGGAAGGCGATGACGTCGCGGATCGAGTCGCGGCCGCCGAGCAGCGCCACGATGCGGTCGATCCCGAACGCGATGCCGCCGTGCGGAGGCGCGCCGTAGGCGAGCGCGTCGAGCAGGAAGCCGAACCGCTCGCGCGCCTCGTCCTCGCCCAGGCCGATCGCGTCGAACACCTTGCGCTGGACGTCCGGGGTGTTGATGCGGATCGAGCCGCCGCCGATCTCGGTGCCGTTCCAGACGAGGTCGTAGGCGCGGCTGCGCCAGCTGCCCGGATCGCCGTCGAGGTCGCCGCTCGGCGCCGTGAACGGGTGATGGAGCGCGTCCCAGCGCCGCTCGTCGGCGTTCCAGCCGAACATCGGGAAGTCGACGACCCAGACGAGGTCGTGGCGGTCCTCGGGAACCCCGACCTCGAGCCGCAGCTCGCCGAGCACGCGCGCAGCGACGGCCGGGTCGTCGGCGACGGCCAGGATCGCATCGCCTGTCTCAGCTCCCGTGGCCGATATGAGTCCCTCGATCTCATCCACTGAGAGGAACTTCGCGATCGGCGAGCGCCAGCCGTCCTCCTCGACGACGCCCCAGACGAGGCCCTTGGCGCCGAGCGCCTGCGCCTTCTCGGTCAGCTCGTCGAACACGCGCCGCGGGAACTCGCCGGAGGCGCTGAAGCCGCGGATCGTGCCGCCGGAGGCGAGCGCGCCGCTGAAGACCTTGAACTCCGAGGCGGCGAACACCTCGCCGAGGTCGGCGATCTCGATCGGGATGCGGCGGTCGGGCCGGTCGGTCCCGTAGCGCAGCAGCGCCTCGTCGTAGGGGAGCCGTTCGATCGGCGCCGACGCCTCGATGCCGCCGAGCGCGAGCAGCTCGGGGATCAAGGCGTCGATCGTCGCGATCACGTCCTCCTCCTCGACGAACGACATCTCGATGTCGAGCTGGGTGAACTCAGGCTGGCGATCGGCGCGCGTGTCCTCATCCCGGAAGCAGCGGGCGATCTGGTAGTAGCGCTCGTAGCCGGCGACCATCAGCAGCTGCTTGAAGATCTGCGGCGACTGCGGCAGCGCGAAGAACGATCCGGGCTGGTTGCGGCTCGGGACGAGGTGGTCGCGCGCACCCTCGGGCGTCGAGCGGGTCAGGATCGGCGTCTCGATGTCGAGGAAGCCGCGCTCGTCGAGGTAGCGGCGGATCTTCGACACGACATCGTGGCGCAGGCGGATCGCCTCGACCATCGGCCCCTTGCGCAGGTCGAGGTAGCGGTAGCGCAGGCGCAGCTCCTCGCCGACCGGGTCGTCCTCGTCGATCTGGAACGGCGGCGTCTCGGCGTCGGCGAGCAGCTCGAACGACGACACCTCGAGCTCGACCTCGCCGGTCGGCAGGTCCGGGTTGACCGTCTCGTCGCTGCGCGCGACGACCTTGCCGGCGACCGTGATGACGTCCTCGGAGCGCAGCCGATGCGCAGCCTCGTGAGCCTCGGAGGCGGTGTCGGGATGGAAGACGAGCTGCAGCAGTCCCTCGCGGTCGCGCAGGTCGATGAAGATCAGCCCGCCGTGGTCGCGCCGGCGGTGGACCCAGCCGGCGACGCGCAGCTCGCTGCCGACCCGCTCCTTGCGGACCAGGCCGCACCAGGCGTCGCGGTAGCGGTTGGCGTAGGTCTCGGTGCTCATGCGTCGAGCCCTACCGCGATCCGCACGGCCTCGAGGATGTTGCTCACCGGTCGCTGCTCTCCCGACTTCATGTCCTTCCAATCCATTCTCTCGCCGACGATCGCCACGGCCTTGGCGCCGAGGCGGTCGGCGTGCTTGAGCTGACCCTTGAGCGAGCGGCCGGCCTGCTCCATCTCCGTGCGGATCCCCGCCTCGCGGAGCGCCGTCACGAGCCGGAACGCCTCGCGCCGATCGCCTCCCTCGGCGAGCGCCACGAAGACCGGCGCCGGGAAGCCTCCCAGATCGGCCTCCGAGGCGAGCAGGATCCGCTCGATGCCGGCCGCCCAGCCGACGCCGGGGGTGTCCGGGCCGCCGAGCTGCGCGACGAGCCCGTCGTAGCGCCCTCCGCCGCCGACGCCGCTCTGGGCGCCCAGCCGCGGGCTGTCGAACTCGAAGACGGTGCGCGTGTAGTAGTCGAGCCCGCGCACGAGCGTCGCGTCGACGTCGTAGCCCACGCCGGCGTCGTCGAGCAGCGTGCGGACCTCGGCGAAGTGGTCGGCGTCCTCGCCGGTGAGCGACTCGAGCAGTCGCGGCGCGCCCGCCATCACCGCGCGCGTCCCCTCGTGATCGGCGTCGAACGCGCGCAGCGGGTTGGCGTCGATACGCCCGACGACGTCCTCGGAGAGCTTGCCCTCGTTGGCGCGCAGGTAGGCGCGCAGGTCCGCGAGGTAGGCAGCGCGGGCCTCGAACGAGCCGAGGCTCGAGAGCTTGAGTCGCACGTCGTGGACGCCGGCCGCCTCGAGCAGCTCGGCGAGCAGCAGCACGCACTCGGCGTCGACCGAGGGGTCGTCAGAGCCGAGCGCCTCGACGCCAATCTGGGCGAACTGGCGGTAGCGGCCCGCCTGCGCGCGCTCGTGGCGGAAGAACGGCCCCCAGTACCAGACCTTCACCGGCTGCGGGAGCTTGTGCATCCCGTGCTCCACGTACGCACGCGCGACCCCGGCGGTGCCCTCGGGACGCAGCGTCAGCGAGCGCCCGCCGCGGTCCTCGAAGGTGAACATCTCCTTGCGCACGATGTCGGTCGACTCCCCCACCCCGCGCGCGAACAGATCGGTGTCCTCGAAGACCGGCGTCTCGATCGGGCGGTAGCCGTAGCGGCCGAGGATCGAGCCCGCGCGCCGGTAGAGCTCGCGCCGCCGCTGTCCGTCCTCGCCGAGCACGTCGAGCGTGCCCCGCGGGGCCTGGAGCTTCTTGTGAGCCACCCCTACCTCGCGAACTGGCCGAGGAACGGGTTGGTGGCGCGCTCGGCGCCGATCGTCGTGATGCCCATGTGGCCCGGGTGGACGACGGTCTCGTCGGGCAGCTTCTCGGCGAGCATCTTCAGCGTCTCCATCAGCGTCTGGGCGTCGCCGCCGGGCAGGTCGGTGCGGCCTACCGAGCCCTGGAAGAGGACGTCGCCGGAGAAGACGGCCGCCTCGTCGGGAATGTGGAAGGTGACGTGACCGGGGCTGTGGCCGGGCGTGAACAGCACGTCGATCTCGAAGCCCGCGAGCTCGAGCCGCTCGCCGCCGTTGAGCGTGTGCTCGGCGTCCCAGCTCTCGAACGGCCCGAACTCGGGCCACGGGACGAAGCTGTCGATGTCGGCGAGCACCGGCTTCTCGATCTCCGGGACCCAGACCTCGGCGCCGGTTGCCCTGGCGACCGGCGCGACCGCGCCGACGTGGTCGAAGTGGGTGTGCGTGAGCAGGATCGCCTCGAGCTGCGCGCCCATCGCCTCGAGCTCGGCGAGGATCCGGTCGGCCTCGTCGCCGGGGTCGACGATCAGCGCGCGGTCGGAGCCGTCACGTCGAAACAGGAAGGTGTTCTCCTGGATCGGCCCGACGCTGAGCATGCGCACTTCCATGCGCTGAGCCTACTTCCGCTTGGCTTGGCGGTCAGCCGCCGCGGCCTCTTTGCGGCGCTGGCGGAACTTGTAGATCGCCGAGTCGGTCGCGTAGCCGAGCGGTACGTAGATCGCGAACATCGCGACGCCGAGCGCGAGCCCGGCCACGAGCGGGCGCTGGAGGAGCAGGATCACGACGGCGGTGAAGACGAGTGCGGCGATGCCGGCGCGGTTGATCGATCCGCGCCAGGTCGGCGGCTGATCGAGGCGCTCGGCGCGGCGCTCGCGGGAGATCTGCTTCGCCTCCTCGCGCGTCTTCGGCCGGCCGGTGCGGCCGGCCCGCTCGATCGTCCCCGCGGGGGTTCCGCGGTGCTTGCGGCGGCGCTTCTTCTTCGTCTGTGCCATCAGCCGGCGGAGCGTAACGCGTTCTCGAGTATGTGCCGCTCTGGCGTGAAGCCGCGCAACGGGACATCGACGGGGAAGTCCTCGAACGACGCCTCGGGCGCGAGGCCAACCAGCTCGGCCTCGGCGATCGGCGCTTTCTCGCGCACCGCTTCGACGATCGCACGCAGCGGCGTGGCGCGGTGGTCGTGGACGTTGGTCGACACCTGCGCGCGGCCGCGGTGCTCGAGCAGCAGCCCGATCGCGCGGACCCCGGGCAGCCCGCCGTTGGACTCGCGGATCTCGGCCGCGATCCGCTTTGCGAGCGCGAGGTCGTCGGTCGCGAGGTCGACGTTGAAGGCGACGAGCGGTGGCCGGACCGCCGCGAGGATCACCCCCGCGGTCGGGTGCGGCAGCGGCGGCCCGATGTCCGTCCTGACCTCGCCCGCCTCGATCCTGCGCGCCAGCGCGGCGGGTCCTCCCTCGCGCAGCCAGGCGCGCTCGCGCTGCTCGGGCCTGGTCGCCAGCTCGCCGTAGAGGATCACTGGGATCTCGAGCTCGTCGCCGATGCGCGTCGCGGCGGTCAGCAGCTCGGCCGTGGCCGGGCCACGCTCGGCGTCGGAGCGGTAGACGACCGGCATCACGTCGAGCGAGCCGACGCGCGGGTGGACTCCCGCCTGAGCGCGCAGGTCGACACCGTCCCTGACGGCACGCGCCCCGGACACGAGGGCATCGGCGAGCTCGCCCTGGGGCGCCGCGAGCGTGAACACCGAGCGGTTGTGGTCGGGGTCGGCGTGCAGGTCGAGGAACCGCGCCGGCGCGAACGCCACCTCGATCCGGTCGAGCAGCTCCAGGTCGCGCCCCTCGCTCACGTTCGGAACGGAAATCAGCATTGGCCTAGAATCCCGCATCCGTGGCTGGGTAGCTCAGCTGGTTAGAGCGCGCGACTCATAATCGCGAGGTCGGCGGTTCGAGTCCGCCCCCAGCTATTCGTACGGACTGCCCACGGCGGTTTCTTCTCCCCCGCGCGGTCCTCGTTAGCCAGACGGCTAGCTCTAGGCTCAGACGATCGCGAGCAAAAGGGCGGCGCCAGCGACGGGTCCGCCATTGGCGCCCTTGGCATAGCCGACCTTGGAGTAGTTCTCGTAGACGTTGTGCCTGTCACCGCTCCGCTTGACATAGCCGATCTTGCTGTAGCCCTCATAGATTCTCCACTGGCTGCCCGACCGTTTGACATAGCCGATCTTCGAGTACCCCTCGTACACGTTCCAGCGATCGCCGGATCGTTTGACGTAACCGACCTTTGAGTAGTCGGCATATACGTTCCACCTGGAACCCGAGCGACTTGCATATCCCGCCTTCGAATAGCCAGCGTAGATATTCGTCTGGGCGGCCGCCGTCGCTGTTGGGTCAGCAGAGACCGAGGACGGCGTCACCAACATCGCAAGCATCGTCAACGCGGCTGTGTACGTCACGAGTCGCTTCACCTGCTGGACCCCCCGATTCCTCGTTTACGTCGAGTTCTGCCGCGACCCTATCCCACGTCGTCCTGCCTGGGTCACGAACAACGTCGCCGGCGCGGAGGTCACCTCGTGAGATCCGCACGGTGCTCTTACAGCAAGCAGCTCGTCACCATCGGGCTGGGAGCTGATAGTTGACGCATCGGGCACGAGTGGGCCGTTGGGGATCGGGGCGACGCGGCCCTTGAACGGTTGCGCGTAGGTAGCTGAGCCAGCCACCGACACATCTGGGGAGACGCACGGCGACGGGATCGATACATGGCAGCCGGGATGCGCGTCGCGCCAGGTAGCGAGCCCAAATCCCACGACGGCCACGATCGCAACGCCACTATGCGACACGGGGGCGAGTCGGACATCTGGCATTGCCGAAACGTTACTCACCACTACGGCGGCGATCCGCTCGCGTCCCCGCCGGACGCCCGAAGGCGCCCGGCGAGAGAGCGGAGCCGGGGGGCTAGTTGAAGGAGTACTGCTCGTAGTCGGCGACGTTGTCCTGGGTGACGGTCGCCGCGGGCACGATGATCTGGCGCGGGACCTCCGGCGGAACGAGCTCCGGGAAGCCCTCGCCGAGGGCGATCAGGCGCGCCATGTTGACGGCCGAGGCCGCCATGCTCGGGTTGTAGAGGAAGGTCGCCCGGTAGAGGCCGCCCTCCTCGATCTGCGCCATCGCGTCCTGCGATCCGCCGACGCCGGTCAGGAACATGTCGTCGTCGCGGCCCGCGTTGCGGATCGCCTGCACGACGCCCTGGGCCATGTCGTCGTCGTGGGTGTAGACGGCGTCGATCTGGTCCTGCGCCTGGAGGATGTTCTCCATCACCTTCAGGCCGGTGTCCGGATTGAAGTCGCCGGGCTGCTTGGCGACGATCTCGATGCCGCCGTCCGGGCAGGCCTTCTTGAGCTCGTCGCTGAAGCCCTTGCTGCGCTCCTCGGTCACCGAGATTCCGGCCAGGCCCTGGATCTCCACGACGTTGCCGTCGCAGTTGAGCTCCTCGGCGATGTAGGTGGCTGCCAGAACGCCGATCTGGTAGTTGTCGCCGAGGATCGTCGCGGTCGCCGCGTCGGGCGCCGAGAAGGTCCGGTCGACGTTGATCACCGGGATTCCGGCCGCCTCCGCCTTCTGGGCGACAGGAGTCAGCGCCTCGCCGTCCTGCGGCAGCACGACCAGGGCGTCGGGCTTCTCGGAGATCACCTGCTCGATCTGCTGCGCCTGCGAATCGGAGTCCGCAGCCTCGAGCAGCCGGAAGTCGACGTCGTCGTAGGAGTCAGCCGCCTCCTTCGCGTTCTTGGAGATCGCGCCGAGCCAGCCGTGGTCGGTCGGCGGCACGCTGGCGACGATCGTCACCGGTCCGTCGTTCGATCCCCCACCGCCGGAGCCGCTGGCCGCCGTGTTGTCGTTACCGCTGCTGGCGCTGTCGCCGCCGTCATCGTCGTCGCCGCACGCTACGGCGCCGAATGCCAGCAGCGCAGCGGCCATCACCACCGTCAGTAGTCGCTTGAGCGACATAGGTACCACTCCTCTTGCTCGTGTTTTACGTGTCTGCCGGCGCGGGCTCATAGCCGTGCCTCCGGCCGCTGGAGCAGGACCGCCCCAAGGACGATCGAGCCCTTGACCACCTGCTGGACCTCGGTCGAGAGGTCGAGCTGGGTCATCAAGCTGAAGATCAGCGCGAACGTCAGCACCCCCAAGAAGGTGCCTCCGATCCGCGCCTTGCCGCCCGCGAGGCTGGTGCCGCCGATCACCACGGCGCCGATCGCGTCGAGCTCGTAGAGGTTGCCGCTGACCGGCGAGGCGCTTCCGAGCCGCGCGCAGAGCAGGACCGCCGCGATCCCGACGAGGAACCCGGACAGGATGTAGACGCTCATGATCGTGCGCCGCACCGGCACGCCGGCGATCCGGGCCGCCTCGCGGTTGCCTCCCACGGCTACGACATAGCGGCCGTAGCGGGTGCGGTTGAGCACCAGCCAGCCGGCGATCGTGACCCCCAAGAAGACATAGACGGAGATCGGGATGCCGAGGATGCGCCCGGTGCCGAACCAGAGCAGGGAGAACGCCGCCGGATCGCCGAACGAGCCGCCGTTGAGGTCGAGCAGCCCCACGGGCAGCTTGTCGTTGAGCAGCAACGCGATCCCGCGTGCGATCGAGAACATCGCAAGCGTCGCGATGAACGGGACCACCCGCCCGTAGGCGATCGCGATCGCGTTGATCGACCCGAGCGCCGTCGCGAACGCGACCGCGCCGAGGATGAAGACGAGCGTCGAGCCCTCCGGGTCGACGAGGATGCCGCCGAACAGGCCGGCCGCCGCGAGCATCGAGCCGACCGACAGGTCGATCCCCGCCGTCGCGATCACGAAGGTCATGCCGATCGCGATCACGCCGACGACGCTCGCCTGGGTCAGCATGTTGCGGACGTTGTCGATCGTCGGGAACGTGTCCGGGCGCAGGATCGCCCCGATCACGAAGAGCAGGATCACCGCGATCAGCAGCGCGTACTCCTGGATGCGAAACGCGCCGAGCCGGCGGTCGGTCAGCGGCTCGTCGGCGGTGGCGGCTCCCCCGCCCCCTCCCATTGCCGGCGGAATCGTCATCTGACCTCCTCGATCAGGTCCGCGGACTCGGTCGGGGCGACGGCGTGGCGGAGGAGCTCGCGCTCGCTGGCCGCCGCGCCGTCGACCTCGAACACGATCTCTCCCTCGCGCATCACCAGGATCCGGCTGCAGATCCCGACCAGCTCGCCCAGCTCGGACGAGACGACGAGCACGGCTACTCCATCGCGGGCGAGGTCGGTGATCACCCGGTAGAGCTGCGCCTTGGTGGCGACGTCGACGCCGCGCGTCGGCTCGTCGAGCAGCAGGACGCGGCAGTGATGCAGCAGCCAGCGTGCCAGCACGACCTTCTGCTGGTTGCCGCCCGACAGCTCGCGCACGATCCGCTCGCCGTCGTCGGGGACCGTCTTCAGCGCCCGCAGCTGCTCGCGCACAGCCGCGCGCTCGCCGCGGATGTCGAGCAGGCCGCGCTGGAAGCGCGCGAGATCGGCGAGGCTGACGTTCTTCGTCTGGCTCCAGTCGAGCAGCAGGCCCTGCGACTTGCGGTCCTCGGGCGCGAAGCCGAGGCCGGCGGCGATCGCGCGGCCCGGCTTGCCGGGCTCGAGCCGCTTGCCCTCGACCCAGACCTCGCCCTCGTCGGGGCGCTCGAGCCCATAGATCAGGTGCAGCAGCTCGCTGCGACCGGATCCGACGAGTCCGCCGAGTCCGACCACCTCCCCGGCGCGGACCTCGAAGCTCGCCGAGCGCACCTCGGGCAGCCGGCGCAAGCCGCGGACCGAGAGCGCCACGTCGCCGGTCGCCTGCGCACGGTCCGGGTAGAGCCGCTCGACGACGTCCCCGACCATCAGCTCGACGAGCTCGTCGGTGGGCGTCGACGCGGGGATGCCCGTCGCGACGGTCCGGCCGTCGCTGAGCACCGTGACGCGGTCGCCGATGCGGCGGATCTCGTCTAGGCGGTGGCTGATGTAGACGACCGCGACGCCGTCCGCGGCCAGCCGGCGGACGACGTCGAACAGCGTCTCGACCTCGCCGTCGTCGAGGATCGCGGACGGCTCGTCCATGATCAGCATCCGCACGTCGCGCGAGAGAGCCCGCGCGATCGAGACAACCTGCTGGGCGGCGGGGCGCAGCGCGCCGATCTTCGCGCGTGGCGAGATCCCCTCGTGTCCGAGCCGCGCGAGCAGCGCGGCGCTGTCGCGGCGCATCCTGTCGAGGTCGAGAAACGGCCCGCGCCGCGGCTCGTGCGCGAGGTAGATGCTCTCGGCGACCGTCAGGTCCTCGACCAGATCGAGCTCCTGGTAGATCGTGGCGATGCCGCGCTCGAGCGAGACCGCGGGGTCGCCCACCGGCAGCGGCTCGCCGTGCAGCAGGATCTCGCCGCTCGTCGGCTCGACGACGCCGGAGACGCACTTGATCAGCGTCGACTTGCCGGCTCCGTTGGGACCGAGCAGGCAGTGCACCTCGCCGGCGCGGACGTCGAGGTCGACACCCTTGAGCGCACGCACGCCGGGGTACTCCTTGACCAGGTTGCGGACCTCGAGCGTCGCGGTCGCTGTGACGGTCGAGGCCATCAGCCGACCACCAGCGGTCGCAGGTTGCCGTGCGCGATCTCGAGGCCCTGCTCGACCTTCGTCGGGCTGCCGCCCCAGACCGGGTCCTCGTGCTCGACCGACAGCACACCGTCGAACCCACCCTCGTAGAGCGCGTCGACGTAGCGCGGGAAGTCGACCTGACCGAGGCCGGGGATCCGGTAGCGCCACCAGCCCATGTCCCATGGATCGTCGGCGCGGGTCGCGGTGCGGCCGAAGAAGCCGTAGCGGTCGCGCTCGGCGGGGAACGTCTCGGCGTCCTTGGCATGCGCGTGCGTGACGCGGCCGACGTACGGCTTCAGCGCCGCCACCGGATCGATGCCCAGCCAGAGCAGGTGCGAGGGATCGAAGTTGAGGTAGAGCCCCAGATCGAACATCCACTCCCAGAGCTCGGGCGAGTAGGCGAGGTTGCCCGGGTAGCCGTCCGGGTGCCAGCCCTCCATGACGCAGTTCTCGATCATCAGCTTGACCCCGCGCTCGCCCGCGTAGTCGACGAGCGGCGGCAGGATCCGCTCCGCCTCGCGCAGGTTGTCGGCGACGCCAAGCCCCGGATCGCGGCCGACGAAGGTCCCGACCGGCACGCCGCCGAGCGCGGCTGCGGCATCGACGCAGGCGCGCACGTGGGCGTGGCTGGCGGCGCGCTCGGCCGGGACCGGGTGGAGGTTGTTGTCGTAGTAGGCGAGCGCCGAGAGCGTGAGGCCGTGGGCGTCGAGCGCGCTGCGCACGCGGTCGGCCTCGGCCTCGTCGAAGGCGTCCGCGGCGACGTGGGAGGCCGTAAACGGGCGGTCGCCGACCGTCGGCCAGGCCGCCAGCTCGAGTGCCTCGTAGCCGTGGGCGCCGGCCCACGCGGCGATCTCCTCGAGCGGGCGCTCCGGCATGCAGGCGGTGAGGAAGCCGAGCTTCATGGGCCGGCCTCCACGAGGTCTGTCGCGACGTCCGTCCACTCCCCACCCTCGGCGGCGGAGGCGAGGACGGCCTCGGTGATCAGGACCGCGCGGCGGCCATCCGCGAAGCGCGGCATGCCGTTCGCGGGCGCGCCTTCGATCGCCGCGTAGGCGTCGGCGACGAAGGCGTCGAAGCAGTCGGCGTAGCCCTGCGGGTGGCCCGCCGGGAGGGTCGCGAAGCGGGCCGCCGCGGGAGTTAGCGTGTCGCGATCGCGTTGCAGCAGCGCAGTGCAGTCGCGGCGCCCGCGCCAGAGCTGCTCCGGGCTCTCCTGGTCGAAGGCGAGCGACTCCTCGGATGCGTCGAACTCGATCCAGAGGCGGTTCTTGCGTCCCGGCGAGATCTGGCTGACGACGACCGACCCGAGCGCACCGAGGTCGGTCTCGAACTGCACGACCGCGAGGTCCTCCGTGTCGACCGAGCGCATCGGCCCGCGGCCGTCGCCGCGCCCGAACGCGGGCCGGCCAGCCGCCTCGGTCCGCTGCCCGATCGCAGTCGCCGTGCGCGCCGAGAGCCGCGTGATCCGGTGACCGGATGCGAACTCGGCGAGATCGCACCAGTGCGAGCCGATGTCGGCGAACGTCCGCGACGCGCCACCCAACGCTCGATCCACCCGCCAGTTGTCGTCGCTGGGCAGCGAGAGCCAGTCCTGCAGGTAGGTTCCGTGCAGCAGGCGCAGGGCTCCGCTGCGACCGTCCTGGAGGCGCTCGCGGGCCTCGCGGACCATCGGGTAGTAGCGGTAGACGAACGGCACCGCGCCGAGCAGGTCGAGCCGCGACGCGAGCTCGACGAGCTGCGCGGCGCCGTCGTCGTCGAGCGCCAGCGGCTTCTCGCAGATCACGTGCTTGCCGGCCTTCAGCGCTGCCCGCGCGAGCGGGACGTGGAGATGATTCGGCGCGCAGACGTGGACCACGTCGACGTCCTCGGAGGCGACGAGCTCGTCGGCGCTCTCGAACGCCCGCTCGGCGTGGAGCTGCGGCGCGGCCTCGCGTGCGCTCTCGGGTGACGATGCCGCCACGCCGGCGACGCGGCCACCAGCCAGCAGGACAGAGCGCGCATGGACCGCTCCGATGAAGCCGGTACCGACGATTCCAGCTCTCAGCTGGGCTCCTCCACCCATGGAAGTCACAGTCGCACAGACTTTTACCCAATGTCAAGCAAAAGTAGCCTTTTCTTCAGCCGGGATCTCCCGATCGCTGGCTGTCAGGACGCAAAAGCCGCTTGCATGCCGTGCTTTACTCCTTGCCCGTGGCCAGCGCTGACGACACCGGGCCAGCCCTCCGAGCGCCTTCGGCGGAGGCGGCGACCGCCGGTGCCGTGCTACGAGTGATCAGGGACGCCGGCACGCTGACCCGAGCCGAGCTCGCCCGCCTCACCGGCCTCGCCCGCTCGACCGTCGCCCAGCGCGTCGACACGCTGCTCGAGCACGGGCTCGTGCGCGAGGTGGGCGCCAACGACTCCACCGGCGGCCGCCCGCCGACGGCGCTCGCGTTCAACGACGGCTCGGGCGTCGTGCTGTGCGCAGATCTCGGCGTCACCCACTCGCGCCTCGCGATCTGCGATCTCGGCGGCGTGCCGCTCGCCGAGATCGTCGAGGATCTCGACATCTCCGCCGGCCCCGAGCAGGTCCTGGCCGTCGTCGACGATCGCTTCGGGGCGATCCTCTCCGATGCCGGCCGGGAGCCCACGCACGTCCGCGGCATCGGGATCGGCGTGCCGGGACCGGTCGCCTTCGACCGCGGCGAGCCGACCAACCCGCCGATCATGCCGGGCTGGGACGGCTTCTCGATCCCGGGCTGGTTCGCGGGCCGCTACGACGCCGACGTGCTCGTCGACAACGACGTCAACATCATGGCGCTCGGCGAGCACTGGACGCACTGGCGCGAGCACGGCTTCCTGCTCTTCATCAAGGTCGGGACGGGCATCGGCTGCGGGATCGTCGCGCAGGGCCAGATCCATCGCGGCGCCAAGGGCGCAGCGGGCGACATCGGTCACATCCGCCTCGCCGACCACGACGAGGTCTGCCGCTGCGGCAACGTCGGCTGCCTCGAGGCCGTGTCGGGGGGCGCCGCGCTGGCGCAACGGCTCTCCGAGCAGGGCGTCGAGGCCGAGACGAGCCGCGACGTCGTGCGCCTCGTCAAGGCCGGTGACGGGACGGCGACCCAGCTCGTTCGCGAGGCCGGCCGCGACCTCGGCGAGGTGCTCGCGGGCTGCGTCAACTTCTTCAACCCCGAGGTGATCGTGATCGGCGGCGACGTCGGGCAGGCGTCCCAGCAGCTGCTCGCCGGGGTGCGCGAGACGATCTTCCAGCGCTCGCTGCCACTCGCCACCGAGGAGCTGCGCGTCGTCCCGAGCCAGCTCGGCGACGGCGCCGGCGTGATCGGCGCCGCGATCATGGCGATCGAGAAGGCGCTCGCGCCCCACGCGATCGACCACGCGATCCGCCGCGGCACCTCCGCCGAGCGCTAGCGGCCGCGCCAGCCGGCGCCGCCAATAGGGTGGCGCGCCGTGGACGAGGTCCTCCGCATCGTGATTCCGCTGGCCGCCGGCGCAGCGGTCAGCCCGGCGGTCCTCACTCTCCAGCTCGTCACGCTGTCCGGCGGCGTCTCGCCGCGCGCGCGCAGCTGGGCGATCGCCGCGGGCTACACCGCGGTGCTGGCCGGGCTGTCGGTCGTGGGCCTGCTGCTGGCGGCGAGCACCGGTGGGAGCGACACGCCGTCTGAGACCGAGGCGGCTGTCAAGCTTGCCGCGGCCGTCGTACTCGCGGTGCTCGGCGTGCGGATCCTCACCCGCCCGCCAAAGGCGCCGACCGACCACGGGGAGGCTGACAGCGAGCCACACCTCGGGCGCCACGCGGCGATCGGTGGCGTTCTGATGATCACGAACGTCACGACCGCCGTCCTCTACATCCCGGCGATCCACGACGCGGGCGTCGCCGATATCTCGACCGCCGACAAGGCCGCCGCGATCGCGCTCGTCCTCGCGATCACGTCGATCCCGGCGGTGGCTCCCCCACTCGCGGTGACGCTGCTCGGCCAGCGCGCCCAAGGCGGGTTGACAAAGCTCAACGGGTTCACCACCCGCCACAAGCGAGCGATCGACGCCGGGATCTGCTTCGCGTTCTCTGCCTTCCTGGCTGCGGTCTCGCTCCCCCACCTGCTGTAGCCGACCCGAGCCCGCTACGGGGCGCAACGCTTCACTAAGTAAAGTGAAGGGTCGATGCGCGTCTTTCGCCGGCTGCTCGGCTTCCTCCGCCCCTACCGCACAGCGGTCGTCTGGTCCTTCCTGCTTGCCGCGGCCGCGATGGGCGCAGGAATCCTGATCCCGAAGCTGATCGGCGTCACGGTCGACGACATCGACGACGGCGGCGGCTCGCTGTGGCCGCTCGCCGGCGCGATCGCCGCGGCCGGCCTGCTGCGGCTCGCCTTCAGCGTCGTCCGCCGACTCGTCGCCGGGCGCGTCTCGCTCGGCGTCGAGTTCGACCTGCGCAACCTGATGTACGGCCACCTGCAGTCGCTCGAGCTCGGCTTCTTCGACGGCCAGCAGACCGGTCAGCTGATGTCGCGCGCGACGGTCGACCTCCAGTCGGTCCGCTTCTTCCTCGGCTACGGGCTGATCTTCATGGCCCAAGCGGCGCTGACGATCGTCATCGCCGCGATCGTGATGCTCGTCGTCAACCCCGTCCTCGCACTGGTCGCGCTCGCGCCGATGCCGTTCGTCGTCTGGGTCGCCTCGCGCTACGGGCGGCTCAACCGCCCGGCCTCGCAGGAGGTCCAGCAGCGGATCGCCGAGCTGACCGCCGCCGCCGAGGAGAACGTCTCGGGGGTGCGCGTCGTCAAGGGCTTCGCGCAGGAGCACCGCCAGCTACGGCGCTTCCACCACACCGTCGCGCGTGTCTTCGACCAGTCGATGGTGTCGACGCGGCTGCGCGCCTTCTACAACCCCTACATCGGCTTCCTGCCCCAGCTCGGGCTCGCCGCAGTCGTCCTGATCGGTGGGCGCCAGGCGATCGACGGCTCGATCTCGGTCGGCGACTTCGTCGCCTTCTACGGCTACGTGCTGATGCTCACCGGGCCGATGCGGATGCTCGGCGTGTCGCTCGGCATGGCCCAGCGAGCGGTCGCATCCGGCAACCGGATCTTCGAGATCCTCGACCGCGAGCCGCGGCTGACCTCGCCGGCCGACGCTCCGCCGCTGCCGGCCGGCGGCGGGCGTGTCGAGCTGCGCGGAGTGACCTTCGCCTACGAGGGCGCCGCGCCGACGCTGACCGGCATCGACCTCGACGTCGCCGCGGGGAGCACCGTCGCGCTCGTCGGCGGCACCGGAACCGGCAAGACGACGCTCGTGTCGCTGATCCCGCGCCTCTACGACCCGCAGGAGGGCAGCGTGCTCGTCGACGGCGCAGACGTGCGCGGGATCGAGCTCGAGTCGCTGCGCCACGAGATCGCGCTCGTCTCCGACGACGCGTTCCTGTTCTCGGCTTCGCTGCGCGAGAACATCGCCTACTCGAACCCCGACGCGACCGACGCCGAGGTCGAGGACGCGGCGCGGCGCGGCGGCCTCGCGGAGGTCGTCGCCGAGCTGCCCGACGGCTATGAGACCCGCGTCGGCGAGCGCGGGCTGACGCTCTCCGGCGGCCAGCGCCAGCGCGTCGCGATCGCCCGGGCGCTGCTCGCCCAGCCGCGGATCCTGATCCTCGACGACGCCACATCGAGCGTCGACGCGACGACCGAGAGCCAGATCAAGGAGGCGCTGCGCGAGGTGATGGCCGGGCGGACGACGTTCGTGATCGCCCACCGGCTGTCCACGATCGCGCTTGCCGACGAGATCGTCGTGCTCGACGGCGGCCGAATCGTCGCTCAGGGCGGCCACGACGAGCTGCTCGAGCAGTCCGAGCTCTACCGCGAGATCGCCCAGCGCGGGCTGCCCGACCAGGTCTTCCTGACGCGCGAGGACGAGGAGCGCGAGGTGGCGGGCCTATGAGCCGCCTACACGGCTTGTGGACGGTCCTCCGCGGCGAGCGCGGCCGCACCCGCAAGCTCGGCAAGCTGATCGCGCTCTTGCGCCCCTACCGAGGGCGCGTGATCCTGATGTTCGTCGCGCTGTTCCTCGCGACTGCCGCGTCGCTCGCACCTCCGCTGCTCGCGGGAATGGCGATCGACGACGGCGTCAAGGCCGGTGACATCGACGCGCTGACTTGGATCACGGCCGGGTTCGTCGTCGCCGCGGCGATCAACTTCGCCGGCACCTACGCCCAGACATACCTGACGGGCTGGGTCGGCCAGCGCGCGCTCGCCGACCTGCGCCGCCGGATCTTCGCCCACCTGCAGACACTCTCGATCGGGTTCTACTCGCGCAACCGCTCGGGCGTGCTGATCTCGCGGCTGACCAACGACGTCCAGGCGCTCGACTCGCTCGTCACCGACGGGATCGTGACGTTGTTCGCCGCGACGCTGACACTCGGCGGCACCGCGGTGATCCTCGTCCTGCTCGATCCCGGCCTCGCGCTGGTGACCTTCCTCGTCTTCCCGGTGCTGTTCCTCGGCAGCCTCGCCTTCCGCCTCGCCTCGGCCGACGCCTACCGGCTGACGCGCGAGAAGATCGCGTACGTCACCGCCTACCTGCAGGAGACGCTGTCCGGCATCCGGATCGTCCGCGCGTTCGGCCAGGAGCCGCGCCACAAGGAGCAGTTCTCGGAGCTCAACGACGAGAACCGGGCAGCGAACATGAAGACGGTCTACCTCAACGCCGCCTACTTCCCGTCGGTCGAGCTGCTGTCGGCGATCGCGACCGCCGCGATCCTGATCTACGGCGGCAACCAGGTGATCGACGACGCGATCCAAATCGGGGTGCTGGTCTCGTTCGTCCTCTACCTGCAGAGCTTCTTCGACCCGATTCAGCAGCTCTCACAGCTCTACACGACCTACCAGGCGGGGATGGCGGCGCTCGACAAGATCTTCGAGCTGCTCGACGAGGAGCCCGACGTGCGCGACGCAGAGCACGCGATCGACCTGCCGCCGGTGCGCGGTGAGATCCGCTTCGAGGGCGTGACCTTCGGCTACGGGCCGGTCGCGGGCGGCGCGGAGCCCGAGGGCGGCGGCGCACTGGCGCTCGACGACGTGACGCTCGACATCCCGCCCGGCCAGACGGTCGCGCTCGTCGGCGCGACAGGCGCCGGCAAGTCGACGCTCGCCAAGCTCGTGGCGCGCTTCTACGACCCGACAGCCGGCCGTGTCCTGATCGACGGCCACGACCTGCGCGACGTGCGCGAGCGGTCACTGCGGTCGCAGCTGGGAATCGTGCCGCAGGAGAGCTTCCTGTTCTCCGGCACGATCCGCGACAACATCGCCTTCGGCGCCGACGACGACGCGCCCGCGGACGTCGTCGAGGAGGCCGCCAAGGCCGTCGGCGCGCACGAGTTCATCGAGCGGCTGCCCGACGGCTACGACACCGAGGTCGGCGAGCGCGGTGCCCAGCTCTCGGCTGGCCAGCGCCAGCTCGTCGCCTTCGCGCGCGCCGCGGCGGCGGACCCGCGGATCCTGATCCTCGACGAGGCGACCTCGAACGTCGACGTGCACACCGAGGCGGGGATCGAGCGTGGCCTGCGGCGGCTGCTGGCGGGGCGCACGGCGATCGTCATCGCCCACCGGCTGTCGACGATCCGCGACGCGGGGCGGATCGTGGTGCTCGACCACGGCAAGATCGCCGAGCAGGGCACCCACGACGAGCTGCTCGCCGCCGGCGGGGCGTACGCTCGGCTGTACCGCGACTGGGCCGAGCAGTCGGCCGCCTGACCCAACCACCAGGAGGAGCCACGATGAGCACGACCACGACACCACTCGTCCAGGGCGTCGACTTCATCACGATCGCCACCAGCGACCTCGACGCCTCGCGCAAGTTCTACGCCGAGGTGCTCGGACTGGAGCCCTCGATCCTCTACGGGGACGATCCGGTCGGGGCCGAGTTCGAGACCGGGAACCTCACGCTCGCGCTACTCGACTCCGCCAAGCTCGGGCTCGACGTCAAGCCGAACAACCACCCGATCGCGTTCAAGGTCGACGACGTTCACGCAGCGAAGGCCGAGCTGGAGTCCCGCGGCGTCGAGTTCTCGCCCGACATCCTCGACTCCGGCGTCTGCCACCAGGCGTTCTTCAGGGACCCGGACGGCAACACCCTCGCCCTCCACCACCGCTACCAGCCACGCGAGGCCTGACAGTCGCGAGGCGGCTATCCTCTTTGGCCGCCGCACCCCATTGGGGGGTCGTCTAATGGCAAGACGCCAGCCTCTGGAGCTGGTTATCGGGGTTCGAGTCCCTGCCCCCCAGTAGCAGCCCGCCCGAGACGCTAGAGCGAGGCTAGATCCGACTCGACGTCCGCAAGTGCGGCGCGGTCGGGCGCGACCTTGTCGCGGATGAAGCGGCGGGCGTGCTCGAGGTCGTCCGAGCGGCCGACGGTGAGCGCAGCGGTGACGACGCCGTCGTCGCCGCCGACGTAGAAGGCGGTGAAGTCGCCGTCGTCCATCGAGCCGCGGATGACGGGCTCGCCGGAGCCGGGGCCGACGTACTCCATCGAGGCCCAGTCGGCCATGTCGGAGAAGAAGTACGGGATCTCCTCGTGGGCGACGTCGCGGCCGAGCATGTTCAGCGCGGCGGTCTTGCCCTGGTTGAAGGCGACGTCCCAGTGCTCGACGCGCAGCCGCCGGCCGTGGACGACGCTGTCGTACTCGCAGATGTCGCCAGCCGCGTAGATCCCCGGAACCGAGGCCTCGAGCCGCGACGAGCACTTCACGCCACCGCTCTCGCCGAGCTCGAGCCCCGCCTGGCGCGCGAGCATCACGTCCGGCATCACGCCGGCGCCGATGATCACCGCGTCGCAGTCGATCTCCAGGCCGCCCTTCGTGTGGACGTGGGTCACCTTGCCGTCGGCGCCCTCGAAGCGGTCGAGCTCGTCGCTGCCGTGGATCTCGATGCCGTGCTCGTTGAGCAGGCGGTGGAAGTAGCCGCCGACCTCGCTGCCGAACTGGTGGTCGAAGGTCTCCTTCTCCTGCATCACGATCGTGCACTTGACGCCGAACGCCGCGGTGATCGAGGAGGCGCACTCGCAGCCTATGTAGCTGCCGCCGACCAGCACCACGTGCTTGGCGTCCTTGACGTCGTCGCGGATCGAGTCGGAGTTGCCGAAGGCGCGCAGGTAGTGGATGCCGTCGAGATCGCCGCCCTCGACGCGCAGCCGCCGCACGTTCGCGCCCGTCGCCAGCAGCGCCTTGCCGAACTTGACCTCGTCCTTGTTCGACAGCGTCGCAACGCGCGCCTCGGCGTCGAGCTTCATCACGCTCGTGCGGGTGAGCAGCTCGATCCGCTGCTCGACCCACCACTCGGCGGGACGGAAGAGCGCGTCGTCCTTGGTCTCCTCGCCACGCAGGTAGCCCTTCGAGAGCGGCGGGCGGTTGTAGGGCGGGTCGAGCTCGCGGCCGACGAGCATGATCGAGCCGTCGGCGCCCTCCTCGCGCAGCCAGCGCGCGCAGTTGGCGGACGCCAGGCCTCCGCCGATCAGCAGGTGGTCGACCTCGTGGGTCGCCACAGACCTAGGCGGCCTCGGAGCGACCGACGAAGCGCTGGGTGACCGCATCCTCGAGGCCGATGTCGAGCACCAGCAGGACCTCGTCGCCGGCCCTGCAGACCGACTCCCCGACCGGGACGAACCCGCCCCCGTCGCGCAGGATCGAGATGACGAGCGATCCGTCGGGCAGGCCGAGGTCGGCGACGCTCGTCCCGTCGGCCGGCGACCCCTCGCCGACCTCCATCTCGATGATCTCGAGCCGCTCCTCCTTGAGGTCGAGCAGATGGACGAGGCCGTACTTCGGCACCTCGTGCTCGATCAGGCGCAGGATCAGGTCCGTGGCCGAGACGGCCGGCTTGATGCCGAGCAGCTCGAAGTGCTGGAGGTTGCGCGGGTTGTTGCAGCGCGCGACGACGCGGTCGACGCCGTACTTCTCGGTCGCGACCTGGCAGATGAGGATGTTGTCCTCGTCGTCGCCGGTGACCGCCACGACGAGGTCGGCGCGCTCGATCCCGGCGCGCTCGAGCACCCAGAGCTCGGTGCCGTCGCCGTACTGGATCGCGTGCTCGAGCTCCTCCTCGACGGTCTCGTAGCGGCGACGGTTGGCCTCCACGACCGTCACCTCATGGCCTTTCTCGACGAGCTCGCGTGCGAGGTTCCAGCCGACCTTGCCGGCCCCGACGATCAAGGCGTACATCAGCCCGCCACGCCCTCGAAGCGAATCTGTCCTCGCACCGCCGCCTCGAGCAGCTCGATCGCGGTCTGGGTCGGACAGATCGTCTGAAGTCCCTGCTCGGCGTACCACTTGGCGCGGCCCGGATCGAGCACGCGCACGACGACCCGCTCGACCTCGAAGCGGCGCTGGGCGATCTGGGCGATCACGAGGTTCGTGTTGTCACCGTCGGTCGAGGCGACGAAGGCGTCCGCACGCTCGATGCCCGCCTGCAGCAGCGCGTCGATCTCGAGCGCGGTGCCGACGGTGAAGGATCCGCCGAGGTCCTCCCAGCTGGAATCGCGCCCGCGGTTGAGCAGCGCGATCGCCTCGGGGTTCTCGTCGAGCACCGAGACCTCATGGCCATCGGCGAGCATCGACTTGGCGATCGACGACCCGACTCGGCCGCAGCCGACGATCAGAACGAACATGTGGCGCAGAATAGCGCTGTATGGCTAGGGCGAGACCGGCGCGCGCTCGATCACGTCGTGCTCGGTCGTGTGCTCCGTCCCCTCGTCGGGCGGCGCCGTGAGGATCACCTTGCACGGCGCCTTCTCGATCACGTAGCGCGTGAGGTCCCCCGCGAAGCGATCCGACCCGATCGCCCGCCCGCCGAGCATCGCCCCGCCGCGGATCCGAGTCGGCGCCTCGGCAGCCAGCACGATCGCCTCCACCCCACGCCTCTTCGCCTCCGCGACGATCGCCGCGCCAACCGACCGGCCACGCACCATCGCGGTCGACACCTCGACGCTGGCGTACTCCTCGCCGACCTCCTTCGCACGCGTGAGCGTCCGCTTCGCCTGGGCCATCCGATCGTCGGGGACGCGGCCGTCGATCGGCAGCGACATCGGTATCTGGAACACCCAGATCGCCTCGAGCATCGCGCCGCCCTCGCCCTCCTCCGCGCGCTCGGCGGCCAGCCTTCCCGCGGTTCCTACGATGTCGTCGTCGAGCTTGCCGCCGAAGACCGGCACGAGGATGCTGCCGTACTCGACGTCGCGCGTCTGGCGCAAAGCCGCCTCGGGCAACGTGAAGCGCTTGGTGATCGACTTCCCCTGGCTGAGCCGATAGATGACGTACATCGCGATCCCCGCGAGCATCCAGCCGCCGCCGACGTAGCGCGCGCCCTCGTGCAGGATCGCCACGAGAACGCAGGCCGCCGCACCGAAGATCGCGCCTAGCGCGCTGGGGATCGGTATCGACCCGCGCCCCACCTCGACGCTGAGCGGCACCCTGAACGCCCGCGGCCGATCGGGCTCGCGGAAGCGCAGGACGACCACCGATAGGTGCGCGAGCGCGAACGCCATGGTCCCCCCGAAGGCGAAGATCCCAGCCAGCAGCTCGATGTCGTCGGGGATCGCCAACGCGAACGCGGCGAGCGTGAACAGGCAGATCGCCACGTACGGGGTCCCCCACTCGCCGTGCAGGCGCGAGACGAGGCTCGGCATCTGGCGGTTCGTGCCAAGCGAGTACGCGAGCCGGCCGATCCCGAGCATCTGGCCGTTGACGGCCTGGACAAGCACAAGCGCGCCGATCGCGCCGACCGCGTAGCGCAGCAGATCGGACAGCCAAGCCGGATCGACCTGGTTGACGATGCCGACGACCGGATCGCGCAGGTAGTCGCTGCTCAGCGCGGTCGTGCCGCCCTCGACCGGGACGGCCAGGATCGCGACCAGCGACATCCCGACGAACAGAACGAGCATTCCCGCCGCCGCCACGGCGACCACCCGCTTCAGGCCCCTGCGCCCGACCCGGAGCTCGCCGGCAAGCCCCGACGCCGCCTCGATCCCCGCGAGCGCGGCGCCGGCGATGATGATCCCCAGCGCGAGGTCGTCCCACTCGGGGGTGGTGCCGAGGTCGACCGAATCGGCGAGCCCGGAGAAGTCGTGGTGGCTGAACAGGGACGCGACGATCACCACGACGAACAGCACCGAGCTGAGCAGGATCAGCCGCAGGACCATCCGGTAGCGGTCCGCCGTCTGGCCGCGGATGTTGCGCCAGGCGACCCAGAGCAGCACCAGCCCGGCGATCGCCAGCTCCAGTCCCTGATCGCTGATCGTTCCCCAGAAGACCGCCAGGTAGCCGGATACCGCCAGCGAGCCGAGCGCCATGACGATCAGGAAGTCGAGCAGGATCGCCCAGCCCGTGATGAAGCTCCACAGCTCGTTGAACGCGTAACGAGCGAACGTCGAGGCGCCGCCGCGCTCCGGGTGCAGCGAGCTCCCCTCCAAGTACGTGAGAACCGTCAGGACGAAGAAGACGCCGGCCAGTAGGAAGGCGACCGGCGTGAGCCCAAGCGCCTCGCCGGCGACGATCCCGATCGCGAAGAAGACCGACGCGCCGACCGAGCCGGCGGCGATCGCGAACAGTGCCGGTGCACCCAGACCGCGCTCGATTCGCGCCTCGGCTTCCCCGGAGCGCCGCAGCTGCGCGCGCATTCCGGCCTGGAGCCCGCCGCCCCCCTGGTCCCCGCCGGCCGTGCCCGTCACTCCGGGTCGGCCCCCACCGGCCGTGCCAGCCATACCCGGCCAGCTCCCAACAGGGCGAACGACAGACCGACGACCACCCCGAGGGCGAACGGACCCCCTCCGCGCACCAGCGTGGTGACGACCATTCCCAGCCCGACGACGCACAGCAGCCCGCCGAGCAGGCGCTGCGTCGTGAGATAGGCGCTCTGCCCTTTCACTCGGCCGATGCTACGCCGCGACCCGGGCGGGCGCCGTCGGTGACGAGTCGATGATCACGCGACAGGGACGCTCCGCCAGCACCGTCTCCAGCGTGCGTCCGAAGATCGACGCGCCCGTCCGCTTCGGTGGCAGCGCCATCACGATCGCCCGCGCGCGGATCTCGCGCGCCTCCAGCACGATCCGCCGCCCCGCCTCCCCCGCGCGCACCTTCTCCCAATGTCCGGTCACGCGCCGCCCGCCGCGCACGCGCGCCGCGTCGATCGCCTGCTGGGCGCGCGCCTCGGACTCCGGCATCGCAGCGCCGATCGGCAGGTTGGCGGGAACGGTGATCGTCACGAGCACATGGATGCCGCGCCGGCGCCGCGCGGCGAGCTTGGCTGCGGTCGCGATCGCCTCGGCCGAGTAGCGGCCGTCCTCGAAGGCGACTAGCACCGACTCGTACTCGACCTCATGCTCGACCGCCGGCTTGACCGCTACCACCTTCGTCGTCTCGGTCAGGCTCAGACCCTGGTTGCGCCGGTAGAGCACGTACAGCGTCATCCCGAGCGCGAGCCAGATCACGCCGCTGATCAACGTCTCCCTGTTCAGGACCGTCACGGCGATGAACGCGGCAAACGTCCCCAGCCCGCCGAGGATCGCGTAGAGCGGCACCCCCACACCCCGGATCTGGATGTCGCCGCGACCGCGGTACGGGCGCTCGCGGTCGGGCTCCTTGAAGCGCAGGGCGATGACCGAGGCGTGCGCCATCGTGAACGAGAGCATCGCGCCGAAGGCGTAGATCGTCCCGAGGAACGTCGCCTTGCCCGGCAGGATCGCCAGGCAGGCGATGAAGCCGAACACGATGATCGCGACATACGGCGTCCGGTAGCGCGGGTGCAGGCGCCGCAGCACGTCGGGCAGCTGGCGGTACTGGCCCATCGAGTAGCTCAGTCGCGACAGGCCGATCAGGCCGGCGTTCGTCGCGACCAGCAGGATCGTCGCGGCGAGCAGGCCGACGTAGATCTCCAGCCCCTCCTGGAAGCTGCCGAGCCCGAGGTTCTGGACCACGCCGAGGATCGGGTTGTCGGCAAAGCCGCCCTCCTCCGGCGGCTGGGCGAGCTGAGTCGTCCCGTCCTCGACCGGCATCGCCGACAGCGCCACCATCGGCAGCGTCAGCGAGATCGCCATGACCGCCGCCACCACCGCGCGCATCGCCTGCGGGATCGTGCGGCCGTAGTCCTTGGCCTCCTCGGCCATGTTCGAGATCGTGTCGATCCCGGTGAACGCGACCATCCCGACCGGGATCGCGATCAGGAAGTCGGTCACCGTCGGCGTCGTGCCGAAGTCGACGTTCTCTACGAGCACCTCGGGCGAGAAGACCAGGAAGAGGCCGAGCCCGACGAGCACGACCTGCGTGATGAAGTCGGCGATCGCCAGGAAGATGTTCAGCCCCGCCGCCTCCTCGGCGCCGAAGATGTTGATCACCCCGAGGAACACGACCACCGAGATCGCGCAGATGATGTCCGCCGGCGGCTCCTGCAGCGGCTCCCAGATGATCCCCAGGTAGTGCGGCAGGAAGTAGGCCGAGATCGCGACCGTGATGATGTAGTTGAGCATCTGGCCCCACGCCGTCAGCGCCGACCAGAACTCGTTGAACGCCCGCCGCGCGAACGATGAGGACCCACCGGCCTCGGGGTACATCGTCGTCGCCTCGGTGTACGACGCGGCGGTGGCCATGAAGATCAGCCCGGCGATCAGGAAGACGACCGGCGTCATCCCGAGCGCGAACACCGCCACGAGGCCGAGCGCGTAGTAGATCGAGCTGCCTACGTTGCCGTAGGCGGTGCTGAACAACGCGCCCGCGCCAAGCACGCGCTCGAGCCCTGCCACCTTGGGTCGCCACTCGGCCACGGGCGGGAAAGCTACTCCTGGGGTGGGCTGTTCTTCGCCGTGGGCTCAGGCGTTGCTGGCCGCGAGGTCCCGGAGCTGGTGGCCGCGGGTCCTGTCGATGGGTTTCGCGGCCGGCTTCGCAGGCTTCGCCGGTCCGTCGAAACCCACGCCACCCGCGGAAGGGGCGTCGCTGGACTCAGCTGCTCAGCGCGCGGTCAGGGGCGTCACGTCGAGTGCGGTGCTCACGGCTGTGACGGTGTGTGTCAGATCGGCGCTTGTGCTGCCGGGGCTGGCGAGAAGTGGCTGGACGGCGTCGAGGCCGGCGCGGTGGATGAGGCGCTTCTCGTTGAGTGCCCACTCGCGGCGCTCGGCGAGACGGGCGTGGGCTGTGCAGAGGGCAGCCTCAGCAAGCATTCCGGTGCAGGCGACGGTGTCACCGGCGGTGGCGTGGATCTGGGCGAACATCAGCGCGACAGATGCGCGGCCCAGCCATTGCGGCGGTGCCGACTCGGCGAGCGCATCGGGGAAGCCTGGGTGCGGCAGGTCTCCAGAGATCGGCTGGCAGATCGCCAGCTCGCCGACGGGCAGGTAGGTCGGTGCGCCGACGACGTAGCCGTTCTGCGAGAGGACCTCGAATTGCCCATCGCGTGCGTCCTCCAGCCAGCGCTCGACCGTGTCGAGGTCGCGGAAGATGACGTCGACGGGCGTGTCCTCGATTGTGAGCCAGGCGCCGCCGTTCACGATCGGCCCCCACTCGCCGAGCTCCGACACGTAGCCCTCGTGTCCAAGCCGCCGCAGCCCTCCTGCTTCGAACGCCCCCTCCGAGGCTCGGTAGTACAGCCCCAGGTCCCAGTCGCTGTCGGGCCGGTGGGCATCAGTCGCCCGGGAGCCGCCCAGCACCACTGCGACCGCCCCAGGTAGCGCGGTCAGCTCACGTGCCACATCAGCGACGGGCTCCGGCAGCGTCGGTCCAGCCATGACGGCGCCAGCCTAAGTCACCCGTGACGGTTGAGCACCGATCCCGTCGCACTTCTTGTCATCCCCGCGCGAGCCACATAGGTTCGACGGACACCTAGAAATAGTGCCCCCGCACCTGCAGTAACAGGCCGGGGGCGTGGCGCCCAAGCCAAGACTTGGACGCGCGAGCACCGTAGCGGGTGGCGTGCTTCCTCATGCCGGCTTTGGTCGCCTCCAACCCAAGGAGGACACCAAGATGCCCCTTATAGATCGCCAGGACTTCCGAGCCTGGCTCGTTCGGCGCAACATGCGCATGGTCGGCCGTCGTCACGGCGGTGATCCCAGTGTCTGTACCGCCTGCGGCGATCCACTCAATCATCAGATCAACAGCACTGAGTGCATGGCCTGTCTGGCCGAGCAGTTCGGCACCGAGACCGCCGAGCTGTGGCTCGCAGAGGCAATTGCCGGGTTCATCCGCGCAGCGGCCGATCCGCATCTGCTCGCGCACATGCTCGGAGAGCTGGTCCATCACGGTCGCGAGATCGCGACGAACAGCGATCAGTCAGCGGTGTCCACGTGACCAGGAACGTGAGGGGGTGCGGACGCTCTGTCCGCACCCCCTCCCACAGCATGGGGCGTATCGTTTTCGACGTGGCAGTTGAGCAACTCGACCTCACCATCGTCTATGAGGACGCTGAGGACGGCTGGATCGTTGCGACGATCCCCGAGATCCCCGGCGTCTTCAGCCAAGGCCGCACTCGGGACGAGGCACGCACGAACGTCATTGACGCGTTGCGCCTCATGCTCTCCCCCGAGCCTGGCGAGGACGACGGTCGCGATCGCGAGCTCCTGCACCTGACCGTCACTGCATGAAGCGCCGCGAGCTGGAGCGCCATCTGCGCGCGGTTGGTTGCCGCGTAGTGGACGAGGGAGGCAATCACACCCGCTGGCGCGGTTCGGGCGGCCAGCGCTCCGTCGTACCACGACACCGCGAGATCCCTTACACGCTCGCGCGCAAGATCTGCGCGCAGCTTGGAGTCGATCCGCCAACCGGCGCTCGCTAAGTGCGAGTGCGAGACTCGCCCGTGTGGATCTGCCAACTCTGCACGGCGAGCGCGTCACGCTCAGGAAGCTGACCGCCGATGACATCGAGCGTCTGCTGCCGGCCGTCTACGAGCCCGGCATCGCCGAGTGGTGGGGCGACACGAGCGACGCCGACTACCAGCGCGAGGGCTTCGAGAACGAGGGCAAGGCCTTCGCCATCGACCTAGGCGACGAGCTGGCCGGCTGGCTCTGCTTCCACGAGGAGACCGAGCCGGACTACCCCTCGGTCACCTTCGACATCCTGCTCCTCCCGGCCTTCCAGGGCCAGGGCCTCGGTCCCGAGGCGCTCCGCGCCCTGATCCGCTGGTTCATCGACGAGCGCGGCCACCACTTCTTCATGATCGACCCCGCCGCCGAGAACCACCGCGCCATCGCCGCCTACAAGGCCGCGGGCTTCAGACCCGTCGGCATCCTGCGCAAGCAGGAGCGGGCACCCGACGGCCGCTGGCGCGACAGCCTGCTCATGGACCTGCTCGCCGAGGATCTCGACAGACCGCAGCCCGCGTCGATCCGCCGCGACTCCACGGCAGCCACGGGTTCGATCGTCATCAGCCAGCTGGACCGATCGGATCTCGACACCCTCGAGCCGCTCTGGGCGGCCCTCAACGACCATCACGCCGAGATCACGCCGATGCTCAACGGAGCGCCCGCCCGCGACCGCGCCGAGTCCTGGCAGCGCCGCAAGGGCAAGTACGAGAAGTGGCTTACCGACCCGGCAACCTTCATCCTCGTCGCCAGCCGCGACGACCAGCCCGTTGGCTACGCCTGCGTCACCGTCGGCCCCGGCTTCGCCTCCTGGGCCTCCGGCGACCGCATCGCCGAGCTCGAGACCCTCTCCGTCCTCCCCCACGAGCGCGGCAACGGCGTCGGCACCGCCCTCGTCGACGCCGTCGAGGACCACCTCCGCGCCGCTGGCATCACGGACATGACCGTTACCTCGGCCACCACCAACACCGACTCCCACCGCTTCTACGAGCGACGCGGCATCCATAAGGCGTTCAGCGTCTTCTACGGCTCGATTGCTGAGGGCACGGACCAGTCATGACATCGACCCCCCGCCACCCACAGTGTTACCCGTTGACGACAACGTCCGCCGCGCTGGGGTATGCGAGTAAGCATCAAACCGCCACCCGCACATCGTTTCTCGTGATAGCCGCGACCTCGCTTAGGCTTTCCCCGTGAGCGACATCTCGGGGACGGGTAAGTCTTGGGGCACAACACTCTTAGCCGACGCCCGACAGGGAATCATCGGGGGGCTGGCATACCTCATCGTCGGCGCTTTAGCGGTTTTGCTGTTCAGCGTCCTTGGCGGCGAAGTCCCGACGTGGACGCTCGGCGGAATGGCACTCGCGGGCACAATCGTTCTCTTCGTAACCGTCTCCATATACGAGAGACGGATCGCAGGGCTAGAGGGGGAAGTGACCGGGCAAAGCGGCGTTGCTGCAGGGCTACAGTCTGCCCTCGATAGCGCACGTGCTCAACTACTTGCAGCTACCCAAGGCGAAGTTCCTCTGAGCCCCCAAGCGCAAGGTCTTATCCGACGGGTTCGCGCTCTACGTGAGGATGTCGAGACCGCACGATCTCGGCCCTACAGTTTCGTTGCCAGTGCGACTCAGGAGCGGGCGTACCTCGCGCTCGTCGACACGTTCGACGAGATCTTCGGGCCATCCACGACCACTCGGCATGCGCGAGAGGCGGTTTCCGACGAGACCCAACTCGATGATCTTCTCACGATGCTCGGTCAACTCGAGACGTTCGCTATGAGTGTCGGCGCGGCCACGTAGTAGCCGCAAGCCTGCGAACGCCCCACCCGCGGGTGGCGACGATGTTGACTTGCGCGCGCAGGCGAGCGAGGCGCGGAGCCTCTGCCGTCTGACCACGATTGAGCCCGATGCGGCAGGCCGCGCCAGGCACGGGGCGGAGTCGCCCGCGGAGCCGAGCACGGAAGGCCAACATCGGAGACAGGACCCGCGGCCACCAACGCCGAGGGCTAGCGGGTCCACCCCGACCCCAGAACGACAAAGGCCCGCGGCGCTCTCGCGCCACGGGCCTCGAAGTCGAAACGAGTCCGCTCTAGACGATGAACGGGATGATCAGGATGGCCACGATGTTGGCGACCTTGATCATCGGGTTGATCGCCGGGCCGGCGGTGTCCTTGTAGGGATCGCCGACGGTGTCGCCGGTGATCGACGCCTCGTGGGCGAGCGAGCCCTTGCCGCCGAACTCGCCGTCCTCGATCAGCTTCTTGGCGTTGTCCCAAGCTCCACCACCGGAGGTCATCGAGACCGCGGCGAAGAAGCCGACGACGATGACGCCGATCAGCAGGCCGCCGAGCGCCTGGTAGCTGAGCAGGCCGACGACGACCGGCACGACGATCGGGATCAGGGCCGGCAGGATCATCTCCCGCTGGGCGGCCTGGGTCACGATGCGCACGCACTGGGCGTAGTCGGGCTTGTCGGTGCCCTCCATGATCCCCGGCTTCTCGCGGAACTGCCGGCGCACCTCCTCGACGACGCCTCCGCCGGCGCGGCCGACGGACTCGATCGAGAGGGCGGAGAACAGGTAGACCATCATGCCGCCGATCAGCAAGCCGATGAGCACCTCTGGCTGCGAGATGTCGAAGCCGTTGAGGATCTCGAGGTTCTTCTCGGCCTCGTCCTGGAGCTCCTCGACGAAGGCCGCGAACAGCACGAGCGCGGCGAGCACGGCGGAGCCGATCGCGTAGCCCTTGGTGACGGCCTTGGTCGTGTTGCCGACCGCGTCGAGCGGATCGGTGATGTCGCGGATCTCCTGCGGGAGCTCTGCCATCTCGGCGATGCCACCGGCGTTGTCGGTGATCGGACCGAATGCGTCGAGCGCGACGATGAGGCCGGTGAGCGACAGCTGCGCCATGACGGCGACGCCGATGCCGTAGATGCCACCGAGCTCGTTGGCCACGAGGATGCCGATCGCGATCACGATCGCCGGTGCGGCGGTGGCCTGGAAGCCCTGGGCGAGGCCCTGGATGATGTTCGTCGCGTGACCGGTCTCCGACGCCTTGGCCGTCGAGCGCACGGGACGGAAGCGGGTCGACGTGTAGAAGTCGGTGATCACGAACAGCAGCGCGGTGATGCCGATGCCGATCAGGGTGCAGAACCAGATGTCCATCCCGGACGGCGCGGCGTCGAGGCCGCCCATCAGCAGGTCGGACGCATCCTCGACGAAGGTGAGGTCGTCCATCAGCCAGAGCGATACGGGCAGGAACGCCGCCGCGGCGAGCACGCCGGACACGATCAGGCCCTGGTAGAGCGCGCGCTCCACGTTGCCGGCCTGGCTGCGCACGGCGAAGGTGCCGATGATCGACGCGAGGATCGAGACGCCGCCGATGACGAGCGGGAAGACCGCCGCCTGGTCGATCTGGTTGAACGTCAGGACGCCGAGCAGCATCACGGCGACCGCGGTGACCGCATAGGTCTCGAACAGGTCGGCCGCCATGCCGGCGCAGTCGCCGACGTTGTCGCCGACGTTGTCCGCGATGACCGCCGGGTTGCGGGGGTCGTCCTCGGGAATGCCGGCCTCGATCTTGCCGACGATGTCGGCGCCGACGTCAGCGGCCTTGGTGAAGATGCCGCCGCCCAGTCGGGCGAAGACGGAGATCAGCGAGCCACCGAAGCCAAGTCCGATCAGCGCGTCGATCGAGTCCTTCTCGGAGACGTCGAACAGCTGGAGGATGCCGTAGTAGCCGGCGACGCCGAGCAGCGCGAGGCCCGCGACGAGCATGCCGGTTACCGCACCGCCCTTGAAGGCGACGTCGAGCGCGTTGCCGACTCCGCCGCGTGCGGCCTCGGCGACGCGCGAGTTGGCGCGTACCGACACGTTCATGCCGATGAAGCCGGCCGCGCCGGAGAGGGCGCCGCCGATCACGAAGCCGATAGCGGTCTCGATGTCGAGAGCGATGGCGAGCACGATCGCGAGAATCACCGCTACGACGGCGATGATCTGGTACTGGCGCGTCAGGTAGGCCTTGGCGCCCTCCTGAACGGCAGCCGAGATCTCCTGCATGCGCTCGTTGCCGGGTGACTTGGCGAGCAGCCAGCGCGTGGTCAGCAGGCCGTACACGACGGCTGCGCCGGCGCATGCAAGCGCGACGATTACGCCGTAGTCGGTAAGAAAGTCGGTCAAGGGATGTCCTCCGTCTGGATCTTCGGGCGGCCTTCGGGGGCCGCGTGCGGGACTCGCACGCGTTGATTGCCGCGCATGCGACAGCCGCCCGGTCGTAAAGCGGCGGGCAGTCTATCGGCCCGCCCGGCTGAATGCCGGGCGGTGGAGCCCGCTAGGAACCTGGCGGGGTCCAGAGCTTGGCGCGGGCCTTCGCGCGCTCCTCCTCCTCGGGGGAGGCCTGGGGCGCCTGCTGACCCGGGTCGGCGGGCGCCTCCCCGGGAGCGCCGCTGCCGCCGGCCTCCTGGACGAACGCCATCTGGAGCTGGCTGAGCGCGGGTGCGATCTGCTCGGCCTGCTCTGGCGGACAGAGCGGCAGCAGTGCGCGCACGCCCTCGATCGCGAGCTTGGCCTGGCCGAGATCGCGCTCCTCGGAGGTGTCCTGCCCGGGCTCGGCGGCCAGGCCGAGCCTGCGCGCGGCGAGGTTGACGAGCGTCACGGCGGTCTGGAGGACCACGTCCTCGACGCGGATCCGCTTCATCTCCTCCTCGAAGGCGGCGCGCAGCTCCTCCTCGGTCGGCGCGGCGCCCTCCGGGCCTGCTGGCTGCTGGGGTTGGTCGTTCACGCTCTTACCTCCGGGTTTGCGTATGTGCGGGCCGCCCGATCCACCTCGGCGGCGAAGACCTCTTCGATCGAAGCGCCGGCAGCGAGCGCGCGGCGCTGCCGCTGGGCACCGTTCTCGCTGGGGATCGCGGGCTCGATGCCGAGCCCGGCCCGTGCCGGCGCCGTCCAGGCGAGCAGCCGGTCGGCGATCGCCGCGGACGGATACTCCTCGAGGCTTGTCAGGTCGATCATCCGACCGTCCAGGCCGTGACGGATCGCGCGCCAGAAGTTCTCCTCGACGAGGCGCGCGGGCGGCGGGTCGGTGGGCGCGACGCCGTTGTCGTAGTCGAGCGCCGCCTGGGCCACGCATGAGACGATCAGCCCGGCGAGCGCGGTCGAGGCCTCGGCGTCGGACTGGCCGTCGCAGATCCGCACCTCGACCGTGCCGTAGGCGTGGTGCGGCCGCACGCTCCACCAGAGCTGGGTGTGCTCGACGATCGAGTTGGTCCGCACCAGCAGGTCGACGTAGTCGGCGTACGCCTGCCAGCCGCCGAACGCATCCGGGATCCCGCAGCGCGGGAAGCTCTTGGTGAAGATCTGGCTGCGCGCGCTGTGCAGGCCGGAGTCGCGACCGTCGAGGAACGGCGAGTTGGCCGAGACCGCGAGCAGCTCGGGCAGGAGCTCACGCAGGCGGTCGCAGACGGCGATCGCCCGGTCGGCGTCGCGGACGCCGACGTGGACGTGGAGGCTGAAGGTGTTGTTGCGCCAGGCGACGTACTTCAGGCCCTCCTCGACGCGGTGGTAGTGGTCGGTGTCGATGATCCGCTGCTCCTGCCACGGGCTCCAGGGGTGGGTGCCGGTGACGGCGAGCCGTGTGCCCTGCTCCCCCGCGGTGCGGAACAGCCGGGTCCGAGCGTCGCGCTGCGCGGCCACGGCGTCGGCGAAGGTCGCTCCCCTGCCGGAGCGGATCTCGATCTCCGACTCGATCAGCTCACCGGCGACGGAGTCGGCGAGCGCCGGATCGAGCTCGGCTGCCGCGCGTAGGCGCTCATAGCGCTGGGCGAGCGAGAGCGTGTCCGCATCGAGGATCTGGAACTCCTCCTCGAGGCCGACGGTGAAGTCCTCGGAGGTCGCGAAGACCTCACGTGCGCGGGCCATGTCGAGCATGCGATCAGGCGAGGTAGAAGTAGAGCGCGTAGAGGAGGTCGACCGCCGGGCTCGAGGTGTGGACGGTCACCTCGGGCGGCACCTGCAGCAGGGCCTCCGAGTAGTTGAAGATGATCGTCACGCCACAGCGCACGAGCGCGTCGGCGACCGCCTGAGCGGCATCGGTGGGCACGGCGATGACGCCGACGACGATCTCGTCTTCCTGCACGACCTTCGGCAGGTCCTCGGCCGGGCGCACGACCAGCTGGTCGCTGATCGGGGCACCGACCTTCTCGGGATCGGTGTCGAAGATCGCGACGACGCGGAAGCCGTGGTCCGCGAAGATGTCCGAGCCGGCGATCGCGCGGCCCAGGTGCCCGGCGCCGAACAGGGCGATGTTGTGCTGGCCGCTGGTGTGGAGGATCTTGCGGATCTGGCGGACGAGCGAGTCGACGTTGTAGCCGACCCCCCGCTTGCCGAACTTGCCGAAGCCGGACAGGTCGCGACGGATCTGCGTCGAGTTGACGTGCGTGTAGTCGGCCAGCTCCTGCGAGGAGATGGTGTCCTTGCCCATCTTCTTGGCCTGCGTGAGGACCTGGAGATAGCGCGAGAGGCGCGCCGCGACGCCGAGCGACAGACGCTCGCGCGCGCCGTCGTCTGGCGGGTCCCCGGCGCGCGTGGCTGGCTGGACGCTCACGACCCGGCCACTCTAGCGAGCAGCCGTTCTCGGGCCGAGGCGTCGAGCTCGTACTCGCACAGCTCGTCGCCGTCGACCGCTACGACCGGGATCCGCTCGCCGTAGTCGCGCTCGAGCGTCGGGTCGAGGCTGACGTCGATCTCCTCGAGCACGAACGGCGCCTTCGAGCGCAGGTGCTCGAGCTCGGCGCGGACCTGGTCGCAGAGGTGACAGGCGGGCTTGCCGTAGAGGGTGACGGTGGCCATCGAGCTCAGCTCAGCCGCGCGGCGGCGTCGAGGTCGAGGTAGTCGGGATAGGCGAGCGGGTCGCCGAAGCGGGCGGCGGCGGCGATCATCGCCGCATTGTCGGTGCAGAGGGCGTGCGGCGGTATCCAGAGCCGGACGCCCAGCTCGTCGCAGACCTCCTGAGCGGCGGAGCGCAGCGCCGAGTTGGCGGCCACCCCACCACCGAGGGTGACGTTCGCGATGCCCTCGCGACCGATCGCCTGGGTCAGCCGGGCGACCAGCGACCCGACGATCGCAGCCTGGTAGGACGCGGCGAGGTCCGCCGTCTGGCGCCCGGCCTCCCGCGCGCCGAGGTCGCGCACCTTGTAGAGCAGCGAGGTCTTGAGGCCGGAGAAGCTGAAGTCGAGCCCGCCGGAGCTCGGTCCCCCAGCCGGCAGCGAGCGTGGGAAGTCGAACGCCGCCGGGTCTCCCTCGCGCGCGAGGCGGTCGATCTCCGGGCCGCCCGGATAGCCGAGTCCGAGGATGCGCGCCCCCTTGTCGAACGCCTCGCCGGCAGCGTCGTCGAGCGTCTGGCCGAGGATCGCGTACTCACGCGGGTCGTCAACGCGGGCGAGGAAGGTGTGTCCGCCACTGGCGACGAGGCAGAGGTAGGGCGGCTCGATCGGATCGTCGCCGAGCGTCGCCGCGACCACATGGCCATGCAGGTGGTTGACGGCCGTCAGCGGCAGTCCGCGCACCGCCGCGAGCGCCTTCGCCGAGGAGAGCCCGACGAGCAGCGCTCCGATCAGGCCCGGGCCGCGTGTGACGGCGACCTGCGTGACGTCGTCGAGGCTGGCTCCCGCGCCCTCGAGCGCATCGGCGGTGATCGCGTCGATCAGCTCGAGGTGGCGACGCGACGCGATCTCGGGTACGACTCCCCCGTAGCGCTCGTGCAGCAGTCCCTGCGAGGCGATCGCGTTCGAGCGGATCTCGCCGTCGTCGGTCACGACTGCCGCGCAGGTGTCGTCGCAGCTCGTCTCGATCGCGAGGATCACGCGCCGGCCGCCCGCTGGTCGGACGGGTTCGGCGCGGCCGTCACGCCCGCGCCGCTCTTGCGCCACATGATCACGGCGTCCTCGCGGTTGTCGTGGTAATAGCCGGGCCGCTTGCCGGCGGCCTTGAAGCCGAAACGCTCGTAGAGGGCGATCCCGCCCGTGTTCGAGGGGCGCACCTCGAGCGTGAACTGCTCGCCGGCAGCGTCGGCCGTCGCGAAGAGGTGCTCCAGCAGCGCGCTGGCGATGCCCTCCCGGCGCAGGCGATCGTCGACGGCGACGTTCATGACGTGCCAGACCGTGTCGTAGCGCGAGCAGACGAGGTAGCCGACGAGCCGGCCGCCGCGCAGGGCGGCGAGGCAGATCCCCGACGACTTCGACAGCTCGAGCACGAACATCGCCAGCGACCACGGGGTCGTGAACGCACGCCGCTCGATCGCTATCACCTGCGGCAGGTCCGCGTAGGAGAGCTGCCTGATCTCGAGCGGCTCGGTCACTGGATGCTCGGCTTCGCGTCGGGAGGCCTCAGATAGTCGGGCAGGACGGCCTCGAGCGGTACCGCCGCGACTGTCCGAGCCAGCTCGCAGACCGCTGTCCCCCGGACGATGTGGGCCCGGGAGCCGTCGGGTGGGACGGTGGCTCCAGCCGCCTCGAGCACGTCCCGAAAGCGTACTGCGCCGTCTCCCGCGGCAAACGGGGAGTCGCCGCCGTCGCGGATCCGCTCGGCAAGGTCGTCCGGCGCCGTCACGAACTGCTCCCAGACCGGCTCGCCGTCTGCGTAGAGGGCCGCGAAGGCCTCGCCGCGCCGGGCGTCGATGACCGCGAGCACCGACGCGCCGTCCGCGTCGGCTGCGGCACCCGCCGCCAGCGCCGCGAGCGAGGACACGGGGCGCAGTTGCGTGCCGCTCGCCTGCGCGATCGCCCGCGCCGTCGTGACCCCGATCCGCAGGCCCGTGAACGGTCCCGGCCCGACCCCGATCGCAACCGCGTCCAGTTCGCTCCAGCCCAGCCCGGACCGCGACACGCAGTCGGCGATCGCCGGCATCAGCTCCGTCGCGTGACCTGGGCGCTCGGCTAGCCGTGCCGGGGCGGGCTCGACCTCGAACGCCCTGCCGTCAGCGCGCAGCACGCATGCCGCGCTCGCCGCGGTCGAGGTGTCGATTCCCAGCAGGTTCATTCGATCTCGACCTTGCGCCGATCGCCGACCGCATGCTCCAGGCGCACCCGTGCCGCGACGCGACCGATCGCCGACTCTCCGACGGCCGGCCACTCCACGAACGCCACCCGCTCGGCGGTCAGGTAGTCGTCGAGCAGCGAGGGATCCTCACCGTCGAGCGACTCGAGCCGGTAGAGGTCCAGGTGCGCCACGTCGACCCGGCCCTCGTAGACCTGCCCGATCGTGAAGGTCGGGCTCGTCACGACCCCCTCCACTCCGAGCTCACGGCACGCGCCGCGCACGAGCGTCGTCTTGCCGCTGCCGAGCTCGCCGGAGATCAGCACCACGTCACCGGGAACGAGCCGCCGCGCCAGCTCCGCGCCCGCCGCCTCGGTCTCCGCGGCGCTGTTGGTCTCGAACGTCACGCGCTGATTCTGACCCAGCCGGCCCAATGCCGGCTGGGTCGTCACAGCCGTTTAGCAGTTCACGAGCAAATGGAATGGCTTGTTGGTGTTGACGGGGTTGCCGCCGGCGTTGAACTCGACGGTCCGCACGTCGACGCCGTTCGGGTTTGCGGCCATGCTCGACACCGACACGACGCCGTGACCTGGCCCTGCCGCGCTGACGTCCCCGACCGTGCCGACGTAGGCACAGCTGCGCACGTCGCGGTCGAAGATCACCTGGTAGCGCCCGGCGGCAGTTCGCACGACGCTCGACACGCCGCGGCCGCGCGCAAGTACGCCAGCCCCGGTCACCACGGCGTGGTGGGCGATCGCCTGAACCGGCCCGATCGTCGACTCCTTGATCGATCCGCCGCCGATCGAGTCGGCACGCAGCTTCGAGCCGTGCAGCGAGCGCTTCTTGAAGTCGACGCCGGTGAGGCTGGCGTTCTTGACGTCGGCGCCGTTGATCACCAGCGCGTAGGCGCTGCCTCCGAGCGCTACGAACAAGGCCACCAGCGCTACGACCATCGCCGGTGACGGGCGGAACTTCGATATGCGGGGCATCGGGACCTGCCTTGTCTCGGGGTTCGAAGGGGTGCTGCCTCCTTGAACCCGCCCGATGCCCCAAAGTCGCTACTTGCGAACCTCCTGCGTGAACGCCTCGCGCAGCCGCTCGAGCTCGTCCGGGGCCATCGTGTAACCGTGGTCGGGCTCGGGATAGCGGCGCGCCCGCACGTCCTCCGCATAGGCGCGCACGCCCTCGATCATCTGCTCGCGCACGTTCGCGTAGCGCTTGACGAAGCGAGCGGCATGGCCGTCGTAGATGCCGAGCAGGTCGTGCATCACGAGCACCTGGCCGTCGGTCGACGGCCCGGCTCCGATGCCGATCACCGGTATCTGGAGCTGAGGCATCAGCTCGTCGGTGAGCGGTGTCGGGATCGCCTCGAAGACGACTGCGAAGCAGCCCGCCTCCTGGAGCGCGAGCGCGTCGCGTGCGACCTCCAGAGCCCGCTCGGCTGTCCGCCCCTGGGAGCGGTAGCCGCCGAGCGCGGTCGCGGTCTGCGGCGTCAGGCCGACGTGACCCATGACGGGGATCCCCGCCTCGATGATCGCCCGCGCGCGGCTGACCGACGTGCCGCCCCGCTCGAGCTTGATTGCGTCGCAGCCCGCCTCCTTGACGAACCGCTGCGCGGTGGCGATCGCCTGCTCGTCAGAGGCCTCATAGGAGCCGAACGGCAGGTCGCCGACGAGCATCGGCGTGCGCAGGCCACGGCGCACCGCCGCGGTGAGCATCAGCATCTCGTCGACCGTGACCGGCACGGTGCTGGGATAGCCGAGGACCGTCATCGCGGCCGAGTCGCCGACGAGGACGATGTCGACACCGGCCTCCTCGGCCACCTGGGCGCCGGGGTAGTCGTAGGCCGTGACCATCGCGATCGGCTCGCCGAGCGCCTTCCTCTCGACGAGCGACGACAGCGTCACCGGCTTGCCCTTGGCGGGTGGCGCGGTCGCGTCCTTCGGCCGCGAGCTCATGACAGCAGCTCCGCCACGGCGTCGTCGACGGTGACGATCTCGTTGGTCGCGTTGACGTGCACGACCCGCGGCTCGTAGTCCTCCAGCTCCGCCTCGTCGTACTCGGCGTAGGAGACGACGATCACCTTGTCCCCCGTGTGCACCAGCCGAGCGGCTGCGCCGTTGACCTGCATCTCGCCCGAGCCGCGCCGTCCGGCGATCGTGTAGGTCTCGAAGCGCGCGCCGTTGTCGATGTCGAGCACGTGGACCATCTCGTGCTCGCGAATGTCGGCCGCGTCGAGCAGGTCGGCGTCGACGGTGATCGAGCCGACGTAGTTGAGGTCGCTGCCCGTGAGGGTCGCGCGGTGGATCTTGGACTTGAGCATCGTCCGTCTCATCTGGTGGGGGCTCCTTGTCTAAGGACGGTGTTGTCGATCAGGCGCGCGCGGCCGATGCGGGCCGCGACTGCGAGGAGGGTCGAGCCGTTCACGCGCTCGGCCGGGGCAAGGTCGGCGGTGCTGCGCAGCTCGAGGTACTCGGGCTCGATGCCGGCGGCGTCGAGCTCGCCGCGGGCGGCCGCGAGGACGTCGGCGGCGGCTGTGGATCCATCGCGGACGGCACGCTCGGCGGCAGTCAGCGCGCGGTGGAGGGCTGTCGCGCGCTCACGCTCGTCAGGGGTCAGGTAGGCATTGCGCGAGCTCAGCGCCAGGCCGTCGGCCTCGCGCACGGTCGGCAGGACCTCGATCCGCACCGGGATGTCGAGGTCGCGCACCAGGCGCTGGATCACGAGCACCTGCTGGGCGTCCTTCTGCCCGAAGAAGGCAACGTCCGGCTGGACCATGTTGAAGAGCTTGGCGACGACCGTCGTGACGCCGTCGAAGTGGCCGGGACCGCGGCGCTCGCGGTCGCCGCAGAGCACCTCCGTGATACCGCCAACGCTCACGGTCGTGTCGAACCCGTCCGGGTAGACCTCCTCGAGCGACGGCGCGAACAGCAGGTCGACGCCCTCGCCGGCGGCGAGATCCGCGTCGCGTGCTTCGTCGCGGGGGTAGGCCGAGAGGTCCTCGCTCGGCCCGAACTGGGTCGGGTTGACGAACAGCGAGACAACGACGGTGTCGCTCGCCTCGCGCGCCGCTCGCATCAGCGCGAGATGGCCGTCGTGGAAGTAGCCCATCGTCGGTACGAGGCCGATCGTGTGGCCGGCGGAGCGCTTCGCGGCGACCGCGGCGCGCAGCTCGGAGACCGTGCGGACGGTCCTCACGCGACCACCGCCGTGCGTCCGTCGGCGAGCGTGCGCGTGTGCGCGACAAGCTCGTCGAAGAGAGGCAGCAGATGGGGCGCCACCGACTCGACCGCGTCGCGCTGACGCTCGACGGTCGCGTCGTCGCCGCGCGCGACCGGGCCGGTCAGCGCCGCCTCGGGACCGCGCTCGGCCCAGTTGTCGACGGTGCTGCGCACCAGCGGCGCGAGCAGCGCACGCGCCTCGCGTGGCTCGAGACCGGCGCCCGCCGCCACCTGCTCGGCTGCGTGCTGGAGGGTGACGAGGAAGTTCGACGCCAGGGAGGCGGCGGCGTGGTAGGCGGCCCGCGCCGAGTCGGAGATCTCGATCGGCAGCATGCCGAGCCGCTCGGCGAGCTCGCGAGCGACCGCGAGCGACTCCGGAGTCGTGCCGGCGATCGCACAGCCGATCCCATGGAAGGCCTCGGGTCCCTCACCTCCGGCGAAGGTCTGCAGCGGGTGCAATCCGAACGGCTCAGCCGTTCCGCCGAGCGCCGTGAGCGGTGTCGCGCCACTCGTATGGCCGACGAAGCCGGCCGAGTCGATTCCGCTCCCTTGCGCCGCCTCGGCGATCTCCCCATCGGGCACGCAGAGCAGCACCGCGTCGGCGTTGGCGGGCTCGTCGCGCCCAAGCGGGCCGACGACGTCGAACCCAGCGCTGGTCAGCGCCCGCGCGAGCGCGGTGCCGAGCCGGCCGGCGCCGACGATCGCCACGCTCTCGATGGCGTGGCCCTGAGATTTGGTGGGCGTTCGCATCTTCCGTTCCGATCCCTGTGGGTACCGGTCGGTACGACTTCCGCGGTCCACTCCCCGGACGGGGTAGCGGCCACTCGCTTGAGGATAGCGCCGAGCTCGGAACTAGGCTAATCGCCGATGGCGACGGCTGAGCAACGGCGCGAGCGGCTGGTGGAGCTGTTTCGAGAGGTGAAGGGCTGCACCCGCTGCCCGCTGTCGGAGACCCGCACCCAGACCGTGTTCGGAGCCGGCAACGCGAACGCCGACCTGATGTTCGTCGGCGAGGCCCCGGGCGCCCAGGAGGACCTCGAGGGCATCCCGTTCGTCGGCCGTGCCGGCCAGCTCCTGAACCAGCTGCTCGCCGAGAACGGCCTCAGCCGCGACGACGTCTTCATCGCGAACGTCCTCAAGAGCCGGCCGCCGGGCAACCGCGATCCGCAGCCGGAGGAGATCGAGGCCTGCAAGCCGTATCTCCTCCGTCAGGTCGAGCTGATCGAGCCGACCGTGATCTGCACGCTCGGCAACTTCGCGACGAAGCTGCTGACCGGCTCGCCGACCGGCATCACGCGCGTCCACGGCGAGCCTCAGGTCCACCAGCTCGGCGAGCGGACGGTGAAGATCTTCCCGATCTTCCATCCCGCCGCGGGGCTGCGCACGCCGAGCGTCAAGGAGCAGCTGCGCGAGGACTTCAAGAAGCTGCCGCCGCTGCTTGCCGCGGGGCCGCCGCCGCAGCATGGCGAGCAGACCGCAGCCGCCGAGCCCGCTCCAGAGCAGGAGAAGCCCGCCGACGACCAACTCGGTCTCTTCGGCGCGTAATTCCTACGGGGGCCGCCGGTTGGACGGGTGCAAGTCACCCAACCCACATCGGAGGTCCCAAATGCTTCGCAAGCTCCACACCCGCATCTCCCCCACGTCCCTGCTGGCGATCGTCGCCCTGTTCGTCTCGCTCGGCGGCGTCTCGTACGCCGCGGCAACGATCGGATCGGCCGAGATCAAGGACAACTCGGTCAAGTCGAAGGACATCCGCAACAAGACGCTCGTCGGCAAGGACGTCAAGCCGAACGCGCTCAGCGGAAACCAGGTCAACGAGTCGACGCTGGGTCAGGTGCCGAGCGCGGCGAGCGCCACCCAGGCGCAGAGCGCCACCCAAGCCGAGAACGCGACCAACGCCCAGACCGCTGCCGCGGTTGGTCCCGACGGCGTAGGGACAGACGCGATCCAGGACAACTCGGTCAGCTCGAACGATCTCGGCGCGACCGTCATCCGGTCGACGACCGTCAACGTGGCCGCCGGTGGCTCGGAGTTCGTGAGCCGCGCCTGCCTCGCAGACGAGCAGGCGCTCTCGGGCGGTCCGCAGTGGCTCGGACCGGACATCGGGGCCGATGCTCCGGACCTCCACGTCGTGCACAGCTACCCATCCGGCTCGACGATCTGGAGCGCTCGGGTCCACAACGGCACCGCCTCGGCGCGACAGGTCGAGTTCCGCGTGCTCTGCCTCGACAACTAGCTAGTACTCGATCTCCTTGATCGGCTTTGCGGGCGCTCCCGCCGCGATCGTTCGCGGCGGGACGTCGCTCGTGACGACGCTGTTGGCGCCGATCACAGCGCGTTCGCCGATCGTCACCCCGCTCGTCACCACCACGTTCGCTCCGCACCAGACGTTGTCGCCGATCCTGGTCGGTCCCTTGGAGGTGAAGCCCTGCCACGGCACCGGCTTCTCGGGATCGTCGAAGCGGTGCGCGCCGTCGGTGACGAAGCAGCCGTTGGCGAACATGCAGTGGTCGCCGATCTCGACCAGCTCGACCGCCGCGACCATCACGCCCTGGTTGAGGAAGCTCCCGCTGCCGATCCGGATCCGCGCGGGATCCGGGGCGGTCAGCCAGACGCCGGGCTCGAACAGCGTGCCCTCGCCCACCTCGAGGCGCCCGGAGCGCAGCAGCTCGAGCACCTCGCCCTGGATCGGCCAGCGTGCGAACGCCCCCCGTCGCGCCATCTCGCGATGTACTGCGAGCCGCCGCCACGGCAGCGAGTTGCGCTCGTACCAGCGCCATTTCCGCCACCAGGTGAGCGCCCGGTCGATCGCCATTCCGGCAGCTTCTCAGAGCCGGCGACCGCAACCTTGCGCGCCCAGCTCGGTTTCGGCCTGAGAGGCACGAGCCGGCGCCAGCACGACTGACCGCTCCGCCGGCTCCCTGAACCCGATACCTGGAGGTGTCCCTCTATGAAGCGCATCCTGCGCCGACGGCCGAGCCCTGCGCTGGCCGTGTCCATGGTCGCCCTGTTCGTGGCGCTCGGCGGCTCCGCCTATGCACTGACGATCACCGGCAGCGACGTCGTCAACGGCTCGCTGACCGGCTCGGACATCCGCAATCGCTCGCTGACCCAGTCCGACCTCAAGGGCCGCGCGCTGAAGGGCACGTTGATGATCGAGGACTCGGTCGGCTACAACGCCGTCAAGGAGCAGGTCCTCGACGCGTCCAAGTTCAAGCAGGTGAAGTCCGCTGAGGACTCGGACAAGATCGCCGGCGTCACCGGCCGCCGGATCGACGCCTTCGCGCTCGACAACAACCAGTCGAAGGCGCTGACCACCGTCGGCCCGTTCACGCTCACCGCGCGCTGCCGCACCGAGGGCGCGGACCAGATCGCCGAGATCGTCGTCCAGACCAATCAGAGCAACGCGGCGGTCGAGGGCGCGACCAAGGACACCGTGTTCAACATCGGCGAGACGGTCGCGATGGTCGCCGCTCAGGCACCGACGGGTACGCCCGCATTCGACCAGGAGGCCGCGGGAACCGCGATCGCCCCTGACGGCACCGAGATCCTCGGCCAGGAGCTCTACGCCGGCGTGAGCGTGCTGGGCGCTCCGAGCAAGTGTCGCTTCGGCGGGCTGCTGCTCACCAACTAGCGCCCGCGTACCGCACAACGGAACCGCGCCGATCCAGGTTGGCGCGGTTCCGCTACCGGTACCGAGGTCGCTGCGTTTCGCCCGTCCATCGAGTCGCCTCCAGACGGCCACCAGCGGGGCTAGTCTCGGCCCTCAACCGATCCAGGAGGTCCCTCTTGAAGCACCGAATGACGCGCCCCTCTCCGGCGCTCGTGATCTCGTTGATCGCTCTCTTCGTCGCCCTCGGCGGCACGGGCTACGCGGCGATCGCGATCAACGGCAAGAACATCAAGAACAACTCGATCCCCGGCAAGAAGCTCAAGAACAATGCCGTCACGACCAAGAAGATCAAGAACAATGCCGTGACGGGTGCGAAGGTCAAGGGCGGAACGCTCACCGCAGGTGACTTCGCGGCCGGCACGCTGCTGCGCGGCCCGCAGGGCCCCGCCGGTGCAGCTGGCAAGAACGCCGCGACGAGCATCGTCTACCGCACGTTCCTCGCTAACACGGCAGGGGACACCACCGTCGGTGAGGCCGAGGCGTCCTGCGAGGCGGGCGAGAAGCTGATCGGGGGCGGCGGCGGTTGGGTGAACAACGCCGTTCCCCCAACATCGTATGTGCTGGACGGCGCCGTCTCGGACAGCGGTCCATCGACTAACGACGATCCGATCGCCGAGGGTGTGGCCCCCACCGGTTGGCACGTGTCGGGCCGTAATACATCAGGTGGAGACGCTCGGATGCTCGCGTACGCGGTCTGCGCTACGCCGTAGCGACGAACCTGGCGCTCAGGCCGCGGCGGCGACACGCCGTCGCGGCCGCCGCTTGGCTGCCGGCGCGGCCTCGACGATCTCGGCCAGGAAGCGGCCGGTGTACGACTCCTCGGTCGCGGCGACCTGCTCGGGGGTGCCTGTGGCGACCACCGTGCCGCCCTCCTCGCCGCCTTCGGGCCCCATGTCGACGATCCGGTCGGCGGTCTTGATCACGTCGAGGTTGTGCTCGATCACGACGACGGTGTTGCCGTTGTCGACCAGCCGCTGGAGCATCTCCAGCAGCCGCTGGACGTCGGCGAAGTGGAGGCCGGTGGTCGGCTCGTCGAGGATGTAGAGCGTCCGGCCGGTTGCGACCTTCGCCAGCTCGGTTGCCAACTTGACCCGCTGGGCCTCCCCGCCTGAGAGCGTCGTCGCCGGCTGGCCGAGGCGGATGTAGTCGAGCCCGACGTCGTGCAGCGCCTGCAGGCGCCGCTTGATCTTCGGGATGTGCTCGAAGAAGTCGAGCGCCTCCTCGACCGGCATGCCGAGCACGTCGGCGATCGTCTTGCCCTTGAAGCGGACCTCGAGCGTCTCGCGGTTGTAGCGGCGGCCGTCGCACTGCTCGCAGGGCACGTAGACGTCGGGCAGGAAGTGCATCTCGATCTTGATCTGGCCGTCGCCGCGGCAGACCTCGCAGCGGCCGCCCTTGACGTTGAACGAGAAGCGGCCCG